>Ga0307374_10013927_pt1 | contig 11018 bp, 9 predicted proteins | sample OX3MG_FD_202532 | JGI IMG/M metagenome (GOLD analysis project Ga0307374, IMG submission 202532) | Soil microbial communities from Risofladan, Vaasa, Finland - OX-3 | ecosystem: Environmental > Terrestrial > Soil > Coastal area > Acid sulfate soil | place: Finland: Risofladan, Vaasa | collected... | reverse complement strand
GGGTCCGATCATCGCCAGCGCCATGAAAGGCCAGTAAAACAGCGCGTGCCGGATGTCGCCTGCCAGCTTGTTCCTGAGGAAGTCGTCGGCAAAGGCGCAGGCCACATAATTCATGCCGCCGAAGCGCAGCAGCGACCATGCCCGCGCGCCGAGAAATTGCTGAAAGCGAGCAATCGAGAACAGGGTGAGCAGGCAGACGCACAGGGCGGCGGCGCCGAAAACGATAAAGGTTCGCACCGGCGGCACGTCGCCGATGAGGCACAGCCAGGCGACCAGGCCGAGATGAACGAATAGCGCTGCCGCAAATGCCAAGCCGAATTCGCGTGCCTGTCGTCGCAGCGGCTCGAAGGTCGGGCCGAAGAGCGACGCCAACGCGCTGCCGACATAGGCCGGCCAGAACAGCAGGAATGCCAGCCGCGCGGTCGCCAAAAGCGCCAGGTGAACCCCCTGATCGTCGGCGCCTGCTGCCGCGAGCACGGCCGCCGCCAGACCAAGGGCAGTACAAAAGGATATGCCGATCCAGAGCGCATTGCGGGCGCGCGAGCGCAACGCGAGCCGTGCGCTCGATGGGGTATCGCCGGCGATTTGATCGGTCGCGTCCGCGATGAAAATTGTCAGGATGGCACCGCTCTTTTCCGACCGAATTATATCATAAACCCAAACCAATCATTGCCGACCGCAGAAAGTTCGGCGCCAATTCGTCTAAAATTTTGGCGTGCCGCGCGCATCGAGAGCCGCGCGTTATGATTCTGTTCGCTCGGCTGCGGTATTCTCGTGCTGGGTCCTTTTTCTTCGGTCGCCAGCAATCATGCCAGATGATGGAAGCTTTCAGCCCTCGCCGGTCCCGTCAGGCAGCGGCGCCGCGCTGAAGGCGTGGATTCGCGCGCTCGCGGCCGTCAAAATCCTGGACCAATCCCCGGAAACCACGCTGCCGGCACTGCTCGACCGGCTTGGCGACCAGCACGCCGATCGCCCGGCGCTGCTCGGCGAGGGTCAATACCTCAGCTATCGCGCGCTTGCCGCGCAGTCGAATCGGATTGCGCGATGGGCGGTGGCGCAGGGCTTTGCGGCGGGCAGCGTCGTCGGCCTGCTGATGCCCAATTGCCCCGACTACGTCGCGATCTGGCTTGGGCTGACCCGCGCCGGATGCGTCGTGGCCCTGATCAACACCAACCACGCCGCCGATGCGCTGCTCCACAGCATCCGCATCGCTGGAGCGACGCAGATGATCGTCGCCGGCGCGCTGCTCCCGGCGCTTGCCGCGCTTGCGGACCGGCTGCCGCCGGACACCCGGCTCTGGGTTCGTGGCGAGGGGCCGGACGGCGACGCGCCTCAGTTCGAGTCGGAGATCGCGCGCTTCAGCGCCGCGCCCGTGTCGCCGGCGGAGCGGGCGCTACCGGCGCCGAAGGACCTGGCCTTGCTGATCTACACATCCGGCACCACCGGCGCTCCGAAAGCGGCGCGCGTGACGCATGGCCGGATCGTCGAATGGAGCTTCTGGTTCGCCGGGATGATGAACGCGCAGCCGGACGACCGGCTGTATGATTGCCTGCCGCTCTATCACAGCACCGGCGGCGTGGTTGCGATCGGCGCCATGCTCGTCAAAGGCGGCTCGGTGCTGATCCGCGCGCGGTTCTCGGCCAGCCGTTTCTGGGACGATGTCGCCGACGGCAATTGCACGATCTTCCAGTATATCGGCGAGCTGTGCCGCTACCTGGTTGCCAGCCCGCCGCATCCGCGCGAGCGCCAGCATCGGCTGCGTCTCGCTTGCGGCAATGGTCTGCAGGGCGATGTGTGGAGCGCTTTCGCGCCGCGCTTCGCCGTCCCGCACATCCTCGAATTCTACGCCGCGACCGAAGGCAGCGTGTCGCTCTATAATTGCGAGGGCAAGCCGGGGGCGATCGGCCGCGTGCCGCCATTCCTGGCGCAACGCTTCCCGATCGCGCTGGTCCGCTGCGACGCGGAGATCGGCGTGCCGCTGCGCGACAACGAGGGTCGATGCATCGCCTGCGGTCCCGACCAGGTCGGCGAGGCGATCGGCAAGATCCTGGTGTCGTCCGGATCGCCGGCGCGCCAGTTCGACGGCTACACCGACGATGCGGCGACCGAGCGCAAGCTGCTCGCGGATGTCTTCGTTGCGGGCGATCGCTGGTTCCGCACCGGCGATCTGATGCGCAAAGACGCGAACGGGTATTTCTATTTCGTCGATCGGATCGGCGACACGTTTCGCTGGAAGGGCGAGAACGTCGCCACCACCGAGGTCGCCAGCGTGCTGCGTGCGGCCCCCGGCGTGATCGATGCGGTGGCTTACGGGGTGACGGTGAGCGGACATGAAGGCCGCGCCGGCATGGCCGCCATTGCCGCGGACGAGCGCTTCGATCTGGCGGGGTTATGGGCGCATCTCGACGCACGCCTCCCCGGCTACGCGCAGCCGCTGTTCCTGCGCATGGTCGCCGAACTCGATCTCACCGGAACCTTCAAGCTGACGAGCGGCCGCTTGGCCAAGGAAGGCTATGCGGCGTCGACGGCCGATCCGGTCTGGTTCAACGACCGCGCGGCCAAGCGCTTTATCGCCTGCGATGCGGAGTTGCTGAAAGCGATCGCCCAGGGCACGAAACGCCTCTGAGGCGAGCGTTGCACCGATGTCTCAGGCCGTGTTGCCCGCATCCACCGTCATCGCCGCTCCGGTGATCATGCGCGCTTTCTCGCTGAAGAGAAAATCGACCATATTGGCGATGTCGACGATCTCGGGCATGCGCTTCAGGGCGCTGCGCCGGACGATCTGGGCGCGCTGCGCCTCGGTCATCTCATGCGTCATCTCGGTATCGACGAAGCCGGGCTCGACCGCGTTGACCGTGATGCCGAGCGGCCCGACCTCGCGCGCGAGCGAGCGGGTGAAGCCGGTCATCGCTGCCTTGGTCGCGCTGTAAACCGAAAGACCGCTATAGCCGGTCCGGCTGACGATCGAGGAAATGTTCACGACCCGGCCGCCTTGCCCGGTCATCATTGAGCGCACGAGGTACTTCGTCAGGGTGATCGGCGAGGTCACGTTCAGCCGCAACAATTGCTCGATCGCGCCATCGGGCATGTTGGTGAGGATACCGCTGGTGCCGAGCGCGGCGTTGTTCACGAGGCCATAGAAGGCGCCGAACTCGCGCGTCAGTCCCTTCACGAACGCGGCGATGGCGTCGATCTCGCTGAGATCGAAGGCGCGAAAATGTATAGCACCGGCTGCTTTTTGTTCGAGCTCAGCGCGCATTGCCGGCAAGCGGTCGCCCTCTTTGCGGGCGACGGCGATGACCCGAAACCCCGAGGCAGCCAGCGCTTGGGCAATGCCGAGACCGAGGCCGCGACTAGCGCCGGTGACGAGGACGTTACGCATGGCGGCGCACCAGCTTGCCGGATGCGGCCAGCTCGAGCGACGGCACGGCGCGTAGCATCGCCGGCACCTTATGCGCCGGCAGCGCCGCCCGGCAGGCCGCGAGGATCTCGGCTTTGATCGCCGCGAACGGCGCTTGCGCGGAGGATGGCTGCACGACGATATCGGCAACCACCAGCGAGCCGGTGATCGGGCTGCGATGCGCGCGCACGCGTGCCATCTGCACGCTCGGCAAGCGGTTGATCACCGCCTCGACCTCTTCGGGATGGACCTTCTGCCCGCCGACATTGATCACGCCTTCGCGACGACCGGCAAAGTGGTAGCGCCCGTCGTGCAGCGTAAGCATGTCGCCGGTGTCGACGAAGCCTTCCGTATCGCGCAGCATGCCGCGCCTGCCGAGGTAGCGCGCTGCTGCGCGCGCCGAGCGGATGCGGAGCGAGCCGTCCACCACGCGCAATTCGGCTTTGGCGCCGGACTGATCGACCAGCGCGGCCGGAAAGCCGGCGAATCCATCCTCGACGCTGAACGCCACGCCGGCTTCCGTCGAGGCAAAGGCATGCGCGATCGTGGCCGCGGGAAATGCCGCCGCAAGATTATCGAGGATCGCCTGGTCGGCAATTTCGCCCGACAATCGGATGTAGCGCGGCGATATTCGATCGCTCGCCGTGCTCATCAAGGCGCGGCGCCAATGCGATGGCGTCCCCGACATATGCGTGACGCCGTACGCGCCGGCGCGGCCGAGGAACGCGGCGACCGGCTCATCCGCCTGCGACAGCACCATCGATCCGCCGCCGACGAAAGCGCGCAGCATGATCTGCATCCCGCCGTAGCGGCGGACGTCATAGAACGTGCTCCAGACGACATCGCTTGCTGCCGCCAGCCCGTCATCGAGCGGTCCCGTCAGGCTCGCTAGCGTGTGGACCACGAGCTTGGGCCGGTCGCTGGTCCCCGAGGTGAAAAGGACCCACTCGGTCGTGGTGCGGCGGTCCTGGTCGGGATGCAGGGGATATTGTCCGGCGCCTGTCACATGGCACGGCAAAACCGGCATATCGGAAAGCAGCGGCGCGGCGAGGTCCGCGCTATCCGACACGATTGCGTCGACCTCTGCCTCGGCGAGGACCGCCGGCAAATGCGCAGGTGCCAAATCCGATGGACACAGCACCAGGCGCGCAGCGATGCCATCGAGCTGAAGCAGCGCCGCCACGAAAGCGAGCTGGCGCTTGCACCGGATCAGGATCGATCGCCCGCGGAAGCTTTCCAGCGGCGGCTCGATCGTGCCGGAGGCGACGAGATCGACGAAGCTGACGCGGCCACGCGAATCCGCGATGAAACGGGCCGGGCCGAGGCCGGCCGCCGTGGTCAGTTGCCGGAACGCGCGCCGCTCAGGCCGCGGCATTCTCGTAGAGCGCTATGAAATCGCCCAGGGTCACCGGCAAGGCCGCGCTGCCGCCCGCGGCAAACGGATCGATGCCGAGCCGGTCGTCGAGCAAGGCAACCAGGACCGCGATGCAAAGCGAATCGAGCCCGGAATCGAGCAGCGGCAGATCGTCGGCCAAAGGCGCGAGCCGCCGGTCGTGCTGCTGGCCAATTTCGGCAACCACATCGATAATCGTCGAGCGGATGGTCATGATCGCGTTCCTTCGCGGAGACGGGGGAATTGAGATCAAGCAGCGTCGGCAGCGTTTTGCGCGCTTGATTGGGTTGACGGCGCAACCAGGGACGGGACGAACGCGACCAGCAAATCCCTGAAATGCGTCCACAACGGTAGCACGCGATCGTCGGGACGGAGATGGCGGGTCAGCGCGCCGTGCCCCTGGCTCGGATCGCTGTCGAATTCGATATGGGTAAAAAGAAAATAGCGAAATCCGCCGACCACCGGATGATCCGACGGAAGCGATCTCAGCATCGCGCCGAACACGCGCTCCAGACCGCCATCCTCGTAGCTGGCGATGCTGAGCGCGCGCCTGAGCGGGTCCAGTTTGCGGATCGCGCGCAGATAGTGCTCGCCATTTTCTTCGAAGCGGCGGCGCTTTGCGTCGGGCAGCGGCATCAGAGACAGTACCCGCCGCATGAACTCGCAATGATTCATCCGCTCGCCGGCGGCGGCGACGCCCGGCCAAGGCGAGAGATTGTCGGTGTTCGATTCCGCTCGCTCGAGATCCTGCAGCTTCGGATCGTCCGGATAGAGCTTCCGCGCGATATCGAGATTCTCCTGGAATTGAACCGAAAAGAAGTAATAGCCCCAAGCCGCATCGACCACGCAACCCTCATCGAGGGTCGACCAGCTCAGGTCGCATATGTCTTGGATGATGCGCGGGTATCGAAACGTCGCACCGTCGAGCGAGCCGCTATCCATGATCTCGATGCCTCATTCGAATGAGCTTGATTGCCGACGAAACGCCTTGCGCGGCGCCCCCGCGTTCTGCCGGGATCACCGCAGCGTGGCATCCAATCGTAAATAATCCGTGCCCGCGCCGGCACGCGGTCCGCGCCGCGGCGGACCGGTCGGACATCGCTAAAATGCCGGATATTTTTAGACCGCCGGTAACGTCTTGCCTCCCTAATGCCGGTTAGATTTCTCCACGGCAGGGTTGCAGCAGGTTATCGATGCGGACGGAGACGATGGCGATCCATGCCGGTTACGACGCCGACGCGCCGGTCAGGTCGGTCGCCGTGCCGATCTATCAGACGGTCGCGTATGAGTTCGACAGCGCGGAGCACGCCGCCGCGCTATTCGATCTCGAAGCCGAAGGCTTTCGCTACAGCCGTATCAGCAATCCCACCACCGCCGTGTTGGAGCGCCGTCTCGCGGCGCTCGAAGGCGGCTCCGGCGCGCTATGCCTCGCGTCGGGCCAGGCGGCCTTGCACAATGCCGTCCTCAGCATCGCGGATATCGGCCGCAATATCGTTTCCGTCCCGCAAATCTACGGCACGACCCACACGCTGTTTTCGCATGTGCTGCCGCGCATGGGGATCACGGCGCGGTTTGCGGCGTCCGAAAGCGCTGCGGATATCGAGCCGCTGATCGATGCCGACACGATTGCGGTCTTCTGCGAGAGCGTCGGCAATCCTGCGGGAAATATCTGCGATATCGAGGCGCTGGCGGCGATGGCGCATGCGCAGGGCGTGCCGTTGCTGGTGGACAACACGGTGGCGTCGCCGGTGCTGTTGCGGCCGATCGCGTTCGGTGCGGACATCGTCATCGAGTCGCTTACGAAGTTTCTCGGCGGCCACGGCACCACGCTGGGCGGCGCCATCATCGATAGCGGGAATTTCCCCTGGAGCCGCAACGCGCCGCGCTTCCCGATGCTCAATCAGCCGGACCCGTCCTATCACGGTTTGGTCTATACGCAGCATTTTGGGCCGACGGCCTATATCGAGCGGTGCCGGAATTTCTGCCTTCGCACCACCGGCGCCGCGCTCTCGCCGCTCAGCGCCTTTCTGCTGCTCCAGGGCATCGAGACCGTGGCGTTGCGCGTCGAGCGCCATGTCGCCAATGCGCGGCGCGTGGCGGAGACGTTGCGCAGCGACCCGAGGATCGACTGGATCGCCTATGCCGGATTCCCCGACAGCCCGTATTATCCGCTCGCCCAGAAATATCTCCGCGGCAATGCCTGCTCGCTGCTGACCTTCGGTGTCCACGGCGGCGCACGCGCCGGAACGCAATTCTACGACGCGCTCCGGCTGATCAAGCGGCTGGTGAATCTGGGCGATGCAAAATCCGTGGCGTGTCACCCGGCCTCGACCACCCACCGGCAGATGCCGCCGGAGCAGCAGCGCAAGGCCGGGATAACCCCCGAAACCATCCGCCTCAGCGTCGGCATCGAGCATATCGACGATATTCTCGCCGATATCGATCAAGCCTTGGCTGCCGCACAAGCCGACCGCGCTCCGTTGGCGCTGGCGGCGAATGGCTGACCCCGTGGCATCCGATCTCGTCATCGGCCTCATCAACAACATGCCGGCCGCCGCCAAGCGCGCGACCGAGCAGCAATTCGTCGGCTTGCTGACAGCGGCGGCGGAAGGTCTGGACCGACCGGTCAAGGTTTTCACGCTCGAAAACGACGCCGGCCGCGTCACCGAAACCTTCCACACGCTGCGCCAGCTTCGGCCCGACGCGATCATTGTGACCGGCGACGAGCCGCAGCGCGCCGCGATGACCGACGAGCCGCTCTGGCCGGCCTTGGCGCGGTTTGTCGACTGGGCCGCCGACAACACGATTTCTTCCGTCTGGTCCTGCATGGCGGCGCATGCGGCCGTGCTCCGCCTCGACCAAATTAATCGCAGGCGACAGCCACAAAAACTCTCGGGCATGTATCCGTGTGCGGCGGCGGCCGATCATTCGCTCCTGGCGCAATTCCCGCCAAGCTGGCCGGTGGCGCATTCGCGCCACAACGCTGTCGACGAGACCGAGCTTCGGAGCAAGGGCTATACCGTGCTGTCGCATGCGCCGCGGGTCGGCGCCGACATTTTCGTCAAGCAAGTCCGCGGCAGCTTGTTCGTCCTGCTGCAAGGCCATCCGGAATACGCGCCGGACAGCCTGTTCCGGGAATATCGTCGCGACATCCGGCGGTTCCTGACCGGTGAATCCGGCGTTTACCCCGAGATGCCGGAGAATTATTTCGACCGGAAAGCGGCACGCAAGCTGGCAAAACTGCGCGCGCAGGCGCATCGGTCGCCCAGCCCGCGGCTCCTTGCCTCGATCTACGCCGCTTTTGCCGTGGCACCGGCTCCGGTCGGCGTCTCGCCTGCGCGGCAGCTTTATGCCAACTGGCTCGGCCATCTCGCGAAGGAGAAAGCCGAGCGCGAGACCGTGGCGCGATGGTCGAGCCAACAGCGGCGCGGTGCGGCATGAGCGCATCCACGCTGTTTCCGCCGCGCGACCAGCGTCTCGCTTGGGCGAACGAGCTGACCGCGATGCTTGCCGCTGCGGACGAGCGCGTCGCTCAAGGCGCAGTGACGCCGACATTCGATAGCGAGCGCTTTCACGCTGAGCTTGCCAGCTATGCGTTCGAGCAGCCGGTGCCGTTCGAGGAGCTGCTGTCGTGGACCGTGGCGCAGATGGAGCAGGGGGTCGTTCATACGACTCATCCGCGCTACCTCGGCTTGTTCAATCCGGCGCCGAGTTTTCCCGCACAATGTGCCGATCGCGTTGCCGCGACCTTCAATCCGCAACTCGCCAGTCAGACCACGTCGCCCGCGGCGGTCGCAATCGAAGCGCATGTGATACGGGCGGTGGCGCGGCGCGCCGGCGTCTCGCCGCAGGCGGTTGGACATTTCACCTCCGGCGGCTCGGAAGCGAACGGCACGGCGCTGATCTGTGCGCTGACCCGCGCCGCGCCCGGCTTTGCGCGTAGCGGCAGTCGGGCCTTCAAGGGGCAGCCGGTATTCTATGTTTCGCAAGATAGCCATCTCGCCTGGGTCAAGCTCGCGCATATGGCGGGGATCGGCCGCGACGCCGTGCGCTTCATCGCGACCGACGGCACCGGGCGCATGAGCATCGCCGAGCTTATCGACGCGATCGCGGCGGATCGTCGCGCGGGTTGCGTCCCGATTATGATCGTCGCGACGGCGGGCACCACCAATGCCGGAATGATCGATCCGCTTGCCGCGTGTGGGGCCGTCGCCCGGCGAAACCGTATCTGGTACCACGTCGATGCCGCCTGGGGCGGCGGCGCGATCGCCTCGGATCGGCTGCGCGGTCTGCTCGCGGGTATCGAGACCGCGGATTCGATCACGATCGACGCGCATAAATGGTTCGCGACCACGATGGGCTGCGGGATGTTCTTGACGGCGCAGCCGGATGCTCTCGCCGAGGCATTCACCGTGTCAGCGAGCTTCATGCCGTCGCAGGCGGCCGAGCTCGATCCCTATATGACGACGACGCAATGGTCGCGGCGCTTCCTCGGGCTGCGCCTGTTCCTGTCGCTCGGCACTGGCGCTTGGTCGGCGCATGCGGCCCATGTGGAACGGGCGATCGCGCTGGCGCGAAGCCTCGCCGAGCGCTTGACCGCACGCGGCTGGACGGTCGCCAACGATCCCCAACTTGCGGTCGTCTGCCTGGTGCCCCCCGCCGGCTCCCCGCCGGTGCGCGACATCGTGCGGCAGGTGGTACGGTCCGGGCGCGCCTGGCTATCGGTGGCAAAGCTCGAAGGGCGCGACATCGTCCGGGCCTGCGTGACGCATGGCGAGACCTCGCCGGACGATATCGCCGCGGTTGCCGCGTTGCTGGAAGAAGCTCGGAGAGGCGATCTCGATCGTCGCGAAGTATTAGAGGCAGCGCGTGCCTAGCGTCGCTCCCATCGAAATAGCCGACGCCGATCGGAATTCCGTTCAAGACTCACCGCCCCGTGCGCCGGCGAGTATCGATGGCGGGCTCGCGGCATTGTTTGCGCGGATCTCCCGCGCGGTCACGCGCGTGATTTTGCCGATCAACGATACGGCGCTCGACGACGGCAGCGAGAGCCCTGCCTTTTATTGCGTCCATTCCCTATCCGGTGCCGGCGGAACGGATTTCTTGCATCTGGCCAAGCTGATGCCGACGGTGCGATTTTACGGCATTCAGGCGCCGCCCGCCAAAATGCACGACCCTACGTTCGGGAGCTCCGTCGAATCGCTCGCAGACGACTATGTCGACGCGCTGATCAAATTCCAGCCGACCGGGCGGTTCTTTTTAGGCGGGTGGTCGGCAGGAGTTATTATCGGGCTTGAAATCGCGCAGAAATTGCGTGTCCGCGGCCGCGTGGTCAGCCTCTTTGCCGCGATCGACGCGACGCCCGAAAATACTTCGGCCGGCTTTCCGGCTTGGCACCCCCGCTATCTTCTGGACGTCGCCGGAAATTCGCTCGGCTGGTTCATCAATGATGTCGTCATGACCAAGGGATCGCGGTCGGCATTGATGCGGCGTGGCCTCGCGAAAGGGGTCGCGCAAGCCCGGGCCTTGCTTGCCCGTTGCCGGGGCGAGAGGCAGGGCGGCGCCGATCCGGTCGAAGCATTGATGGATGTCTCTCGCTATCCTGCGGTCGAGCGATCGTTCATGACGCGGCTCTATGCGGCGCTGCTTGCCTACCAACCCAAGAAATACGCCGGGCGGGTCGTCGCTTACGAAGCAACCAAAAGGCCGCTCCTTCATTTGCCGCAAGTGGGCCGGGTGTGGACCGCGCTGGCACCGAACGCGACCATCGTGCGCGTGAAGGGAACGCATTTAAGCATCCTGAAGCCGGGCGATGTAGATGCGCTCGCGGCCGATCTCGCGCGCCGCATCGCCGATATCGCGCAAGAGACCGCCGATCGGCCCGCGGCCGCCGCCGCGTCGGCCGAGGCCCCGCCGGACGCACGAAAATCGGCCTAGAGTTTTCTGCGCTAGCGACGACGCGCGATCCGCGCATGAGGCGGGCGCCGATCTGCTCCCGACCGCAGGGCGGCCGGGCTTCACGCAAGAGCCAAGCGGAGCGGGATCATCGGCGAGGGAACAAATCCGCAGCGCCCGTAAAAGCGTTGGGCGGATTGGTTCGTGCGATCGGTCAGCAGCGTGATCCGCTTGCAATCGTTTTCGCGCGCGACCGCGATCGCATGATCGAGCAGCCGGCGGCCGATGCCGGAGCCGCGAAGGCGAGCGGAAACCACCATATCCTCGAGG
>Ga0307374_10013926_pt1 | contig 11019 bp, 6 predicted proteins | sample OX3MG_FD_202532 | JGI IMG/M metagenome (GOLD analysis project Ga0307374, IMG submission 202532) | Soil microbial communities from Risofladan, Vaasa, Finland - OX-3 | ecosystem: Environmental > Terrestrial > Soil > Coastal area > Acid sulfate soil | place: Finland: Risofladan, Vaasa | collected... | reverse complement strand
CACATCCAGCACCTCCCTGCACTCTTCACCTCGGCCTGGCGCGACGGCACGCGGTGACCCGGCGGCACCCGACCAACAGTGTGTGCTATACTGGCTGTATAGACGCCCACGAGGAATGGTACGATGAGAGCACACCTCGTCATCCCACAGGAGTTGGTCGACGAAGTCGACGAAATCGTCGGGCCGCGGTGCCGCAGCAAGTTTGTGACGGAGGCGGTGCGGGAGAAGCTCGCACACATCAGGCGGGTCCGCGCCGCTCGCGAGGTGGCCGGGTCGCTGGCGGGGGTTGACATCCCCGGTTGGGAATCCAGTGACAGCGCGGTCCGCTGGGTCCGTTCACTGCGCCAGCTAGACAACGAGCGACTCGAGGAGACTCTCAACCGATGAGTCGTTACCTGCTCGACACCTCCACGTTGGTCGACTTCTCCAAAGGCTACGAACCGGTTCGGACACGGGTCCTTGCTTTGATTGAAGCGTCGGACGTCGTCGGGACCTGCGCGGTCGTGGTAGCCGAGTTCTACTCTGGGCTTCCGCCGGACGTCCGGCCATCGTGGGATCGGTTTTTTGCATCGCTCACCTACTGGGAGATAACGCGGGAGGTCGCGGCGATGGCAGGACAAGATCGTTACGATTTCGCGCGTCGAGGGCAAGCACGGGCGACGACCGATCTGCTCGTCGCGGCCGTGGCTCGACAGAACGACGCAATTATCGTTACCGACAACGCGAAGGACTTCCCCGGGTCAGGCGTGCGCCTGCTGTCGCTACGCTCCTGATGGGGATCTCGGCCGGCTGGTGCTATACTGGCGGTGTCCAAAAACAGATGCTGAGGGACGAATGATGGCAATTCAATCGATCAACCCCGCGACCGGCGACGTGATCAAGACTTACCCGGAGATGAGCGACGCCGAGGTCGACCGGGCGCTCGCCCAGGCACAGGCCGCCTACGAGCAGTGGCGTGAGACGACGTTCGCGGAGCGGGCCGAGAAGGTCCACAATATCGCCAGCTACCTGCGGGCGCACCGCGACGAGATCGCGAAGGTCGCGACGCTGGAGATGGGCAAGCCGATCGGACAGGCGCAAGCCGAGGTCGAGAAGTCCGCGTGGGGATGCGATTGGTACGCCGACAACGCCGAGAGGCTGCTGGCCGACGACCACATCGCCACCACCGCCGCCGACAGCTTCGTCGCCTACACTCCTATCGGCGTGATCCTGGCGGTGATGCCGTGGAATTTCCCCTTCTGGCAGGTCTTCCGGCCGATCGCGCCGGCGGTGATGGCGGGCAACGCGCTGGTGCTGAAGCACTCCTCCAACGTACCGCAGTGCGCGCTCGCCATCGAGAAAGTGATGGACGCGGCGGGCTTCCCCGAGGGCCTCTTCCGCACGCTGCTGATCTCGGGGGGCAAGGTGAACCGGGTGATCGACGACCCGCGCATTCGACTGGTCACCCTGACCGGCTCCGACGACGCCGGCAGCAAAGTTGCCGCCGCGGCCGGCCACGCCCTGAAAAAGACGGTGCTCGAGCTCGGCGGCTCGGACCCCTATATCGTCCTGGCAGACGCCGACCTCGACGCCGCCGCGAAGACCGGCGCGGTGGCCCGCAACCAGAACAGCGGCCAGAGCTGCATCGCGGCGAAGCGCTTTCTGGTCGTCGAGTCGGTCGCCGACGAGTTCCAGCGGAAGTTCGCCGAGGCGGTGAAGGCGATGAAGGTGGGCGACCCCATGGACCCGTCCACGAACGTCGGACCGCTGGCCCGCGAAGACCTCTGCGACGCGCTCGACCGTCAGGTGAAGGAGTCCGTCAAGCAGGGCGCGAAGGTCGTGATCGGCGGCGAGCGGCTGAACCGCCCGGGCTACTTCTTCGCCCCGACGATCCTGACCGACGTGACGCCCCGCATGACCGTCTTTCGCGAGGAGACGTTCGGGCCGGTCGCGGCGATCATTCGAGTGAAGGACGCGGACGAGGCGATTCGCCTGGCCAATGACTCGGTCTTCGGGCTGGGTGCGAGCATCTGGTCGCGCGACGTGGCGAAGGCGCAGCAGCTCGCGCGGCGGATCGAATCGGGCCAGGTCTTTATCAACGCGATGGTGGCATCCGATCCGCGCCTGCCGTTCGGCGGGGTCAAGCGCAGCGGGTACGGCCGCGAGCTGTCGGCCTTCGGCATCCGCGAGCTGGTCAACATCCAGACAATCTGGACGGCGCCGGCGACAAAGTAGCCGCGGCGGAGGTTGGGGCGGGCGTCTGCGGCACGCACGGGCCTTCGTGGCGCCGGCCGGCTCGCACTCGATGCGCCGGACGCATGATGCCATCGGCCAGGGGATGGGTTGGGAGTGGGGAGAGAGCGCGTCTCCTGCCCGTCCCCGGCTGGCCTGGGACACAGGACAGGCCGGAGACAAGCTCCCCCACCTAGCCACTCCGCCACCCCCTGCCCTACGTCGTTCCGACTCCGCGAAAACGACCGCCCAGGAGATCAGTTGAGACGGTTTTCCTCGGCGACCTTGCGACTGACCGCGCTGGCGATGATTTTGGGTTTCGTGGTCGCGTGCGGCCTGCCGCCATCGTCGAGGACGGCCGTTCGCAGCAGCCCGCCGGTGCCAGCAGTCGCCACCGCGCCGCCGGCGGCGCCGGCGCCACCGGCCGTGACGCCGGCCGCGGCCGCGGCGTTCTTCGAGCAGGTGCGGGCCGCCCACCCGGACGCGGCCTGGCCCCACTGGTTTGCCGACAAGCAGCTAGCCTGGAGCGCGGTCGGGCTCGACGGCGGCGGAGTCGAGGGGTTGGTCGCGACCGACGGGACCTTCTCGCCCAACGCGAACTCGTTGGGGATCAGCTTCTGGCTGCGCGACGATGAGACCGGGCACCTCTACGTCCCCCGGCCCGGGACGGTGACGCAATCGCTCGATGGCAACCAGCGGCCGCTGATCACCTCGCAGTGGACGGCCGGCCCGGCGACGCTGACCGCGACGATCTTTGCCGCCTCGACCGGTCCCGAACCAATCCAACCAACGGCCGGCGCCGACCGGCTCGTCCTCGCCGCGGTGTCGCTGCGCGCCGCCGGGCCAGCCCGTCCCTGGACGCTGTACGTGGCGGTCCGCCCCTTCGGGCCGGCCGGCGGAGTTTCACCGCTGGACCAGGTCGCGGTCACCAGCACGACGCTCAGCGCGAATGGCGCGCTGACCCTGGTGGCGCAGCAACCGGCCACGCGCTTTGGCGCGCTCGACGAGTCGGCAGTCGACGCGTCGGTCGTCGCGGCCAGCGGCGGGCAGTTAGCGGCCGGCAGCGCGACCAGCCCCCACGGACTGGCCGAGGGCCTGCTGGGCTACGACCTGTCGCTCGGGGATGGCCACACCGCGTCGTACGCCTTCGCCTTGCCGATGGACCGGGTCACCGCGTCGCCGGCCTTCGTCGACGGACTCCGCCAGCTCGACGTGCGCGGGTTACGCGAGCGGGTCGCCAGCGCCTGGCAGGAACGCCTCCACCAGGTCGAGCTGTCGGTGGGAGACCCGGACGTTGCCAACGCCTTCTACGCGTCACTGGCGTACATGCTGATGGCGCGCCAGGGCAACCTGCTCTTCTCGGGGCCGCTCGGCGAGCACGCCTTTTACATGCGCGACGCCGCGTACGTCACCCGGGCACTCGATCAGAGCGGCCAGGGCGAGCTGGTCGAGCCGATGTTACGACTGATGATCTCGGATCAGCTCCCCTCCGGCCGCTATCCGCCGATCATCGAGCCAGACGGCAAGCCGCTGCAGCCGCTGCGCACCGAGTGGGACAGCCAGGGGGAAGTCATCTTCGCGCTGGTGGAGCACGCCCGGCTGACCAACAACCTCGCCTTTCTGCGCTCGGTCTACCCGAGCATTCGCCAGGCCGCGGTCTTCCAGCGCGACCAGCTGAACGCGACGCGCACGGCGGCGCTGCGCGGGACGCCGTTCTACGGCATCCTGCCGGCCGGCGAAAGCGCCGAGGACCTCCTCGACCCGACCTGGCACCACTACTGGGATGACTTCTGGGCGATGACCGGCTTCCAGGAGGCGGCCGGCGCGGCGCACCTGCTGGGCCACGACGACGACGCCACCTGGATGACCGCCGAGGAGAACGCGCTGCGCCAGGCGGTCCTGGCCGGCGTCGATCAGACGAAGACCGCCGACGGCCTCGCCTTCATTCCCAACGGTCCCGAAGATACCCATTCGACGGCCATGGCGCGCAGCGGGACGCCGGCGATCTGGCCGGTCGCGGTGCTCGATCCGAAAGATCCGCTGGTGCAGCACACCTTCGAAGCCTACTACCAGTGGACGATCAAGCCTTACGGCGGCGCCTACCGGCACTACGGCGACAACTACTGGCCCTACGCCGGCCTGAGCCTGGCGCACGCCTTTTACCAGCTCGGCATGATGGACCACACCTGGTCGGTCCTCCAGTGGACCTTCGCCCACCAGACGGCTCCCCACCTCTACACCTGGGCCGAAGCAGTCAATCCCACCAACTTCTCCTTCGCCTCGGGAGACATGCCGCACTCGTGGATGTCGGCCGAGATGATCCTGCTGCTGCGCGACATGCTACTGCGCGAGCAAGGCAACCAGCTCGCGATCGGCCCGTTCCCGGACGCGTGGCTCGGCGCCGGCCAACGGGTCCAGCTCCAGCGCTTTCCGACACAGTTCGGGACCGAAGGATACACCATGACCCGGTCGGCCGATGGCCGGCAGCTCCAGTTGACGCTGAGCGGCACGCCACCGCCCGGCGGCTACAGTCTGACCGTTCCGAGCCCGTTGACCATCCAGAGCGAGGCGATCGACGGCGGGCCGATCAGGACCGTGTCGGGCGCGACCGTCGGTCTGCCGAGCGGGACACGCTCGGTCACGCTCGAGGTTGCCGAACCGCCATGAGCGCAAGCGACGGTTGGACGGCCTGGCCGTCGCGACGGCAGCCGCGTTGGCCGTGGGCCCTGGTCGGCGTCGGCGTCGGGCTCCTGCTGCTCTGGGCGCCGAACGTCGTGGCGTTCTATCGCTTCCTCGGGCCGATGGACGCGGCGGCGGCGCTGCCGATCGTCGAGAACCTGGATCGCCTCGCCAAGGTAGACCAGGTGTTCACCGGAGCGGGCTCCGCGGACGGGCCGCATCCCATCTTCACGCCGGACAGCCTGCGCTTTGCGCCGACCGCGCTGCACTTGCCACGGAGTCACGATTTTCTGCTGGCGTTTCTGGGTTTCCTCGCGCTGGTGCTGGGCCTCAGCGCTGAGCTTCGCTGGCAGACTAGGCGCTGGCTGATGACGGCCGCCGCGACGAGACCGTCCCGTCGGCCACGGTCAGGCGGATCGTCGGCCGTGCGTGGCGCGGTGGCCGTCTGGGAGTTTGGCGAGACGCTCGGCTTGCTGGCCGCCGGGTTGCTGGTGGTTGGGTCCTGTTACGTGATGCTGGCGCCGGCCGCGCGTGGTCCGCCAATGTCGTGGGAGCCGATCGATCGGTCGGTGAATCAGGTTATCCAGGCGCTGGTCAGGGCGTGGAAGGCATAGTCCAGCACTTGGTGCAAGATCGGGGGACCCGTGCGGCTTTTGTCTCCTGCCACCCTACGTGTCCAACGACCGCAGGTGCGCTCAATGTTTCCGAAAGTCGCCATCATCCTTGGATTGCCCGGGTGAAACCTGCTATATTCTCCCTAATCACATGAAGAGAGCGATAGCGATGATGCGAGAGTTGAAATCGATGGACATTGCCGATGTTCCCGAGCTCTTACGAATCGTGGAGGAAGTGCGGGAGACGCGAGAACCGCGCTTGTTGCGTCGCAAGGGCGAAAAACTTGCGATTCTTACCCCAATCGAACCTTCGCTTGGGCCCACATCGCGACGTAGGAAGACGACGGCAGATTATGCAGCTTTCCGTTCCGCCGCGGGCACTTGGAAGGACGTCGATGCTGGCGAACGCACCGTCATTCCGACTGGCCCGCGTTGCCGACGACTGAGCGGGGCACGGTGAGGTCGAACAGTGGCTGCGCGTTGTTTGGCACGGCAAGCCCGCTCGCGCTCCGGACCGGCAGCCGCTCGCCCGTCGATCGCACGTACAGGCCGGCCACGACCTGATACGTCCCGGGCGGCACGCCTGCCAGCGCGACCGTGTGCCGGTCGCGGATCGTTTCTCCCGCCTCCCAGGCCGTCGTCGGATAGGCACCACCGCGGGGCGGACTATCGTTCTGCGCGACGACGCGCCCATCCGCCGCGGCGACGTGGACGAACACGGTGTACTGCTGCGACACGGCGGCGAGGTCTTGCCAGTAGAGGGTGACCTGCACGCGCTGGGGATCGCGCGCCACGTCGTAGCCGACCAGCTCGATGGAGCTGCCCAGGCGCGCGCCAACCGCTTCCGCCGGGACCGGAACCTGGCGATCGCTCGGCTCCAGCTTCACCTGCCCGAGGACGATGCCATGCCCAAGCGGCTTGCCGTCTCCATCGGTCACGGGCAGGCTTGGCCCGCCGAGGACCGCCGCGTCGTACAGATTCAGCCAGACGCTGGCCAACTGGGGGTCTGCGCTGGACCACGACGGCCGCAGCGCGTAGTGGTCGTGGTAGACCCGCCCCGGCTGCCAGCCAGTCGTCGGCGCCCGGCCCTGCTGTGGCCAGGTCTGGACCTTCGCCAGCGTGGCGTTCCCGTCGCCGACGATGCCGAGCGAGACCGCCTCGTCGACCGCCACCGGGGCTCCCCGCAGCCGCCAATCGAGGTCGACCTCGACCGTGCCAGCCGGTCCGAGTCGAGCCGGGCTGACCTGGTAGTCGAGCAGCTCGATCGCGTCGCCGAACCGGACGCCGCCAGTCGGCGCGCTGCCGACTGCCCCCGTCGAGCGCGGGTAGAAGGCCGGCACGATGATGGCGGAGAGCACGCCGACATCGATCGCGACGCCGACGAGGGCGACGAGCGCGGCGAAAATGGGGAGGCGTGCCCCCGGGACCGTCGGGGTCTCGCCGATCGCCGGGGGACCGGCCGAAGGCAACCGACGCGCCAGCGGACCGGCCAGGGATAACCCACGCCCCCAGCCCGCTACCCCCGCGGCGAGCAAGACGGCAATCGGTCCAACGGCAGGAAAGAGCAGCCGCCACTGATCCGCTGCCTGGTTCACCTCGACCCAGCGGACCAGACTGGCGAACACCATGAGCGGCCAGATGACGAGCAGGAGCAGCGCCAGGGCACGGCCGCGCATCAGCGGCTGTCTGGAAAGGGTCAGCAGGCAAGAGACTTGCGCAGCAAGTCTCTTGCCTGCTGACCCTTTCCAGACAGCCCCCAGCCGTAGCAGGAGTCCGACGAGGCACGCGGCGGCCGCGCCGTCGAGCACGCGGTAGACGACGCCCGGGTAGAGCACGTTCGTCCAGCCGAACGCGCCCCAGAACGTTCCTCGCGCCCGCCAGAGGACCTGCGCCGCGGACCAGGCGTCGATCGACGGATGGCGCAGCATCGACCCATTCGCCGCGAGCATTGCCTGCCAGCCCAGTGGATCGCCATAGAGCGTCACGTTCCGCGCGAACCACCACCCGGCCACGGCCGCCGCCAGCCCGGCGACGATCAGCGCGTGCCGAGCCACCAGGCGTGGCGTCACGCTCGCGCCCAGACCGGCGAGCAGCACGAGCGCCGCCAGGGGAATCAGCAGGATGCCATCGGTCTTGGCGAGGAGTGCCGCTCCCAACCCCAGGCCGAGCGCCACGGCCAGCCGGGTGGTCCCCCCTCGCATCGACCAGCGGATCAGGCACCAGAGCACCAGCGTCGCGGTGGTGGCGATCAGGCTGTCGTCGTTCACGACGCCGGAGATGAAGTCGAACTGCGGATTGAAGGCGACGATCGCGGCGGCGATGATCGCGACGGCGCGCGGTCGCGGAAAGAGCTCGCCGGCGATCAGAAAGGTGAGCAGGACGGTCGCCGCTCCCAGGAACAGGCCGAGCAGGCGAACGAGATGGATCCCGAGGACGTCGCCGCGGTACGGGAAAGCCTCGCGTGGCGTGTGGGCGTAGAGAGCGCGGTTGGCCAGCGCGGCCGACGATCGGTCGAACGTGACGAACGGATTGTGCGCGGCGAACGTCGGCGCCAGGGCGGGGCCCGGCGAGAGCGCCAGCAGCGCCGCGCCGAGAGCATAGTAGAGCGGCGGCTGACTCCCCTCTTGACCGACGGGAAAGTAGCCGCGACTCGTCTGCTGCACCGGTAGCGCGTGACGCGACTCGAGGTAGCGCACGAAGGCAACGTGCGAGGGTTCATCCGGCGCCTCCAGCAGCGGTACGGTCGCGTTGAATGCCAGGCTGATGGCGATGAACCCCAGGAGAATCGGGACGAGCGGCATCCCGGCGCTGAGAACGCCACGCTTCGGTGTGGTCACTGGTCCCGTCTTTCACCCACGGTACGGCCCAGCAGAGTATACGACGTCGACGCCACTCCTCAGCCGCTTGGCTCGGGCGATACGCTGATCTGACCCAGCTGATACGCGTCGTGGCCGCCAATCGCCAGTCGCTGACCGGTGGCAAGCGTGTACAACCCGACTACCACCTGGTAGTCCCCGGGCGGTACGCCGTCGAGGGAGATGGCACGCCGCTCCAGCGCTCGGTCACCCGACTCCCAGGTCGCGGTCGGGAACTGGCCGTCCCGCGGCTGGCTATCGCTCTGGGCCACGATCTGACCGTCCGGGGAGACGAGGTGAACGAACACGGTGTAGTCGCCGGCCGGCGGATTCAGCGCAGCCCAGAGGAGCGCGATGTGCAGCTTACCACTCGCCTCCTCCGCTTGCCACGCGTCCAGGCGGATCTGGCCGCCGAACAGCGCGTAGACGGGTTGCAGTCCCCGCGGCACCCGGGTTGGCGGCGCCACCGCCAGCGGCCCCAGGCGAACGCTCGTCGCGTCCGAGTCTGGGCCGGCGTCGACGAACCGCACCGGTTGGATGCCGGGTCGGCGGTACCGTCCGAAGTCGATCCAGTACCGATCCGGCGGCAGGTCCGGCGGCGCCTCCATGGTGAAGCGATTGAGCACGTCGGCGCCGGTGACCCACCGGGTCGTCGGCAGGGGCGCGAAGTCCTCACCGGCGACGACGCGCCCCCGGTCGTCCACGAGGTGAGCGAAGATCGATTCCATTTGCGGGGCCGCGGCCGGCTGGCCAATTTTCCAGAGCACGTCTACCTCGAACGGCGCGCCGGGGGCGATCTGTCGCGGCGTCAGATACCCGACGACGGTGCTCTCATCCGCCGCTCGGCGATCGAGGCCGCGCCACTGGGGAGGGAGGGACGGGCCGACCGGGCCGGCCCGAAAGCGCAGGTAGCCCCCTTGCAGCACGGACAGCGGCGACACGCCCGAGTCGACCTGCTGCCAGGGGATGAGCGTCTCGCCAAACTGGCCCACGCTGTCCGGCGCGACGTAGTAGGTGGCTGTTCCCCGCGCGGGGAACACGATGGTCTGGTCGACGCGCAGGTAGTGCAGCGACTCCTGACCGACCAGCGAGTCGATGACCGTGGGGATGTCGTCGACGCCGACCAGGTCTCCATCCGAGAGGACGTAGACGGGCCCGGTCCCGGCGGCCGCCCGCGCATCGCTCGCGGCCACCAGCGATGAGCCGAGCGGCACGCCGAAGAACGTTCCGGCCGGGTGCGCCTGGACGAAGACCAGCAGCACCGCGAGAGCACGGACCTGAACGACGAACGCCACCAGCGCGAATGTGCAGCCGACGATCGACGGCAACGTTCGCGCGAATTGCCGCGCGGAGGGCAGTCGCCACTGCTCGCGGAGTGCCGACACGAGCCAGTCCGGACCCTTCGGTGAACGCCGCGACTCCGCGGCCGGCGCGCGGTCGACGTCGCCGATCCAACCGGACGAGCGGACGATGCGGGCCAGGCCAAGCACGGCGCGCTCCAGCGACGGCTCGCTCGATCGGGCCAGCCAGTCGATCGCCAGGGCGACCAGGATGAACTGGCAGGGCAGAGTACCGAGGAAGTGGTGAATGAACACGGGCACCGGACGGTAGAGCGCGGCCAGCGCCGGGGTGATCCACCAGAGGAGGATGATGACCTCGGGCGTGAGCATCAAATGGCGGGACCGGCGCCAGCGATCCACGCTGCGCCAGCCGGCGACGACGACGCCGAGGAAGAGCAGGACCCGGAGGATACGATCGAGCCAGGCGGTCGAGCCCGCCAGGGCATCCAGGGAGCCGAGTGGCCCCGCGAGGGGTTGGAACCCATCGGTCCCGACGAGCTGCACGACGTACGACAGGGGCGACAGGTCGAAGGTCCGCGCGGGGCCGGTTCGCGCCGTCAGATCGGTCGCGATGACGCCCAGGGTCCGCGCTTCGACCGCCGCGGCCACCACGAGGACGATCAGCCCGGCCAGCGACCAGGCCAGTGCCCGGCCGCGCCGAGTCCGGGGAACCACCACCTGGGCCAGCGCTGGCACCAGGACCAGCGGCCACGCGCTGAGATTGAGCGATCCCATCAGGGCAACGGCCAGCCAGCTCCGCCCGAGCCCGGCCCGCTTCGCCGCGGGATCGACCGCGCTCAACAGCCCCCAGAGCGCCACGACGGCAAGCGGAGCGAGCAAGTCGTTTGGCCAGATCTTGCGCGAAAAGACGATCGACCAGCTACTGCCCGCGAAAAGGATGGCCGCGATCAGGCCAACGCGCGTCCCGAAGGCGCGGCGGATCACGACGTAGCTCAGTCCGACGGCCAGGGAGTTGACCAGGCCGATCGTCAGATCGACAGCGCGCGGGTCGTGGCCGACCGCGAGGACCAGCGCGACGACGTCGTAGAACAGAGGTCCCTGGGCAGCACCGCCGAGCGAGCTGCCCTGTCCTTGCAGGGGTAGCGCGTGGTGCTGAAGGATCGCCAGGGCATTCAGCACGGCGGTGGACTCGTCGAGCTTGTACTCTGCCAGGTCGGGTCGGACCAGACGCGGCAGCGCGGCGAGAAAGACGAGGACGCACGCCGGGAGGTAGGTCCGCTGATGTTGCGAGACGGTCACAAGGTTCCAATGCGCGTCGGAGATTCTCGTTGGTCCACGGTGGGAACGACGCGGTGCGCT
>Ga0307374_10013925_pt1 | contig 11019 bp, 8 predicted proteins | sample OX3MG_FD_202532 | JGI IMG/M metagenome (GOLD analysis project Ga0307374, IMG submission 202532) | Soil microbial communities from Risofladan, Vaasa, Finland - OX-3 | ecosystem: Environmental > Terrestrial > Soil > Coastal area > Acid sulfate soil | place: Finland: Risofladan, Vaasa | collected... | reverse complement strand
AAACCAGGGAAGGGCGAAGCCCGAGGCGAGGAACCTGCGGTAGCCCCAGCGGACGAAGCACAGCGTCTGCGTTGTGCGAAGGCCGCGCCGCGGCGTAGAGTCGTTGTGGAGGAGGCTTCGAATGAAGACGCGTAGCGTCCCACGTCTGGGACTTCCAAGGGTCGTCCACTGACAGGCCGACGAACGCAGGACGTGCCGCAGCGAAAGGAATATTCGTCGCTGGAGCGAGTGGCCGGGACGCCGGGACCGTACCGGCTGTTACGAGCGACGCGACGCTATCGGTTGAGGGAGGAAAAGATCTCACCGTTCAGCAGTTCGTATCGGAGCTCGCCATTGAAAGATTCAATGTAGCCGTTCCCCTAGGGACTGTCTGGTTCAATATACAGCACTTGAGCCCCGCCCCTCTTGATCAAATCCCTGACTGCGGTCGCGGTCATTTCCGCGCCATTTGACTCACCTCCGCTATGTGTGCCTTCGCATGAATCGCGACCGCCAAGTTAAGCTCATACTAACACGGCCAATTAAACCCCAGATATTAGGTCTATACCACATCAAGCGATAAAAGTTTTGCGTATGATTAGCCCACTCTTCCTTAAATTCCTGTATGCCTTGGCCACGATTTATCTGAGTTACCCCGTGGACTTCACAGGCCTCTATCGTTGCCTTAAGCAACAACCGACCAGGTGAGAATCGATGCAGAGAAATGTTATAAACTGGAAACCAGTAATGGAGAGTATTAAATCCCTTTAGTCCGAAATGCGATGCTACCCATGTGTCCCCAGCGTAAAGAGTAGAGAGCACTCCTTGACAAGCATTTGATCGTAACCCAAGAAGTGTTCTTAGCAATTCCTGCCTCCATATAGGAGACAATGGATCTGGCACCCTGGACCGCTGATACTGTTGTCTTTTTTTTAAGATAAGCCTGGATAACTCGTCCTCATGAGTGTTATCGCAGAAGACATATCGGAGAGGACCATGCTCACGGACCAATTGCCTCTCACGCCTCTGTGTGTCAGCCCAAAGTTTTTTTTTCCTTAATTGCAAGGATTTAATAAATGCGTCTGTACCCTCAGAGAGGTCAATAGAGAATCCAGCATCTGTCTGAACCACTAGCGAGTGATCACACTCTTCTAGATTCTGGATATGTGTACCCCAGAAATAAGCTATGTTGCTTGTGGAGAGCAATTGACCCCAGTTAAGCAATACTCCAGGTACCTTTAATATTCCACAGCTATCAGTCATCTCAGCACCGACAATCTGTGCAATACCCAGCAACTCATGCGACCGACACGTATATTGATATGGGAAATATGCAATTACATGTCCATTGCTAGTCATCCTGCATATTCGTACCCCCCTATGCACACTGGCAACAGCTTCAACGTACTCAAAAGAATAGAAGGGACTTTTATATATATTACAAGATTCCTGAATTTGACCCCATTTTATACGATCGTCCTGACCCAGTTCTGCAGCATGTAATATCGTGCAACAAACTTTCACTCTCTACTCTCCCAAGACGACATCATAATAGCTTACCCATCGTTCTGACCTAAACAATTCGACGGGTAAAGAGCCATGTCGAAAGCTCACCAGGACTGAAATGCCCTTTGTCATCCTGATATGCAGATGGGCCTATCTCTATTCGACCAAGTGTCCTTGAGTTAATATGCCCTTTATCACTGCGATTCAGATGAGGCTGACTGGTGAAAAGCAGTTTCACCCCAAGGTTCTGTAGAGCTAATGTGATACTCCGATTTTGGTAGCCGTGCGGCAATGACATAGTCAAATGGTCTCCTACGAAATTATCCACCCATTCCTTCAAAAACTTAATAGCAGTTTTTGTTTCCTCCATTGCCAATGGAATTGTCCTCAATGGCACATGTGTAGCACCGTGTAGCCCTAGCATATACCCTCTCTTAACCAGTTCACGCAGTTCCTCTGGTCTCAGCATCTCACGCGCATCATCCAAAGGCGGTCTTGGAGGTGCAAGGCGCTGCAGAAGCATTGATCGATTCTCTTCAGGCATGTTTACGAGGGCTTCATAAATGTTCCAAAGTATATTGCTCGCTTCTTGGTCGTGTCTGACAGCACGCACATCATTACCGCTTATGGTCTTAATAGCATCAATAAGCTCTAACTTTAACCGCGCGTCCTTCAATATAGTTATCACTGAATTCTGCCACCAACTTCGTTCTTTACACCTTACGGCCTCTGTCGCGATAAAAATAGTCACAGGCAAGTTTCGTTCTTGTAGCACTGGAATTGCCCAATTGAGGTTATCACGCCAGCCATCATCAAAAGTTATATGTAGGGCTCTCTGTGGCAGTCGTGCAGTTCCGCTGACTGAATTTAAGATATCCGATAGACTAATCGGGTTATAGTGTTTGCAAAAGAAATCTAGGCATTGCTTGAACATTTCCAACTCGACCACATACTGTTTGTCAACATATGGGCTACTTAGTCTCTCTTTTGGTAGCACCCTATGAAACACAACGCATGTAAGTGTTTGCCGATTCCTGATGCGATGCATGTATCCTAATAAACCACCCGACGCTAGCACCTCTTTAACTTGCATTTTCACTTTTGCTATCCGATGTAATGCCATATAGCTAGATTCCATGTCGGCGATCCCTTATATTTTTTATACGGTCTTTGATTAAGCGAATCGGTAGCGTGGTACGAATAATAAACATCATATTTGAGAATGGTTTGTGTAATGAAAGCATTGCTTTCAATAATAAATAGAAGCCGTGTTTGGAATTACCATTCCAAAGCAAGTATCGGCCTACCTCTGTTCTACGCTTAGCTAAAATGAAGCGTCGTTCTCTTTGTGTGAGTTCGCTACCCCATTCTTTAACGCGCCGTTCAATAAGTGGCAAGAGTACCGACTCTGCCAGCTCCGGATTCTGTCGTGACAAACTAGTTGTTCGTTTATAGACACGCACTAATATCTCATCTACAAACAGCACTTTGCCATAGCGAGCGAGCCGCCACCATAAGTCTTGATCTTCTGCCACTACCAAGGACTCATCAAACCCGCCGACAACCTCAAGAATCTTTTTTTTCGTTAGGACTGTAGGCGTCGCAATTATGGGGCATGCTAGCATCTGTTTCCAGAGTTTGTTTGCCCCAAACTCTAATGATCCGTCGTAAAGAAGAGTTTTATCTCCGCTGTCTTCCCATATTGCTTCGGCGCGACAGCTCACAATGGAAATTTCACATTGATGATTGGCAATCTTTGCCTCCTGCAACCGCAACTTGTCTGGCAGCCACTCATCGTCCGCATCAAGAAAAGCGATAATATTCCCTGTCGCGACCTTGATACCGACGTTTCTCGCTGCCGCAGCACCTATTGACTGCCTTAGTGATATAAGCTTGATAGCTTCTGAGGCAAACATGCTTACGACATCGCATGTGTTATCAATCGACCCGTCATCAATAATTATAATTTCATGCGGAAATAGTGACTGCGTCATTACAGATTTAATTGCACGCTGAATTGTCGCTACCGCGTTATGCGCGGGTATGATTACACTGATCCTGTTATTAAGTTCCTTGTCCACAATAATACCGTTACAAATCGAGTTATGGGAATTGCAGAATATAGAGGCTTTCGTCACCTGCCATTTAATGGGTTCTTATCTATCAATGGGTTACGGGTTCACAGGATTTAACACTTCTGATTTTTAGAGATGCTCTACAGAGCATCTGTGTTTGCGCACCTCAAGGATGCAATCCGATCCAATAATCCTGCTAGCACCACGGCCCCACTATGTCTTGAGTATCGTTGCACAGCCTTTTTATCCGCTTTTAGTGCTCGCCCTTCCCGCACCGCACAGATAAATTTCAAAAGTCGCTTTTCGATTGTTTGTACATTGTTGAGCGGGACAATTTCTGCGCCTCCGGTATTACTCAACACTGTAGCTGTATCGCCATGTTCATCCACTAATGCAAAAATTGGCCGTCCGATACGCAAGTACTCATAAAGTTTAGTAGGTATCTGATTGTTAAATTGATTTCCCTGAAAAAGCAACAGTGCATCAGCATTTACCTGCTCTACTAACGCTTCCTGATAGGATACAGGTGGAGCAAGCACTACTATGTCGTTTAGGTCGAGGCGACTTATTTCGTTGAGGTACTCCGCGTCGTAATCGCTCGCGCGCAGTGTCACCCTTAGATCATTGGCTGTAACTATACCTGAGGCCTGGAGATTGGCGAGGGCTATAAAAAATGGCCCAGGGTTTCGTCCATGAACATAGAGAGTGCCACTGTGCAGCAGATGCAGTGGCCGCCCCGGTCGGCAAGGCATGAGTTCTGGAAGTCCTGTGAAATTCGCTTCATCATAGCCGTTTGGTATAACTGACAACTGGCCTTCACGATTAATCTGCTGATAGCGTTCGGCATAGGATTGCATAGCTCCGGGTGTAGTAAACACAGTGTGCGTTGCACGTGTCACGACACGCTGTTCCCATCGTCTTTGTGATGAAGCCGCGTATCGGTTTTCCAATGATACGGAACTTGTTACCGGATCTCTGAAATCCGCGATCCAGGGTATCCCGGTCAACCGGCTCAACGTATAAGCAATACAGTGTGCAGTCATGATTGGATAGGTGGACCATATCACGCGAATGTTGTATTTGCGGATAAGTCGCAGGCCCTGCCACACAGCCGCCGGCCACCAGGATATCCAGCGGTCCGGTTGCGCCAGAAAGGCCGGGTACTTTCCGCGGATGCCCATATGGCGTCGTGCGTCCAGTGTAAAAGCTCTATACACAGGACAAGCTTGCGGAATAAGCTCCACGCTTGCAGCGTCTATGCGCGGATAAGCTTTCACATGCGCCGTCAAAACTATGGGCTTCCAACCTAATGATGGCAGATACTTTACAAATCCGAGGGCACGTAGATGGCCGCTCCCCATGTTGGCTGGCGGGAAATGGTAAGCAATCATCAAAACATTTTTCTCTCTGCTTTCCATGCCTTCACTCAGAAAGGGCATCATGCGGTTGCGCTTGTTTGGTCAATAAAGCCGTTCCATTTTGTTGCACTTCTGCAATTGCTTCGCCTTCGGGTTGCCGCTGTATATAACCTTCCAAAAGAGCACATACCGCTAATAGTTGGTAAGTGAGGTCAAAATAGGTCATGGGAAGGAAGGCGCCTGCAATGGCATATGCCACCACGCTCACCTGAAGCATAGAAGCGAGGTCATGAGCCCATTTCTGTTCAGTGGAGTGCCGCGTTTTCTTTCTAACACGATTGCAACTTACCCAGCTTGCGACTAGTAGGGCGATAAATAGAATCAACCCCAGGAACCCTTGTTCACCCAGCACACGAAAATAAATGCTGTGCACTGCACGTTTAATGGTGCCCTCCGGTCCAAAACGCTTCCACCAAACAACGCTCTCAGAGACTCCAAAACCACCGCCAACGATGGGACGGTGCAGTGCCACATTGATGGCAAACTGCCAGGACTGGATGCGCGTTTCGCCCGTATCAGTTTGCTCTGGGTGCTGCAGGGTATTCATGCGTTCGATCCATTGCGCCGGCATGAAATGAATTGCTGTAAAGCCGAGCAACACGACAACGGTCACGATTGCCAACCGGCGACGGCTCTTCAGGAACAAGGCCACGCTGACTACGGCCAATGCAATCATACCACCGCGTGAATAGGTGCCAAGGACTGCCACGCCGGTAAGGATCATAGCCAGTCCAAAGGCAACCCGCACGGCTTTGCGCGATGCTTGAAATTGCAAGTAACGCATCAGCGGTAGTGTCATGCATAAAGCCAAGGCTAGATCATTGTTGTCAGCGATGAAACTTCCTGGCGGGCCATAGACATGATAATTCCCGCCTTTCAACAGAGTGAATATTCCGCCCTTCAATCCGTAGAATCCGAGAGAAATCACGATTACCCATACCAGCCAGTGCATGCGCTGGCGCGTATTGACCAATATCAGCGTCATAAAAACCATGACCTGGATTTTGGCGAACTCCTGCCATGCCAACCAGGCAGAAGCAGATTCCACTGCGAATATGGACGTAACACCAGTCCAAAGCAGGAAAAGAAATAACAGTATGCTGATTGACGATAGCAGAATCTTCTTGCTCTCCTTGCTGAAAACAAGGCTTATGAGTGTGACAATGGCGATAATCTCAACCCAGGGAAAATTGTAGGCAAACCCGTAGGCCAAGCGATAGGGATTCATGTAGCCCAGCCAAGACCACATCAGCAGCCCCAAATACGGGCGAACCAGAATAAATGGAATGGATCCAAATACGATCAGGGCTATTAATAGATCACGCATTTTGCGTACACGCTATCCTAGTTGCAGCATCACTGCATCCATGAAGAATTTGGCAGCCCAATTCGGGAACCGGTATGCCATGTAGCCGCCACGCACAGGGCGGGACCCCGGTATCCCGCCGCGCACACCCGGATCAGCAGCATCCAGATTCTGGACGGACAAGTTGAAGCGGTTGGCTTTTTCAGTCGCCAGCTTCCAGGCATGGTCCCCGGTTTCCTGTGCGAGGCGCTGCCAGATAATAGCCATCTGTGCGTTACCAGTGATGCAGCTCCAGCGGCTTGCCGGTTTCCACTCGGCGTCCAGTCGGCCCGGAAGCGCACCGTCGCGGCGCTGGCAAGCAGCGACTGACCGGGCAATACGCATGGCCGCATCCACAAATTGGGTATTCCCCGTGATTAGACCCACCTCAAGAATTCCACGGGTGGCATAGGCGATAGTGTGCGTCAGCGGTCGCATGTTGTCTTCCAGATCATTGTTTTCCAGCCAGCCGTTAGCATGCATCTGCGTCAGCGCCCAGTTGATATTGCGGACGGCTGCTGCTGTGTATTCAGGTTGTTCCAGGGTCTTGCCGGCCTCAGCAAGCGCGAAGGCGACGCGAGTGTTATAGGTATTGAGCCGATGCGCGGCAAACGGCGAGGCAAAGCGTCGCCAAGCGCCGTCCTGGTCCTGCGCTGCCACCAGCCAGTCCGCCGCGCGTACCAGTGAATCGCGAAAACGTGTTTCTGCTGTCTCTTCCCACGCGCTTAGCCAACCAAAAACAACCTGCCCCGTATTGAATATGGTTGGTACAATCTGTTTGGCATCCAGGGTACCGGCCCGCACGCCGCCATCCGGGAGCTGGATATCCGATTCCCATGCAGCCATGCGCAGAGCACGCTCGCGGTATTCATTGTTGGTTGTAAATTGCGCATAGCGGAAAAATGTCGGGATGATATAACCGGTCGTTTCAGGGTAAGCGGCTGCCCACGTATGTGTTTTCAGGTCATAGTACGCACTGACACCCCCGCTACCAGTGACATCCTGTGCACGAGTCAGCCATGCGGCCGCGGCCGCCAAACCCGCACGTGCATCCAACATCCGCAGCTGGTTCCATCTGGTCCATCCGGTTAGCTTGCTTAGAATCGGGTTCATGGCTCGCGCTTCGCGTTTTTGGAACTCCCAAGTACTATACGGACCCTGGCTTGCAATGCACGGCGCACACGCTCCAGCATGTGCATCAGAGCTGGCATAGGATCATGCCAACGCCACGACGCCTCCACAACAACACAGCCATCAGGAAAGCCTTGCCGGATACTCTGGTTCTGGGCTGCGGCAGATTGTGAATCTACCGAGCGATCCTGCCATACGAACGGCCGCTTTGTTAACACCGGTTGCATTACAGGCATATCGAGTTCAGCACAATAGGCGGCGAACGGAAGATTAATGCCGTTCAAGCTTGCCACTTCCTCCTGGTAGTCGGTGCGACCGATGGTCGGCTCCACCATCCGGAAAGCACCGCTACCGGCATCACGCTTGTATTCCATACCTGCCAACCCAACAACTCCTGCGCTGTTGAAAAACCGGGTCGTCGTTTCTTCAAGTTCGCCGGCGGATTCCGGCGCCGCCGTGCAACTCGCAGTACCTCCCACCTGTGGCGGCCAGGAGCGGATCTTGCGTCCTGTGAATGACGCGGCGATAATCCCATCGTGGCGTATATATTGCAGACAAAAGAATATGTCAGTATCCGCGCCCTCGATCCATTCCTGCACAACCACATCCGGCATAACCAGCAGGATTCTATTGATCAACTGCTCGGCTTCCACCTTGTTGCCGATACGATAGGCCTTTTTGAACGCGTGACTATAACCGGCATGTCGCTCACCTGGCTTGACCACCACGGGAAACCGTAATGACTTCAGCTGTGGTAAATCCTGAATAGAACGGATATGAACCAGAGGCGGGATGGGCGCGCGCAGAGCATCCGCTAGGCGCTGGAAACCCTCCTTGTGCAGCAGCATATCTACCACGTCCTTTTCGGGGAGAGTGAAACGATAATGCGGCGACAGCACCTCACGGTATCGCGAGACGGCTTTGACGCTTTCTTCCTGAGTCAATATCAGTACCGGGCGTGAATTACTCAACCTGTATGGCACCGAGGACCGCAATCCTTCCACCAGTGCCTCGCCTTGCATGGCAGCGATCACCCATGGCCGGGCTGCTCGGGTATGCATCCCCGGCTGACGAGGATCGGAATCCACGATCCAGACCGGCACGCGCGCACGCGCCAGACTGCGCGCTACACCCAGACCATTGATGCCTGCCCCAACAACCACTGCCGGAACCCGGGAGTTCACTGACGCCCCTGCACGGCAAGCATTGACCGCTCCAGGATGCGCGCGTAAACAGAACGATAACGTACGACGCTCGCCGGCCAATTGCGCTCGCGTTCCACGTAATTTCTCCCGGAGGAGATTACCGCTTGCCAATGACCACGATCTTGTGCGAGAAGTCTGGTTAGACACTGTGCCAGCACTTGTGTGGATCCTGGCGCAAAAAGATAACCATTTTTACCATCACTGATCAGTTCCCGGTGACCGCCCACATTCGAGGCCACCACCATTTTGCCAAGCGCCATGGCTTCCAGCGGTTTCAAGGGCGTGACCAATTCCGTCAGACGACGTGCTATGCGAGGATAAACCATGACATCCACAACGCTGTAATACCGCGAGATCTCCTCGTGCGGAATCTGCCCGGCGAAATGCACAATGCTGTTGAGGCCCAATTGGGTGCTTAAGGCCCTTAAATCCGGTTCCTGCGGCCCACCACCCACCAGCAGTAGCTGTGCTTGTGGAATAGCTGCCACAATATTTGGCATGGCCCTGAGCAGTACATCCAGCCCTTCATAAGCATAAAAGGAGCCTACAAACCCTAGGGTAAAGCCACTCTTCAAGCCGAATTCATCCATCAGGTCATGGTTAGGCAGCGTTCCCACTTGAAAATGTTTTATATCTACAGCATTGGGTATAACTGTCACTTTTTCAGCCGCAAGGCCACGTGCAACCAGATCGGTACGCAGGCCCTCGCAGATAGTGGTCACGGCATCTGCACGGCGTACGGCCAGCGTTTCCAATGCCCGTGTCAACCGATAACGCAAACCCCATTCAGCCGCGGTGCCATGATCGGCAGCCGCATCCTCCCAGAAAGCACGTATTTCATATACCACCGGCAAACCCAACTCCCGGCCGACAGCCAGCGCGGGAAACGCGTTCAACAGCGGTGAATGCACATGAATAATATGTGGATGGACGGCGTTCACCACCTCCCTGAGCCGTTTTTTAAGCGCCCGGGTCAAAACCAAGTATTTTGTAATCGGCATCCGGGATAAAAATCCCGTTACCGGCAGAGTGCGATTGAATGTCCATGCACCGACTTGCTCCTGCAATTCACTGACCTGCCCCTGTTTTGGGCTTGTCAACTGGAATGTCTCCCAGCCCAAGGCACGCTGCTGACTCAGGATGGCCAGCGTCCGAAATGCATAACCACTGTGCAGTGGCACGGAATGATCCAGAATATGCAGGATCCTCACAGGCTTGCCATCCGGGGTTTGCAAGTGTGTATCACTCGCCGGGGTCGAGGCCGGGTTTCTCATGGCTTCTTCCACCCCGGCTGATTTGACATGGCGCTGCCGAAACCGGACAGCACGTGTGTATACAGCGCTTGTTGCGCCGCGATCGTCGGCCCCCATCCGAAGCCTTCGGCGAACTTGCGTGTCGCCATGCGCTCAGGTTTGCGTGTACGCAACCGATGCCAAGCCGCCACCAGGGCTTCAGGAGTACGTTCCTGCATGAGTCCCCCGGCCTCCGGTGAGCTAACCAGTTCCGGTGTACCCCCCGCCCGCGTGGCGATAACCGGGGTGCCGCAGGCCAGAGCTTCCAACACCACATTTGGCATGCCTTCCCGGCTTGAAGCCAGTACCAGCACGTCCGCCGCGTTGTAGTACTCGCACAAATCCGCATGTGATACTTCACCCAGGAAACGGATGCGGTGAGCGACTCCCAAGCTGTCTGCCAGTTGGCGCAGCCGTCGTTCCTCGGGTCCGGAACCTGCAATCAACAAGGTGGCGTCAGGGATATCGGCAAGCGCAGCAATTATGATGTGCACGCCTTTCAATCTCACCAGATGTCCTGCAAACAACCACACCGGAGTCATCAACTTGAACTTGCCCTGTAACACGGATCTCTCCAGTGGATGGAAGCGTTCGAGATCCACACCATTCCGCAGAACCGTAATCTTGTCCGCCGCAACCCCCAAAGCCACCAGCGACTCTTTGAGTGCCTTTGAAACAGCCACAACGGCGTGAGCATGATTAGCTGCCCAAATGATCTGTCTACGCGGGAAGTGATAGCGAGCAATCAAATTAATGTCAGTACCGCGCGCAGTGACTACTACCGGCTTACCGAGACGTTGGGCAAGCCTGACGGCTGCTACCCCGTCTGGATAAAAATAATGCGCGTCAATCAGATCATAGCCCTGTCCGCTGGTTTCCAGGTTCCGCAATACGGATAATAAGGCGTGAACCATTAAAAATGGCGCCACGCTCATCCCCAGCTTCGGTATGGTCGGGTATCTTGGATGCATGATTTCGATACCATGACGCATTTCATGCTCCGGTACCGACGCGTGTCTAGCATACGTTCCAAAGCCACCATGTCTGAAAGGAAACCAGGGCACCGGC
>Ga0307374_10013924_pt1 | contig 11020 bp, 8 predicted proteins | sample OX3MG_FD_202532 | JGI IMG/M metagenome (GOLD analysis project Ga0307374, IMG submission 202532) | Soil microbial communities from Risofladan, Vaasa, Finland - OX-3 | ecosystem: Environmental > Terrestrial > Soil > Coastal area > Acid sulfate soil | place: Finland: Risofladan, Vaasa | collected... | reverse complement strand
GGCCCAGTGTTAGCGAAGCTGCAGCCAGCCGCCATCTAGAGTCAGGTCATGCGTCGGTGCTACTCAGATCCAACCGGCAGCGTCATCGGACGAATCCATGGTGCGAAGCTGTCGGCAGCAGGCATAGCATTGTAGTTCGCACGTTCGGACGTAACGTCCCGGATTAGCGGCCGACCTTCAGCTCGGTGTTGTGGCAACAGGAGCAGCGGTCCATCATTCCTCAGGGCACGCTGAACTCCGGCCGCGGAACATGCTCTGCGCGGCCGGGGCGATCAGCGCGGCATCACGCCAAGCGCACTGCCATCATCACGTCACGGCCATGCAGGGTTCTGCACGACCTCGACGGCTTCAGCACGATCCTGCTCCGCATCTACCATTCCTGCGCGGACCAGGCGGAATCGGACGAGCCGTATAACAGTGCACGCGGCGGTGGAGGGGCGGCGTAGAGGTGACCAGGTCCCGCTGGTCACCTCTGCGCCACCTTGTCAGGCTTGGTAGTACAGCAGCACCAGCCCTGATGGATCGGTCTGGGCGCTGAGGAGCTTGAGCTTGACCCTTTCCACTATGTGCTCAAAGAGCGGCTTGCCGCTTCCCAAGATCACCGGATGCACGAGGAGCTGATACTGATCCACCAGCCCAAGGTTTGTCAACGCTTGGACGATGCTGGCGCTCCCATAGATCACGATGTTCTTGTCCGACTGTTGTTTCATCGCCGCCAGATCGGCCGCATCAAGCTCACGCTTGAGCGTCGAATTGTTCCACGTGACCTCGTTCAGCGTCTTGGAGTAGACCACCTTCCGCATGCTGTTCAGTTTGCGCGCATACGCCTTCAGATTCTCCGGTGCCTCGGGATTATCCGGGACATGCGGCCAGGCACCGGCAAAGCTCTCGTAGGTCACTCGCCCCAACAGCAGCGTGTCCGCTGCCCCTACCAGCTCATCCTGATAGTCTCCCAGAGGCACGACCCAGTCCATTTCATTGTTTGGACCGGCCACATAGCCATCAAGCGTAACCCACATGGTGACGATGAGCTTGCTCATCTTGGTTTCCTTCCACGTTCAGGCTCTCACGGAGCCCTCATTGGTGATAGCCGACCTCGTGCCGGCTCCTCACCATCCATACGAACGGCCATAGACCAGATCGACAGATAGACGGAACAATCGGTGTGCTGTTCGCCACTGCAGCCAACGACACCCTCAACGGTAGTTGCTGGTGCGATGCTCGTGGAGCCGATCACTATGCGCCTTGGACCGTAGCCGATGCTCCCTGCGTGTTCACGGGGCACGTTCCCGTGTGTGCGTGGCGGCCTCGGACCGCGCTCCGACGCATCGCCGTGATCAGCACAGCGGCGACGCTGATGTGGATGGTGGCCAGCACGGCCTTTGCGCTGCCACTCGCCCCGACAGAGGTGATAGGCACTAACGACCACACGAGCACGACCAGGCCGAGACCCGTCCAAATCGGTAGGGCCCGCCGAGTAAAGTGTTCCAGGATCGCCAGCGTGCCCCAGCCGAGGAGGGAGAACAGGAGCGTGAAGCTGAGGAGGAAGACGGGGCCGAAGAGCTGCGGGGGCTTGCCATTGTGCAGGTCAATCATGAGCGTGACGCCGAGGGCCTGGGACGCCAGCCACAGCAGGCCGGTGGCAAGCAGCGCACCGCAGACAGCGCGCGCGCGCAGGCGGTGATCCGGGGCGGTGGAAGCGCCGCGCGCAGGCAGGGGACGTGGAGCGATCATGGGTGTCGTACCTCCCGTAGTGCTGTGACCGACCGCATGTCGGTTCCTCACCATCTATACGAACGGCCCTCTGCCAGATCGACAGCCCGGCGAGCGAATTCCGACGACAGCGCGGCACGCCACCGCTCATTCAGCCAGCGTGAGTCCCTGACGGGCACGCTGCAGGAAGGCGCGTTCCGCCGCGTTCGTGGTGAGCGCCAGCGCGTCGTCATAGGCCAACGACGCCTCTGCATAGCGGTGGAGACGACGGAGCAGATCAGCGCGAACGGCGTGGAACAGGTAATAGTTGCCCAACGGCAGATCGTCGACGGCGCCAAGGGCTACCATAGGCCCCTCGACCTCGGCCAGCGCGACCGCCCGGTTGAGGGCCACAATCGGACTCGGCGTGAGCGCGAGGAGCTGGGTGTACAGCAGCAGGATCTGCCGCCAGTCCGTGGCAGCCGCGACCGGCGCGTCGCTGTGCACGGCGTTGATCGCCGCCTGCAGCTGGTACGGGCCTGGCTGGTTGCGGCGGAGGCAGGCCTGCACGAGGGCCTGCCCTTCGGCGATCAATTCAGGGTCCCAGCGGCTGCGGTCCTGGTCGGCCAGCAGCACGAGGTCGCCCTCTGCGGTCGTACGCGAGGGCCGTCGCGACGCGACAAGCAGCATCAGCGCAAGTAATCCCAGCACCTCCGGTTCGTCGGGTAGCAGTTCAGCCAGCAGGCGTCCGAGGCGGACGGCCTCGGTGCACAGATCCTCGCGCACCAGCCGGTCGCCCGCACTCGCCGTATAGCCTTCGTTGAAGATGAGGTAGATGACCGCCGAGACGGCCCGCAGCCGCTCAGTCAGCTCCGACTCGCTGGGGACGCGATAGGGGATGTGTGCGGCGCGAATTTTGCCCTTGGCACGGACCAGGCGCTGGGCCATGGTCGATTCGGGGACCAGGAAGGCGTGGGCGATCTCCGCAGTGGTGAGCCCGCCCAGGAGCCGAAGGGTGAGCGCGACCTGCACGTCAGTGGCGAGCGCCGGGTGACAGCAGGTGAAGATCAAGCGCAACCGGTCATCGCCCACGGCATCCTCCTCGGTCGGGGGGTCGCGGTCGTACAAGAGGGCGGCCTGGGCGTGCCGATCCGCTCGCGATGCCTCACGGCGAAGGCGGTCAATGGCCCGGTTGCGGGCGGTGGTGATGATCCAGCCCACCGGGCTCGGGGGCAGGCCGGTGGAGGGCCACCGGTCCACTGCCGCCGTGATAGCGTCCTGCACCGCGTCCTCGGCGGTGTCAATATCACCGAAGACCCGGACCAACACCGCCACCGCGCGACCATACTCTGCCCGGAAGACGCGCTCGATCTCAGCAACCTGGAGGGTGGGCATGCGGTCTCAGTCCTCCGGTATGTCCTGGAAGGGGCGCACCTCGACCGCATCCCCGCAGGCCTGCGCTGCCTTGGCGGCCCAGGCCAGTGCGGCGTCGAGGTCAGGGGCAGCAACCACCCAGAACCCGCCGATATGCTCCTTGCCTTCGGCAAACGGGCCGTCCGTGAAGAGGGTGGTACCGGCCTGGACCCGCACCACGGTGGCCGCACTCGGCGGATGCAATCCGCCGGCAAAGACCCACGCCTCCGCGCGCTGGAGGTCGGCGTTGAAGGCGGCGACACCCTGGTACGCGTCCTGTATTTCCTGGGGTAGTCGGGGCGGGCTGCCCTCGACCATATGTACACTGAGCATATACTGCTTCATCACGTTCTCCTGTCGTGAGCGGCCGGCGTCCAATCTGGCCCTGGACCGGTCGTCGAGGGCTGCGTGGCCTTGAGCTTGTAGATGGGACCCTTGCACGCTGCGGTGCGTGGCGGCAGACGCCTCCTTTCATAATAACCTCCCCGCTAAGTGCCGCGTTCAGCTTTCGGGGCAGCACTTCGGGGGTTTTCCTGCCTGACCGATTTCTTCCACCAGAGGGGTTGTGCCGGACAGCACGCTCGCGTACGCTAGTTCCAGCCTAGAGAGTACCGACACCTATGTTTCTCGGTACTTTTCTCGGGCGCGTGTAAAGGATTTGACATGAAACGACAGTGGACTGAAGACGAGCTGGTTGAGCACTGGACGTTGCATCCGGATGATCTCGCACTGCTCACCAATCAAGGGGCTGCTACCCGCCTCGGCTACGCCCTACTCCTCAAGTACTTCCAGTATGAGGGCCGGTTTCCGCAACACAAGGGCGATATCCCGCCAGCAGTCCTGGTCCATGTCGCCCTACAGCTCGCGGTACCACCAGAATTCTATACCCAATATGACTGGAGCGGGCGCACGATCGAGCGCCATCGGGCGCGCATCCGGCAGGTCCTGGGCTTTCGCGAATCAACGGACCAGGATGTCGAGGATCTGACGATCTGGCTGCGGCACGACGTGCTGCCACGCGAACATCGGCCGGAGCGGTTATATGAAGCCGTCTATGCGCACTGCCGGACCATGCAACTCGAGCCGCCAGCAGCAAAGCGCGTCGAACGGTTGGTGCGCTCAGCATTGCGCAGCTATGAAGACCAGTTGCAGGAGCAGGCGCTGACCTGCCTGGGAGCGTCTGGACTGGCGCGGATGGATAGCCTGCTCACCCTGCCGGAGGATGGCAACGAGGAGGCAGAGGCACCACCAGCTGATCCACACGACCCAGGCCAGCTGAGGCTGTGCGACCTCAAGGCCGATCCCGGCCGGGCCAGCCTGGAGAGCATGCTGCAGCAGATCGCCCGTTTGCGGCGTATCCGACAGGTGACGCTGCCTGACGACCTCTTCGCCGGCGTGTCTCCTCACTTGATCTACGCCTACCGGCAGCGCGCGGCGGCCGAACCGCCCAACGAATTACGTCGGCATGCCGAGCCGGTCCGCGCCACGCTGCTGGGCGCGCTGTGCTTGCTCCGTTGCCGCGAGATCACCGACGGGCTGGTGGACCTGCTCATCAGCACCATCCACAAATTCGGCACCCGGGCCGACCAGCGGGTAAGCAAGGAACTGCTCCGCGAGATCCGCCGGGTGAGCGGCAAGACCACGCTGCTCTACCAGCTGGCTGAGGCGGCGGTGGCGCATCCGGAGGGTGTGGTGCGCGACGTGCTCTATCCGGTCGTCGCCGAGAAAACGCTGCGCGACCTGGTGGCCGAATACAAGTCTCACGGGCCAGGCTACACGCTGCAGGTGCAAACACGGCTGCACACCTCCTACGGCACGCACTACCGGCGGGCGCTCCCCGAACTGCTGAGTGTGCTGGAGTTCCGCTCCAACAACGAGGCCCACCGCCCGGTGATTCAGGCACTGGACCTCCTCAAGCGCTACGTGTCCAGCTCCAAGCGCCACTTCGCACGGGGAGAAGAGGTGCCGCTTGCGGGCGTGGTGCCGGAGGAATGGCTGCCGACCGTGCTCCACGCCGACCGCAAAGGCCGGATCCGTGTGCAGCGCATCAACTACGAGATTTGCGTGCTCCGGTCGCTACGCGAGAGTCTGCGCTGCAAGGAGATCTGGGTCGTCGGTGCCGACCGCTACCGCGATCCAGACCGTGACCTCCCCGCCGATTTCGCAAAGGAGCGAGACACGTATTATGACACCCTGCACCTGCCACAGGACGCGGAGGTGTTCATCAAAGGCCTGCAGGACGAGATGACCGCCGGGCTCGATGCGCTCAATCGGGAGATGCCCAAGAATCCCGGCGTACGCGTCGTGGCGCACAAGAAGGGCGGCGGGCGCCTCAAGGTGACACCCCTGGAGAAGCTGCCCGAGCCGCCGAATCTGGCCTCCGTGAAGGGCGAGGTCGGCAGGCGATGGCCCATGACCAGCCTGCTGGACATGCTCAAAGAAGCGGACCTGCGCGTGAACTTCACCCGCGCCTTCAGCAGTGTGGCCTCCCGGGAGGTGCTCGATCCGGATACCCTGCGCCGGCGCTTGCTCCTGTGCATCTTTGCCCTGGCCACTAACACCGGACTCAAGCGCATCGCAGCCGGAGACTCCAGTGAGACCTACTCCGATCTGCGCTACGTCATGCGGCGCTTCATCACCCGCGAGCAGTTGCGCGCGGCTATCGGCCAGGCCGCCAACGCCACCTTCGCCGCGCGCGACCCACTGATTTGGGGTGAAGCGACCACCACCTGCGCCTCGGACTCCAAGAAGCTCGGTGCCTGGGACCAGAATCTGCGTACCGAGTACAGCCAGCGCCATTTCGGCGCCGGGGTGATGGTCTATTGGCACGTCGAGAAGAAGTCGGTGTGCATCTACTCCAAGATCAAGACCGTCTCCTCGTCTGAGGTGGCGGCAATGATCGAGGGGGTGCTGCGCCACTGCACGACCATGGAGGTGGACAAGAACTTCGTCGACACGCACGGGCAGTCGGAGATAGCATTTGCGTTCACGCGCCTACTGGGCTTCCAGCTCATGCCCCGCTTGAAGGGCATCCACAAGCAGAAGCTCTATCAGGTGTTTGCCGGGACTAAAGGCCTCTATGCTGACCTTGAACCGATCCTCACGCGCCCCATCAATTGGGACCTCATCCGGCAGCAGTATGACGAGATGGTCAAGTTCACGGCCGCGCTGCGGCTGGGGACGGCGGAGCCCGAAGCAATCTTGCGGCGCTTCACCGGCACCGACGTGCAGCATCCCACCTACGCCGCGCTGCTGGAGCTCGGACGTGCGGTGAAGACCGTCTTCCTCTGCGCCTACCTGCGCGACCAAGCAGTGCGACGAGAAGTGCATGGCGGGCTGGAGGTGATCGAGAACTGGAACGGCGCCAACGACTTCATTCACTACGGTCGCGGTGGCGAGATCACCACTAATCGCCTGGACGAGCAGGAGATGGCGGTGCTGTGCATGACCTTGGTGCAGAACGCCCTCTGCCTCATCAACACGCTCATGCTGCAGGAGATCCTGGCAGATCCGGCCTGGCTGGCCCGCATGACGCCGGCGGACTGGCGAGGTTTGACACCGCTTATCTATGCGCACGTCAATCCCTATGGTCTGTTTCTTCTCGATCTGCACCAGCGGCTCTCGCTGGGTGAGGAGGCGGCAGGATGAGCGACCTACCGCAGACCAGCGCCAAACGCACGCCCGCGCGCAAGAAGGCCCAGCAACTGGCGCGCCACCTGCGCGGTGAACATCCTGACTACGACTATCTCAAGCAGGTCTTCCGCTACCTCCGGGAGGAACTGGAGGTTACCATTCCGCGCGCACCGCGCACCCTCCCCCACGTGCCAACGGAGGAGGAGATGGCCCGCTACTACCACGCGGTGTGGCAAGGCCGGGACTATCCCGACATGGTGCTGATCAAGACGCTCTTCTATACCGGCGTGCGCGTGAGTGAACTCGTCAACATTCGCCTGGACGAGGTCGACCTGGACCGCTGCCAGATTCGTGTCACGCGCGGCAAGGGTGACAAGGACCGGGTGGTACCGTTCCCCGACACCTTCAAGGAGACGCTGGGCCAGCATATGGAGCACCTGCGCAAGAAGGGTGCCACCTATCTCTTCGAGTCATCCTGGAAGAAGAAGTACAGCGACCGCGGCGTGCGCCGGATGCTGGAGCGCTATGCCAAGGCAGCCGGCCTGGAGCACAACGTCTCGCCCCATCAGTTGCGGCACTTTCTGCTCACCTGGCTCAAGAAGCAGGGCATTGACGATGCGCTCATCCAACCGTACTCAGGCCATGCCAGCCGAAAGTCGCTGGAAATCTACTCGCTGCTTTCGCTCAGTGAGGCGCAGGAGGAATACAACAGCGTGATCGATCGGTTCCCGATCTGACGCTAGATGGCGGCTGGCTGCAGCTTCGCTAACACTGGGCCTACTACCAGTTCAATGGCATCAACAGTCTGACACGCCGCGCCGACAAACGGCGCCCTAAAGACAAACTGGCCGTCGGGTCTACCCTGGACGCCCAGCGTCCTTTTCAGGCATCTAATCCGGCACATTCCCGCGTCATGGCACCGGAGAGACGCTTCCAGGCGTCGATCAGCTGATCGTAGAGGGGATCGGCGTCGCTGCTTTCGATCTTGTCGTTGGCGGCCAGCCAATTGATAGTGCGCCGCATGCCATCGACCACCGAAATCGTATAGCGAAAGCCAAAGTCCACATGAGCGGCCGCCGTATCATGCACATTGGGATACTGTATGTTTTCCAGGCTCAGCTGGGCGCGCTTGGGCGTCACCCTCGCCAGGAGGTCGGTAGGAATATGCACCAACTCGGGCTCTGGCGCGCCCATCGCCTCGGCGATTTTGGCCGTGAGTTGATTCCAGGTGATCGCTTCTTCACCGGTCACATTATATGACTTGCCGAGGGTCGCCGGATTGCCCGCGGCATTAACGAATCCTCGCGCCACATCGTCGATGTGGCACGGGTTCCACAGGCTTGTTCCGTTACCGTGGACGATCACCGGTTGCCCGCGGCGAAGGCGATCGAGGAACGTGGTGCGGAACCCGAGACTGTGGATGACGCCCCGCGCGCCTTCGCCGTAGGTATACGTGGGGCGGAGGATGGAGACGGGCAAGTCACCACGGCGGTGCGCATCAAGGAGGATATCCTCACAGAGAACTTTCTTGACGGCGTAATCGGTAATTGGATCGCGTGGCGCATCCTCGCGAATGGGGTAGCGCGAGGCGGGCTTGGCATATACATCAACGGTGCTGCAGAAGATATAGTGATGCGCGCGGCCGCGGAATGCGCGCACCGCCGTGGACGCATCCTCGGGCTCATAGCCCACCATATCGATCACGCAATCGAAGGATCCGCCCTCACGCATCCGAGCCTCGAACCGCGGATAATCGGTGCGGTCCCCGACGACTTGCGCCGGGGTACCGATGAAGCGTACAGGACTCGTGCCGCGGGTAAAGAGTGTCACTTCATCGCCACGGTCCAGCAGCTGACGGGTGATCGCCGTACTGATAAGTCCGGCCCCCCCAATGATGAGTATCTTCATGAAAGCGCTCTTTTCTTTTCTTTGCATGCCATAGGTTGGTATACCATCTTGGCATCCTTGCGCCATGATAGCGAGATGCCCGCATGTCGTCAACGGCGCATCAACATTCCAATATTCGGCGCGGCTAGGGGTTTGACAGCCCGCGCCACCGTTCCGTACATTATATCCGGTATGATGGCATACCCAAGTTGGACTTTGGCGGCGGAGCAACGTTTACCGCGGCCGGTGGGCAGATCTTCGCTGAATGCTGCTGTTTGTCCGTGTGACGTAGATGGAGAGCCATATGATGAGCGGATATCGCATTATCGATCTATCGCATGTGCTCCTGCCCGGGCAGGAGCAGTATGGGTTGGAGGTTTCGCAGCGCGGCGAGAAGCGGGAAGGTCCCGATGGAGACATCATGAGCGATGTTTATCTCTGGTCCCACGTCGGCACCCATGTCGAAGCGCCACTCCACTTCTTCAGCGCCGGAAAGGATGTGGCCCAACTGGCGCCGGAAGCCTTCGTCGGTCCCGCTCTTCGTCTCGACCTACGCCATAAGGAAACCAACGATCCGATCAGCACCGATGACCTGCGTAAGGCCGGTGACATTCGCGAGGGCGACCGGGTGATCCTCTGGGAAGGCCGCGATCGGCTCTACCGCCAGAAAGGGTCGCATGACCGCCCGTACGTGACCGAGGAGGCCGGCGAATGGCTGGTGCTGGACCGCAAGATCCAGCTGCTCGGCACCGACGCCTCCGGTTTCGAGGTGCGCGGCGGCGGCAAGGATCATCCTAACCATCGGCTCTTCCTCGGCCACGACGTGCCAATCGTGGAGTGCCTACGGAACCTGGAAGCGCTGAGCCAGGATCGGTTTTTCTTTGTCGGCCTTCCCTGGTCGGTCAGCACGCTGGACGCATCCCCGATTCGCGCGATCGCTCTCGAGGGATTGCTCCCCGATGGGGAGTTGTGAGATGGCGGTTCGGCTCGGTTCGGCTCTTTTCAATGCCGACCATGCCCAGTTAGGCGCGGAAGTACGGCGCCTGGAAGCGGCCGGGATCGACTTCCTGCACTTTGACGTGTTCGACGGCTACATGGTGCCCGACCAAGGATTTCCGGCGCGTACGATCGCGGCGCTTCGGCCACTCACCCGGCTGCCCTTCGAGGTGCATCTGGTGGCGAATGAGCCGCTCCGCTTCCTTCCCGCCCTGGCCGAGGCGGGCGTCGATCTGGTGTTCCTCCCCGCCGAGTCTACCCCGCTGCTCTATGAAGCACTCTTTGCGGTGCGCGAGCTGCACCTGCGCGCGGGCCTCTGTCTCGCCTTAGGCACCCCATTGCAAGGGCTGTTGGAGGCCATCCCCCTGCTCGATGCCGTGCTGCTGCTTGGACGGGTCACCGGAGAGGGAAGTCGCGGGCGAACCTTCAACCAACGAGCAATCGAGCGCGCGCGCGTGGCGCGCGCGGCCATCGACGAGGCCGGGGTCCAGGTGGACTTGCAGGTGGCCGGCGGCCTGGAACTCGAGAGTAGCCGCGCCGCCGTGATGGCGGGCGCCACGTCCCTCCCCCTCGGCGCGGCGCTCCATCGCCAGGCAGATTTGGCGGCCTACCTACGGACGCTTCGCCAGGATCTGGCCGGTACAGGGCAGGCAAGCGCGGCGCATACACCCGCCCCATCGCTTCGGCCCGCCACATCTGGCCCGTATCGGGTGCTGGTCGCCTCCCGCTCGTTCGGCAAGAACGTACCCGAGGTGCTTGACCGCTTGCGGGAGGAAGGGTGCGAGTTGATCTCCAACGCGGCTGATCGGGCGCCCACCGAGGATGATCTGCTGGCGCGGATCGGTGATGTTGACGCGCTGGTGTCCGGCACGGAGCCGGTGACGGCGCGGGTACTGGCGGCGGCGCCGCGGCTCAAAGTGATCGCCAAGCACGGAGTGGGCTATGAGAATATCGATCTTACCGCTGCCCGTGAGCGGGGAATCGTGGTCGCGATCGCGGCCGGCGCCATCGAGGAATCGGTGGCGGACCTGACCCTGGCTTTGCTCCTGGCCCTGGCGCGCGATGTCCCCGCCGGCGCGGCGGCAGTGCGCGCCGGCCGCTGGCCGCGTCTCGCGGGGATGGAGTTGCGCGGCAAGACGTTGGGCATCGTGGGGCTGGGCGCGATCGGCAAGGCCGTCTGCCGGCGCGCCGTCGCGTTTGGCTTGCGCGTCGTGGCCCATGATGTGCGCCAGGATCCGGTATTCGCTGTCCAGCATGGGGTAGAGTATCTGGAGTTAGAGGACTTGCTGCGCCGCTCGGATATCGTCAGCCTGCACGCGCCGGTGCTGCCCAGCACGCGGCATCTAATCAATGCCGCGCGCCTCGCCCTGCTCAAACCTACCGCGTATCTGATCAACAC
>Ga0307374_10013922_pt1 | contig 11020 bp, 13 predicted proteins | sample OX3MG_FD_202532 | JGI IMG/M metagenome (GOLD analysis project Ga0307374, IMG submission 202532) | Soil microbial communities from Risofladan, Vaasa, Finland - OX-3 | ecosystem: Environmental > Terrestrial > Soil > Coastal area > Acid sulfate soil | place: Finland: Risofladan, Vaasa | collected... | reverse complement strand
TGCTCAAGCCGATCGGCCAGGACCTCGCCGAGGGCATCTACACGCTGCCGACATTGGTGGCCCTCGACGACCCCGCTTCCGGACCGGACCTGCGGGCCCTGCTGGGTCAACCGCTGGGTCAGCCCGAGCGGGAGAAAGCCTGCAACATCGTCGGCAGCTCGCCCGGCATCGGGGTGGCCGTCGAGGAGGCACGGGCGTACGTCCGGCGCGCCCAGGATGCGACAGCCGGGCTCAACCCGCCCGATTTACGGGACGGGCTGACGCGGCTCGTGGCCGAGCTGCTGACCGATCTTCCCGGCTGAGCTGGCTCGTCTCTGCTGACGTGTCGCCTCTCGCCTGACCTGTCTCTCAGCTGGACGTCGACCCGCCGGGCGCCGTTGTCACGCTGCTGCATTTCTGCGCGATCTTGGCGAGCAGCTTCTGGCCCTTGGGGATCAGCTTCTGCACCCGGGCGATCCGGTGTGCGATCCGCGCCGCCAGCTTCTTGTGATTGGCGGTCAACGCCGCGGCTTCACGCTTCTCCGCCTTGGGCAGCCAGGTCTGCGCTTTGTTCTCGCGGTTCTGGATCCTCGTGGCGAGGGCTTCCGCCTTCGTGCACCGTGCGGCGAGCGACGACGTCGAACCTGTCGAACCTGTCGAGCCGCTCGACGCGGCCGACGCGAGTCCCGACGCGCCGAAGGTCAGCACGCCCGAGAGTGTGGCCACCCCGACGAGCGAGCGGGTCAGTGTGCGGATCATGGTGTGCTCCTCTAGTTCCGTTCCGAGCCCCACCATGGGGCCGTCCTCTGCCACCAACTGTGGACTCCAAATGTGAGGAAGCTGTGAGGAACCCGTGAGAACTCCCGGAAGCGGCGGCGAACCCCTTAGCGCTCCGGCCGCAGAGTCGGAAAGGCGATCACCTCGCGGATGTTCGGCACGTCGCCGAGCAACATGATCAGCCGGTCGATGCCCAGCCCGAAGCCAGAGGTCGGGGGCAACCCGTACTCGAGCGCTCGGAGATACTCCTCATCGACCGACGACGCCTCCTCATCCCCGGCCGCACGCAGGGCGGCCTGCTCGGTGAAGCGGTCGCGCTGGTCGTCGGGATGGATCAGCTCGCTGAACCCGTTGCCGAGCTCGCGCCCGGCCACCACCGGCTCGTAGCGCTCCACGAGATCGGGCCCGTCGCGGTGGCGGCGCGCCAGCGGCGAGACCTCGGCGGGGTAGTCGAGGACGAACACCGGCCCCCACAACTCGGGCTCCGTGGTCTTCTCGTATATTTCGAGGAGGATTTTGCCGGGACCCCAGGCGTCCTCGACCGCGATGCCGACCTCGCCCGCCACCTTGGCCAGCTCGGCGCGCGGCGTGCGCACGTCGAGCGTGAACCCGGTTGCCTCGTGGACCAGCTCGGCCATGGTGGTCCGCCGCCACGGGGGGGTGAGGTCGAGCTCGCGCTCGCCGTACGTCAGGACCGTCGTACCGAAGGAGTCCTCGGCCGCGCCGGCCACCAGCTTCTCGAACACGGCCATGGTGTCGTGGTAGTCGGCGTAGGCCTGGTACAACTCCAGCGTCGTGAACTCGGGGTTGTGTCGCGGGGAAATGCCCTCGTTGCGGAAGCTGCGGCCGATCTCGAAGACCTTGTCGAACCCGCCGACGACCAGGCGCTTGAGGTAGAGCTCGGGTGCCACCCGCAGGTAGAGGTCGAGGTCGAGGGTGTTGTGATGGGTGATGAACGGCCGGGCCGCCGCGCCCCCGGCGATCGGGTGCAGCATCGGCGTCTCGACTTCCACGAAGCCCATGGCCCACAGCCGCTCGCGCATGCCACGCACCACGTCGCTGCGCAGCTGGAGGATCTGCCGGCTGCGCTCGTTGGCCCACAGATCGACCTCGCGCTGGCGGTAACGGGTCTCGACGTCGGAGACGCCGCGCCACTTGTCGCCGAAGTTGCGGCGGGCTACCGCCAGCAGCTCCCATTCGGCCACCTTGACCGACAGCTCGCCACGCTTCGTGCGGACCACCTCGCCGCGCGCGCCGATCCAGTCGCCGAGGTTGAGCCTCACGAACTCGTCGAAGCGATCGGTCACTGCGGCCAGCGCGAACAACTGCACCGACCCCGACGCGTCGCGCAGTTCCGCGAAGGCCAACTTCCCCTGGGGACGCGAGAGCATGATGCGGCCGGCCACCCCGACGGTGACGCCGGACTCCTCGCCGGGGGCGAGGGTCGACCACGCCTCCACCACCTCCGCTGCGGTGTGGGTACGGTCGAAGCGGTACGGGATCTCCCGGTCGGCCTCGCTCACTGGCCGTTCGGGACGTTCCGCTCGTACACGATGCGCAGTCCGTGCAGGGTCAGCCAGGGTTCCACGTGCTCAATGGTGTCCGAATGCGGGGCGATGAGCGAACTGAGGCCCCCGGTGGCCACCACCGTGGACGGCCCCAGCTCCTCCATGAAGCGCCGAGCGAGCCCGTCGACCTGGGCCGCGAAGCCGTAGAGCGTCCCGGACTCTATGGACTCGGCGCTCGAGCGGCCGATGACCTGGCGCGGTTCGACCAGCTCGACCCGCCGGAGGGCGGCTGCGTGCTGGTAGAGCGCTTCGAGGCTGATGGCCACCCCCGGGCAGATCGCGCCGCCGAGATACTCCCCTGTCGCGCTGATCGCCTCCACCGTCGTCGCCGTCCCCATGTCGATCACGACACACGGGCCGCCATAGAGGTCGTACGCCCCCACCGCATTGGCCACGCGGTCGGCGCCGACCTCCTTGGGGTTGTCGTACAGGATCGGCATCCCGCTCTTCGTACCCGGTCCGAGCACCACGCTCGGCACGTCCGCAAACCAGCGGTTCGCCATGGTGCGCAGCTCGCCGGTCACCTGGGGCACCGAGGAGCAGACCGCGATCCCGGTGACCGACGCCGCAATGTCGAGACCCTCGAGGTCGAGCAGCTGGGTCAGGAGGACGGCGTGCTCGTCAGGGGTGCGGGTCGGCACGGTGGTGAGCCGCCAGTGATGGGTAAGCCCGCGGGGCGCGTTGGGATCGCGTTCGGTGCCGATCCCGACCCCGACGGTCTCCTCCGGCGCGGGGACCCGGTGCGAATGGTGGCGCGAATAGAGGCCGATGATCGTCTCGGTGTTCCCCACGTCAATCACCAACAGCACGTCTCAGGCTCCTTCATTGTGCAGCGACTTCATTGTGCAGCGACACGAGGTCCAGGCCGACGTCCAGCACGGCGGCCGAATGGGTCAGCGCCCCCACCGAAATCCGGTCCGGTCCGGTTGCGGCGTAGTCGCCGATCGTCTCGAGGCTCACGTTGCCCGAGACCTCGGTCAGGATGGGCCCGGCCGCTTCGGCGCGGGCGACGGCAATCGCGCCGCGCACGGTCGCGGGTTCCATGTTGTCGAGCAGGACCGCGTCGGCCCCGGCGCGGGCGGCCTCGGCCACCTGGTCGAGGGAGTCGCACTCAATCTGGACGAACCGCCCCGGCCACAGGGACCGGGCGCGGGCGACCGCATCGGTGATGGTGGCTCCGGCGAGGTGGTTGTCCTTCACCAGAACAGCCTCGGACAGGTTGGCGCGGTGGTTGACGCCACCACCAGCGCGCACCGCGGCCTTCTCCAGGGCGCGGAGACCGGGTGTGGTCTTGCGTGTATCGAGCACCTGGACCGCAGGGCAGCCTTGCTGCGCTGCATCGACATACCGCTTGGTGAGGGTGGCGATGCCCGAGAGGTGGCCGAGGAAATTCAACGCCGTGCGCTCGGCGGTGAGGATCGGCCGGAGGGGACCGGTCACATCCATGACCACCTCGCCCGCGGCGACAGGGTCGCCGTCCTCCTTGTGCCACGTCAACTCCAGGCTAGGGCCCACCTGCCGGAAGGCTTCGGTCGCGCAGGCGCGGCCGGCCAGTACGCCCGCAGCACGGGCTCGCAGTGCGTAGTGCGCGCTCGCCCCTTCGGGCACAAGGGCCGACGTCAGATCGCCATCGGCCGAGAGATCCTCGGCCAGGGCGCGGGCGACCGCCTCCGCCACGCCATCCGCGCTCATTATCCGGCGACCGCGCCCGTCACGGCACCGTGGACGAGACGGCGGCGCCAGGCCGGGTCGGACGCGGGGAACTCAGCGCGTGAATGGGCTCCCCGGCTCTCGGTACGTGCGAGGGCCGAGGTGAGTAGCGCGTCGGCCAGCTGGACCAGGTTGGCGAGCTCACCCGCGGCAACCGAAAGCGTCCGGTCACCGAGAGCCGCCACGACCTCGTCGAGCGACGCCGCGGCGGCCGCCAGCGAGGCCGCGCTGCGGGTGACTCCCGCGCCGCTGGTCATAGCCCGCTGCAAGGAGTCGCGGAGCTTGCCGATGTCGGTCTCGGGCCCACGGCCCGGGCCGGTGGCCCACTGGCGCGGCGCGCCAGGCATGGACGTGCAGCCGATTCCGTCGAGCGCGGTGCCGCCGAGGATCGCCCGTAGCGCGCCGCTCAGCTCGGGACCGTCGCCCGATTCGCCGATGCGCTCTGACAGGCGGGCCCCGAAGACCATGCCCTCCAGCAGCGAGTTCGAGGCCAGCCGGTTGGCCCCGTGCACCCCTGTGCAGGCAACCTCACCGACGGCCCACAGGCCGGGCAGCACTGTCGCCCCCCATAGATCGGTCGCCACGCCACCGGAGAGGTGGTGGGCCGCCGGCGCGATGGGGAGCCAGTCCCGCTCGGGGTCGAGACCGATGGAGGTGAGCGACGCGGCGATCGTCGGGAAGCGGGCGCCGAACCGCTCCAGGCCTGTCGCGTCCAGCCAGAGATGATCAGTCCCCTGTTCGGCCATGCGCGCCGCCATCGCCCGCGATACGACATCGCGCGAGGCGAGCTCGTCCACGAACTGCTCACCGGCCGCGTCGCGGAGCAGCGCGCCATGGCCGCGCAGGGCCTCGGACAGGAGCGGGCGGGGCATGGCCGGATGGTGCAGCGCGGTCGGGTGGAACTGCACGAACTCGACGTCGGCCGTGGGGACACCTGCACGCAGCGCCATGGCCACCCCGTCGCCGGTCGACTCCCGCGGGTTGGTGGTGACCGAGAACATCTGCCCGGCGCCGCCCGTGGCGAGCACCACGTGGTCCGCCCGCACCTCGACCACGTCGGCAAACTCGGCGGCCCCACCGGACGCCCCGGGGGGCAGGGCGGTGACCCCGACGCAGCGACCGCCCTCCACCAGGAGATCGAGGGCGAACCAACCCTCCAGCACGGCGCTCGCCGTGCGGTAGGTGGCGTCCACCAGGGCGCGCTCGACCTCGGCGCCGGTGGCGGCGCCGCCGGCGTGGACCACCCGGGGTTGCGAGTGACCGCCTTCGCGGGCGAGGGACAGCACCCCGCTCGCCTCCCGGTCGAACTCGGCCCCGAGTGCGATGAGCTCGTTCACGCGGCCCGGCCCCTCGTCAACCAGGATCCGCACCGCCTCCTCGTCACACAGCCCGGCCCCCGCCGCCAGCGTGTCGGCCAGGTGGAGGTCGGTCGAGTCCTCGTCGCCGCCCAGGACGGCCGCCACGCCCCCCTGGGCCCAGCGGGTGGCGGACTGGGAGAGCGCGGCCTTGGTCAGGACGCCAACGCGCGGCCCGGCCTGGCGGACAGCGACGGAGAGCCCGGCTACCCCGCTGCCCAGGACCAGGACGTCGAACGGCCCCCGGGCGGCCGAGGCGGTCACGCCGGTTCGGTCAGGGTGAGTTCGGCATCAAGACGGGCGGACACTTCGTCAATCACCCGGTTGCGCCGGTCCACGTGGACCACGCGGGGGATGAAGTCGGCCAGCTCGGCCCGCTCGTACTCGGCGTACGTGATGATGATCACCTTGTCGCCCGGCGACACGAGGCGCGCCGCGGCGCCGTTTAGGCAGATCTGTCCCTTCTCGCCCTCGATCGCGTACGTCTCGAAGCGGGCGCCGTTGTCGATGTCGAGGACGGCCACCTGCTCGTAGGGGAGGATGTCGGCCAGCGCCATCAGCTCCGTATCGATGCTGACCGACCCGACGTAGTTGAGGTCGGCACCGGTGACAGTGGCGCGGTGGATCTTTGACTTCATCATGCGACGGCGCATCGGATTATCCGATCCTTTCCAGTTGGCGTTCGGGTTGGCGTTCGGGTTGGCGTTCGGTGTGGCGTTCGGTGTGGACGACGTGGGGTGCAGACTCAAGCGCGGCGGTGTTGTCGATGAGGCGGACGGTGCCGACCTCGGCGGCAATGATGAGGCGCACCAAGGGCGGGTCGGTGATGTCGGTGCACTCGACCAGATCGTCCACGCCGACAACCGCCGCGTAGTCGAGACGGACGAGCGGTTCAGCCTGGACGACCCGGCGCATGGCGGCCGACACGTCGGCACCGCGGACGGACAGGCCTTCGGCGAGGCGGCGGGTGACGAGAGCTTGGCCGGCCGACAGCGCACGCGACAGCGCGACGGCGGCCGCACGCTCCGCGGCCGACAGGCGGACGTTGCGGCTGGAAAGCGCCAGCCCGTCGGGCTCGCGCACAATGGCGCAGCCGACGACCTGCACCGGGAGCGACAGGTCGTGGGCCACCTGCCGCACGACGGCCAGCTGCTGGTAGTCCTTCTCACCGAAGTAGGCCCGGCACGGCCCGGCGATGGCGAACAGCTTGGCCACCACCGTGGCCACCCCGTCGAAATGCCCGGGGCGCGAGGCCCCCTCCCAGTCGGCGCTGACCCCCGACACCGACACCACCGTCGGAACGGGCCGGGGCCAGGTGGGGTACATGTCGGTCACGGCCGGGACGAGGACGACGTCCACACCCGCCGCGGCGCACACGGCCAGATCGGCCTCCAGTGTGCGTGGATACTTCTCGAGATCCCCCGGGTCCCCGAACTGCAGCGGGTTGACGAAGATGCTGACGGTCACCACGTCGCACTCGGTGCGGGCCCGCTGCATCAGCGAGGCGTGACCGGCATGCAGCGCCCCCATGGTGGGCACGAGGCCTACGGAGCGCCCGGTGGCCCGGGCCTCGTCGAGGAGGCGACGGCAGCCGTCTGCGGTCTCGGTGACCTGCATGGCTATACGGCCGCCGGGACGGACGTGTTTGCCAGCTGCGTCGCCAGGGCGGCCCCCGCCTGGTAGCCGGGACGCTCGGCCGCCGGCAGAGCGTCGAGATGGCGGCTCAGGGTGGCCCAGTCGCCCCGTACGGCCGGACCGGTGAGGGCACGGCGGGGGCCCAGTGACTCGACGTCGTCGACCGCCGCCCGCGTGAGCGGTAGGAAGGCCTCGAGGTCAAGGCCGGCCGTCGCGGCGACCCGCTGGACCTGACCGAGAAGGGCGACCACGTGGTTGGCGGCGATGCAGGCGGCGGCGTGGTAGGCGGCACGGTCGGCGTCCGCCACCTCAACAAGGCGCCCACCCAGACATTCGGCCATGGTGCGCGCGGCCGGCGCGCCGGCCACGGCGAAGGTGACCCCGCTCAGGAGCCGGGCGGCCCCCACGGCCTCGGTGGGCAGCGGGACCAGCGGGTGCAGGGCGGCCCGCAAGGGGTGGGGTTCCAGCGCGTCGGTGCCGAGTGACCCCGACAGGTGCACGACCGTGGTGGTGGCCGACGGCGTGACGGCGGCGGCTACGGGCGCGACGGCGTCGTCGGGGGTGGCGATGAGGAGCACGTCGACACCTTGAGCGGCGTCGCGGAGGTCGTCACCGCGGCCCAGAAAGCCGGCGACCTCCCAGCCGCGCGCCGACAGGGCGGCGGCCATTGACGATCCGGCCCGACCGGGGCCGATGATTCGGATGGTATGCATCTGACCTCCTTCGGCGTTCCAGCCCCTCTCGGGTGCCGTTCGCCTACAGACGATCCAAAAAGCAGACCGTTACAGCATACCCAAACGCACGATCTCCCCACCACTTGCGGTCAGGCGCTCGTCGGGGACCAATTCGGGGGCCAGGTCGTGCAGCGGCTCGAGCACGAAACGGCGCTCCCACATGCGGGGATGAGGCACGACCAGGTCGGCGTCGTGCACCCGCATTTCGCCGACCAGCAGGACGTCGGCGTCAAGGGTCCGCGGGCCCCAACGCTCGGACCGCACCCGGTGCGCCTGCTCCTCCAGGTCCCGGCAGCGCTGCAACAGCCGGCGCGGGCCGTCCGTCGTGGCCAGTTCCACGACGAGGTTGAGGTAGGGCCCCTGTTCGGCGGGGCCGCCGACCGGCTCGGTCTCGTACAGGGGGCTGACCGCGGTGACGTCGCCGCCGGTCGTGAGCCCCTCGACGGCCCGTCGCAATTCTGCCCGGCGGTCTCCCAGGTTGGAACCGAGCCCGATAAAGGCCCGACGTGGGGCGCCCGTTGGCGCCGGTGGTGCCTCTGCCGGTGATGGGTGTTCGGCGGCCTCGCCGCCCGGCGATGGCTTTTTGGAGAGACCCACTATAGTGGGTACACGGAAAAAAAGGTCGCCGGGGCGGAGACAGGTGCGGCGACCAAAGCGGTCACAGGTGCGGCGTCGGGGACGGATCCGCCTCCCGCGCCCGCCTGACCCGCACCCCGGTGGACCCCACGTCCAGCGCCAGGGGCGGGCGGAGCTTACGGACGGTCACCTCTATGGCCTGGAGCCGGGCGTCGCTCACCAGGAGGGCGTCGGCCAGGCGACCGGCCAGGGCTTCGAGGAGCCGGTAGGAGCGCCCCTGGACGACATCAGCGGCCACCTGGGCCAGGGCGCCGTAGTCGACCGTGTCGGCCAGGTCGTCGCTGCGCTGGGCCGCCTCGGTGTCCAGCCACGCCACAATGTCGAGCGAGAAGGGCTGCGCCCGCTCGGTCTCCTCGGGCAGCACGCCGTGCACCCCGAGGGCTCTGAGGTCCCGGATCTCTATCCGGTCGGTCACGGCGAGGTCTGGCGCCTCGGCAGGCCGTCCAGGGCGGCCAGCAGCTCGCGGCCGGGCTCACCCATGGCGTGCCCGCACACGTGCTCCATGAGGGCGACCGCCTGGGGTTGGTTGGGCATCCGGTTGGACCAGATGAGATAGCCGGCCACCACACCCATCACCCGGTCGCCCAGCTCGTCCTGGTGCACCAGCACGCGCAGCCCCGCGCGCATGGAGTCGTCAATGTCCTTGAAGCACTCGCCGAGCGGGACACGGGGATCGCCCGTCTTGGGCAGGGGGTAGTGGGCCCAGGCCAGACCCTCCTCGTCGTAGGCGTGGAGGTTGTGTGGGGAGGGAAGCAGCGAAATAACCCGTCCGAACCCCTGCTGGCGCAGCCAGATGATCTCCTCCTGGCGCCGCACGCGGCGGTGGTTCGGGGCGAACCCGCCGGGGCGCTCGCTGATGGCGAGATGATCCTTCATGACCCAGGTGAAGTTCCGTGGCGGGATACCGGCCGCCCATTTCCCCTTCATGCCGCTGGACCATACAGCCGGGCCGCCTGGACCGTGGCGGCCACGTCGTGGACCCTCACCATCCCGGCCCCGGCCACCATGGCAGCCACGGCGGTGGCCAGGGAGCCCTCCATCCTGTCCTCGGCGGGCGCGGGCCCGGCGGCACCGGCGGGCGCGGCCAGGAGCCCGATGAAGCGCTTGCGGCTGGTGCCAACCACCACGCCGGCGCAGCCCGCCCCGTCGGCGGCAGCCACGAGGGCGGGGAGATGGCGGAGGAGCGACAGGTTGTGGTCGGCGGTCTTGCCGAAGCCGATGCCCGGGTCGATCCAGACCTCCTCCACCCCGGCCGCCCGGGCGACCCCGGCGCGCTCGAGCAGGAAGGTGGTGACCTCGGCCACGACGTCGCCGTAACGGGGATCGTCCTGCATGGTGCGCGGCGTGCCCTGCATGTGCATGGCGACCCAGGCGGCGCCATGGTCGGCTGCCACCTCGCACAGGGACGCGGAGACGTCGTTGACCATGGTGGCGCCGGCCTCGAGCGCGGCCGCGGCCACCTCGGCCTTCACGGTGTCGACCGAGACACGCACGAGCGGGGCGAGGGCCCGGACGACCGGGACCACGCGCGCCAGCTCCACGTCGAGTGGGACCGGTTCGGCTCCGGGGCGGGTGGACTCGCCGCCGATATCGACGATGGCGGCCCCCTCGGCGACGAGCCGGCGCCCGTGAGCGATCGCCGCGTCAGAGGTCTCGTAGCGGCCGCCGTCGAAGAAGGAGTCCGGCGTCACGTTGAGGACACCCATCACCAGTGGTGTGGTGCTCACGACACCGCGGTGCTCACGACACCGCCGCCTTCACGACACCACCGGGCTCAGTTCCCCCGGATGAACTGCATCGCCTCGGCCCTGGTGGCCACATCGGAGCGGAAGAGGCCCCGCACGGAGGAGGTGACGGTCACGGTGCCCGGCTTCTTCACCCCCCTCATCGACATGCAGAGATGCTCGGCCTCAATGACGACCAGGACCCCGCGTGGGCCGAGGACCTTCTCTATGGCGTCGGCGATCTCGGTCGTCATGCGCTCCTGCACCTGCAGGCGCCGGGCGAAGCCGTCGACCAGACGGGCGAGCTTGGAGAGGCCCGTGATGCGCCCGTCCTCCGCGGGGATGTACGCCACGTGCGCCTTGCCGAGGAACGGCACCAGGTGGTGCTCGCAGAGGCTGGCGAAGGGGATGTCGCGTACCATGACCATCTCGTCGTGCTCGGCGGCGAAGGTGACCTGCAGATGGCGGGCCGGGTCGTCGTGGAGGCCCGAGAAAAGCTCCTCGTACATGGCCGCCACGCGCTCGGGCGTGGCGACGAGCCCGTCGCGCTCGGGGTCCTCGCCAATGGCCGAGAGCATTTCGGCCACCGCCGCCCGCACGCGGGCAACGTCTACCGCCATCGGTCCCTCCTCACGTCTATATCTCACCGTCGTTGTAGATGTGGACACCCGCCAGGTTGCGGTAGCGCTCGGCGGCGTCCAGTCCGTAGCCGACGACGAAGCTGGCTGGAATGCGGAAGCCGACGTAGCGCAGGTCCAGCTCGACCCGCTGCTGCCCGTCCTTCACCAGCAGCGCGCACACCTCGACGCTCTTGGGCTGGCGCGCGTGCAGGTACCGCCGGAGGTAATTGAGCGTGAGACCGCTGTCGATGATGTCCTCGACCACGAGGACATGCCGTCCTT
>Ga0307374_10013921_pt1 | contig 11021 bp, 9 predicted proteins | sample OX3MG_FD_202532 | JGI IMG/M metagenome (GOLD analysis project Ga0307374, IMG submission 202532) | Soil microbial communities from Risofladan, Vaasa, Finland - OX-3 | ecosystem: Environmental > Terrestrial > Soil > Coastal area > Acid sulfate soil | place: Finland: Risofladan, Vaasa | collected... | reverse complement strand
CGACGGCACTGCCCCGGCTGCGGATGATCGTCTGCGGCGGCTCGGCCGCTCCCCCAGCGCTGATCGCCGGCTTCGATCGCCATCGGCTCAACCTGGTCCACGCTTGGGGAATGACCGAGACCTCGCCGGTAGGCTCCGTCAACGTGGTCAAGACCCATCTTCGAAACCAGGCTCCCGAGGAGCTGCTCCGACTGCGCGCTAAGCAGGGGATTCCGGTCCTGGGGGTGGACCTGCGGCTCGCCGACCTTGAGACCGGCGCCGAGTGCCCTCAGGACGGTCAGACCCCGGGCGAGATCCAGGTGCGGGGCGCCTGGATCGCCGCCGCCTACTACCACGATCCCGGCGACTCCGGAGGCCGCTTCACCGCCGACGGTTGGTTTCGGACCGGCGACGTGGCCACCATGGACGCCGAGGGTTACATCCAGATCGTGGATCGCACCAAGGACTTGGTGAAGTCAGGTGGCGAGTGGATCTCCTCGGTGGCCCTGGAGGGCGAGCTGATGGCCCACCCCAAGGTGCTGGAAGCCGCAGTAGTGGGGTTCCCCCACTCCCGCTGGTCGGAGCGGCCAGTTGGATTCGTGGTTGCCCGGCCCGAGCACAAGGAGAACATCACCGAGGGCGAACTGTTGGAGTTCCTGGGGCCCCGAGTCGCCCGCTTCTGGCTGCCCGACCTGATCGTCTTCATAGACGAGGTCCCCAAGACCAGCGTCGGCAAATTCGACAAGAAGCTGCTCCGGCAGCAGTACGCCTCCCTCGATCTGGGCTAAGCGAGGGAGGTCAGCTGCCGGGCCGGGGCGGAAGCCGGAACACCCAGGCCCCGGCGGTAGCCCTAGTTGCGTAGAGGACGCTCTGGGAGTTGGAGTACACCTTGGTCCAGCCCGAGCTTCCCCGAAGCAGATCGGCCAGCGGCGAGCCCCTCCCCTCCCACACCAGGCTGACCCGGTAGTGGCGCAGGATCGCCATCGTCCCCGGAGCCGCCGAAACCACGGTCAGGTACTGCCCCAGCACCTTGGAACCCATCAGGTCAACCTCTCCGAAGATGAAGAGTTGGTCGGCAGCGCAATTGCGCCCGGCGGGATCGCGGTGATCCAGGCGGTAGAGCAGCCAGCCCGAGCTTCCATAGGGGGCGAAGACCCTGGCCTTGGGCCCATCGCAGATCACCCGACCGACCTGGACTGGGTAGACGGAGCCCTCAAGTTGGTTGTCGGAACTGCTCAGCTGGGAGGAGATGCGGACCGCACCAGCTAGCACCACCAGCACCAGGACCGCCGCCACGAACCAGCGAGGCGCGGGGCGGCGCCGACCCCGGCGCCCCAGGCCGCGGGAGCTGCGGATGTGCTCGACCAGTCCCTGGACGCCATCGGTCCAGAGCGGCAGAACCAAAATCGCAAAGATGGGAATATTGCGGACCGCATAGAGGAGCAGCACCGTCCCCGCCAGGGCCAGCAGGATATTGGCCATCCGAGTGTGCCTGGCCCAACCGGCGGCCAGGAGGGTGGTCAGCAGCAGCACCAGGACCGGCAGCGACGAGAGGGAGTGGAAGTCAGGCGGCTGCCACTCGTTCAGGTTCGCCTGGGCCACCGGGCTGAGCAGCAGGTGGAGCGGGTAGAGGTAGAGCCCCCAGCCGTTGGGGTTCACCATCGGGGCCAGCGCGGATAGCACCAGGCCCACTCCCAGTTCGGAGAGCCGCCTGGACCCCAGCGAGCCGGGGTCCCGAATCCAGCTGCTGATCGCCTCACCGGCCAGGTAGACGCCGATCACCCCGACCCCGATCAGGAATCCCCCGTGGAGATTGCCCCAGACCACGAAGAGCGGCACCAGCCACAGTAGGAGCCACCGGCTGGGCCGGCGGCGGTAGCTGTCCAGAAGGGCCAGTAGCACCCCCAATAGACCAAACGTGAACATCTGCGGGCTAGGACCCCAGATCTGAAGTCCGGAGATGATCACCAGCGACGCCCCGATGGCCAGGATCCAGCGAGAAAGTCCCTCCCGGCTGGCTCGCAGCACCCCAAAGACGAAGCCGACCCAGGTGACCAGCGCCATCAGCAGGATCACCGGGGCCATTCCGAAGGCCCGGTAGAGCAAGGCGTAGATCGCCTCCGAGCCCCACTCCTGGGTTATGAAGGGGTGGGTGCTGGCGGTGAAGGTGTAGCTGTTGTGCTGGGGCACCCCGTTGGCCAGGATGTCCAGGCCGACTCTGAGGTGCCACCAGAAGTCGGGGTCGTATTGGGGCTGGGCGAAAGCGGCGAAACCCAGGATCGCCACCGCCAGCAGGAACACGGTGGGGCCATCTGGCGCCCACCTGCGGGTGACGATGGGTGGGGGCGCACCGCTCTCAACGGACATACTCGCATCGGGATTGTAGGGGCGTCCAATCGAACTCAGGCGAACTCCTTGCTACGATCCCGACGGGCTTCGGTAACGGTCAGGCGAAGTTGGGACGAGCTAAGACCGGGACCGTGAGTTCAGCCGAGCTCCGAGATTGGACCCTGGCCCACCAGCCACTAACGAGGTCGAGCCCGGGCTGGCGGAAGTCATCAGACCGGAAATACCCCATGGTGGCGCTCGGGAGAGCAGCGCACCTTGCTGGCGGCGGCGGCGAGGCGCCAGATCAACTGGTCGCGTAGCTGGGCCGGATCGACGACGGCATCCAGGACCATATCCGAGGCCAGTTGGAAGATGTCGACATCCTCGGAATACTCGGCCCGCAGCCTGGCCACGAATCCGGGTCGCTCGGCCTCCGGCAGGGCAGCGATCCGGTTGGCGTAGACGGCGTTGATGGCCGCCTCGGGGCCCATCACCGCGATCTCGGCTGTGGGCAGCGCCAGGGTAGCCTCGGGCTCGAAGGCGGGACCGCTCATGGCATAGAGCCCGGCGCCGTAGGCCTTGCGCAGCACCACGCAGATGCGGGGCACGGTGGCCGAGCTGAGGGCGGCGATCATCTTGGCCCCATGGCGGATGATCCCCTCCCTTTCCACCGCCGATCCGATCATGAAACCGGGCACGTCGGCGAGGAACACCAAGGGCAGGTTGAAGGCGTCACAAAGACCGATGAACCGGGCCGCCTTGTCGGAGGAGTCGACGAAGAGCACCCCGCCATGGTGCTCGGGCTGGGAGGCCACGATCCCGACTGCTCGGCCACCCAGCCGGGCCAGCCCGCAGACCAGCTCCTGGGCATACAGCTCCTTGATCTCAAAGAACGATCCCCCATCGACCAGGGAATCCAGCACCCGGTGGATGTCGTAGCCCTTGGCCGACTCCACCGGCAGCAGTTCGCCAATGTCGACCTTGGCCGCGGGGGGCCGGGGCGCAGCCGCCGGGGGATCCTGGCGCCAATTGGAGGGGAAGAAGGCCAGATAGCTGCGGAGGGCGACGATGGCATGGGTCTCGTCGGGGCTGAGCAGGTCGCCGCAGCCGCTCACGGTGCAGTGCATCCGGGCCCCACCCATCTCCTCCAGGGAGACCTGTTCTCCGATCACCTCCTCGGCCATCCGGGGCGAGCCCAGGTACATCGAGGCGTTGCCCTCGACCATGAAGGTGACATCGCAGAAGGCCGGTATGTATGCGCCGCCGGCGGCACTGGGCCCGAACAACAGGCAGGGCTGGGGGACTTGTCCGCTGAGGCGGACCTGATTGTGGAAGATCCGCCCGGCATGGCGGCGGCCCGGGAACATCTGGCGCTGCTCGGTGATCCTGGCCCCGGCCGAGTCGACCAAATAGCAGAGCGGTAGCTGCAGCCGCTCCGCCTGTTCTTGGATCCGCAGGATCTTCTCCACCGTCCGTGGACCCCATGAGCCGGCCTTGACGGTGGGGTCGTTGGCCATGACACAGACCCGCCGGCCGTGCACCATCCCGATCCCGGTGACCACCCCGTCCGCTCCCATCTCTTCGGAGGCGGCAGTATTGGCCAGCAGCCCGTCCTCTAGGAAGACCGTCTCCGGATCGAAGAGCAGCCGCAGTCGCTCTCGGACCGGCAGCTTGCGCTGGGCCGGAAGACGGCTCCGGTATCGCTCCGGACCCCCCAGCCGAGCGGCGGCACTTCGGCTCTCCAGCTCGGACCGTCGGCCCTTATCCGGCTCTCCCCTGGACCGGGCGGCGGCGGGCTCGCTGCTCATCTAGCGGCCGAGTTTAGTGTTTCGGTGGAGTCGGCTCAGGTCCGGCTCAAGAACTTGAGCTCCAGTTGATTGGCAGACATAGATCCGAAGATCCCTTGAGGTGTCCGCAGGTCGGTGGCCCGGCTCCGCTATCAGAAGGCAGTGGACGGTGCCTTCGAAGCGACGAAAGCGACTTCACATCAGCCGGCAAACGCGCTTAGTGAATAGCTTGGGTCCATCGACGAAGACTGCGATGTCAGGCGCGCGGCCCGAATCCAACATGTCCAGCTACGTCAGAGTTTTTCGACGTTTCTAACGCGGCTCTTGGCGGGTCAGATCATCCTCGCCAACCCCGTTTTCCTGCGGTTCCCCTGAAGTGCAATATGTGCCGTGGAGTCAGCAGGTCGGAAGGGAGTTCGGGTATGTCCACGTCTGCAAACGGGAACGGCAAGGCTGAGTCGGTCTTGGTCGCAGTCAGGTACGTCGAGTCACCTGGCCGCGGCTGGGTAGCCGACCAAGCACGGGGAGATCCCCGATGACTGATCTGCCCAACGACCGCGGCGCGGTGGAAGAGACGCGTCCTGAGCGCTCCCTCAAGGGGCTAACGGTGCGGAACTACGATGCCCTTGGCCTTGCCTACCCGAAGCCCCTCGGCGACGATTACGAGATCGTGGCGGTCGAGCTGGACGAACGGGTCCTCGAGCCGGGAGACCTGCTGGTGCTGCCCCCAGGCCAGCGGTGCCGCGCCTACCGCGGGCCCCGGCACGTAGACCAGGCGGCTCGGTTCCTGGCGGTGTACCCGACCGAGGGCGCGAGCCCCGCACACATGGCTGTCCGGTGATGCGCGCGGTCGTGACCGGCGGCAGCGGCAAGGTGGGCCGAGCTTGCATCCGCGACCTGCTCGAGCACGGGTACGACGTCGTCAACGTCGACGTCAACCCTCCGGTGGAGGAGCGGTGTCCCTTCGTCCAGGCCGACCTGGAGGACCCGGGCCAGGCCCTGGAGGTCCTCTCCCAGGTGGACGACCGCCACTTCGGCGTCGACGCCGTCGTCCACCTCGCCGCCATCTCCGCGCCGGGCAGGGCACCCAACAGCGTGGTCTTCCGGCGCAACACCGTGAGCACTTACAACGTCTTTGCCGCTGCCCGCAGTGTCGGGATCCGGAACGTCGTCTGGGCGTCGAGCGAAACCGTTCTCGGCCTGCCCTTCGACCTCCCGCCGGCGCGCATCCCGGTCGACGAAACCGACCCGCCGCGGCCCGAGAGCGCCTACGCCCTGTCCAAGCTGCTGGGCGAGGCGATGGCCCGCCAGTTCTGTCGCTGGGACCCCGCACTCAAGATCATCGGCCTGCGCTTTTCCAACGTGATGGAGCCGCACGACTACGCCGCCTTCCCGGGGTTCGAGGCCGACCCCGCGCAGCGGAAGTGGAACCTCTGGGCATACATCGACGCCCGCGACGGCAGTCAGGCGATCCGCCGAGCCCTCGAGGCAGAGCTCACCGGAGCCGAGGTCTTCATCATCGCGAACGCCGACACCGTGATGACGCGGCCGAACCGCGAGCTGGTGGCGGCATTCTTCCCGGGGGTCCCGCTCCGCGACGACGTCGGCCCGAACGAGACCCTCCTGTCGATCACCAAGGCACGCCGTCTGCTCGGGTACGCTCCAGAGCACAGCTGGCGCCGCTAGCTGCCCCGGCCCTGACCGAGTTGGGCGAGTCCAGCCCGGTGATTAGGTAGGCCTCGAGAATCCCCTGCCAGGGCACGTCGGCCGGGATCTGGCCAGCCCTAGGCTCAGGATCGACCAGGGCCAATGACGCGGCCAGTCGCGGGGCAGAGTCGCCGGCCATAGACTCGGCGTGTGGCTGAGCCGCCGTTTAGATCCCTCCGCTAGGTGATCTAAGTGGGGGCTTCACGCTTGGCGACTCAGTCTCAGCCGCTCACCGCTAAGATGCGGGTAGCGGCGGAGTACATATGGCCAAACTCAAGGCTCCCGAGGCCGGTGCGCCGGTAAACTGGGTCGGTGGCCGAGTCGCCAGCCCACCAGCCCATGCCCCTCTCCCCGCTCGGCGCCTGCGGACTGGATGAGGTGGGCCGGGGGGCTCTGGCCGGACCTCTGGTGGCCGCCGCGGTGGTGTTGCCGGCCGGCTTCGACCACCCTCTGCTGCGCGACAGCAAGCTGCTCTCGGCCAGACAGCGGGAGACCGTCGAGCCGATCATCCGGTCCGAAGCCCTGGCCCTGGAGGTCGTGGCCATCGAGGTAACCGTGATCGACCTCCGAGGAGTGGGCTGGGCCAACCGGCTCGCCTTCGAGCAGCTGATCGGGTCGATCGCGGCGCCGCTCTACTTGGTCGACGGCAACCTGGTGCTCTCCACCGAGCGCAGCTACCGCAGCGTGATTGGCGGTGACAGATTGGTGCCGGCAATCTCCGCCGCTTCGATCGTGGCCAAGGTGTTCCGCGACCAGCTGATGCGGGAGTTGCACCCAGGCTTTCCACAATACGGATGGGAGCAGAACAAGGGATATGGGACCCCCGCCCACCTCAGTGCGCTCTCCCGCCACGGCCCCTGCCCCCACCACCGGACCAGCTTCATCCACGGTGAGCAGCAGGAGCTCTTCGCAGCCGGACCAGTCGGGCGGAACTGAGGTGATGGGATGACCAGCCGGTTAACCGAGATCATCATCGACAGCCGCGACCCCGCCTCACTGGCCCGCTGGTGGGCTGAGGTCCTCGGCTACCACGTTGTCCACGAGGCGCCGGAAGGTTGGGTGGGAATCGCACCCTGGGAGGCGGAGGATCGCCGCCCCAGCGAGGATGCGGTCCGGAGAGCTGCCCAGGTGCCCACCATCGTGTTCGTGCCGGTCCCCGAGGCCAAGACCGTCAAGAACCGGGTCCACCTCGACATCTGGGCCATCGATCGGACCCAGTCGGAGGAGGTGGAGCGCCTGACCCAGCACGGGGCTCGCCGGGTCGACATCGGCCAAGGCAAGGTGTCCTGGGTGGTCCTGGCCGACCCCGAGGGCAATGAATTCTGCCTGCTCGGCTAGGCAGGGTCACCGAGCCTCGGTTGGTCCGCCGTCCGAACTACGACCCCTGCCGAGCCTTCAGCGGCGGCGGCGGTGGCCCCCGACGCGGCCCGCGCCCGCCATGCCCCCGGTCACTTCCTAGGCCGTCGGATCTCAGCTCTCTGTCACCAGCCTCGGGCGACCCATCCGTTGAACTGTGGAGCCTCGGCCCCGATGGACGTTGGCCCACCGTGCCCCGGATAGACAACGGTCTCGGCGGGCAGCGGCAGCAGATGGGATCGAATGCTCTCGACGATGGTTGGGAAGTGTCCGAGCGGGGGCTGGGTGGCGCCGGGACCGCCTGGGAACAAGGTGTCGCCGGTGAAGACGAAACCCGGATGTAGGAAGCAGATGCTGCCGGGAGTGTGACCCGGCGTGTATAGGACTTGGAGTTGGCGGTTGCCGAATTTCACTATCTGCTGATGCTCCAGGGCCCGGCTGGGGGGCGGCTCCGGGAACATTGCCAAGTCGGCGGGATGGGCTCCCGTCCAAGCACCGGGGAACTGGGCCTGAACGTCGGCCAAGGCTTGCCAATGATCCTGGTGGCCGTGGGTTTCCAGGATGGCCACCAGTTGCAGGTTGCCGATCGCCTCGATCAGCCGGTCCGGCTCGTTGGCGGCGTCGATGAGCACGGCTTGGTCTGTCTCGGGACAAGCGACCACGTAGGCGGCGTTGTCCCAAGGCCCGACCCGGCGCACCCGGATTCGCAGGGCGTCGTCGACGTCCCATTCAGAAGCCGTCCCGAACTCAGCCACGCTGCCGCCCTCGCCGATCGCCCCCTTCGCCCCCGTCCGCGAGCCGACCGAGGCCGACCGATCCCGGCACCCGGGTTGGGTGGCTGGCTGCGGCTGCCCGGCCGTGGATTGGGCTCACTGGGTGGCCAGCCGGAGCCGGCCTCGCAGCAACCTCAGGACCTCGCCGCCATCGGGCCCCAACAGGCCCTCATCACCGCGGCGGCCCCATAGCCATAGGTCCAAGTCCGAGGGGTCGCCCTCGAGCACCGCGTCGGCGGTTCCGGGCGCCTCGGTGACGGTGACCTTGGCCTGGTCCAATGTCACCAGCCAATCGCGGCCCGCGGTCGAAATCTGAGCCCGCTGGCCCCGGCATCCGTCATCCGGCGCATCTGACCAGTCCCCGGCCAGCATGACATTGAGGACCTCGTCGACGCCGTCGGCGGCCAGGTCTGCCTGAATCGGCTCCAGGCCGCCCAGCGCCAACTGCATGTCGGCCCGGTGGATGACCGTCTCATGGGCCATGCGCCTGGCCCAGAAGCCCACCGTCTGGTCGGGCGGGTACCAGGTGGCGGATGGTGCGGTCGGCCCCAGCCCCTCCATCAAGGCCAGCAGCCGCCCCTGGGAATCGCTGAGCCAGCCGCCCAGGTCGCGCCCGGCGGGCCAGTCCGGGGGCCAAGGGTCGGGCTCGACTCCGAGCTCAGTGCAGGCGATCTTGTGCTCGTAGACCTGGGCTAGATGAGCCGCTACATCGCCCACCGACCACCCCGGGCAGCAGGGGATAGGCGCATCCAGGTCGCCCCCGGCCAGGGAAACGGCGGTCGCCCCCTCGTGGCGGAAGTGGGCGAGATGCTGCTCAAAATCCACTTAGCCAGGATACCGAGGCGCAGGTGCGGCTGGGAGTTCGGGATGACGGATCATCCGGCCAGAGACTCCGGGACAGCCACCTGCCGGAGCCAGACCGAGGCGGCTGTGGCCTTCCCGCCCGCCCCCCTTGCCAAGCGGCGGCCCAGGAGCCGGTCCGAAGGCGGTCAACTCAATCCCATGACAGCCCGGTTTCTGCCATGCTCGCCGGTCGCACCACCACCCCAGGGTGCCGCCAGCGCCGCCACCACCATCACCACCGCCGCCAGGGTGATGGGGATGAACGGCGAGTTTCGGCCCCCACCGAGATCCAGGGCCACCCCACCCAGGAAGGGCCCAAAGAAGGCCGCGGCGTACCCGAAGCTGAGCATGGCGGCGCTGAGTGACGCGACCTGGGCGGGCCCAGCCACCATCGCCGGGTAGGCCAGCAAGCCCGCGAAGTTGAGGGCGACCCCGATCCCTATCAGGGCCGCGAACAGCAACGGGGCCCGGGGCCCGGCCAGCAGCCAACCGGCTGCGCCGGCCAGGGTGATTGAGGCACTGGCCAGGTAGAACCAGCGCTGGGTCGCAAAGGGCCGGGCGACCAGGATTAGGAGAACGTCGGTCGGGATCATCACCCCGTTCAAGGTGGCCAGGGACAAGCTGGCCAGAGCGGAGTGCGGACCGCCCGCCACCGATGTCGGGATCCAGGTGTTGGAGGAGAAGAAGACCAGCGATTGCCCACCGAAAAGCAGGTAGACGGCCCAGAGCCGGGGCCTCAGCAGCAGCTCCCGGAACGCCCAGGGCGCGTCCCCCGCCAGGCCCGCCTTGGCCCGCGGCACCCCCCACAGCCAGATCGGGACGCAGCTGGCGCCGAGCAGTGCCCAGCAGACCATGGTCGCCTGCCAGCTGTGAACCCATGGCAGCAGCAGGGGCTGGGTGATGCTGGCTGCCACCGTCTCCCCCACCGTGATCCCCAGAGTCACCGTCACCGAGGCCAGCTGGACCTGGCCCGGGAACCAGCGCTGCAGCATGGCGGGAAGCCCCGGTTGGGTCAGCGCGATCCCCGTGCCCATCAGGACCGTTCCCAGGTAGAGCGGCGCGGCGCCTCCGGGCAGGGCACGGCCCAGCTCCCCGGCCGCGGCTACCGCCAGTCCGACGGCGACGACCCGAAAGCCTCCGAAGCGCCGCACCAGCCCGGCGCCGGGGAAGGCCATGATGCCGAAGGCCAAGATGGGCAGGGCGGTGACCAACCCGGCGGCCGCGTAGGTGAGGTGGTCGGTGGAGCGGACCAGGTCCAGGACCGGAGGGACGCCCAGAAGCGAGGCCCGCAGGTTGAATCCCACCCAGAACGCCACCAGCAGCAGCACCGCCTGGGGGCGGCCCGTTCTCGCCCTGGGCAAGTTCGGCAGGGGAGGGTGGCCGGGGTTCAAGAGTCGAGACGGTCTAGAGGCCAGGCGATCCCCCGCCGGCGGGCCAGCAGCGAGAGCCGGGGCAGGAAGTCCCCCTCGATCACCTGCGGCCAGCAGTAGGCACCGGCCATCTCCCTGCCGGCCTGTCGGATCCGCTCCGCCCGCTCGGGGTCGGCCGCCACGGTGGCGATCGCCTGGGCCAGTTCGCTGGGGTCGCTGGTCTCGATCACCACGCTGTTGTGAAGATGTCGGGCGTAGTCCTCGCCGGTCGCCCCCACCACCGCCAGCCCGCAGCTGGCCATGGTCTCCAGCCCGACCAGCCCGAAGGGCTCGAATCCAGAGTTGGCCAAAACCGCGAGGGAGGACGCGTAGAGCAGCGGCAGCAGCTCTTCGGGCAGAAAGCGGACCAGCTCCAGGAGGTCCACCTCCGGGGTCGCCTCCAGGGCTTGGACCAGGTCCCCCACCTGGTGGATCTCCTCCTCCCAGCGCTCTACCCGAAGTCCAGCCTGGGCCGCCGCACCCATCACCTCCTGGCGATAGCGCTCGTTGCCGCCCCGGGCCAGCATCCGCAGTGGCCGGCCGGCGGCCCGGAGTTCGCCAAGGGCTTTCACCGCCTGGATCCAGCCCTTGTCCCGGTGAAAGCGGCCCACCTTGAGCAGCACCTGCCGTCCTCCAGCCGCCCGTCGCAGCGCCGCCACAGCTGCCTGATCTACCGGCAGAAGATGCTCTTCGGGAATGCCATTGGGGATGACGATGGGGTCGACCCCGAAGCCCTCGACCAAAAGCCGCATGTGCCGGCTGATGGTGGTGATGGCAGCGGCCTGATCCAGCCCCACCCAGTCCACTCGCTCGAAGCCGAATTGATTGTTGGCGTTCCA
>Ga0307374_10013917_pt1 | contig 11025 bp, 10 predicted proteins | sample OX3MG_FD_202532 | JGI IMG/M metagenome (GOLD analysis project Ga0307374, IMG submission 202532) | Soil microbial communities from Risofladan, Vaasa, Finland - OX-3 | ecosystem: Environmental > Terrestrial > Soil > Coastal area > Acid sulfate soil | place: Finland: Risofladan, Vaasa | collected... | reverse complement strand
GCGCGCAGTATTGGGATCTATGCGCTCGTCCTGGATGCCCTGGGTGAAGATGCGCGCTCCTGGTACCAGGGGCTGGGCTGGGGCTTCGGGGCTCTGCTGGATGATCCCAATCATCTATTCCTTCCGGTAACGATTATCCGGAAGCTCGGATTGGCCGGCCCGGAGATTGCGATGGAGGATCTCGCCTGAAGGGAAATCGGGCTCCCAAATTCCGCCGCGCGATACGTTTGAGCCTCAACGGGGTAAGTAAAAGCGGTAATGATTCGAGCGCATCGGCCGGCATGACGAAACGGCGCCGGCCACGGACGCTTCGAAGACGGGAGTTTGTTATGCAGCGTTACTTTGCGGCGATGGCCGCTCTGCTGCTTCTGGGCGCGAGTGCTCTTGCCCGCGCCGACACGCCATCCACCGCCGACACGGTGTTCCTGGGGGGCGCCGTGATTATGCGTGTCCGCGTTCCCGCAGGGGGCTATACCATTCCGGAGCGCGCCGCGATGATTCAGCGGCGGGTCAACACGATCCTGGGGGGACGGCCGATCGTGCCATCAGACGTGGTTGTACAGCCGATGGGCAGCGAGGCCGTGGTCATGGTAAAGGGTCATCTTCTCTTCACCGCCGATTGGGCCACCGCTCGATACAACGACACCACGCCGATGGCGCTCGCCGAGCATTGGGCTGATGAAATGCGCCAGGTTTTGCCGAAGCTGACGCATTCCTGAGTGGGGGGGCACGCTGCTGAGCCGAAGTGAGCGGGGCAGCGTGCGAGGCTTGCTTCAGTCGTCGGAGCCGGGTTTCTGGATCGGAATGTTGTGATCGTAGATGTCGTACGGCTCCTGGATCACGTTGATATCCTTGGACTGAATTTCCGGTGTGGCCTGGCTGACACCGCCGGGCGAATAGGCCACGACAGCGCCCGTGACCTGCACCCACTGCCCCTGGATCCCGGGATGATCGGCACGCCAGTTTGATGGAACGCGAACCGTTACGGTAATCGGGCGAGACAGCATTTCAGGGTGGTCTTCCGGATCGGCGAAGAGCGCAAGCAGAAAAGTGCCGGGTCTGCTGGTCAGGCCGTTGATGGGAATCGACTGCCCGTTGATCCGGTTGTCGGTTAGTTTGTCCCACGGCAAGATTTTGCCGTACACCGCCACGTTGCGGCCTAAGAACGCGTCCTTCCCGGTCTGGAAGTCGGCGGTGAGCAGCGCCGGCGTGACCTGGACGTATCCCTTCGGCGCCCGCGGCATCGGCGAGATCACCGAGCCGAAAATCTGCATAAAAGCATTCGGAATATGTGTAAAACCGCTGGACGCATAGCCGTTTAGCGTCGTAATCCCGAGCACTCCGACAACAACCCAGAAGATGCTCCAGAGTGTTCGAACGGCCCAGCGTGTATCAGAAGATGATGATTTGGTCGATTTGGCCATGAAGAATTCCTCCGGCCTCATTTTACCAAGCCCACGCGTAGGAGTCAATGGCAGAAGGCGCGGGGCGTGGCCGGAGGGCTCCGAGTGTGCAGGTGTGTGAGTGTGTGAGAAAGTGAGAACGTGAGATGGGGGGACGGTGAGAACACCGGAGCGTGGCGCCTCGCACCCAACACCTAACCCCTAACACCCAATACCTAACCCCTAACACCCAATACCTAACCCCTAACACCCAATACCTAACCCCTAACACCTATTTTCCGAACCCGTACCGGGTCTGGCCGTCCCAGGATACATCGTCGATTTCGAGGCCGCCGCGATAGTGGGCGGTGGAGTGGGCGCCGGCGGCGACGGAGACGCCGAGCGCGATGATCTTTTGTGGGTCGAAGCCGGGGCTGCGGTATCCATGCGGCGGAGTTGTGGTGGAGGGGGTCAGCGTCAGCCGTACCCACCGGCCGGGGGTAACGTGGACCCAGGTTCCATATTCACTTCGCCAGCCACTATCTTTCACGAAGATACGGATTCCGTTCGGATTCTTCGCCGGGCCTGCGAGGCCGGCGGGAGCGAAGACCCAGACGTGAATCGTCTTGCCGCTCAAGTTAACAGGCGCCAGCACGTTCTGAGGCGGGTGAAATCTTAAATCAACGTAAACCTCGCCCTCTCGGCGATCTGCGGTACCGCCGTTCAAATTCACGTCGGCGACAAGGCAGCTTTTATCCGTATGGCCGAAGTGGTGGGTTACGCGCACGCCGTAGATCGCCCGGATTGTTCGATAGGTCTGGGGCTGCCAGCCGGCGCCGGCGCCTCCCGCGGCCGCCGCGCTTATTGCGGCCGAGCAGACAATCAAAGCGGCGCAAGACGCAGCCGCTCGAAAGGAGACACAGTACGGGGACCGGGGAATGATCGGATAAGCCTTGCAGCGAGAACATGCGCGGATGCGCCGATGGACGGCCGCGGCGCCAATCCGGCGCGGCGAATGCGGAAAATTCAAGACGGCGGCCTCCAGGGCAGGGGGAAAGCTCCGACCCGGGACAGGGCCGGAATCCTACAGGCGCCGCGTCCCGGACGCGAAACGGGAACGGCCCGGCTTTCGGAGCGTCTTCCCGACACTTCGTCGGGAAAGCTAAAGCTCCGAACACGCGCCGAATGCCGTTCCCGCTGATCAAAACAGGCCCGGGTCGCGGGGTTTTATCTCGACGCCAATGTACCGGCGGCGGCCAATACTTACTCCTTCAGCGCGGGCTGATCGTGATCGTGATCGGGCTCGGTCCCCTCGCGCAGACCCTTCTTGAACTCGGTCGACGCTCGACCAATCGAGCGTGCGGCCTCGGGCAGCTTCTGGGCGCCGAAGAGCAGGATAAACAACAGCGCGACGATGATGATACCCGTCATGCTTGGAATATGAACCATTATATTACTCCTTCGGGCCGCTCTCGCACGCTCCGTCGCGCCGGCGCCGGACTGTGCAGCGCTCCCGGCCCTACTCTCAAGAGTATAATGCACTCGTGCGGGTTCCGTCAAACCCGTCTCCCCAAGAAACCGGTCAATTTCGATCCGGATTATCACCGAGGTAAATCGCCGAAGGGATTCGGCTCCTACGATTATCGCCGAAGCACGCTCTGTTAGGCGGTTTATGCGATAATGGTGGCCAGCGCGTCGGTCATTCCGGTGTACTCCCACCAGAAAACCGGGCCGCTCCAGTGCTGGAGTCGCTGCTTGCCCGTGTTCAGGTCATACGGAGACATCACACCGCTCTTGCTCCATGCGCTGTAGATCGATACCGAGGGAACGATGGGAAACGAGGCGTGGAACGCCGTTGAGCACTCTCCGGCGCCCCAGTCAATGGCCGACTCCGGACCACCATTGTAAAATCTTGACCAGACACCATAGTAGAACTGTGGAGAATAGGCGTCCGCCCACGTCTGCATCTCCAGGAACGGCCAGCCGGGCGTGCCGAACCGGGTGATGGGATCCCCGTAGCCCGTGACGATGACCGGCAGCCGCGCCGCGTCCTTCCGGTACCGGTCACCAAATTGGGCCATGGGAACGCCTTGATAGACGTGGTTTGCTTCGGTCGTTCCCCATTCGTCTTCCATATCCACCACGATAATGCCGCAGGTATTGGCAACAGCCGCGGCGATGGCGCCATCGGCGACCGCCGTGTCCGGAATGGTATAGATAAAGGGCGCGAGCTTAACCCCCTCGATTTCAGCCGCGGCTTTCCATGATTCGAGCTGCTGCGTATCCTGGTGCCAGGTCTTGCCGTAGCCACCCACCTTGGGACAGACGAAGGTGAACCCCCAGCGCGCGGCAGAAGCGAAGGCAAGCTGACGCTGCACGTCGGTCCAGCCTTTGAACTCGTTTCCGATGTAGAGACCGGGTCCGTTGATGGCGTTGGTTACAGCCGACAGGTCGCCACCGTGGCCACCGGAGGCGTTCTCGGGCGCCGGCATCGCAGTGAACTCCAGTTGCGCGGGGGTGGGGGGCGGAGCTGGTTTCGGCGCCGGAACAGGTGGAACGGGGACAGGCGGAACGACCGGAACTGTCGCGGGCGCCGCGGCGGGTTCCGCGCTGGCAAGAGATGGCGCCGCCATCCCCACGGCGCCGGCCGCCGCCAGCGCCAGACGCTTGATTGCGGTTCGTCGGGAGAATAGAGCAGATTTCATTCGGATTCAGACTTTCTGTTTTTGGTAGGCCGAAAAAGGTCGAGTTCGCAGGATCGACTGCTTACGCGTCGAACTATAGCATCTGTGAACGATCGCTTTGCCGGGAACGGATCTTGATACTTTCTTCGAACGTCCGTGAAGTGGCGTCTGCCGGCGTAATATGTCCGGCCTTTCTCTATCATAGTGCATCGATCGGCTGTCGCGCGGCTGAGGCGGGAATCGACGGTGGTTGGTTGGAAGGACGATGACGCTCCCACCTCAAACCGAACCGGGCCGCGCTGCGGCGTCGCCGGCCGATCCGCCCCGCCCCACCCGTTGGGCGCTGGCTGTCCTACTGTCGCTCCCCCTGATTGCGCTCAACTGCTACTGGATCGCGAACAGCGAGATGAAGACCGGCGTCACCGAGGTTACCATCTCGTCGCTGTTTATGGGCGTCACGTTCATCCTCTTCGTACTTACAATGCTAAATCTGGCGACGCTCGCCCTCTTTCCTCGGGCCGCGCTTCGGCAGGCGGAGATGCTGGTGATGTACGTGATGCTGAGCATTTCCAGCGTCGTTGCAGGAGTGGGGCACTTCGGCTTTTTTCTGCCATTCTTGGGAAATCTGTTCTGGAACGACTTTAAGCAGCCGGATCAGAAGTGGAATCGCATCTTTCCATTTCTGCCGAAGTGGTTCGGGCCGCGCAACACCGATACGGTGCTGAAGTACTTCTACGAGGGAAATTCCAGCGCCTTTCACGCTGAGTTCATCCGGGCATGGTCTGTCCCCGTGTTTATCTTCGGCCTCTTCTTTCTCGTGTTGATCTGGACGATGATGTGCGTATCGGTGGTGCTGCGCAGGCAGTGGGCCGATAATGAACATCTCACTTTCCCCGTAATCTACCTGCCGGTGGAGATGACCCGCAGTTCCGGCGAGCTGTATAAAAACCGCCTCCTATGGATCGGATTCGCCGTTCCCTTTGTGATACAGTCGCTCAATTCACTGAATTCCATCTTCCCAACCATTCCGTGCTGGCATGTCAATCAGATTCAGAACCTGGGCGACGTCATCCGGAATCGTCCGTGGAACGGAATCGACGCCATGCCGTACGCGGTCCACCCGGCGGGGGTGGGTCTCGGGTTCCTCGTTTCCACCGACATGCTCTTCTCCACGTGGGCGTTCTACCTTCTTTTCAAGTTCTTGAACGTGGTGGGCGTTGGCGCGGGATGGCGAGATCCGGCGCAGGGCTGGTTTGGATTGGACGCGCCTCAGTTTCCCTTCTGGGGATACCAATCCTGGGGCGCGTGGCTTGCGCTGGCGCTGATGGCCCTCTGGCTTGGCCGCCGCTATCTTGCCGAGTTCGTACGACGGGCGTGGAGTCGAGATTACAACGCGCAGGATCTGGAAGAGCCGATGAGCCCCCGCGTGGCGCTGCTCGGATTCCTCTTCGGCTTCGCGTTTCTCTGGGGGTTTGGCGTCTGGGTGGGGATGACGGGCTGGCTGGCGTTCCTCTTCTTGCTGATATTCATCCTGCTGATGCTGTCGCTCTCCCGGATTCGCGCTGAGGCGGCCGTGCCTTCCACCGAGCTGGTCTGGGTCAATCCGCAGCAGATGCTCGCCAGTGTCCTGGGCACCGCAAACTTCAGTCACCGCGAGCTGACGGGCATGGCGCTCATGTCATGGTTTAACACCGATTACCGGGCTGCGGCGATGCCGCACGAGTTCGAGGGTTTCAAGGCGATGAGCATGGCTCGCGCCCGGTTGAAGCCGCTGGTCATCTGCATTCTGATCGCGGCGGTTGTCGCGATTGCGGCGGCTTCCATTACCGACCTCCAAATGTATTACGTCAACGGCGCCGCGACCGCGAAGGTGAACGGATGGAGGATTACGAAGGGGAATGAGCCCTGGGCCGATCTGAGCGGCTGGTGGAATAATCCGCGGCCGACGGAGCCGGCCGCGGTGCTCGGTATGATCGGTGGCTTCGCCATCACGATGCTGCTAACGCGCTGGTTCGAGTTCCCGTTTCATCCGGCCGCGTACGTGCTCAATACCAGCTTCATGATGGAGTTCTTCTGGCTGGATTTTATCGTGGCGTGGATCTGCAAGAGCTTTGTGCTGCGATATGGCGGGATGAAGGCCTATCGCAACGCGCTGCCGTTTTTCCTCGGCCTGATACTGGGCGACTTCGTGACCGGCAGCGCGTGGTCCATTATTGGCGTGCTTCTGAATCTGAATCTGTACCGCACGTTTGCAACGTAGTACAACTCAGCTCTAATCTCACGGACCGGTTCCGGTGTTGGTCGCTGGCCCCTTAATCCCTCTAAAATGGGGCGACCAACACCAGTGGACTATTGCCACCGGCGCAGTCCTCAACGGCGCCAATCTATCGTTTGCGGCCGCTCATCTGCGTGAGAAGAAGCAGCAAAAGGCCGCCGCCAAAGATCCCCTGGGTGACCTGAACATAGAGCTTATGCCACCAGTCGAAGGCGCGGCCGGCGACGCCGGTAAGATGGCCATTCACCACGTGGGCTACGGTTAGGTAATGAGTCATTTGCGGCCCGACACGGTAGAGCAGATAGCCCGAGGCGCCGACCATGGCCGCAGCCAGCACCGTTTTCAGAAAAGAGAGCAGGGCGTTGCTCACGGTTGGGTGATACTTCTTCCAGAGTGGGTCGTGGATGAGCAGCATGACGAGATAGATGACGCCGCAAATCCCGCCCAGTTTCGTTACGTCGTTTACAGCCGGGCCGATAATCGTGCCGGCTGCGACGGGGGTTTTCATCACCGAGACGGCGACAGTCGCGACGATGACGCCAACCGTCAGAATGGCCCCGAGCCAGACGCCGATCACCAGATTCTGAAGCCATCGGGACAGCACGAGAATGGTCGACGCGAGACCCCTCGGATCGGTTCCTCCCGAGCGGGATGACGAAAGTGACGAATTGCCGTTGATAGCGGCCGGCGGGCGCAACAGAGGTGTTGTACCGGCCGGTTTTGCAAGAGGCGTTGTAGGCGCCCGGTTGATTGTTTTGGGATCCATGTTTTTCTCCACTGATTATTCTCCGGCGCCCGGCCGGTCCTGCACGGTCTCACACACCCACACACCCGCATACCAAGAATCACATACCCACACACTCAGACGCTTGCGCATTCTTCCCGCGCCGCCGCTCGGTCCCGGCAGAGTCTCGCATAATAAAACGCCGCGGGCTGCCGGGCCCCGCACGCAAACGCTCCCGCGGCGCCGGGGCTGCCCGTTTGTTCCAGGCAAAGTCCGAGGCAGAAGAACATTTCCGCCAGCGCTTCTCGCGGCGGATCATTCCGAATCGCCTCGGTGAGCCCGTCAGCGGCGGCTTCGAATCGGCCGGCCGCCATCTCCACCCGCGCTGTATAGTACGAACTCCATGCCCTCGTTCCATAACCCGCAGGCGCGACTTTCATCGCGGCGCGCATGGCGTTGAGATGGCCGTTCGCCGTATCCATCTCACCGCGATCCGCGGCTGCGGCGGCTTGCAGGCCCCACCAGCTCACCCGCTCTGAAGCGGGAAGCAGATCCGCCGCCGGAAAATCCAGCCATTCGGTCGCGAGCGCCTGGTCTCCCGCCTGCCACGCGGCTCGCGCCGCATGGAAATGCGCAAGGCCCACAAATCCGCGCCGCAGTGGCGCTCCCCGTGCGGAATCACCGGCGGCGTTCACCGATTCTATCAGTTGGCGGCACTGCTCCGCAGCGGCGCCAGAGTCCCCGGCCAACCGTTCGATCTCGGCGAGCCGGAGTAATCCATACCAGCGAGTAGGCGCCGGCTCCTGGGAGAGCCTGTCGGCTCGTTCCCTCGCCCGATCCATTTCACCCCGCCAGGTCAGGATTCGAACGAGCATCCATTCAGTTTCGGCCGCGCCCCCTCTCGATTGCTCTGCGAGAACGAGAGCCTGTTCAGCCGATTCAAGCGCGCCATCCAGATCTCCTGCCCACGCCAGCGCGTCGGCCCGGACCTGCAGCGCGGGAACCGTGATGCCCCGGGGGTAGGGGAGGGCGAGCAGAGCGTCGGCAGCCTTAACAGCCTCGGCGTAGCGACCGGCCTTCCGTTCCAGCCGTGCGAGCAGCAGCCGCGCTCTTGGTTCTCCCCGGCGTACCAGCGGATTGCGGCTGCCGAGAAATCGGTGGAGCAGCGCCCGTGCCTCATCGGTGCGGCCGGCGCGATCCATTTCTATCGCCGCAGTAACCTGCCGGAAGCTAAATCTCCAGTAGACGTAACCGCCCAGGCAGGTTACCGAAACGAGGAAACCCGGTCCAAATGGCATGCGTGACGCCGGATCCTTTCCAACTCAGTTTGTTTGTTTGGTTTCAATCCTCAGCGGCCGCTGAGGGCCGCTGAGACTCGTTACATGCGCCGATCGGTTTCTATGGTCCTCCGGGAGACGGCGCCATTTCACTGGGGCCCTGGGCGTTTTCGAGATTTGCCGGAAGCTGGCTCAGTCTCGCCTTAACCGAGAGCGTCTTACCATTGCGCCAGAGACCGATGGTTACCGTGTCGCCGGGACGATGCTGCATAATCAAGTAGTTTATCTTCTCCGGCTCATCGATCGGATGGTCATTAATGCTGGTGATGATGTCATCACGCTGGATGCCAGCGCTTGCGGCGGGGCTGTTAGCCATGACCTGGCTCACCAGCGCACCCTGCGCGGGAAGCGGATGGTTGGGAAGCGCCGCCATGTACGCCACGCCGAGCCACGGATAGCTCACCGTTTTCGACTGGATCAACTGCTTTGCGTGATCCATCGCCATATTGATCGGGATCGCGAAGCCGATGCCGATGTTTCCACCGTTCGTTGAAGCGATCGCAGAGTTGATCCCGATGATGTTGCCATTCAGATCGGCGAGAGCGCCGCCCGAATTTCCGGGGTTAATGGCGGCGTCGGTCTGGATAATCTCCGGGAAGATCTTTCCTTTGATATCGAACGGACTGCGGACTGCCGAAACGATGCCGGCCGTGGCCGTGGTGCCAATACCAAGCGGATTGCCCACGGCGATGGTCCATTGGCCTACCATCACGTTGGCGGAATTCCCGATGCTCGCGGCCGGAAGGTTTTTAGCGTTGATTTTGATGACCGCCAGGTCGGAACGCGGATCGAGGCCTACCACGCGCGCCGGGAACCGACGACCATCGTGCAGCGTGACCTGGATGGAGCTGGTCTGAGCCGCCACGTGGTTGTTGGTCAGGATGTAGCCATCCGAGCTGATAATGACGCCCGAAGCGGTCCCCTTTGGCACGATTTCCTGCGGTTGTCCACCAAAGAAGGGCATACCGAAAGGCCCCATTGTGGATGACTGCTCGACTGGTTTACCGGTGATATCGATGTTCACCACAGATGGCTCAACCTTCGCCACAGCGAAAATCGTGCTTCCCGGGCCTGCGGTTTTTGTGGCGCTGCTGGTTGGAGACGCCTCTGCGACCGCCGGGGTTCGCAGCGCAGCGTTCGTTCCCGCATGCGGCGGCGCGGCATAGTAGATGCCGGCGCAAACTCCAAATCCGATGATAAATACAAGCACATAGCTAATTAGTCTGGACATTCCTATCTCCTTACCGTCCCAACAATCGGTCGGCTGCAGCCCCGATCGCGGCCTTTCCGACGTACCGTCGGAAAAGGCGCCGTGCGGGCAGCCAGCCCCTACGCCTGCGGGAGCGAACGCATCAGGTTCGCCATTTCGATCGCCGTCATTGCGGCGTCCCCGCCTTTGTTCCCTGCCTTTGTTCCACAACGTTCAATGGCTTGCTCAATGTTGTCTGTCGTAACCACTCCAAATGCCGCCGGCACACCGGTTTGGAGGCCAATCTGCGCGATGCCCCTCGCAGCTTCGCCGGCTACGTAATCGAAGTGCGGCGTCGCCCCTCGCACTACAACGCCCAGGCAAACCAGGGCGTCATATTTTCCGGACCGCGCCAGGCGCATCGCCACCGTCGGAATCTCCATCGCTCCGGGAGACCAGGCGATGTCGATCGCCTCGTCCTCCACACCGTGCCGGCGAAGCGCGTCTGCCGCTCCATCGAGCAGCAGCGCCGTCAAGGCGCCGTTAAAGCGGCTCACCACGATGCCGATTCGCAGCCCCGCGCCTATCAACTGCCCTTCGTACTTATTCCCCAAACGCGTACTCCCTATACATCGGTATCACCCCCACGCACGCAGAGAAGTCAGTTTCTCGTCGGGTGGCGGCAATCATCCTATCAGGATTCAGCAGCCTTTACAGTATTAGACGGATTCTATCCGTAAGTCCCGCGCCGCTTCGTGAACGAGGAGCGTACGACATTTTTGAAGACCACAACTCTGGCGCGCGCGTTCCCCGGTCCCTATGAATCGCGTGGAACTTCGCGCATTCGCCGTCGCGTGACATGACGGAAATATTCCCGTCTTCTATGCTTAACGCCGCCGCAACTCACTGATGACCTGTACGGCTCACAATGCTCTTGGTAGTCTGACGGCCCGACCATCTGCCCGGAGGGCCAACCGGAACAGTCGCGTGGGATCTCGGAGAGATGTGCGATGAACAAGATTGAGCAGTTGAAAGCGGAAAAGGATGGCCTGGTAGTCTGGGATGACCTGGAACGTTTCGCGCGAGACGGATGGGAGAGCATCTCTGAGACAGACTTAGAGAGGCTGAAATGGGTTGGGATCTTCCACCGGAAGACTACACCCGGTTTTTTCATGATGCGCGTGCGGGTCACGCATGGCTTTCTGAGCGCCGATCAGGCCGAGACACTCTCAGATGTCGCGAGGCAGTTCGGCCGCTCAGCAGTCGACCTCACGACCCGACAGCAGATCCAGCTCCGTTGGCTGACCATTGAGGCAATTCCCGAGGCTCTGCGGCGGATGGCTCTCGTCGGTCTATCCCCGCTGCAGACCGGAATGGATAGTATTCGAAACGTGGTTGGCTGCCCGATAGCCGGAATCGACCCCCGCGAGATTA
>Ga0307374_10013916_pt1 | contig 11025 bp, 8 predicted proteins | sample OX3MG_FD_202532 | JGI IMG/M metagenome (GOLD analysis project Ga0307374, IMG submission 202532) | Soil microbial communities from Risofladan, Vaasa, Finland - OX-3 | ecosystem: Environmental > Terrestrial > Soil > Coastal area > Acid sulfate soil | place: Finland: Risofladan, Vaasa | collected... | reverse complement strand
TGAGTCGACCCGTCGACACATGGACGTGACCCGCGTCGAGCAGTTGCTTCTGGATCTGGGCGAATGCGACCAGCGACCCCGCCTCGGCCACGACGGCGAGAGCCAACCACCACCAGCGGAGGTGGTCCAGGTAGTTGGACGCGCCCGAGAGCTCACCGGTCCGACCAGTGAGGGCCCACAGGGCGAGTCCGGCGAGGGCCAATCCGACGGCGTACTTCAACCACGGCCAGGCGCGCCCGAACCACGAACGCCCCGACACGGGCGTCGTCACGTCGCCGCGGGCTCCACGAGAATCTTGACGTGCTCGTCGGGACGGGCGAGTGCTTCGAACGCCCCGGGCACGCCGTCGAGGTCCACCGTGCCGGTGATCATCGGCGACGCATCGATCTGACCTTCGGCCAGGGCCCGCAGCGCGCCGGCGAACTCGTCGACGCCATAGGCCAGGGCGAAGTGCAAGGAAAGCTCTTTGGCGATGGCGAAGAAGGGAAGGATCTGGTCGGGCTCCATACACACGCCGACCACCGCCACCCGGGTGCCGGGGGGCAGTTCGGTCAGGAGCTGTTGGAGCATGCCGGGCACCCCCACCGCTTCGAAGGCGACGAGGGGTCGACGACCGTCGACGCGACGCCAGGCGTCGACCACACCTTCTACGGTGGGGTCCACGGCTTCGATGGCACCCATGGTGAGGGCCATGGCCCGGCGCCTCGGCGACAGGTCGGCGGCCACGATCGACTCGACGCCGACGACACGCAAGGCCGCGATGACCGCCAGGCCCACGGGCCCGCATCCCACCACGACCGCGCTGTCGCGTTCGGTGGCACCCGAACGAGCCACACCGTGGATGCCGACGGCCAAGGGTTCGGTGAGCGCGGCCTGGCGCGAGTCGAGTCCGTTGGGGACCTCGAGGGCGAGCGGTGCGGACAACACCATGTACTGGGCATAACCACCGGGATAGGCGTTGTTGTAGGCCAGCTGGTGGAGTCCGGTGGAAGAAAGCAGCACCGGCACCGACACCACCCGGGCCCCGGGATCGGGCCCCGTCGTGTCAGGCCCGAGCTCGAGCACCTCGGCACAGAACTCGTGGCCCATCACCATGTCGCGCGAAAGGTCGATGGGTGCCATCCCCAAGCCCTGGGTCCCCATCGACGGGAGCATGGCGTCGGTCATCGACACCATCGACTCTCCGTGACGGACAAAGTGGAGGTCGGACCCACAGATCCCGCACGCCAGGATGCGGACCAGCATCTGGCCGGTCTCAGGTCGGGGGTCGTCGATGTCGTCGACCACGAGCCGACCTTGTCGCAGCACACACGCACGCATCGCCACCACCCCCTTTGTCTCGTGAGACAGCCTCGGTGAGACAGATGCTGACACAGCGCCTCGGGTGGGGTCGGCCGGCGCGTGCCGGCGCGTGCCGATGAGGCCACCCTCCTAACATGAACCGCAGTGGCGACCGCGTCCGTAGCTCCCGGGACTCTCGAACCGAGTCGCGCCGACCCCGGATCGGGCCCCGACCCGGGGTCGAGCTCCCAGGTGCCCCTGCGCACCCACGTCCCGGGCTCGGTGCGGGCCGAGGTCCAGACCATCGGCGGACGCCGCGTCGTGACAGCTCGGTCGGTATCGGGACACCACCGGGGTGCGCTCACCCAGGCCGACGGAGACACCATCGCCGAGGCGGCCCGGGTGGCGCTCGCAGAACGCCTCCCCCTTGTGGCCGTCTTGTCGTCGTCGGGATCCGAGGTGTCCGAAGGCATCGACGCCCTGCACGGGTGGGGTCGGGCCGCGGCGGCGATGGCAGCGTGCTCAGGGTCGGTGCCGGTCCTCGCCGCGGTGACCGGAGCCGCCATATCGGGACCGTCGCTGTTGCTGGGCCTTGCCGATGTGACCGTGATGACACCCGACGCCTTCGCCTTCGTGTCGGGGCCCGATGCAGTGGAAGGGTTCACCGGCATGCGGGTGGGGCTGCATGACCTCGGTGGTGCCGCCATACACGCCCGCTCGAGCGGACTGTGCGCATTGCTTGCTCCCGACGCGGAGTCCGTCGACGGGTTGCTGGCGACGGTGCTCGAGTTTCTCCCCGACCACACCGACGCCACACCGCCGTCGGTGGACAGCGACGACCCCGTCGATCGGGTCACGCCGACGCTTCGAGACCTCGTGCCGGCCGCGGCCTCGGCCTCCTACGACGTGCGCGAGGTGATCCGGGCCATCGTGGACGACGGGGACCTCCTGGAGCTGCGGGCCGGGTGGGCATCGCATCTGGTCACGGCATTGGCGAGCGTCGGTGGGATGCCCATCGGTGTGGTCGCCAACCAACCCCGCGTCCTGGCCGGCACCCTCGACATCCCCGCCTCGCAGAAGGGGGCGCGCTTCGTCCACTTCTGCGACGCCTTCAACCTGCCCGTCGTCACCCTCGTCGACACGCCCGGGTTCCTCCCCGGCAAGGACCTCGAGTGGCGGGGCATGATCCGCCACGGGGCCGAGCTCGCCTTCGCCTATGCCGAGGCCACCGTGCCCCGGGTCTGCATGGTGCTGCGCAAGGCCTATGGCGGGGCCTACATCGTCATGGACTCCAAAGGCATCGGCAACGACGTCTGCCTGGCCTGGCCCTCGGCGGAGATCGCCGTGATGGGGGCCCGGGGGGCGGTCCAGATCCTCAACCGCGACGTGGATGTCGAGCACCGCCGGCTGCTCGAGGAGCGCTACGACGCCGGGCTGCTCACGCCCTGGGTGGCGGCCGAGCGGGGATTCGTCGACGAGGTCATCGACCCCGCCGAGAGCCGCCGGGCCCTGTACCGGGCGCTCGACCTCCTCTCCTCCCGACGAGAGCTCCTCCCCGAACGAAAGCACGACACCGGGCCCATGTGACCCGCCCCTGCCCGCTCCGGGCGCTTCTCCCTGGGTCTCTGGGTCTCTTCTATTGGGAACGAGTTGATCCCTCGTTGGGGAGCGCGTTAGAACGGACGCGGAGAGTGGTGTGATTGCGTCAGAACCTCCCGTTCGAAGCGGGACGGCCATGACGCCGGGGGCGAGGCTGAGGGCATGGGGAGTCAGGGGAACCGGGGAGACCGTCGTCGATTGCTGAAGGGCGGAGCCCAGACCGACGCGGCCGCAGCGTCCACAGACCTCGCTCCCGCGGACGATACAGACACCGTGGCGCCGGACCCCGCCGGCCTCGACACCCGGGGGGCCGACACCCACGCCGCCGCCCTGCAGTCCCTCGGCCAGGCCGGGGTGATGGGGGTCAGGACCGCCGACGTCGGGACGCACCGCGAGCGGGTGCGTCAGAGCAAGCTGCGGCGCCTGGCGCTGATCCTCACCCCGTTCGCCGTCTGGTTCGTGGTGCGGGCCACGGTGCTGCACCGTGGACCCTTCGGGTTCCCCCATATCCCCTCGGGGCTCACGCCCTACCTGCCGGGGTTCCTTCTCATCATCATCCTGTGCGCGGTCATGGTCCTGCCCCTGTTGGGCGCGGGGCGCTCGCCGCACATCCTCTACCGGCCCAATGAGATCGACGTCCGCTTCGACGACGTGCGAGGCGCGCCCGTGGTCGTCGACGAGGTGGTGAAAACCCTCAACCTCTTCCTGGCCCACAAGACCTTCGCCGATCACATGGGGGGGTCGGCTCGTCGGGCGATCCTGTTCGAAGGCCCGCCGGGAACGGGCAAGACGTATCTGGCCAAGGCCATGGCCGCCGAAGCCGGTGTGCCCTTCCTGTTCGTGTCGTCCTCGGCCTTCCAGTCCATGTTCTACGGACAGACCAACCGCAAGATCCGCTCGTACTTCCGAGAGCTTCGCAAGTACGCCCGCCGGGAAGGCGGTGCCATCGGGTTCATCGAGGAGATCGACGCCATCGGTGGCGCCCGGGGCGGCATGGGCAATGGTCGTCACCACGACGGCGTGGCCGGCGTCGTGAACGAGTTGTTGATCCAGCTGCAGTCCTTCGACCAGCCTCCGATGTCGATCCGGCTACGCGGTGCGTGGGTGGACTTCGTCAACAACTGGCTTCCGTCGGGCCACCACTTCGACAAGCCCGCCAACCCGCCGGCCAACATCCTCGTGATCGGCGCCACCAACCGCGCCGCCGACCTCGACCCGGCCCTGGTGCGCCCGGGCCGTTTCGACCGCTCCATCTACTTCGACCTGCCCTCGAAGTCCGGACGGCGCGAGATCCTCGACTACTACCTGGCCAAGAAGGCCCACGACCCCGAGCTCGACGACCCGGCCAAGCGCGACACGCTCGCCGCGATGACGTTCGGGTACTCGCCGGTGATGCTCGAGCACCTTCTCGACGAGGCGCTCGTCTGGGCACTGCGTCGCAACGCTCCGGGCCTCGGCTGGGACGACATCCAACAGGCCAAGATGACCGAGGAGATCGGCCTGGCCCAGCCCGTCGAATACGTCGAGGCCGAACGGCGCACCATCGCCACGCACGAGTCGGGGCACGCCACCGTGGCGTGGCTCGTGGGCAAGGGACGCAAGATGGAGGTCCTTTCCATCGTGAAGCGCAAGGACGCCCTCGGGCTCCTCTCGCATTCGGAGGAGGAGGAGCGCTTCACCAAGACCCGGACCGAGATCGAGGCCCTCATCCAGATCGCCTTCGGCGGCATGGTGGCCGAGGAGATGTTCTTCGGGGAGACGAGCTCGGGGGTGGCTTCGGATCTCCAGGCCGCCACCGTGGCGGCCTGTCAGATGGTCGGGAGCCTCGGGATGGGATCCACCCTCATCTCAGCAGCGGCGCTCGACATGCCCGGCAACATCGTCACCAAGGTGACCGCCGTCGACTCCGGTCGCGAGGAGGTCGAACGACTCCTGCGTGGGGCCAAGGACGACGTCCGCACCATGCTCGAGGCCAACCGCAACGTGATCGAGGCGCTGCGCGACTCGCTGCTCGAGCGCGACGAGCTCGTCGGGAACGAGATCCTGGACGTGATCGCCTCGGCCGCGCCCATGCCGAGCGACCTGCCGACCGGGTCGAACTGACGCCAGCGCATCAGCGTCGGCGACGCTCGGCTCCGGACCCAGAACGCGACGATGGCCCCCGCCGAAGCGGGGGCCATCGTCTGTTGGAACTGTCGTCAGCGTCAGCACCAGGCTGAGCGCTTCAGATGGTGGTACCGATCAGTTAGTAGGAGCAGAGGAGTAGCTCTGGCCCCAGCTGAACGTGGCGGCTGTCATCGACGGGTACCCGCCAACGCAGGCGGCCGACGCACCGGCACCGGTCTTCTTGGCGTAGAACACGCCAGCGGTGGTGGCACCAGACTGGACGTGGGTGCCCGCCGTCCAGAATGACACCAAGGGCGACGTGTCGGTGATGGTCGTCGGGGTAGATTCGAGGTCCACCGCGTACCAGCACGTCGTGGTCTTGGCGCTGTAGACCGCCAGCTCGACGCCCTGGGAGTCACTGGCGGCCGAAGAGTCGACCACCTGCACGCTCACGCAGTTGCCTGCGCTCGACCCGGTGCACGCCGCCGACGCCCACGAGAACTCGGGAGCAGAGGCTGTGAAGAGGGCGGTCGTCATGGGGGCCAGCGGTGAGCCGGTGGTGTACGCGGCATTGTTCTGGTACAGGGCCTTGACCTCGGTCAGGGCGTTGGTCAGGTTCGACTGTGAAGCACGGTCACCGGCCGAGTTGGCAACCCCGAGGAACGTGGGGATGGCGATGGCGAGCAGGATGGCGATGATCAACAGGACCACCATCAGTTCGATCAAGGTGAAGCCGGCGTCAGCCGCTCCGTCTCCATCGAGTTCCTGCATACGTGTCTCACGCAGGCGCGTGAGCGTGGACTTGAGCATGGACTTCCTCCCTTAATGTGCAATGGCTATCGCAACAACTATCGGCAGGGGCCCTGAGCTCCTTTAGGCCGCAGAGAACAATTCCCCAATGGCGGCACAACGGGCCACCCGGTGTTCGGTGCGATCAGGGCGTGGCCGCTGTCGGTGCCGCGGTGCAGACGTTCTGCTGTCCCGAGCTGTAGTAGATGTTCCCGGTGAGGTTGAGCGAATAGCCGGTCGTGGCCGGATTGATCACAGCGCCTCCCGTGGCGACGGCACCACCGTTGATCGAGATGGCGGTGACCGTGAACAGTCGGGGAAAGGTGTCGAGGCCCTTCAAGAAGGCGCTCATCTGGCCGAAGGTCCCTTCCAAGGTGAACGTCACGGCCACCGGATCGGTCCCACCCTTCGCCGCTGCTGCCGCGGCTTGGGTGACACTGATGCTGGGTGTGTTCGGGTCACCGCTCGCCACCGCCAGTGCCGTCACTTGACTGAAGAAGCTGTCCACACTCGGCGTCCCCGGGATCTCGCCCAGGTCCTTGGAGAGTGCCTGGCAGTTGGAGACCAGGTGGGCCTTCGCCGCCTTGAGCGTTGTCAGCTCGGTCTGGAGGTGCAGTTGCTGGGATTCGAGCTGGGTCTGCTGGGCGTGGAGGGCCGAGAGCTTGCTCCCCTCGGGTGAGATCCACGCCACGAAGACGATGATGGCGAGGACGAATGCGCCGACGCCGGTCAGGATCGGGATTCTGTAGCGGGTCAGCTGTTCCATCAGAAGCCTGCGTTCTTGATCAAGTTGGATGTGGGCAACAGCCAGAGCGTCGAACTGAACGTGACGGTGGTGCTCCCCCCTGCCGGTGCGTTGGCGACCGCGCTCACGCCCGGTGGGCTGAACATCGGAGACGCCGTCAGATTGTCTATCCACTGGGCCACGGGGTCGAAGTGGGCCGAGCTCGGGAAGTTACCGGACAGTCCTACGGTCAACGACCCGATGGAACCGGCCACCGGCGTGGACCCGGTGGAAGAGGCAGTCGCAGTCGCCGTCGCCGTCGTGCTGGCGGTCGTTCCTGCCCCGGCCAAGCTGGTGCCAGTGAAGGTGTTGACGCTCAGCCCGGCGGGAACCCGGGTGCCGAGCTGGGAGACCACCGCCGACCAGTCGACGGCCGTCGCTCCGAGCGTGGCCACCTGACCCTTTGCCGTCCGCAGCTCGTTGTTGATGGCCACGACCTTGTCGTACTTCGGGATCTGGGCATTGAGCCCCGCCACGGCGGTGTGGAGGTCGCTGACGCCGTTCTGCGCCTTGTGAACCTGCAGAAACCGCCCGGCACTCGCCGCCACCAGGAGGAGCACGACCACGCCGGCCGCCACGAACGCCTTGCGGGCCACCTGTCGTTCGAAAGCGCGCTGGGTCACCTCCGGCGGTACCAGGTTGAACTTCTTTACCGACGGGTTGGGCTCGGGCAGGGCGAGGCCGATGGGCGTGGCCAGCACGGGCTCGATGCTGGCCGCCTGCTCGGGGTCGAGGTCGATCCGCGACAGGTCGAGTCGGTCCAACGGCGAGACGTGCTCGACGGGGATGCGCACTTGGGCGCGCAATTCTTTGACGAGACCCCGCAGCCGGGCGCCTCCTCCGGTCAGCAGCACCCGGGCGATCGGGGCGCGGCCGGGAAGGGTGGCGAAGTACTGGACGGAGTTCCTGATCTCCCCGACGAGCTCGGCGATGGCCGGCTGCACCGCGCCCTCGGCCGATGTCACCTGGGCGGAAGCCTCACCGAGACGCCGTTTGAGCCCTTCGGCGTCGACGAGAGGAAGGTCGAGCGCGGATGCCACGGCGGCGGTGGCGGCGTTGCCACCCGTGCCGATGGTCCGGACGAACTGGGGACGGCCGTGCTGATGGACGACCACGACCGTGAGGCCGGCTCCGATGGAGACGATGGCCTCGGGCCGCTCGGCTGCCACCGACGGGTCACCGAGGGCTCGCACCAACGCGGAGGACACGAGGTCGACACCTTCGACGATGAGGCCCGCCTGCTCCGCCGCGTTCACCACTCCATCGACCAGGTCGCGATGGGCGGCGGCGACCAACACGCGCCGCGTCTTGGTGCCGTCGGAAGCGGTGTCGTCGGACAGGACCTGTGCCGAGAGGATCGTCTTGTCCGGAGGGAAGGGGATGACCTCCTCGGACTGGAAGCGGACCGCGCTGTCGACGTCCTCGTCGGGAACCCACGGCAGGTCGACCTCGCGCGTGATGGCGCGCAATCCGGCGATGCCGACCACGACAGACTTCGATTGGAATTTCCCGTTCTGCCAGAGCCGTGCGATGGCATCGGACACCGCGGAAAGGTCCTGGACCTCGCCGTCGACGATGGCGCCCGGCGGCAGGCCGACCTGGCCGAAGGCAACGAGAATGGGGGCTCCGGACCCGAACTCGAGCTCGGCGGCGCGCACCGCGCTGGTGCCGATGTCGAGTCCTACTACCTGTGCCATGTCGACGGTCTCCTGGTCACGGTCTCGCCCCCACCAGTGCAGGGGGATGGTCACGAACGGGCGGCGCTTCCGCCACGTTCGTAGTTATCGGCAAGGGACGCCGAAGCCTTGACGGAATACCCAGCCCGAGAATGAGGACGATTCCGCCGTTCACGAACGCCCACCAAGCCCACTCACCGAGGCGAATATCGCTACACACAGTGACGGCTACGGCTGTGAGGACGGCGACCATCCCGCGCCACGGAGTCCGGCGCATCACGACCACGAGCGCCATCGCCAGGGCCGGCCACACATAGAACGCCACCATCACCGATTCGGTGAAGCACCGCAGAGCCAGGGTGAGGGCCACCGCCAACACGATCATCTCCGGGCGATCTCGCCACCGCCGCGACCACCAGCCCACCGCGCCGGCGAGGACCACCGCCACGAGGCGACCCGGGCCGGCCGCCACTTTGAGCCCCTGTCCCGACCCACCCAAGCTCGGGGCGAGCGCGGTCCACGGAGTCCGGTGATCCACGTTGGGGAAATTGGGCTGGGCGACAAGAGCGTGCGCGGTGACGTGGAACTCCGCCACCAACGGGGTGCCCAGCAACAGCATCGACGGGAGCGACGCCCGCACGAGCAAGGGAAGGGCCCGTTGTTTCCCCGCGACCGCGAGGATGACCGGGAGCATGAGCACCACCACAGGTTGCGTCGCAAGGGCAGCCCCGAAGAGCCACCCGGTCCCGCTCCACCGACCGTCGAGGGCGAGCACCAACGCGTAGGCGGCAAGCGCCACAGCCACGGCGTCTTCGGGGTGTCCCCACATCACCGAGACATTCCATAACACGACACCCTCGGCCAGGCACAACAGCCCTCGCCGTCCTCGACCGACGCCCAATCGCTCGGCCAGAGCGTCAAATGCGAACAGCGCGGCACAACTGAGCAGGATCTCGTAGGGCCCGAGCACCAACCAAGCGGTCGGATGGGGAAGGTTGAACGGGAAGCTCTGGGTCATCCCGAATGCGCCGGTGAGCATGGCCACCGGGGTGAACAGCAGAAGAATCCCCGGGAAGGTCACGAGTCCGGTACCGGCGCCGTAGACGTTTCCGAGATCACCCCAACCGATGAACGCGGCGGAGCGGTAGGCACCCCAGATGTCCCCGGGGGCGACCCAGGACTGGGTGTGTCGGACGAGCGGCGCCCACAGCAGGCCATACGCCATACCCGTCACCAGAGAGAGCACGGTCACCGCAACGGGCCACGAGCGCCGCCGGACGCGCCCGGCGAAGCCGGGTCCGCTGACGTTGTGATCAGAAGAAGTGAGGGTGGACCTCATGGCCTGGGCGGAATCGGCTGGCTCAGTGCGTCGGGACGGCTTTGATGTAGCTGAACATGGGCAGGTACATGCTGATCACCATGATGCCGACGCCGGCCCCCATGAACACCGTCATGATCGGCTCGAGCATCGAGGTGAGGTTGTTCACCGTGATCTCCACCTCGCCGTCGTAGAACTCACCCACCTTGTGCAACATGGCATCGAGCGCACCGGTCTGCTCACCGACCTCGACCATCTGCGTGACAAGGGCAGGGATGACCTCCTCGTGATCCCGAAGGGTGTCCGCCAGTGCCCGTCCTTCGCGCACCCCGGCTTTGGCGTCAAGCAAGACGTTCCCGATGACCTGGTTTCCTGCGGTCTCCGACACGATGTCGAGCGACTCCAGGATGGGGACACCGGCCTGGATCAATGACCCCAGTGTGTGCGACAACCGGGCCAGGGAAACCTTGTGCACGAGCTGTCCGAAGATCGGCGGCTTGAGTTTGAAGGCGTCCCACTTCAGGCGACCGTATTCGGTCTTGATCCAGCGCCGTAGCCAGACGATCCCCCCGACGAGTATGGCGACCAGGAGCACCGCCCATACGCTCAGCACGATCTTGGAGATCCCGATCACGACCTGGGTTGGCAGCGGCAGCTTGGCGTGCAGCGACGCGAAGAGCTTTTGGAACACCGGGACGATGAAGATGAGAAGGGCCAGAAAGATGACGACCATCACACTCAGCACGATGATCGGGTAGGTCATGGCGGATCGAACCTTGCGGCGCAGGACCGCCTGCTTCTCGATCGTGGACGCAAGCTCCAGCAACACACTGTCGAGGTGGCCGCCTGCCTCGCCGGCTTGGACCATCGTCACGAACAGGGTGTTGAAGACCTTGGGATGCTTGGCGCACGCGCCCGAGAGCGACGAGCCGCGCTCCACCTCCATCCGCACTTCACCGAGGATCCTGGCCAACTCCTTGTTCTCGACCTGGCCCGCCAGGATCCCGAGCGACCGGACGACCGAAAGACCGGAGTCGATCATGGTGGCGATCTGGCGAGTGACGACGGCGATCTCGTTGAGCTTGACGCGGTTGGTGAACCCCGGGATCGAGATCTCCCGGTGCACGTTCATCCCGGTCTTGGGCGTGACCGCCAGAGGGAGATAGCCCATCTCGCGAAGTTTGCCGACAACTAGTGCCAGGCTGTCGCCCTCGAGCTGGCCCTCCACCAGATTGCCGGTGCGGTCGCGGACCTTGTAGTCGAATGTCATCGCCATGTTGGGCTCCTACACGCTCAGGTGGTTGCGAAGGTCTTCTTCGCTACGGCACCTGTCGAACGCGACTGCTTCAGTGATCCGTCCGGTCTTCACCAATTTGGCCAGACCCTGGTCCATCGTCTGCATGCCGTACTGACCACCGGTCTGCATCAACGAGTAGATCTGGTGGGTCTTGGCACTGCGGACGAGGTTGCGG
>Ga0307374_10013915_pt1 | contig 11026 bp, 8 predicted proteins | sample OX3MG_FD_202532 | JGI IMG/M metagenome (GOLD analysis project Ga0307374, IMG submission 202532) | Soil microbial communities from Risofladan, Vaasa, Finland - OX-3 | ecosystem: Environmental > Terrestrial > Soil > Coastal area > Acid sulfate soil | place: Finland: Risofladan, Vaasa | collected... | reverse complement strand
GAGGTTGTCCCGTTCGTCGTGGAATTTGAAGTGGCGGTCCCCCGCCTGATCCCTGCCATCTGGTAGGTATCGGGTGTTCCGCTAAAAACACCAAAGACAGGGGACCACCATGAAGAAGAACTATAAGACCGCGACCGACGCTGCAACTATTTGCGTGCCGAATTCGGTGAATGTTGTGATGTCGAACCTTGCAGACGAACTCCGAGAGGGGCTACTCGCCCTCGCGGTCGGTACGGGCCTGCAGGTGATGGACGCTATCCTCGAAGAGAGCGTCACTTTGCTGTGCGGACCAAAGGGCCGTCACGATCCGAACCGCGAAGCCGTCCGACACGGTCACGAGGATGGCTCGGTGGCCCTTGGCGGACGCAAGGTCTCGGTGCGCCGCCCACGCGTGCGTTCGGCCGACAACGCGCACGAGCTCGAGATCCCCGCCTATGAGCACTTCAGCTCGACCGAGGTGCTCAACAAGCTGGCGATGGAGAAGATGCTCGCCAAGCTCTCGACGAGGCGTTATCACTTTGGTCTCGAGCCCGTCGGGGAGCGAGTCGAAACGTCGAGTTCGGGCAAGTCCCGCTCGGCGGTCTCGAGGCGCTTTGTCGCTCGCACCGAGCACGCACTGGCCGAGCTGCTCGCAGGCGATCTCTCGAAGCTCGACCTCGTTGCGCTGATGGTCGACGGGGTGCATTTCGCGGATCACCTGTGCGTCGTCGCGATGGGCATTGACATTACCGGCACAAAGCATCCCCTCGCGGTGGTCGAGGGCGACACAGAGAACGCAACGGTCGTCAAGGACCTGTTCGTCGGCCTTCGTGACCGTGGGCTTGATATGACCCGGCCGATCCTCGTCGTCATCGACGGCGCGAAGGCGCTCGCAAGTGCTGTCGAGGCGGTGTTTGACCACCCGGTGATCGCTCGCTGTCAGCTGCACAAGATCCGCAATGTCGAGGCCAAGTTGCCAAAGGCGCTTGCAAAGACCGTGACGACAAAGATGCGCGCGATCTACCACCTGGACAACGCGCTCCAGGCCGAGGCCGAACTCGAAGAGATCGCCCGTCAGCTCGCCCGTTCACACCCAGGAGCAGCAGGCAGCCTTCGTGAGGGGCTTGCCGAGACGCTGACGGTGATGCGGCTCAAGGTCCCTCCGACCCTTGCACGCTCGCTTCGCTCAACGAACGCAATCGAGTCGATGATCGAGATCTGTCGGGACCACTCGTCAAACGTGAAGCGCTGGCGCGATGGTCAGATGGCGCTTCGTTGGTGCGCGGCTGGCATGGGTGAGGCAGCCAAGCAGTTCCGCAAGGTCAATGGCTTTATGCACCTGCCAGAGCTACGAAAGAGGCTCGACGCGATAATCGCGAAGGAGATTGACATATCCGTCGAATATGATCAGGCCGTGGCCTGATTGACCACAGGGCCGTCACCGAAGTTCTACGGAACTCGGGACATCCTCCTCAGTTGCTGGAATTGGGTCTTTCGCGGGTAGAGCAGGTCCTTCGCGTGGTCGCGAGGTAGGAAGAACGGTTTCACTCGAGCGGGTATCTGGCATTTTGAAGATCACAAGGAGTGCTACCGATGCGGCGGAACCTGCGATGAACACGAATGATGCTCCGTAGCTCACTGCGGCCGCAAGGGAGGCGAAGATGATTGGTGAAAGGGCGACACCCCCTTGGCCAGTAAAACGCCACAGGCCGAGAAACTTCCCCCGAACTTCACGGGGCGCGACATCGGCGCCGATGGTCTGCACCGCACCGTTGGTGATTCCCTGAAACAGCGAAGCAATGAGAAAGACAACGACGTAGTCAACGGGGGAGAGATTGAGAAACGCGATCAGCGCGAGGCCGACCATCGTAAGGAACACTCCGGTGTATCCCGGAATCATGGTGAGCCTTCGGCCGTAACGGTCCATGACCCATCCGGTGACGAACCCGACCGGCAGCATGATCCCAGCCGAGGCAGCCGCGAGATAGCCGATTTCGCTTGGGTTCATGTGGTATCGGAACGCCGCATAGATATTGAGCAGCCCCGCCTGCATCGGACCTCGAGAGAATGCTCCGAAGAGTGCAATCGCGAAATAGTTCGCGTACGTCGTGACGAGTTGTCGGTAGGTGAACGGTCGCGAAGGCGCAGAGCCCGCGCCGCTTGCGTTCGAGACGGCTTTCTTTCTTGGAGTGTCTCCGATGTAACGATATGCGGGGATCAGTGCAAGGAGAGAGAGTACTCCGTAGGCGATGAATGGTGACCTGACGCCCCATGAGATTGCCATGAATCCTCCGATCAGCGGACCGAGGGCACGACCGGAGTTGTCCATTCCGAACAGCCAGCTGATCTGGCGTCCGCGTTGGTCTGCAGACGAACTATGCGAGATCCCTGTGATCCGACCCATCATCCAAAGCTGAGTTGCAAAACCGTCGGCGAAGCGAAGCATTAGGAGTTGAGGGTAGGTGCGGGCGAGGACGACAGCGAATGCCATAAGAGCAGTGAGGATCGGACCCATGAGCATGATGCGACGGCGACCGAATCGATCGATCAGCCACCCCGCTGGTAGGGCTCCCGAAACATTTCCAATCAAAAATGAGGTGGTGACGCCGGTCGCAACGGCGAAGTTGACATGGAAGGACTTTGCGATTGCCGGAATTGCCGGGATTGCAATGCCGGTGCCCATTGCGAGGATCAGCGCCGGGAGGTAGGTGGAATTAAAGGCTGCCCAAGACCATGCCTTCATGTTTTCTTCAGGCGCCGCGGCCCGTGAAGATCTTGGTGGTTTGGTGAGTCCCATTTCGGTTCCTACCCTCGCGGCATGCGCTATTGGAGTCAATCGCCCCGACGAAACGATAGTGTCGGCCGCGTTCTCGGAGCGAACCAGCGCGCGAATTGTCGATCCGATTCTTGGCACCGGGTGACCATGGTATTGGATCGCTGGTCGTGACGAGATTTTCTCGGCGATCTACCCTGTGGAAATTGGTGCTCAAGAGCTCGGCGCGTTGAGCGTTTGAGTGCCTCCAATGGCAAAGGAAAGGAACTGGCCCCCAGGGAGAGGTACCTGTAGGGATCCGGTTTTCTCCCTGAGATGGGCGCAGATGCGGAAATATCGGTATTTATCTGTTGTATTCGCGTAAACCCAGTCGCCGCCGCAACAAAAACCCCCTACTCGACGCGTTATCCGAACGCGCTCGGACAATTGCGCAACAATGTGCACTATGACTCGAATCCAGAACAATCAGATCCGTTCAATTCGCCCGAAGATCGGTGTGGTCGCGAGCGCCCTCATGACGCTTGCCGGTGTCGCAGTTGCATCCGGTGCAACTGCCTCGTCGAACGTCCACACAATAAAGAATGCGATCACGGCGGATACGGCGTTGACGGGTTCCATCACCGTCGATGCAGCTCTCACCACTCAGGGCGGTGCGGGGTTTGCGAACGCGTTCAAGCTGATCTATCCAAACATCAAGGTCACCATGGTGACTGCTGGAACTGGAAGTCTGGAGACTCAGCTTTCGGCCCAGCAACAGACTGGACACATCGAGGCCGATGTTGTCCTGTTTGCAGATCCTACGGATATGGACACAATTGCGGCAAAAGGAATTCTTGGTTCATGGAAGCCATCGCTGAAGGGTCGCAGGGTTCCTGCGAATTACTCGGGCAAGGATTGGGTCGGCGCGTTCACCTTCGAGACCGTGATGGTTGAGCATCCCGGTATGGCGAATCCTCCGCAGAAATGGTCCGATCTGACGAGTACAGCGCTCAAAGGTCAGTTGGCGATCGGAAGCGCAAGCTATTCGGGAACGACGTTCGGTTGGGCGGCAGAGCTCCGCACGCTGTATGGATGGAAGTATTTCCAGACACTGAAGGCAAATGGTGTGCGCGTCGAGCAGTCAACGACGACGACGGGAACCGATGTCGCAAGCGGCAAGGTTCTTGTTGGGGTCACGCTCGATAGTGTTGCCCGTAGCCTCGAGGCTCAACATGCAAACATCTCGGTCGTCTGGCCAAAGGATGGAACCGTTCCCTGCCCGGCCACCGTTGGAATCACCAAGGGAACCGCGAATACTACGGCCGCGAAAGCATTCGTGACCTGGCTTGTATCGCGCCAGGGTCAGATCGAAGCGGCGAAACTCGGATATGACGCGGCGTATTTTGGTGCGACTCCTGCCTACCCCATGCCAAAGCATGAGAAGCAGCTGAACGTGAACTGGAACAGAATCACGAAGTTTCAGACATCGATTCTGAGCGACTTCTCAGGTATTTTTGGGTAGTCGTCGCGTCAGGTTACGCCGTCTCGGTACAAAGGAGTTCCCATCGAACGTCCGCTGAATCGTCTTCGGACGGGGAGCTTGTTTCTCATTGCGCTCCTTCTTGTCGGATATCCACTCTTTGAACTCATTCGTTCCGCTCTTGCCGGACCCTTGGGCCCGAGCGGGGCGTGGCATACGATCTCGACGCGCCCGGTGGCGATGGCGCTTCTTCATACGATCGAGGTTTCAGCTGCTGCGACAGCTCTCGCAACTCTGCTGGGTGTGGCAATGGCCCTCCTCATCGCGAGGAGCGACCTTCCATACCGGCGCTGGTTTGCCGGAGCGTGGGTTGCGCCGCTGATCATCCCTGCCTATGTCATCGGACTTGCCTGGCTCGACGCATATACGCAGGCGGGACTGACTGATCAGGTCATTCATCTCTCTGCGGGGTGGATCATCGGTCCGGTTGGAGTGGCGCTCCTGTTAGGACTTCAGGGAGCTCCACTCGCGTACCTCCTCGTTCTCGCGGCTTTGAGTTCAGGACGCATCGGCGAACTCGAGGACGCGGCACGTATCGCTGGCCGGGCTCCGGCGCGGGTCCTCTGGGAGATCACGCTTCCCCTCGTCAAGACCGCCATCTTTGGCTCAATGTTGCTTGTTTTTGTGAGCTCGGCCTCGGACTTTGGTATCCCGGCAATCCTGGCAATTCCTGCGAGCTATTCCACCGTGACGACGTTGATTTACTCTGATCTCAGTTTTGCCGGGGGTTCACACGCGATCGCCTCCGCGAGTTCTCTGTCGGCGGTGCTTGGGCTACTTGCGATCATCCTTCTCTTTACCTCGAATCGAGTCTCTCGGACAAGCTCAAGCATGGAGAGAGCGGCCGGACATGCAGGTTCGGCGCGACCGCTCATTGCGTTTGGCCGTTATCGCAAACTCGCAGTTTCGGGGTGTCTTTTTATCCTTGTCCTCACCACGGTGATACCGCTCATCGCGCTGTACATCACCTCGGTCAGTCCCGCATTTCGCCTTGAACTTGCACCGAGTCACTGGGTGGCGAGCGCTTATATCAGCGCATTGTCAGGATCAAATATTTCCGCACTCGGTCGCAGCGCACTGATTTCTGCTGTGGCTGCCGCAATCGTCGCGACCGGCGGAGCAGTTTTTGCGCTTTGGAATCGCAGGTCAACTCGGCTCGCATCCCTCTCGTCGACACTGCTATCGCTCCCCTTTGCTCTCCCGGGATCTGTAGTCGCGATTGCGATCCTGCTTGCATGGCAACGTTGGCTGTACGGAAGTCTTCTCATCATTCTGATCGCTTACGTCGCACGATTTGCGGTGATTGGCATACGGACTTCAGCGGTGACAATGGGAGGTCTCTCTGATGATCTCGTTCACGCTGCCCGAGCAAGTGGCGCCTCAGCGCGAAGAGCATCGCGAGACGTGATCTGGCCGGTATTGGTACCCGGAATCGTCACTTCTTTCGCGATCGTCTTTCTCCTGGGGATCCACGAGCTCACGATGTCGTCACTTCTCTATGGACCGTCGACTCAGACCTTCGCAGTGGCCGTTCTCGCGTCCGAAGAGGCGGGTCAGACAGCACTTACGGCGTCGCTTGCAATGGTTGTGACGGTGATCACGGCGCTCGTAGCGGGCGTCGCCCTTTTTGCCAGATCGAGTCGGAAGATTGTCGCAGCCGAGGCGGGTATCGAGGTGCCACCGTGGCAAGAGTGAGCGAATCTCAAGGAACCAGTTGGATGGGGCCGCAACCGCAGGCACCGGACACTTGCGCGGTTGAACTTCGTAATGTTTCGATTGGATACCACGGTCACGCTATACTTCGAGATATTGACCTGGCGATCGAGCCAGGAGAGCTTGTCGCGATTGTCGGTCCATCAGGTAGTGGCAAGTCAAGCCTTTTGCGCGCACTCGGAGGTTTTCTGGATCCATCTTCTGGATCGCTGCTCATCGATGGTGAACTTGTCGCCGACGGGCAGTACAGCGTTGCACCAGAGCATCGTCGGGTTGGTTTTGTTTTCCAGCAGTACGCGCTGTGGCCCCACATGAGTGTTCGAGAGAATGTCTCGTATCCGTGGCGTACGCGCGGGGTCGGTGAAATGGAACGAAACAGACTCGCCGACGAACTTCTTGATCAAGTGGGACTGAAAGGACTCGAGAACCGATCTCCGGGCTCGCTATCGGGAGGTCAGCAACAACGCGTTGCACTTGCTCGCGGGCTTGCCGGTGATCCAAAGCTCCTTTTGCTCGACGAGCCGCTGTCGAGTGTCGATGCAGCGAGACGCGATGAGCTGCAATCGCTCATTAGCGATGTGGTCCGTGCGCGTCACCTGACCACGTTGATCACCACTCATGACCAACGTGAGGCAACTGCGCTAGCCGATCGAATCGTCGTTCTTGGCGATGGAGCAATTGCCCAGTGTGCGAGTCCGCTGGAGCTCCACGACAATCCTGCAAACGGGTTCGTTGCCCGATTCATGGGCGCCCTCAATGTCTTTGACATTGAGATTGTCGAATTTCGGGATGGCCGGCTTGTTGCAAGGCTTTCGCACGACTTTGGTGAGATCATCGCGCGTACCAGCAGGTGCGATTTCGAAGAGCGGGCAATTCTTGTTGCTCGACCTGAGGCGATCCGGCTGACTTCGGTAGATGGCGGAGATCAGGAAGGAATCATCATCCGTTCCGTCCTCAATGACGGACGTAGTGAGGTGCGTATTGTGACATCGAGTGGCGTTGAGCTGCGTGCATTCGAGTCAGGTATGCCGACCCGTGTCGCTGGAGAACGTGTCGGTCTCGTACTCGAGAACTGCTCGGTGCTCAAAGGTGAGTAACGACAGTATTGAGCAGAATCTGTCAGCTCTCGCGACGTGGGGAAATTTCCGGGACTTGTTTCGGTTCGGATCTTGGCATCGTCGATTGGCGCGCAGTGTATTTGTGGGACAGTGAGTCGAATATTCTGATTGCCGAAGGCGCCTGGTGCGCTCGGAGGAATTCGAATCCCCAACCGTCTGATCCGAAGTCAGATGCTCTATCCAATTGAGCTACGAGCGCGTAGTGCTGACACTACCTTAGGGCGCAGAGGTGGCGAGTCGGCAGGCTAGTCCGGGAGATTAGATGGCGTAATTCCGGGTTGAATGTGGGCAACAATGTCTGATGCATGTCTCGGTTGGACATTAGGACCGCGTCAATCGTTGGAGACGCGAAGGGCATTGACGTTTCGGTGGTTTCGAGAAAGAGTCCAAGTTGGCTGAATCATGGTTGATTGGATGAATCTGTTCAACGCTGAGAGTCGTGACCCACCTTGCACTCGGTATGACTGAGCTTTAGATTCTTGGGTACGGTAGCCCTCTTCGGAGCCGGAATGGGAGATCCAGATGGGGCGGGAATTCCTGATGTCGACGTCAGTGCGACGGATGACCATTGGCACGTTTGTCGCCGCGATGGTATTCGGGCAGGTCGTACCGGCATATGCCGCCAAACCGGCTCAAGGTAGTGGAGGCAGTGGGCCCTTGATGGGTATCGACGTTTCGTATCCACAATGTGGCGTGACGCTTCCAACGGGTCAGACCTTTGGAATCGTGGGAGTCAATGGTGGCCTCGCGAATGATCTCAATTCCTGTTTGGGGCCATCCGCGTCCTACCCGAATTACACACAGAGCGAACTCTATTGGGCGGTTACGACGTCCCTCGGGACATCATCCCAACCGACGGCCTCGCTGTATGTGAACACCGCCGATCCGGGAAATGTCTATGGCCACACTCTGATCACAGACTGGCCCACGTCAGGATCAACGCCAAACGATGGAACGTGCGACACGACGACGGTGACGCTGAGAGGGCAGATCGATACCGTTGGAGCGAATTCGCCGGCGTGCGCGTGGCTCTATGGATTTAACAAGGCAACCCAAGATTCCACCTGGCTGACAGATGCTGCCAATGCCATTAATGCACAGATGGGTGCCGCGACTGTCCCGAATGCTGCTGGTGGCTACCCGTGGTGGCTCGATGTCGAGACGGCCAACACTTGGCAGAGCGGAACAAGTGGTCAGGCGATGAATGTTGCAGATCTCCAGGGGATGATCGCGGCCCTCTCCGGGAACGGCGCAACACGTATTGGGGCCTATTCAACCTCTTCGCAGTGGAGTCAGATCACAGGAGGCACCTCAACGAATTCTGGAACGCTCGTTGGAATTCCGAACTGGATACCAGGGGCGACGTCCTCGACCGGGGCGGCAACGAACTGCGCTCAAACATCGTTCACCGCCGGTACGGTCTTGGTCACCCAATGGACGACTTCGACCTTTGACAACGATTACGCCTGTCCCTAACAGCCAGAAGGTGCAATTGTCAGCGCGTCGTATCTTTCTGTGTAAACCGGGAATGACTCGGTCATCGCGCGGTCGCTGAAAACGAATCTCGCGCCACAGACATGCGTGGCGTAAGGTGACGGAGACAGATCAGAGGCAGGTTTGCGCGAAGTTTGCGTTTGCTGTATTCGCGTTGTCGCGGGTTGAACCTGCTGAACGTGTTGTGCCGAGCAATTCCGAGCTTCAGATCACCTGTCCGCGAAACCCTGCCACATCACAGAGCGGAGAGGGAGGGATTTGAACCCTCGGACCCAGTTTCCCAGATCAACTCATTAGCAGTGAGCCCGATTCGGCCGCTCTCGCACCTCTCCATTAGGACTTTTGTATTTCTGGCCGGTCCCAACCCTATACCACCCTTAATTTCGGAATGGCAATCAGGCGACTACAGGGTACAGGATCAGCGGTCGGGGTTGCACCAGGAAAGTGGCGACTCCGTATTTTCTTAGGCACTGACGAATTCACGGGAAATCCCCGTCAACGAGAGCGCGTTGTTCGCGCCGACGGAAGGCGCGAGGCAGAGCGTCAACTTGACGAACTCAAAAAAGATTTTGAGAAAGACACGTTAAAGCGCGGATCCGTCACAGTCACCCAACTTTTAGATGAACACATGCGATCGTTGAAGGCGCACGATCGAGCAGCGCGGACGATCCATGCGGACCAACGAATTGTCGATAGCTACCTGAAGCCGCGTTTTGGTTCCAAGCAGGTTTCCGATCTTGATGTGAGAGATATCGAGAAGTGGATGATGGAACTGCACGAGCGTAACCTCGCCGCGAGCTCAATTCGTCGAATAGTCGCGGTCATGTCGTCTGCATTAAGTGAAGCTGTTCGTTGGCGGTGGGTCGACGTAAACGTCGCACAACTCGCTCGCAAACCAACTCTTTCGCCTCCAGAGCACAGCGCCCTCACTAAGAATGAGGTCCGTCGTATGATTGCCGCGGCTGACGAAGATGACGAGGTGAACGGTCAATTCATGAGGCTTCTCGTTATGACAGCTGCCCGTCTTGGCGAAGTCGCAGCGCTGCGATGGTCTGACATCGATTTTGAGAGCGCCCGTGTGCATATTCGTCGATCGCTCTATCGTGCTGGAAACCAAAGGGGCGAAGGTCTTCCGAAAGGGCGTCGTGTAGGAGTCGTACCGTTGTCTCCCTTGGCGGCTGAAATGTTAAAGGACTGGAAAGAGCGAGCCCAGTTCGGGGGGCAGATCGGCAGCGCATCCAAGCGCTGTCGTTGAGTAGTCGGCGGCAATTGTTCGACCGAAATCGTCTCGAAGCCTTTTGTCGGAAGGCACGGATACAATCGCCTCTTCTCGATCCGCTTCAGGGTCGAGCGCCATCGCCATGTCGATGTAATACCAGCGTGACATTCGTTTGCGCTTTGAATCGGTGGTCTCTACCGGTTGCTGGGATAGAAGTGCCTGAAACAGCGAAGTCAACCGTTGTTGTCCGTCAAGGAGAAGTTCGTCGGGATCGTTCCGGGACGCAACATCACCGGAGAGCGCAATGGGAGCAAAGCCGATAGCTGCACCGGTTGTCTCAAGCGTCATAACTACCCCAACTGGATAAGCGAGTGAAACACTTGCCAACAAGCTCGCGATGTGGTCGTCATCCCACTTCCATTACCGCTGAAAGTCAGGTAGTTGGATGCTGCCGCTGGCAATCCTCTTGAGGATATCGCCAAGATTCTCGTCGGGGCTCTCGAAGGGCATCCTGGACGTCCTCTCACAGAAGCGCGGTAGCTAAGGCCGCGAAACTTCGGACGGCTACAACTCCGCTTTTAGGGTCAATCTGAGGCTGTCAGTTCAACGAAAGCGCCGCTCGGTGACCCTAGCTTCCCTTGTCACTTCCGATCAAGGCTCAGAATGTTCATGCCACCGAGGACAGCCCCGACCAGACATTATGTATTGAAAAAGTGCGCGGAGCTAAGTTTCGAGTCCCCCTCTGAAGGCTCAAGCATCCCAAGCTCCGAACCGACATCTCGGTCCTCCGACGTGGACCCCCAACGCCATTCGACTGATCAAGATGCGAGTGCCCGAAAACGCTCGCGGAATTGGGCCGCGACAGAATGACGCGTCGTAGCAGCCCTCTCACGTCGCGCCACCGTTCCCGAGTCGGCGATACGCGTGACATGCGTGACATACGTTCGAACAAAAAGTAACTGTCAGCATCGCAAACGTCTGCAGTGACGCACTAGCCATTCAAGCTTGCTCACACTGTCCATTGCGTATCGCTGAAACACTTCCCCGCAAGTAGACGATCCGCAGTGTCTGTTGCGTCCAGGCATTTCTACTGCGTATCGCATCGCTGTTTTGCAAGTGTTTAGACATCCCACGGCTCTAACTGTCAAGCGGCGACTTCTTCTGGCTGTCTCCACGCGATCTCCTCGTCATAGAGCGTCTGGGATGCGAGA
>Ga0307374_10013914_pt1 | contig 11027 bp, 10 predicted proteins | sample OX3MG_FD_202532 | JGI IMG/M metagenome (GOLD analysis project Ga0307374, IMG submission 202532) | Soil microbial communities from Risofladan, Vaasa, Finland - OX-3 | ecosystem: Environmental > Terrestrial > Soil > Coastal area > Acid sulfate soil | place: Finland: Risofladan, Vaasa | collected... | reverse complement strand
ACGTACTCAACTTCCTCTATGACGTGGGCGCCATCTTTCCGGTGAAAACGACCGAAGCGCATCACTTCAAGCGGGTGGCGATGCAGCGGGCGATTATCGAGCAGACCGGAAGTGCCGCCGATCGCGCTTTTGAGCCGGGAGAAACCTATCGATACTTGCGCCGCGAATTCGGTCCTATCGTACCGACCGGCCGACGACGGCGGCCTCCGCTCGATATCAATGCGGCGCGCGGCTTCGTTTTCGTTTCTCACACGGGCGAGGTCTATCCCAGCGGCTTCCTGCCGCTGTCGGCCGGTAACGTGCGCACGACGGAGCTGCCGTCGCTATATCGAACCAGTGCGATTTTTACCGCCCTGCGCGAAACGCGATTGCTCGAGGGGCGATGCGGCGCTTGTGAGTTTGCGCCGGTCTGCGGCGGCTCGCGTTCACGGGCTTTTGCGCAAACCGGCGACTTGCTGGCTGAAGACGCGCTGTGCGGCTACGAGCCCGGTTCGTTTCCATACCAGGCGGAACTTGCCGCGCTGCTCGTTCCGATGCTCAAGGACAGGGGTCACTCGGGCGATGAGAGAGATCCGGCGACGGCGGTATAAGAGATCCGGATATTTGCGGAAGCTTTCGCTAATCGTCCCGGAAAATCGCGATCGAAGACCCCAGCGCGGGCTGTATCCAAAAGCTGCGTTTGCGTGTCTCCAAATCACACAGTCGCGCTGAATCGAGACGACCCGCGTAGAGGACAGGTGTAATCGAACCGCCGGCGGAACCGACGCGATAGCTGGCGCACTCGGACCTTCAACGCCGCTTTTCATTTTCGCCTGACAGAATTCGCTCGCCGGCCTGCGCTTGCTCGATCCTCTGCCGGTGCCACCGCGTCCGGCGAGGTTTCGACGGGAAGTCCGGCCGCCATCCATTCCGGGAAGCCTTCCGCCAGGCGCCGCGCCTTGCGTCCGCTCTTGCGCAGAAGTTCGACCGCGCGATGACCGAGCAGGCAGTATGGTCCGCGGCAATAGGCGATCACTTCCTTGCCGTTCCAGGCCTCGGCGAGCCGCTTGTCAATCTCGTCGAGTTGGATCGAAATTGCACCGGCGATATGTCCCGCCCGGTATTCCTCGGCCGGCCGCACATCGAGCACGACCGCGCTGCCGTCGCGAATACGACTTACGAGTTCGGCGCGGGTCAGCGGTTCGAGCTCGCCCGGATCGGCCATGTAGGTGCGTACGATTCGCTCAAGTTCCGCGGAGCGAGTTTCCGCGACCCGGCGAATAATCCTGATCAGCTCGAGCACCTCCGGCCCGGCCAGCCGGTAGCGAACGTAAAGCCCTTTCTTGGTCGCCTCGACAATCCCGGCTTCGCGCAAGCGCTGAAGATGCTGCGATACATTGGCGACCGAGAGCCCCGACTCGTCGGCGAGCGCCTCGACGGTGCGCTCGGTCTGGGCGAGAAGCTCGAGCAGCTTGAGGCGCTGCTTGTTACCCATCGCCCTTCCGATTCTGGCGAACTGCTCGAACAAACGATCCTGAATTGACCCGGACAACTCGTCGTGGATTCCCGCTTTCGACAGACCGGGTCGCGGGTCGACGCCTTCAATCGGCGGAGGGACGGTGGTTACCCGGGGTTTCGGTGAAGATTTCAATTCTCGTTTCTCTTTGATGGCGGCGGCGCGGTCGCGCCGCTGTAAACCAGGTAGTAGATGAGCGGAACCACCAGCAGGGTGAAGCCGGTTGAGGCGAAAATACCGAAAATGAACGCCCACGCCAGTCCCGAAAAAATCGGGTCGAGCGTGATAATCACCGAGCCAAGCACCGCCGCGGCGGCCGTCAGCACGATTGGACGCAGCCGCACCGCGCCGGCTTCGAGCACCGCCGCTTCCAGTGCGAGGCCGCGCGAGACTCCGAGCTGGATGAAATCGATCAGGATAATCGAGTTGCGCACCACGATTCCCGCCAGGGCGATCATGCCGATCATCGCCGTCGCGGTGAAGAAAGTTGGATCGGCATAGCCCGCAATCGGCCGGTTGGTGAGCAGGTTCAGGATGAAGAAGCCGGGCATGATCCCGATGAGCGTCAGCGGAATCGCAGCCATGATGATCAGCGGCATCGCCATCGAACCCGTCTGCGCGACCAGCAGCACGAATATCAAAAAGAGCGCCGCGGCGAATGCGACGCCCAGATCGCGGAACACGGTCACCGTGATCTGCCACTCGCCCTCGCCGGTCCAGTTGATCTGGTAACCGGGCGGCAGCAGATGCGCGGTGCGCGCTTCGAGCCACAGCACTTCGTTGACCGGGCTGATTCCCGCCGTCCCCGCCATCACCATCGCGACCCGGCGCAGATCCTTGTGGTAGATGGGCTGCTCCTGCACGGTCTGGCGGAAGTTGCCAAGCTCGCCGAGCGTCACCAGGCGGCCATCGGCGCCGCGCAGCTCGACCGCCATCAACCCTTCGACCGTCGAACGCGCTGCTTTTCCCATTCGCAACTGGATTACGAGCGGGTTGCGTTCGGAATCGATATGCACGGTGCCGGCGGCCTGACCGCCGAGAACGATTGCTATCGTCTGTGCGGCCTGCGCGGCGGTAACTCCATTGAGCGCGGCCTCGCGCCGGTCGAGAACGAACGCCAGGCGCGGCGCGGCAGCAATCGAGAAATCATCGGGCGACACCAGGCCGCCGGTCCGCGCGAAAACTTTTTTCAACTCGCCGCCATAGGCAATCAACTGTTGGTATTCGCCGGTCGGCGGTCCATAGATCTCGGCCACCACTGAGGCCAGAACCGGTGGGCCGGGCGGACTCTCGACAATCTTCGCCAGCCTTGCGTGATCGCGGCTCGCAATCGCGTTGACTTCAGGTATCAGCCGCAGCGCGATCTCATGCGACGACTGAAGGCGGCTCGATTTCGGAGCGAGGTTGATGCGGATATCCGCCTGTGAAGGCTCGCGGCGCATATAATAGTGGCGGACCATCCCGTTGAAATCGAACGGCGAGCTGGTTCCGACGTACGCTTCGAAATTGCTCACCTCAGTTACCCGCGACAGAAGATTTTCGAAATCGAGCACCACCGCGTTGGTCGCCTCGAGCGGCGTGCCTTGCGGCATATCGATTACCAGGTCGAGCTCGTTCTTGTTGTCGAACGGCAGCATCTTGACCGGCACCAGCCCGAGCACGACCAGCAGGATCGAGATCACCAGCGCCGCGCCGATTGCGATCAGGAACAGGTAGGCCCGCCGCCGGCTCTCCATCAGCGGACGCAACAGCCGCGTGTACCAACCGCGTACGGCGGCGCCCTCTTCTTCGCGATCGGCGGCGGGCGGCTCATCGTACTCATGTTTGAGCAGATGGAACGCCGCCCACGGAGTGATCGTGAAGGCAACGATCAGCGACATCAGCATCGCCATCGGCACGTTGAACGGCATCGGCCGCATATACGGACCCATCATCCCGGTCACAAACAGCATCGGGATAAACGCCACGATCACGGCAAAGGTCGCCAGAATCGTCGGCGGCCTGACCTCATCGACTGCGATCAACGTCGCCTCGCGCGGCGGCGCCTGACGCAGCTTGAAATGACGATGGATATTCTCGACATCGACGATCGGGTCATCGACCAGCAGTCCGAGCGACAAAATCAGCGCGAACAGGGTTACCCGGTTGATCGTGTAGCCCGCAAAAAGATTGGCGAGCAGAGCGATCGACAGCGTGACCGGGACCGCGATCGCAACCACGAACGCTTCTCTGACGCCCAGCGAGAACGCCAGCAGCGCGACGATTATCGCTACCGCGATCAGCAGCTCGCGCACCAGGTCGTTGACTTTCTCGTCGGCGGTCTGGCCGTAGTTGCGCGTGACCAGAACGTGCACATCGGAGGGAATCGCAACGCCGCGGAGCGCCTCGACCTTGGCCAGCAATCCTTCGGCCACCGCGACCGCGTTGGTTCCCTGGCGCTTGGCGAAAGCGATCGTAACGGCGGGATAAATCCGCCCGCGCTCGCCAACCGAGGTCAGCTTGAATTGCCCCGGTTCCGCCAGCAGGGAATCGCGCGCGGGGCCGAATGAGATGTTCGTATAGTCGATAGCTTCGGCGGGGCCATCATTCACATCGGCGATTTGGCGCAGGTAAACCGGCTGGCCATTGCGAACCGCGACGACCAGGTCTTGAACTTCGGCGGCGCTGCGCAGAAACGGCCCGCTCTCGACTACGAACTCGCGGTTGCCGCGCGCGAAGCTGCCCGCCTGCAAGTTGACGTTCGCACCGCGCAGCGTCTGCGCGACCTCGAGCACGGTAACGTCGTGGCCCGCCAGTCGTTGCGGATCGAGCATCACCCGCACCTGGCGCGGCCGCCCTCCGACTACGAACGAGCGTCCGGTGTCCGCGACCTCTTGCATGCGATGGAGGATCTCGTCGGCGATCCGGCGCAGGCCCGCGGCGCCCTCGGTCGCACTGTAGAGTGTGACGGTCACGATCGGCACGTCGTCGATCCCGATCGGTTTCACGATCCAGCCGGTCACGCCGGGCGGCGCCGCGTCGCGATTGGATTCGAGCTTGTTGTAAATCTCGACCAGCGCCTTGGTCCTGTCGTAGCCGACCCGGAAACGCACGGTGATCATCGCGGTTCCCGGCTGTGAAGACGAGTAGATGTGGCGGACCCCGTCCATCTCCCACAGCCGCTTTTCGAGATTGATGGTGACCAGGTTCTCGACTTCGGCGGCGCTGGCCCCAGGCATCTGTACGATGATATCGGCGAGCGGAACCGAAATTTGCGGATCTTCCTCGCGCGGCGTCACCATCAAAGCGACTACCCCGGCGGCCAGCGAAGCGAGCAGCAGCAAAATCGACAGATTCGAACCAAGGAAGATATCGACGATTCGCGCTGTGAAACCGAGCGTCAGCGGTTTGTCATTGTCGGGCATTCGATTCCTGCCGCGATGGATCCATGATCACACGGTCGCCCTCGTTCAGACCGGCCAGGACCTCGACGCGGTCGCCGAGCGCGCGACCCAGTGCAACCTGACGGACTTGGACCGCGCCGCGAACGATCACTCGCACGGTGGTGAGCTGACCCACCGACTGAACCGCACTGCGCGGGATACTCAGGAGTTGTTCTTCGCCGACGCCGAAATTTGCACGCGCAAACATTCCCGGTCGAAGTCCCAATCCCGCGGGAACCGGCGCCCGCACGATGAAGCTCCGGCTCGCCGGGTCCGTGGCCGGAACCACCTCGCTTGCCTGAGTTGAAATCTTGCGGCCCGGAGAACCGGTCTCCACCTCGAGCGGCATCCCGACGCCGACCCGCGGGGCAAGCTCATCAGGCACCATCAGCTCAACCCGAAGCGCATGATCGTCATAGAGCCGCACCAAAACCTTGCCCGGCATCGCGATGTCGCCCGGCTCGACCATCCGCGCGACGACCACGCCGTCCACTGGAGAACGGACCGTCGAGTAGGCCAGTGCGGCGCGCGCCGCAGAAACGGCGGCCTCGGCGCGCGCGACATTGCCAGTCGCCGACTGGTATGCCGCGTGAGCGCCGTCGTATTCGCTGGCGGTTACGGCGCCGCGCTTGAGCAGCGCCGCGTAGCGCCTGTAGTCGGCGCCGGAGCGGGTCAGTTCCGCCTGAGCAGCCGCAAGAACGCCCTGGGCCTGCGCTACCTGTGCGCGAACGTCCGCTGAATCGAGCTCGACGATGATTTCGCCCCGGCGCACGCGGTCACCCGCGCGCACCTTTACCGCATCCACCGTTGCGCTGACCCGGCTCGACGCATCCACCGGCACCACGGATTGGATAGTGCCCACGACATCCCGGCGCATCGGCACGACTTGCCTGGAAACGACCTCTGTCGGCTCGTTGGGACTTGCCGCGCCGGATTCGGCGAGCAAACCCGGTGCGATCTTGCCGTAGTGATAAATTTCGACGGCGAGCAACACGAGTAACAGCGCGCCGCCAACCGCCAGCCATATCACTGGACGAGACGGCCGCCGGATTTTCTGTTGCAGGTCCAAATTCATCGACCCGATAAGTGGGCCGGCGAGCGCCCAATCGAGAGATCCAGCGCGGCCCGCGCGACGAACACCGCCACTTGCGCGTGGACTTCGCCCATGTCGGCTTGCTGGCGCGCCGCTTGCGCCTCAAGGACGTCCAGGTTGGTCGCCAATCCGGCGCCGTAGCGATCCTCGAGAATCCGCAGCGCTTCGCCCGCGTAGCGGTAATTGGTGCCCGCGACCTGAACGTTCTTTTCGGCCGCTCCAAGCGTGCGGTACGCGCTTTCCACTTCGAGCGCGATGGCATGCTTCAGATCGCCGGCCAGATCCTTGGCCCGCGCGCGCTCGGCCTGCGCCGCATCGACTTTGCTCTTTGTAGCCAGGCCATTGAACAGGTTCACCTGGGCGAACGCGAAAACCGCGAAGTTGTTGCCCCCGCGCGTCAGTTGCTCCGAGTCGTTTTCGTAGGTCGTTGCGACGTTGACCGACGGCAGGTAGTCGGCGCGCGCGATCGTCACGCCCTGCTCGGCCTGCTTGACCTGCGCGGCGGCAATCTTGATCTCGAGGCGCTGTGCCGCGGCCTCCGCGACCAGTTTTTCCAGCGGTTCCGCCGCCGACGGCGCAACCCCAGCGAGCGCGCCGGGATTCCAAATCGGCGCGAGCGACTCATCCTCGTCGCCGAGCGTATGAGCCAGCGCCGCCCATGAAATCCTGAGCTGGCTTTCGGCGTCGGATTGCTGCTCCTCGAGAGTACCCACCGCAACCTCGGTCCGGAGCACGTCGGCCTTGACCGCTTTTCCGTAAGCGAACAGATTTTGCGCCTGGGTGAGATGAGACCGCGCCGCATCCAGGGCGCGCTCGATAACGCCCTTACGCTGTTCGGCGAGCACCGCGGTGTAGTAGGCGTTGATCACCGCGAACGCGGTTTCGTCACGGGTCCTCGCGGCGCGCCATCTTTCAGCTTCCGCGCCAAAGCGCGCGGCTCTGAAGCCGGCCAGCAGCCTGCCGCCCGCGAACACCGGAAACGAGAGGCGCACCTGGCTTTGAAAGTTGGACAGCGTTGCCGGATGGTTCAGGCGGCTCAGGGCGAAATCATTCTGGGTGAATTCCTGCTGTGCAAGCAGATTGGAAAAAACCAGAACCGGGTTATTCGTCTCGGAATAATTCTCGATCGCATCGAGCCTCGGAAGCATCGCCCCGCGTGCGACTCCAACCTGCGACTGGGCGGAATCTCCCTGAAGATCAGCGGCGCGCAGCGGCCTGTTATGCTGCATCGCGATTGCGAGCGCCTCAGGCAGCGAGATTCGCCGCCTGGACGGTTCGGCGGCGCCAGCGCCTTTCACCAGCGCGAATACGGTCAGTATCGAGAGCGCGAGTCTGACGCCTGTGAACCTACGCATCGCGGATACTCCTTGCGGCCCGGCCTCAATACGCTGACACGATCGGCTCAAGGCGTGTCGTTGCGCGCAGCGAGTTCGTGATCAGGCACGACTTCTCGGCCTTCTCAAGCAGCCTTTCGCCCTTGGCCTGGTCTCCGGCCGCCGCCAGCACGAGCCGGGGACGGATCGCGAAGTCGGTGAAACGCGTCGCACCGTCAACCCGATCAAGCACGCCCTCAACTTCGCAGCTCAAACTGATCCAGGCGAAACCAGAGGCAAGCGCAATCGCCCTGAAGGTCAGGATGAAGCAATCCGCGACCGCACCCGTTATCAACGTCTCGGGGGACCACTGATCTCCGGGGCCGCCGAAGTCGGCGGGTGCCGCCGTGTCCAGGTTTTGCAGTCCCTTCGCGGACAACGGCACCAAGCCATCCGGCGCGCCTTCGGCCTTTACCGTGTAATGATGTGGCAATGGTTTCATGATCTCTTCTCCAATTGCGCGTGCTTGAGATGATCGATCATCGCGCGGTCGCCGGCTTCTGACCGGCCGGATCTGGATTCGTTTCGTTCTTCGGAGCAGCGCACGGCGCTGCTTCGACGCCGAGAGTTTTCAGGATCATCTCAGCCGGGCAGAAGCCGGTTAGCGCGGACTGGAACAGATTGACTCCGACGAACAAGGTGAACAGCAGCCAGTAGCTGCTGTAGAAATAGCCCAAGCCCAGACTGGCGATAATAAAGGTTCCCGCGATCAGGCGGATCCATCTTTCCATTGACATAGCGGCACCCTGTAAAAGTATTCAAGCGAATAATTGAATATTACTCGCGGCGTCGCCCAAGTCAAGCGCCCGCCTCCGCCTCCGTCTCTTGGGTCCGCTCGATCCGGATGAGTTTAGAGGAGCCGTTCAGATCGCGGCCGTTCCACCACGGCGTGGTCGAAGGATTCGGAAATGCTCCGTGCTATCAGGACTGCGGTTTCCGCTTGACGGTCGCGACCGGACCGCCTGCTGCCTTCCATGCGTTAAACCCGCCACCCATGTGACATACCGGCGCGAGGCCCATCTGCTGAGTGATCTGCGCTGCCAGCGCAGAGCGTCCTCCGCCAGCTCAGAAGAAGAGAAATTTCTTGCCGGAGCCGAAGATTTCCTTGTAGTAGGGGCTGTCGGGATCAACCCAGAACTCGAGCATCCCGCGCGGCGCGTGGAGGGCGTTCGGGATACCGCCCTCGCGTTCGAGTTCACGGATATCGCGGATATCGACGAAGACCACGTCGGGGTCGTCGTGCAACCCGCGGGCGTCTATCGCGCTGATCGTTTCGACCGCTGCGTTGGCCTCGGCCAGGAGATCCCGCAGCGATTTTCGTGGCTTCGTCGGCATCGAGCGTTTACCTTTTGCGCGGATGCCTGTGCTATTCCCGCGCGGCTATAACGGTCTCGCAAATCGAAGTTCAACCCGATTTTGCCGCAGTGCGCAGGCCTTCAAGTGCTCGCGCTCTGCCCGCCTCCACCCGTATGAAGGTTGAATTCCTCACCCCATTCATAGGGCAAATCGACAAGCTCGCCACCGTGGCGCGCCTCTTCGAGTCGCTTTAGCGCGTCGAGCAGGATTGCGCGCTGCTGGACGCGATCGAACGCGCGGCCGAATGGGTTACCCATCGGAAAATTGACGAACACCGTGCGTGGAGGTTTCACCTGGGCGCTGATGTCACGCCCGGTCGAAATCACAACGGTCGGAATTCCTGCTTCTTCAAGCACCCGGGCGACCAGACCGACGGTCTGGTGATCGAGCGGTCAGGCGGGCACCAGCGCGGCGGCGTCCACCCGTTCTTCCTTGAGTTGGCGCGCCAGCGCGGGAGCCGCTTCGTTGACCACGGCCGAGCGCGTATAGATACGCCCCATAAAGCCGCTGTAGTGATGAGGCGCGATCGCGCCAATTACGCCGGTCTCAGCCAGCTCGCGCAGTCGCTCGATCGGAAATATGCAGTTGATGTCGCGGTCGGCATCGCGATGACTGTAGTAGTCATCGTTGACTACCAGGCATTGCGGCGAAACCGTGCTGGCAAGCGCATCAACCCTGAGATCGTTGCGCGCAAGAGGGTTGAACGGCTTTGCGTCGCGATGCGAGACGCCACCTGAGGTGAGCAGCATAATCGTGCTGCGGTTGAGCGGTTTCCCGAGCAGCGTAAGCGGCGCGTCTTCGTTAACGGCCCATCGGTAGGGCGGAAATCCCTGCTCGCGGTAATGCGCGTTCAGCCTTTCGACATAACGGATTGGTTCCATGATGGCCGCCTCTCGGCACGGTTTTCAGCCAGTGACTTTCTGAATACCAGATACTCGCGGATTCGGCTATCGTCTGACATTGGCTGGCGGGTGGAACCCGGTTCCGAGTTCGAAGTCCTCACCAGCGCCGCGTGAGGAGGCGGTTTGCAATGGAAGAGCTAAAAGGAAAAACCGCGGTTGTGACCGGCGCGGCGAGCGGCATCGGCAAGGCCCTTGCCGCGAAAGCCTGCGCGGAAGGAATGAACGTCGTGTTGGCGGATGTGGAGCGCGATGCGCTCGCGAAGGCCCGCGATGAGCTCGGCGGCGGACGCAAGATCATCAGCATCGCCACCGATGTTTCTCGCGCCGAAGCGATTGAAGAGCTTGCCACTAAGACGCTCGAAGCTTTCGGAGGAGTTGACCTGCTCTTCAACAACGCGGGAGTCGGAGCAGGCTCGACGATCTGGCAAAGCACGCTCAAAGACTGGACTTGGGTGATGCAGGTTAACCTATGGGGCGTGATCAACGGTATTCGGACATTCGTGCCGATTATGCTCAAACAGAATCGGCCCGCGCACATCGTTAATACCGCATCGATCGCCGGACTGATGAAAGGACATCACAGCGCACCGTACATCGTGACCAAGCACGCCGTCGTCGCGCTGACGGAGCAACTGGCCGTGGAGCTCGAGAGAATAAAGGCGCCCATCCGCGCCTCCGCGCTATGCCCCAGTTGGGTCAACACCCGCATCAACGAGTCGGGGCGCAATCGACCCGAGGAACTTCTCAACCAGACGGAAAGCAAACCGACGCCGGATATGATGAAGCTATGGGAGCAGATGCAGGAAGTCGTCAGGCATGCGACTCCTCCCGCCGCGATTGCCGACATCGTCTTCGAGGAGGGAATCCGTCAGGGGAAACTTTACATCATCCCGCACAAAGAAACCGCGCAGTTCATCAGGAACCGCTTCGACGGTATCATGAAGGACGTCTGATCTTCCGCCGAATCGCAGATCGAGTGAGGCACGACCATGAAAAAGGAAGTAACCGTCTGGAGCGAAGGGACGCGGATGGCAGCGGATCTTTTCCTCCCGGACGATCTTCGCGATGGAGAAAAAAGGCCGGCGATACTGCTCTGTCATGGATGGGCCGGCCCCAAGTCCCATCTCAGCTCGACCTACGCGCCATTTTTCTGCAAGGCTGGATTCATATGTCTGACTTTCGATTACCGGGGATGGTATGAAAGCGACGCCCGAATCGCCACGCCTGAAAAGCAGCCGCCGATCGACGCGGAAGGCTTCGTAACCGTTCGCGGAAAGCCGGTCCGAGAGATAGTCGATCCGCTCGACCAGAACCGGGACATCAACAACGCGCTCGATTATCTAATCGACGAACCCACCGTGGACCCATCCCGAATCGGTCTGTGGG
>Ga0307374_10013909_pt1 | contig 11031 bp, 9 predicted proteins | sample OX3MG_FD_202532 | JGI IMG/M metagenome (GOLD analysis project Ga0307374, IMG submission 202532) | Soil microbial communities from Risofladan, Vaasa, Finland - OX-3 | ecosystem: Environmental > Terrestrial > Soil > Coastal area > Acid sulfate soil | place: Finland: Risofladan, Vaasa | collected... | reverse complement strand
CCCGCGTTGAGCCGTTCCCGCCGGCCGATCGGGCCACCCTCGTTGTTGTAGTAGCCGGGGGTGCATTCGGGGTTGCCGAGCATGACCCTCTCCACGTCGGCCATGGGCGCCGTCCAGGCCGCTTCGGCCTCGGGCGTGACCTCGACGATCGTGGCACCGCGCTGTGCGGCGGCCGACAGGATCGCAGCAATCGTGCGTGCGGCCTCGACCTGGTTGTGGGTGATGTTGGAGATCAGATTGGCCTGCTGCTGGGGCCCGACGACGAAGAGGTTGGGGAAGCCCGCCACGTGCATGCCGTGGAGCGAGCACATCCCCTCGGCCCAGCGCTCCGACAGGGTGATCCCGTCCCGTCCGGTGGTCTCGAAGCCGCAGCGGCGTGCGAAATCGGTGCCCACTTCGAATCCCGAGGCGAAGACCAGGACATCGAGCTCGTAGTGGGTGTCGCCCACCCAGCAACCCGTGGCGTCGATGCGCGTGACGCCCTTCCCGTCCGTGTCGACGAGGTGGACGTTGTCGCGGTTGAAGGCCTGCAGGTACTCGTCGTGGAAGCAGGGTCGCTTGCACAGCTGGCGGTACCAGGGCTTGAGGGCGGCCGCCGTGGCCGGGTCCTCCACCACGGCATCGACCCGGGCGCGGATCTCCTCCATCTTCTCGTCGTCGGACTCCTCGTAGGCGAGCCGCACGTCCTCCATGGTGAACGCTCCGCCATCCGTCCGTTGACGGATCCTGGCCCAGATCCGCGTCGCGATGTCGGTCCAGCCGTCCTTCACCAGGTCGACCTCGGCCTCGCCGCCGGTCTGGAGCACGGCGAAGTTCATCAGCCATTCCGACTGCCAGCCATGTGGCAGGGCGGCGAACCACTCGGGGTCGATCGCATGGTTGTTCCGCACGTCGATCGAGGAAGGCGTGCGCTGGAACACGAAGAGCTCGTCGGCGTCGCGTGCCACCACCGGCACCACCTGCACGGCGGTCGCTCCGGTTCCGATGATTCCCACGCGCTCGGTCCGGAGCCCCGTCAGGGGTGCGCCTGCGGGATCCCCGCCGGTCAGTCCGTAGTCCCACCGAGCGGTGTGGAAGCAGGCACCGCCGAAGTCCTCGAGGCCCGGGATCCCCGGCAGCTTCGGGCGGTGCAGGGGTCCCGTGCCCATCGTCACGAATCGGGCCATGAGTGTGTCGCCGCGATCCGTCGAGATCCGCCATCGACCCGCCTCCTCGACCCAGTCCAGACGGGAGACCTGCGTGGAGAGCAGGCAGCGCCGGTGCAGGTCCCATCGTCTCGCCATGCGCTCGGCGTGGGCATGGATCTCGGGGGCGACGACGTATTTCATCGACGGCACCGTCCCGGTCTCCTCGAGCAGCGGCAGGTAGACCATTGCGGCCGTGTCACACATCGCGCCCGGGTAGCGGTTCCAGTACCAGACGCCACCGACGCCGCCGGCTCCGTCGAGGATGAGGAAGTCGTCGATGCCGGACTCGACGAGCATGGCCCCCGTCGCCAAACCGGCGAAGCCCGCCCCGATGATGGCGACGTCCACCTCGTCGCGTCGGGGCTCGCGCTCGATGCGCTCGGTGTAGTGGTCCTCGAGCACCGCGGCAAAGCGACCCGTGGGCTCGACGTACTGCGCCGAACCGTCCGGCCGCAGCCGCTTGTCCCGCTCGGAGCGGTAGCGCCGACGAAGCGCCTCGTGGTCGATCACATGGGCCACCGGTGCAACCTCCTACTGGATGGCAGGCTCATCTTGCACCCACTCGCAGGTGGCGGCGCCGCGCCGTACATTGCCGAGCGCCGGTAGGCCTCTCCCCGACCACGGTGCCAGTGCCGCCCTCCGGTCGGGGCGCGGAGCACCGTGTGACTGCTGAGTGGAGCGTGCCGCGACATCGACGGCCCACCTGCCCGCCGGCCCGGGTGCACCTCCGGCCATGTGGGAAAGGCCGATCACGCCGGGATCACGCTTCCGGCCGGTCGAGCCACTTCTCGACCACGACGGGCTCCCATTCGACGAGGCGGTCCACGAGCAGCTCCGGCGCTGATTCCGAGGCGATCAGATCACGATGTTCCTGACGCAGGAATCGCTCCTCCGTGGACAGGTCCAGGAGGGAGATCAGGGGGTCGAAGAATCCCTTGACGTTGAGGATGCCGCAGGGCTTGCTCTGGATCCCCAGTTGGGTCCAGGTCGCCGCCTCGAAGAACTCCTCCAGGGTGCCGATCCCTCCCGGGAGCATGATGAAGCCATCCGATGCCTCAGCCATCGCCCGCTTGCGGTCGTGCATCGACTCGGTGACCGTGAGTCGGGTCAATCCCCGATGAGCGACCTCCTTCTGTTGGAGCGCCCGCGTGATCACGCCGTGCACTTCACCACCGGCAGCCAGTGCGGCGTCCGCCACCACCCCCATGAGGCCAACGTGTCCACCGCCGTACACCAGGGCGATTCGGCGCTCTGCGAGCAATTGCCCCAACGAGCCTGCGGCCTCCCGGTATGCAGGATCACGGCCCGGGCTCGAACCGCAGTAGATGCAGATCGATCGGACGGTCACCATCCAAGGACGATACGTGACGGCTGTGGACCCGTCCTCCCGGTCGCCCATCTGCCCGGACGTGCGGCGAGTCGAGCGATCAGCAATGTGACCGGCTGCCCGTCAGGACCGGCGATACCCACGCCGGCAACCCCGTCCGTCCAGCTCCGCACCGCGGTGCGGGCACGTCCCGACGTGCCGAGGTGCCCCATCGACCCGGATCGGGGGCACGGCATCAGGGGCACGGCGTCCCGTGGTCGCTCGGCCGGCGCTGCCCACGCGTCCGGTTGGTCCGACCCGATTCGCCGGATGATGGGACTTTCAGCCCTCCCCGCTGGAGTCTGAATCGTTGACCATGGAGGTCAGGGGCTATGTCAACCACCGACCGACAGGGAAGGACAGGCTCATGGCCGAATCCAGGGACATGCGGAAGCAGATCGAGCATCTCGTCGAACGATCCCAGCGGGAGATCATCGAAGCGAGCCGCAATCTGTCGAGCAACATCAACAAGGGCACCGAGCGGTTGGTCACGCCGCTGTCGAACGATATCGAGCGGATGCTGGATGATGTGTTCGATTTCGCCGAGCGAGTCGTCAAGAGCCAGCGCCGTATGGTGAATGACGTCGTGAAGTCGCTCAACGAGCGGGCGGATCACGCAGCTGATGCCGGCCGTGCTGCTACCCGGCGGATCAGAAAGCGGGCGCCGGCGAAGAAGACGACAGCGAAGCGGGCGCCGGCGAAGAAGACGACAGCGAAGCGGGCGCCGGCGAAGAAGACGACAGCGAAGCGGGCGCCGGCGAAGAAGACCGCGGCGAAGAAGACCGCGGCGAAGCGGGCGCCGGCGAAGAAGGCTGCGGCGAAGCGGTCATCCTCCGGGTCGTAGTAGGCCGCGCTACCTACGGGTGGACCGACCTGGGATCCCCGAAACCATACCGGCAAATGAGCGTCAGCCTGTTCCCGGGGCACTGGATGGTCGGGGACCCGGCGGCGTGCCCCACTCGCGTCGTCCGGTGGCTGTTCGCGGGCGCCAAGCATGCGTAGCGGTTCCCAGTACTCTGCACCCCGACGAGCCGTCGCCTCCGGGCCGTCCGGGGACACGGGTGCCGGAGTGGCATAGGTAGTGTTCAACGATGTTCCTGGCGCTCCACGAGATGAGCAGGGCCAGGGTTCGGTTCGGTCTGCTGATCTGCGCCGTCGGACTGCTGGTCTTCTTGATCCTCGCGCAACAGGCCATCCAGGGCGGCCTGATCTCCGGATTCGTCGGCGCCCTCCGGCAGCAGTCCGCTCCCGTGCTCGTCTACAGCGTTGACGGCGAGCGGACGCTCCAGGGCAGCGTGATCGACCCGCTTCTCGAGGCGAAGATCCGCGGGGTGAGAGGAGTAGCTGAAGCCGGATGGATCGGGCAGAGCACCTTCACCGTCCGCGTCGACGGCGGGACCGAGTCCGACGCCGCCCTCATCGGCTACCAGCGCGCGGGGTTGGGAGATCCCGGCCGATTGAGCGCCGGGCGGCGTCCGGTGGGCCCGACCGAGGCGGTGGGCAGCGTCGCGGATTTCACGGTGGGCAGCAGGGTCCGGATCGTTCCGAACGGACCTCCTGGCGCCACCGGCCCGACGTTCACCGTGGTGGGACTGGTCAAGGACGCCCAGATCCAGGTCACCCCCACGCTCTTCGTCCCCTGGGCCGGCTACGAGGCGGCGGTCAAGTCGGCCAATCCTGACGCCACGACCATCCTGCCCAGCGTGATCGGGGTGCGCCCGACGCCCGGTGTGCGTGATGCCGAACTGGTTCGCCGGATCAACGCGGCGAGTCCCGACGCCGATGCGCTGACGCGGTCCCAGGCAGCCAGCGACGCTCCCGGGGTGGCGCAGGTGCAACAGTCCTTCCAGCTCATCTTCCTGCTCTACGGCCTGGTGGTGCCCCTCATCACTGGACTGTTCTTCCTGATCATCACGTTCCAGAAGGCCGCCGCGCTCACCTTGCTCCGGGCCGTCGGGGCCCGGTCCGGTGCCCTGGTCCGGTCGTTGCTCATCCAGGTGGTTCTGGTGGTCGGGGGCGGGATCGTCATCGGCATCGTGCTCTTCGCGCCGCTGACCCTCATCCAGCTCGGGGCGATCACCATCCGGTTCGATCCCGGAGCGGTCCTCTTCTGGTCCGTCGCCCTCCTCGTGCTCGGTCTGGCCAGCGCCATGGTGGCAGCCAAGCGAGTGCTCGCCATCGATCCACTGGAAGCGACCACTGGAGCCGGCGGGCTGTGACGCTCGCCCTCCGCGAGATGCGACGTCGCCCCGGCCGCTTCGGCATCGCCACGGTCATCCTGACGCTGATCGCCATCTTGCTGATGTTCCTGGGCGGCCTGCTCGACGGCCTGGTGGCAAGTAGCACCGGGGCATTCCGGTCCCAGCGGGCCGACGCGTTGGTGTATTCGGCCAGCTCCCGCAACTCCTTGGAACGGAGTCGTATCGAGCCGGAGGTGCGCCGACAGGTGGAATCCGTACCGGGAGTCACGCGTGTCGGTGGACTGGGGAGCGTGCAACTCGGGGGTCGCGTACCCGGCAGGGGCACCCGAGACCTCGTTCCCACCGTCCTGTTCGGTTACGAACTCGCCCCGCGGGGACTTCCCCCGACGCCGCCGGCTACCGGCACGGTATACGCCGACGACTCCCTCCGGGCGAAGAACGTCGTGGTGGGAACCACGATCCGTCTCGGATCCGCCCGGTCAGCCGTCACCGTCGTGGGCTTCGTCTCCGACACCCGCTACACCGGGCAGGGCACCCTGTGGGGTTCGCTGGAGACCTGGCGGCAGGTGCTCAACGCCAATCGACCCGATGCCCGGGTAGGTCCCGGGGTGGTCCAGGCACTCGTGGTGCAAGGCGGCCCGCTCGGGCGTGCCGGGCTCCCCGAGCGGATCGACCGCGCCACCGGCGGAGCCACCAGGACCCTCACGATCACCCACGCCGTCAACGCCCTTCCCGGCGTAGCTCAGCAACGCAGTGTCTTCAACCAGATCATCGGCGTGACCGTCGTCATCGCCATCGTGGTCGTCGCACTGTTCTTCGCCCTCCTCACCGTCGAACGCACCGCCCTCTACGGGGTCCTCAAGGCCATCGGTGCCAGTTCGCGTGCGCTCTTCGCGGGTGTCGTGCTCCAAGCGGTGGTCGTCGCGCTGATCGCCTCACTGATCGGCATCATCGCTTCGCTCACCCTCAACGAGCTGATCCCTGCCGGGACCATTCCTTTCGTGGCCACTCCTGCACGCCTTGTGAGCAGCGCCGTCGTCCTCGTTGTCGCAGCCGTGTTGGGCTGCAGCTTCTCGCTCCGGCGCGTGCTCCGCGTCGACCCTGCCGCGGCCATTGGCGGGACACCGTGAGGACGACCACCACACGCTCCGCTCATCACCTGATCTGGAGTTCGTCATGACGACGCCCACCGAGTCCGCAGGCACGACCGGTCCTGCCCTCGAGATGCGAGGGATCACCAAGATCTACCGGGTCGCCGACGACGAGGTCGTGGCACTCGATCACGTCGACCTCACCGTCGCGAGCGACGAGATCGTGGCGCTGGTCGGCCCTTCGGGATCGGGCAAGACCACGCTGTGCTCCATTGCCGGCGGACTGCTTTCGCCGACGGACGGGTCGGTGGCGGTGGCAGGCCAGGAGATCTCGGGCTACTCCGGACGCCAGCTCACCGAATTCCGCAGGAACGCCGTGGGCTTCGTGTTCCAGACGGTCAACCTGATCCCATTCCTCACCGCCCGTGAGAACCTGCTGGTGGTCGACGAGATCGGCCCTCGACTCGGTCGGGCTGCCCGCGACCGGGCCGGCCAGCAGCTGGAGGAACTCGGCCTGACCGATCGTGCCGCCAATCTGCCGACGCAGCTCTCCGGTGGCCAGAAGCAGCGCGTCGCCATCGGGCGAGCACTCATGAACGATCCCAGCCTGGTGCTCTTCGACGAGCCCACCTCTGCGCTGGACAGCAGCCTCGGCGACCAGGTCGTCCGCCTCATCAGAAACGAGATGAAGGCTCGCGGCACTGCTGCCATCATCGTCACCCATGACGACCGGATCACCCACTACGCCGATCGCACGGTGAACATCGAGGACGGTCGTATTGCGCAATGACGGGAGCACACTCTGTCTGCGGCCTGCCGATCACCGTCCTCCTTCTCGACCGGCGAATTCGCGGACGGATAACGGTCGCTGGACAGCGCGATCCGTGCCGGCGCCCTGGGCAGCCAGAGGGTCCCAAGGTCTTCGAGAAAGGGGCTGGCACTCGCGGGTCCGGAGTGCTACTAATTCTGTTGTCACCGCCAGATGGCGGCGCGAGAGCTCACCAAGTCTTGCTCGTAGGAGGTGATGATCATGGCTCTTGTGCGCAGTGATCCGTTCAGGGACGTCGATCGGCTGTTCCAGCAACTCTGGGGCGGGCAGACCGGAAACGGAGCCCGATCCCTGGCCATGCCGATGGACGCCTACAGGAAGGACGACTCCTTCCTGATCCGGCTGGACCTGCCTGGTGTCGCAGCCGACGCCGTGGAACTGACCGTCGAGGACAGTGTCCTCACCATCAAGGCGGAGCGATCGGCCCCTCCGGCCTCGGATGGAGTGGAGTCGGTGATCGCCGAACGGCCTCACGGGACCTTCGTCCGACAGGTGTTCCTGGGGACCAATTTGGACACGGAGCACATCCGGGCGGAGTACGAGGCCGGAGTCCTCACGCTCGTCATCCCGGTGGCAGAGCACGCGAAGCCCCGCCGAATCGAAGTGACGGAGAACGGCGACCGCCAGCAACTCTCCGCTTGACCATCGGCGGTCCACGAGTCCCGTACGCCGACCGGGATGGAGCAGCCCGAACGCGGCCGCTTCCTTCCGGTCGGCATCCGGGGCTCACTCGGGCTGATGCGTCCTACGCCAGGAGCAGCCGACGACGGCCGAATCGCCCCGCGCTCGGTCTGACCCTTCTCCGGTGGCGCCGCCGCCGAGGTCCCCGGCCAGTGGCGGTCATGCTCCGCCGGCTGCCCCTGGCCCCTCTCTCCCGGGCCCGGTCGGTGGGCGCTACCGGACTCGAACCGATGACCTGCTGGTTGTAAACCAGCTGCTCTGACCAACTGAGCTAAGCGCCCGACGGCCCCGAGGCTACTGCGCGGCGGCCGCCAGGAACGCCTCGAGCAGGGCCGGTGTGGACGCTGCGAACGGCGCCCGGCGCGCGTCGTGGGCGAGCGTGACGAGTTCCCGTCCTTCAGCCTCGCCGACCACCGCCCCGGCCTCGCTGCACACCAGCATCCCGCCCAGGTAGTCCCAACTGCCGAGGAGCGAGCCGCCGACGACGGCGTACCCGTCGAGCACCCCTTCGGCCACCGCGCACAGGTCGAGGGCGGCCGCCCCCAGGCACCGGTACTGGTTCCACCCGTAGTGGCGGGGCGGGTAGCCGCTGAACGCCACGATCGCATCCTCCAGCCGGTCGCAGCCGGAGGGCGTGACCGGCACACCGTCCTTGCGGGCCCCGCCGCCGCGCACCGCCTCGAAGCGCACCCCGGAAGCCTGGTCGACCACCAGCGCGGCCCGCGGGCCGTCGGCGTCGACGGCGCACAGGCTGGTGGCGTACCAGGGAACGCCGCGCGAGGCGTTCGTCGAGCCGTCGACCGGGTCGACGACGACTACCAGACCGCGGTCGCTCCCCCGCGTGCCCGACTCCTCGGACAGGACCCCCACGCCGGCCCCCGCCAGCACGGCCAGCGCGGCCTCGTCGGCCGCCAGGTCGTGGCGGTACTGCCCGTCGACGGTCCCGGCCGGACCCCAGTCGTCCAGTGCACCGAGAGCGTCGGCCACCGCCGAGGCGGTGGCGTGCAGGACCTCGAGCAGCGTGGCGTCGTCCATGTGGCGACGCTACCGGAGGTCCCGGCCGTCGCCGGGGGACGTCCCACCCGGTAGGGTGAGGGTCCTGTGGCAGTCATCGATGTGGCCGGATACGTGGCCGACCTCAAGGACCATTCGGTCGACCATGGATTCCATGTGCACGACGAGCGCCACTTCGTCGAGACCTACTCGCTCCGACAGGTGTGGGAGGTCGAGCTCCACCCCGAGGACGGGTGCGGCGGGCCCCTCGACCTCCACCTGGCCCTCGAAGTCGACCCCCGCACCCTGCTCTCGTTCGAGGACGCCGTCTTCGGCCTGCCCGAGGACGAGGACCCGCCCGATGAGTTCCACTTCGCCCTCACCTTCACCTGGGCGCTCCCTCCGCTCCCCCACGGGCCCGATCTCCTGCGGCTGGCCATCGACCTGGCCGGCGTCGGGGGCATCGAGCTCCCCCTCGAGGTCTCGGCCATCGACTCCTATGCATCGGCGACCGACGCCGCCGAGCGACGGCTCAGCATCGTCGCCCGCACCCCGGTGTCGCTGGCGAGGGTCCTGTCGGGCGAGGAGATGATGTGCGAGGTGTTCGACCGCTGCCTGGCCGTGAGCCGCTTCCTCCTCGACTCCGCCCCCAGCTGGCTCGAGTGACCCGGCCGCCCCGGCCCCGTCGGGTGCGGATCGCCGCCTGCGCCGCCACGCTCGTCGCCGCCGGCACCGTGCTCTCCGCCTGCGCCGCCAGCGCCGGCGACCTGGCCCGCGCCTCGTGCGCCCACGTGAACGCCTCGATCAGCCTGTACGAACGGTCGGTCTCGGCCACCGACCCGGTGCGGGCGAAGGCGTTGGCCGACAAGGCCTACCTCGAGCTGCTGGCCGCCATCCCCATCGCCGCCCAGGCGGCCTACCACGACATCCAGTGGGAGTCCCTGTCGGCCACGCTCGCGGAGGCGAGCCGCGTGCCCGAGTCGGAGCTCCTGCCGTCGCTGCGGGCCCAGTGCCGCAACGCCGACGCCTCGGTGTTCGGGCAGACGCCGCCCCCGTCGTCACCGTCGGGCGGCGGATCGGGCTGAGGCCGGTCGCCGGCCAGCCGGCGCGGGCCTGCGCTACGGTCCGCGGGCTCCCGACGGGGTGAGCGCTCCCGAGGCGGACACCGTAGCCGGCGGCGATCCGGGCGCCGGGTTCGGCCGGGCCGTGGCCAGGCTGCGACCGGTCTGCTGCAGCCGGCCCACCTGCACGACCCCGGGGAGGAGGTGTGCGGCCAACCACTGCCCGGCGGCCGCCGTCGGGGCGATGTGCACGCCGTCCCCGTCGCGCAGCTGCACACCGTCCACGGTGCCCGCATAGGTGCCGCCCGGGCAGACCATCGCACCGAAGTCCACCACCCGCACGTCGGCCGGGTGCTCGGCCGCCACGCGACGGACCATGGCGTTGTACAGGGCCAGGCGAACCGGCGAGTCCTCGGGCCAGGGGAGGCCGTTCGCCTGTTCCCCCGAACTGAAGCACGGCGCCGTCAGGAACTCGGCGTAGGCCCCGGACGCCGTGGCCACCTGGACAGCCTGCTCCAGCGACCGTCGCAGCACGGCGTCGAACCCGGGCTCGCCGATGTGGGTCCACCGACCGCCGATCTGGCGGTCCATGACCTCCCAGCGGCCGGCCAGGATCAGGACCACGTTCGGGTGGAAGGCGGCGATGTTCCCCGCCCACTGTGCGGGCCACTGGGTGGCGGCCGGTGCCCCGCTGTTGCACTGGGCGGCCATGGGGTCCGGCACCCCGTGGGCCACGTAGCTGGTGCTGCGCACCACGCCGCACGCCACGATGGCGCCGTTGTCGATGTCCACGCCGTAGGACTGCTGCGGCGCGTCGGCGAGCAGGGCGAACCCGAGGCGCCAGGCGACCGAATCGCCCAGCACCGCCACCCGCACCGGCGGACCGCCGCCGGACGTGCCACTGGCGAGGGACGGTCCGGCGGCCTCGGCCGCGGCCGGAAGGGTGGCGGCCACGGTGACGGCCACGACACCGACGAAGGCACCGGCCGTCGCCAGCCAGCCCCGCCACTCCGCCGCCGTCGTCAGGCGGCCCCGACGGATGGGTCGCTCCACCAGGTAGAAGGATGCCGTGGCGATCACCAGGGTGGCGGCGAACCGCACGGCCAGCAGCGGAAGCCCGTAGAGGTGCATCCGGGCGGCGTCCAGGAGCGAGAACAGTGGGAAGTGCCACAGGTAGACGCCGTAGGAGATCGTGCCCAGGAACACCAGAGGCGGGGCCGCCAGTGCCCGGGCCAATGATCCGGTCTGGGCCGTCACCACGGCGAACAGGACGACGGCCACCGCCAGTGCCACCAGCAGCTCCCCACCGGCGAACAGGAAGCCCGTCGGCCCCGCCAACCGGCCCCACAGGCCGACCAGGAACGCCAGGGCGGACCATCCGAGGACCTGGGTGGCGAGCCGTGCCGTCGAACTCGACAGCTCCCACGCCGTGATCGGCTTGGCACCCGGGCCCCGGCGACGCTGGATGTCCCGGCGGTGGGCGGGGGGCACACCGAGGCCGGCGGTGCCGACCGAGGGGTGGGCCCGGCCGAATTCGACGACGTCGAGATCGGGCACCGGGAGCGGGACCGGACGCCGACGCTGGGCCCAGATGGCCATGCCCGCGGCCAGCGCCGCACCCA
>Ga0307374_10013908_pt1 | contig 11031 bp, 14 predicted proteins | sample OX3MG_FD_202532 | JGI IMG/M metagenome (GOLD analysis project Ga0307374, IMG submission 202532) | Soil microbial communities from Risofladan, Vaasa, Finland - OX-3 | ecosystem: Environmental > Terrestrial > Soil > Coastal area > Acid sulfate soil | place: Finland: Risofladan, Vaasa | collected... | reverse complement strand
CCACCGAAATCCACGACGCCAGGTCCAGGACGGCCAAAGGGAACCCGGAAGCAGCCCAGAACCCGTTATGCCGCAGTCAAAAAGGCCGCCTGAGCTGGAGCCGGAGGTTTAATTGCAAGCTTAGAGGACGCTGGGCTGGCGCTATCGGCGTCCGACCACCTGGCCGTATTGGCTGAGCTCGAGTACGAAGTCGCTGTGCTGCAGCGTAAGCTTGGGTTCGATGGCTAGCCCGCTACGACAGGTTCCCGACGGGCTCCTGCGAGCTCCCGAGGCCGCCAAGCGACTCGGCATTCCGACCAAAGAGATGCTCCGACTGATGCTGTACCGCCAGATCCGGTACGTCATGGTCGAAGGCATCGCCCATGTCCCGGTCGATGCCATCGAGGAGTACCGGGCGAGCGCTTCCTAGCCAGGCCCGACAGGATCAAGGTGTAGAGCGCCGGCCAAGCGGGCGGCCCGCTCCTCGGACTCGACCCGCTCCGTGTCGGACAGGTTAATCGTACCACCAGTAGGATTCCTACCGCCCTGACGGCTGGGGCTGGTCTTGATCTAGTAGGGGAAGTGTTCACACACCACGTCGGCGGGTCGACGTAGAGCTGCCTGACGAAGTCCGGGTGTTGGAGGCCGCAGCCATCAAGGCCGACCACCGCTTGGCCTACGCTGATGCGTTCGCGCTGGCAACGGCCATGGCCCACGGCGCGATGCTCTACACCGGGGATCCGGAGCTGGTCGACGGGCCCGAGGAATGGTCAATCGAGGACCTTCGCCCGGTCTGACCTACGAGGGTCGCCGGTGCTGCTGTTTGTTCTCGTACATCGCCCGGTCTGCAGCGGCGAAGACGGCTTCTGCGCCGGTTGTCTCCTCGTTGACGAGTGCGACGCCGACGCTCGCTGAGAGCGAAAAGCGTCGGCCACCGCCGAGATCCACCGTCGTCTCGCGAATCAGGCGTCCAAGATCCTCGACGATGACCTCGGCTTGGAGATGGTCGACATAGGGGAGCAGCACCGCGAACTCGTCGCCGCCGATCCTGGCGATGGCGTCGGTGTCTCGGAGGCGCCGCCTGAGGGCGCCGGCCATCTCCTTGAGTGCTCGGTCGCCTGCTTGGTGGCCGTGGGTGTCGTTGATAGCTTTGAATCCGTCGATGTCGATGATCAGCTGAGCCGCCCGCCCGCGATATCGACGCGATCGCCCGATCTGCTCGGTGAGGTCTCGCTCGAAGCGCCGCCGGTTGCGGGCCCCGGTCAGCGCATCATGCTCTGCTAGGTAGCGAAGCTGCTCCTGGTAGCGCCAACGATCGGTGATGTTGCGCGCGATCGTAGACAGGCCAGTAACCGACCCGTCGGGACTGCGAATCGGGGAGACAGTCAGGGATACGTCGACATGGGTGCCGTCCCTGCGGGCCCGGACCGTCTCGTACTCATCAATCCGTTCGCCCAAACCCACGCGGCGAAGGATCTCGGGTATCTCGTCGTCATGCCCTGCCGGCACCAATACGGAAATCGGCTTCCCCTTCATCTCGGCTTCGGTGTATCCGTAGAGCCGCTCGGCGCCGCTATTCCAGCTCGTCCCGATCCCATAGAGGTCCTTGCCAATGATGGCGTCGTGCGAGGACTCCACCACCGCGGCCAGGTGCGCAGCGTCGTGCTCGACCCGCGTGCGATCGGTGATGTCACGGATGGCCGCCGAGGCGACCACACCCTCCTCGGTCTCCAATGGCCCGAGGCTCGGGCTCGACGTCGCGTCGGATCCGACGCCCAGAGATCATGTCGATGTTGATCTTGACCAGGTGATCCCGTTGGCCGGGGGCCCAGGCTCTTACCGGCAGGGGCCCGGACCCGTCGCGCCCCGCCGCCTCGGGTACCGGCTCCGACCGGCCGATGACGAGGACGCTCCAGCCGGAGTGTTCGACGGGATCGGCGTCGTCGACTTCGAAGGCGATGACAGCTCGATGGGCTGCCGCGTGCAGCTTGGTCCCCTCGGCCGTGCGGAAGAAGATGGAGCCCTGATGGACGCAGTAGTTGACCGGGAAGATGGCTGGCAGGGCGGCAATGCTGACCCCGATCCGCCCCAAACCGGCGGAGCCCAGCAGTTCGAGGCACTGCTCCTGAGTGAGCAACTCGAGCCCGCTGTCAACCAGTGCTCCTTCTTCCAGCGGCTGGACGGAAAGCGGGAACCGACTCATGGTGCACCGCCACCGGGGGGCGGGAGCTCACGTCGCATGATCAGCATGATGCGCTCCGGGGCGGCTGGGAGGTCAGAGGCTTTCGGCACCAAGGCCGGCTGACATAAGCCACCGTTTCATCCGTCGGCTCCTAGTAGTGCCGACACGGCCCTGGGCAAGCTCAAGATCCCGGCCAGGCGCCCGTCGGTGCCGAGGACCACGAGGTGCCTGACCCCGTGATGCACCATGGCCTCCACCGCCCCGTGGACGGTGGTGGTCGGCGTGGCCCAGACCGGCGCTCGGGTGGCCAGTGGCTCAGCCGGCTCATCCGGGCCCATCCCGGCGCAGAGTGCGCCGGCCAGGTCATGTTCGGTGACTATCCAGGGAGGGCTGTGCTGCCCGACCGGGATACAAGAGACCATATGGTCCTCCATGAGGGCGGCGGCCTCCCTCAGGGTTCCCCCCGTCGGCAACGCCGGTGGGCGCCCGACCAGATCCATCAACTCCGGTGACCGCCCGTCGCCGGCCCGGAGGATCCGGCGTCCACTGATACGGGGCTGCACGATCCGAATGCGGTTCGGCTTGGACCCACCGACCCAGGGCTCGGGCGGGCTCGTGTGCTTCCGATAGGAGGCCGGGTCGATGGCGTCGGTGGCGTCAATCCCGACCCCCTGGACCAGCACGCTCCACCCGACCTGACGACCCGAGTTGAACTGGTCAACTTCGAAGGCAACCCGATCGAGGGAGGCGTTGCTGAGCTTGGTTCCAGGGCCGGTCCGAACGGAGATGCCGTGGCTGTCAAGCGCATAGTTGACGGGCAGGACGACGGGTGACCCCTGATCAACGACCGCCAGCCGTCCGACCACCTGGCCGGCCAACAGCGCCCAGCACTCCTCCTCGGTCAACTCTTCCAGGTTCGACTTGGGCTCCGGCTCTTGGATCACTGGTCCAAAGTAAGTGACTGGACCGCCCTGCCACAGGGTCGAAGGTCACTTTGTCGAGCATCGAGCATCGAGCATCGAGCATCGAGCATCGAGCATCGAGCAGGCAGGAGTGTTCTCTAGCTGGCCACCAACTCGCGGAGCGGGTGGGTGCTGGTCAGGACTTCGACATTGTCCTCGGTCCGGCGGAGGTGGATGAACCCGAACACCGACAGCAGGGCCATGATCCCGGCCAGGACGAATGAGCAGATGGAGGCAACGAGGGCGATCTGCCCGAACTTGGAGAAGGCGTAGGCCTCCAGCAGGAGTCCTCGGAGCGTGGTGCCCCGGAACACGGTCTGGACCTCGGCCGCCAACTTTGCGTTGGTCGGATCAGCCAAGGAGGCGGCGCTCACCTTGGAGTACACCCCGCTGAGCGGCATCTCCGACAGGTGCACCGCAATGAAGTGGTCGGCATACGCCTCGGCTTGGGCACCGGTGGTCAGCTGCTGGCCGGCGTACTTCTGAAGATAGGGAAGCATTCCTGCCGTTATTTCCGTGCCGGGCTTGGCCTGGGCGAAGGCAGCTGCCGATGGGAAGGTGATCTGCTGCTCGACAAGTTGGTTGCGCACCTGTCCGTTGGCAAAGGTATAACCCCACATCAGGAGGGCGCCGGCCACGATCAAGACCACCGTGAGGACCACACCTCCCAGCGAGAGGATCGAATCGAAGGACCTGCGCTTCATGGAAAGTCTCCTATCGGATATCGGGCGTTCGCCCGCTCGGCTGCCTCTGCAAAGGCCCTGGTGATCATGTTGAGGGCCGCGCCGGGCCCTGTCATCGAGCCGAAGGTCCTCTGCATGTGGGGTCTTTGGTCACAGAGACGAGTCGGGCCCATGGTCCCCGCCACCCGGTCAGACCCGATCGACCGATCTGCCGGTCCCCAGGTATTCGGACCGTAGAATCCCGGGCGGGATGGCTAATGAGCTCGAAACCGACGATCCAGTGCAGGCACCTGCTGGGGGACTGGCCGAGGCCCTCCTTGACGCCTCCCCCGACGCCGTGATCGTGGTCAATCTGGACGGGATCATTAAGTCCTGTTCTCGGGCCGCGCAGGCCCTCTTCGGCTACCGGCCCGCGGAGCTGGTGGGAGAGCGGATAGAAGTTCTGGTCCCCGAGCGGCTCCGGGGAGTGCACGTCTCGCATCGGACTCACTACGCCTCGGCCGTTTCATCTCGACCTATGGGCATGGGCCTGTCCCTGTACGGACAGAGGAAAGATGGCAGCACCTTTCCCGTCGATATCGGCTTGGCTCCGGTCCGCTTGGGCTCCACCGAGTGCGTGGCCGCCTTCGTGCGAGACGGCAGCGAGCGCAGCCGCTCTGAGGCGCTATTGAGGGATGTCAACGAGATCAGCCAGGAGCTGCTGGCTGGTAAGCCGATTCCCGTCATCCTGACCCTGACCGCCCGCCGAGCCAGGAACCTGGTGGGCGGGGAGGTCGCCTGGGCTGTCGTACCGGTCAGACCCGGCCGCCTGGCCGTGGCCGCCGCCGACGGGAGGGGATCGGCCGATCTCATCGGGGCGACCCTGGATGCCTCCACCAGCTTGTCGGGCCGGGCGATAGCCGGAGGCGAAGCGATTCACGTCGAGAACCTGACCGCCAACGCCGACGTATTGGCCGAGGCCCGACGCCTGGGGCTGGGTCCGGGCCTGTTCCTGCCACTGTCGGACGAGCAGGGAGCCGTGGGCGCCTTGGTCGTGGCCAGGGAGCAGGGGGCTGCCCCTTTCACTTCCTCGGACCAGCTGGCTGCACAACTCTTTGCCTCGGCCGCCGGCGTGGTTCTGGCCCTGGGGCAGACCCGGGCCGAACTGGAAGAATTGCAGCTGGTCTCGGAGCACGAGCGGATCGCCAGAGATCTGCACGACACCGTCATCCAGCGGCTCTTCGCCATCGGCATGGGGCTCCAGAGCATCCAAGGTCGCTCCAGTTCACCGGTGACCGAGCGGATCGAAGCCTCCGTGCAGGCGCTGGACACCGTGATCCGCGATATCCGCGAGACCATCTTCGATCTCAATAGAGGTCCTTCGAGCCACCTCGATCTGCGGCAACGGATCGGGGCGGTGGTGTCCGAGGCGGTCGACCAGCTGGGTTTCGAGCCGGAGCTGGCTTACCGAGGCCCGTTCGAGACGGCCGTGGACGAGGAGATGGCGAGCCATCTCCTGGCCGTCCTACGAGAGGCGCTGTCGAACACGGCCCGACACGCCCGGGCCGGCTCTGTGGAGGTCTGCGTATCAGCCGACGCTGCCTTTGTCATGCTCACCGTCACCGATGACGGCGTCGGGCTCAGCGGGGCAGGAAGGTCGGGCAACGGCTTGGAAAACATGGCCGACCGAGCCCGACAGCTCGGTGGCCGGCTCGAGATCGGCACAGCCGATCCTCGGGGGACGGCTCTGGAGTGGCGGGTGCCAGTGGGGGGACGGCCCTGAGTCCTGTCACCGCTCGGTCGGCTCCGAGTAGGGCCGAATGGCTCTACTTGGCGGGCACCGGGCAGGGCACAATCCGAGGTACTGGACGACCCGGGAATTGCTATGCGGAATTTGACGGGGTCCAAGCTCCTACGGTGCGGCGTGGCGCGGCCGGACCCCCGGAACGGTACGCACGCCAGCCGCCCTTCGGGCCTGAAGTGACGACCCTCTATGCCTTTCTGCTGCAGGCAGCCCTGGAGGACGAGCCCGCCCCCGTCGAGGAGGCCCTGAGTCATGCTGTGGCCCGCCTGGTCGGTTGTAAGGCTCTACTGGATGCCCTGAGTCGATCGGTCGGGCCAACTCCGGCCGCCGATCGGGCCCGAGCCACGCTGGATTACGACCTCTGCCTGATTCGTCTCTGCCGCCAGATGGGTATCCCGCACCGCTTCTTCAAAGGAGTGAGCCCTGACAGCGCCAGAGAGTTGGCCGAAGATGACCTCATGAACCATGTGCCGGCTCTGGCCGGCGTGCTGGCTCGACCGGGCTCCGCCGGGCTCACCACCTCAGACCTTGAGCCCCCGTCCCGCCAGGCCCGTTTCCAACCGCACCAGGAGAACCAGTGACCGATTCCACCATCCGCGTCTTTCTGCTCGATGACCACGAGGTCGTCCGGGAGGGGTTGCGCAGCCTGATCGAGTCGACCGGGGACATGAAGGTCGTGGGCGAAGCGTCCACCGCCGCCGATGCCGTCAACCGCCTGGCGTTGTCTCAGCCCGACGTGGCCGTCCTCGACGTCAGGCTGCCCGATGGAAACGGGGTCGAGGTATGCCGGGAGATTCGATCCTCTCACCCTGAGATCGCCTGTCTGATGCTCACGTCCTTCTCGGACGATGAGGCACTCTTCGACGCCATCATGGCCGGCGCCGCCGGATATGTCCTCAAAGAGGTCAGGGGCTCGGACCTGGTCGGGGACATCCGAAAGGTGGCCTCCGGCCACTCGCTGCTGGACCCGAGCCTGACCGGGCGAGTGATGGAGCGGCTCAGGCGCCGGGAGACCAGCGATGACGCCGCCGGGCTCACCCCTCAGGAACAGCGGATCCTGGAACTGATCGCCCAGGGCCGAACCAACCGGCAGATTGCCGAAGTCATGATCCTCTCGGAGAAGACGGTCAAGAACTATGTGTCCAATCTGCTGGCCAAGCTGGGAATGAGCCGGCGCACCGAGGCCGCCGTCTACGCCGTGAAACGCGCCCAGGAGCGCGGAGGCGGCTAAGGAGCCGGAGCCCGCCGAGCGTTGGCAGCGGGAGGACTTCCGGCTCTGGCATTCCGACTCGCCCCTCGGACATGCTGCGAGTGTGGGCGCGGGGAACGAGCCAGAACCAGCCAGATGGATAAGAGCCCGGACCCGAATGGCGATGATCCAGGCATGATTCTGTTCGGCTCGTTGTCGGGGATCGACCGCCATTCGAACTGGCCCGGCCATCCCGAGGGCCCTGGGCGGCTCCCCGCCGTCGAGGCGGGGATCCGGACCGCCGGCCTGGGCGACCTCCTCGCGTCCCTGACCGGGCGCCCGGCCCGCCGAGACGAGCTGGCCCGGGTCCACTCCGAGGCCTACCTCGACGCCCTGGCCGGTCTCGACCGGGCCGGCGGCGGGGAATTGGACCCGGACACGGCCATGTCGGCGGGGTCCTTGGAAACGGCTGTGGCGGCGGCGGGGATGGGTCTGGCCGCCGTAGAGGCACTGGAGCGAGGTGAGGCCGACTCGGCCTTCGTAGCGGTCCGGCCCCCGGGCCACCATGCCACTACCTCCCAGGCTATGGGCTTCTGCTTGCTCAATAACGTGGCGGTGGCGGCCGCGGCCTTGGTGGCCAAGGGCCAGCGGGTGATGATCCTGGACTGGGATGTCCACCATGGCAACGGCACCCAGGACATCTTCTGGGACGACCCCCTGGTCCTCTACGTTTCGACCCATCAGTGGCCGGCCTATCCCGGCACCGGCCGGGCCGCCGAGGTGGGAGGTGGCGCGGCCCGGGGACTGACCGTCAACGTGCCCATGCCGCCGGGTAGCACGGGAGACGCGGCTCGGTTGGCCATGGAGAAGGTGGTGGCTCCGGTCGCCGAGTCCTTCGTGCCCGACTGGTTGCTCATATCCGCTGGGTTCGACGCTCACCGTGACGACCCCATGGCCGACCTGGCCTGGACGGCGGGGGACTTCGCCGATCTGACTCGGGACGCCGTTTCCCTCATGCCTCGACCCGGGCGCACGGTCGCCTTCCTCGAGGGGGGCTATGACCTGGGAGCCCTTGCCCTGTCTTCGGCGGCCGCCGTGGCTGCCCTGGTGGGAGTGGATTACCGCCCGGAGGCGCCCAGTTCAGGAGGCCCGGGCTGGGAGTCCGTCCTGGCGGCGGGCCGGATCCGGGAACGTCAGCTGAGCGGAGGTGAGCATTGACTGCTCCCACGACTGAAGTCGTGAGATTCTGGGGCTCAGGCTGCCAGGACACCCTTGGGGTCCTTGGTCTTGCTGCCGTCGCTGCCCTCCGGGACTGCTGTAGCGGTGTCGGCGGCCATGAGATTCTCCTTGTAGGCGGACACCAAAGTCCCGACTGGCGGCCACGAGAATTCCCGATGGGCGGCCACCAGATCTCCCTGTCACCTGTTCGCTGACCGGCCGGTATCCCCGGCCGGAGGGGTCCCTCCCCGGACACTCGGTGTGTCTAACGCACCTAGGCCCGAGGAGGGACCACGTGAAGCATGCCGAGGAGATCATGAACATCCTGGAAGCATTCGACCTGACGAGGAGTTTCGAGTCCGCCGCCCGACTGGCGGGCTGTGACCCCAAGACCGTCGCCTATTGGGTGGCTCGGCGCGACGCCGGCGAGCTGAGCCCGGTGGCGGCGCCGAGAGACCAGCTGATCGACGCCTATGTCGACAAGCTGGAGGAGTGGATGGAGGCGTCGCACGGCAAGATCCGCGCCGACGTCGCCCACGACAAGTTGGTGGCGATGGGCTATGAGGGTTCGGAGCGCACCACACGGCGGGCCGCGGCCGTGGCCCGCTCGGCCTATCGGGCCGGGCATCGCCGTGTACACCGTCCCTGGGTCCCCGAGCCTGGCCTGTGGTTCCAATACGACTTCGGGGACGGCCCGGTGGTGGACGGGGTCAAGGCCGTCTTGTTCTGCGCCTGGCTGGCCTGGAGTCGATTCCGGGTGGTGATCGCCATTCGGGACAAGACCCTTCCCACCGTGGTGTCCTGCATCGACCAGGCCCTGCGTGGGTTCGGGGGATGTCCCACCTATGCCTTGACCGACAACGAGAAGACCGTCACGGTCGACCACGTCGCTCGGATCCCCATCCGCAACCCGGAGATGGTGGTGGCGGCCCGACACTATGGACTGACGGTGGCTACCTGTGTGCCCTATGACCCGGCCAGCAAGGGCGGCTCGGAGGCAACCGTGCGGGTGGCCAAGGCCGACCTGGTCCCCACCGAGGCCAACCTGCTTCCCGCCTATGAGGACTGGGCCGGCCTGGAGGCGGCCTGTGCGTCCTTCTGTGAGGCGATCAACGCCCGCCCGCACCGCGTCACCCGACGGGCACCGGTGGAGATGTTGGGCGAAGAACGCACCCGCCTGCATCGCCTGCCCGAGCATCCCTATGCCAGCGCCTTCGGCCTGGCCCGACAGGTGGGCATCGACCAGCCCATGGTGCAGGTCGACTGGTGCCAGTACTCGGTTCCCCACCACCTCGCTGGGACCACGGTGTGGGCCCGGGTGCACGCCAATGAGGTGATCCTCACCCATCTCGGCCCGGCCGGTCCGATCGAGGTCGCCCGCCACGCCCTGACCACTCCGGGCAATCCCCGGGTCAACCCAGACCACTTCCCACCGGCGCCGGAGACGCCTCTGCACCGCACGCCTGTTCCGTCTCGGCCCGCCGAGGCCGAGTTCCTGGCTCTGGGTGCCGGGGCGGCGTTGTGGTTGACCGAGGCCGGGGCCAACGGCGTTTCCCGGGTGCGGGCCAAGATGGCCGACGCCGTCGCCCTCGCCAAGCTGTCCGGGCCCGAGGCGGTGGACTGGGCGCTGGGCCACGCGGCGGTGCACGGCCGCTTCGCTGAAGCCGACCTGGCCTCGATCCTGGCCCATCGCGCCGGGGCGGGCCCCGGCGAGGCCCACCAGGCCAACGAGGACCACAGCCTCCAACCCGGCACCTCGGCGTGGGAGGGCTTCGGACGATGAAGGAGATCGTGTGCCTCGCCCATCTCAAAGACCCCGACGCTCTTGGTCATGTCACCGACGCCTTCGGCGAGCCCATGGGCGCCATCTACCTACACGATCTCACTGACTGGGCCTGGGTGGCCGAGCGGGTCGAGTGGTGGCTGACCAACTCATCAGCGGCCACCCGGGCCGACTACGACGCCTTCCTGGTCGATCGGTTCGGGCCCTGTGACGGACCCCGTCTGGACGACATCGTCTGGATGCTCGGCGCCATGTCGGTCCGCATGCGGGCCCTGATCAACGGAGTCGGCTCATGACCACCCCCACACCCATGGCCCCGCCCCTCGACGCCGATCTCGAAGGCCTCCTGCGCCGCATGCGCCTGCCTCACATCCGCCGGGAGGCGCCGGAGGTGATCGCCACCGCCCGGGCCCAGCGATGGGAGCCGGCCGAGGTGCTGCGCAGCCTGCTGCGAGCCGAGATCGCCGGGCGGGAACGGTCTTCCACCGCCACCCGGCGCGCCGCGGCTGACTTCCCGACCGGCAAGACCTTCGAGGCGTGGGACCCGGCGCTGTCCTCCATCCCCGGGCCGACCCAGGATGCCCTGCGCACCCTGGAGTGGGTGGGGCGGGCCGAGAACCTGGTCGTGTGCGGACCATCGGGCACGGGCAAGTCGATGTTCCTCGAAGCCCTGGGCCAGGCCGCCGTCGAAGCCGGACGGCGGGTGGCCTGGTTCAGCCTCGAGGGCCTCGGCGTGCTGGTCCGGCGTCACCGGGCCGATGACACCGTCACCCGGGCCATCGCCCGCATCCTGCGGGCCGAGCTCGTGGTGGTCGACGACATCGGGCTCTTGCCGGTCGGGCCCGACGCCGCTGAAGGCCTCTACCGACTCGTCGATGCCGCCTACGAGCGACGATCGGTGGCCCTGTCGTCCAACCTGCACCCCAGCGGCTTCGACGAGCTGATGCCCAAAACTTTGGCCACTGCCACGGTCGACCGGCTGATGCACCACGCCCACCTGTGTGCCACCACCGGCGAGTCGGTCCGCCTCGCCCAAGCCACCAGCGGCAACGGGGTCAGCCCGCTACTGGGGCCCCCGTCTGCTCGCCCCGCCAACGACAAGAGGAGGCCACCCAAGACAAACCGCTGAGGTTCCTACCCGGAGATCTGGTGGCCACCGGCAAGGAGTTCCGGTGGCCACCAGTCGGGAGGACTCATGGCCGCCAGTCGGGAGAATCCAATGGCCGTTGACAACCGGGCGAGCCCGATCTCG
>Ga0307374_10013907_pt1 | contig 11034 bp, 6 predicted proteins | sample OX3MG_FD_202532 | JGI IMG/M metagenome (GOLD analysis project Ga0307374, IMG submission 202532) | Soil microbial communities from Risofladan, Vaasa, Finland - OX-3 | ecosystem: Environmental > Terrestrial > Soil > Coastal area > Acid sulfate soil | place: Finland: Risofladan, Vaasa | collected... | reverse complement strand
GCCGCGGGCCTGGCTTCCGGGCCGATCGCCTCGTGCGGACTGCGGGTATTTCGCGACTACCTGGCCGTCTACCTTGCCTCTGCGGAGTTCGCCGGGCTCGCCAGCGACGCCGCGGACCGCAGGAGTGATCTGGCCCAGGTCACCTACCTGGTCCGCGTCAAGGGGCTGCGCGTCGAGGTGAGCAGGTACGACGGTGCGGCGGACTACAGCGCGGAGATCGAGGAGACGTTCGAGCGCTTCCGGCAGGGCGCGGTGAAGGACTACCGGATTAGCTACCGAGGCTGGCCGGGCATGAGCCATGTCGGCGCGCACATCCTCGACCTGGTCGCGCGGCTGTTCAGCGACGAGTTCTCCGCGCTCGAGGCCTTTTGCCGGCGCCATGGCGGGTTCGTCGATCCGAGGATCGCTCAGTTCGGGCGTGAGCTGACCTTCTACCTCGCGTACCTGGAGTACATCAGGCCGCTGCGCTCGGCCGGGCTGCGATTCTGCCTTCCGGAACTGACCGTTGATTCCAAGGAGATCTTCGCCCGCGACACCTTCGACATAGCACTCGCCGCCAGGCTGGTCGTCGGCCGCACGCCGGTCGTCCTGAACGATATCGAACTGCGTGACCCCGAGCGCGTCATGGTCGTCTCCGGCCCCAACCAGGGCGGGAAGACTACCTTCGCGCGCACCTTCGGCCAGCTTCACCACCTGGCCAGCACCGGATGCCCGGTCCCGGGAAGTTCTGCCCGGCTCTACCTGTTCGACCAGATCTTCACCCACTTCGAGCGGGAAGAAGACATCGCCGATCTCACCGGGAAACTCGAAGACGACCTGCTGCGGATCCAGACAGTGCTGCGGGCAGCGACGCCACGCAGCATCGTCATCATGAACGAGATCTTCACGTCTACGACGCTCGGCGACGCCCGGTTCCTCGGCCGCAAAGTGCTGGAGAAGGTCGCCGAACTCGATCTGCTGTGCGTCTACGTGACCTTCATCGACGAACTGGCGTCCTTCGGGGACACGGTGGTCAGCATGGCCAGCACGATCGTCCCCGATAACCCGGTACAGCGGACGTACAAGGTAGTCCGCAAGCCAGCTGACGGCCTGGCCTACGCCCTGGCCATCGCCGACAAGCACCGCGTCACCTACCAGCAGCTGCGGAAGCGGCTCACGCCATGAAGGCCCACCTGCTGTATCGCGACCAGGACTTCGACACCTCCGGCGAGCTGCCGCCCAACCGGGACGACCTGATCGGCGACCTGGAGCTGACCACGCTGCTCAACGCGATGGCGGCCGGCGGCAAGTTCCTCTACCAAATCTCGGAGAAGGTGCTGCTGACCAGCCTCAGTGACCCGGAGGCGATCCGCTACCGCCAGCGCATCCTCGCCGACTGCATCGCCGAGCCAGACATCATCCGGGAGGTATATGGCATAGCCGTCGGCGCGCTGGAGGACAAGCGCCGCCTCTGGGGGTTTTACTCGTCGCAGAACCCCTCCTCAGTGCTCTCCGCGGCGGTGAGCCAGCTCGAGGTCCTGATCGCCCGGCTCAGGCAACTGCGACAGATCGCCGACGACCACGGCGCCAAGTTCCGGTCCGACGGGCTGACAGCGTTCTTCCGCACCGCCCAGCGCGAACTGGACGACGACTACTTCGAGGCGCTCAGCCGCCACCTGAAGCAACTCCGCTTCCGTGACGGCGAGCTGATGAGCGCGCAGCTTCACCGGGACAACAGCGGGATCAACTACGTACTCCGATCGGGTCACGCCAGGCGCAACTGGCGGGAACGGATCGGGATAGCGCCAGCATCGGTCTACTCCTTCACGATCCCGCCCCGCGACGAAGGCGGAGCCCAGGCACTGTCCGCCATGACAAGCCGCGGAATCAACCTCGTCGCCAACGCGGCAGCACAGTCAGCCGACCACATCTCCAGCTACTTCACCATGCTGCGCGCGGAGCTCGGGTTCTACGTCAGCTGCCTCAACCTGCGCGACCAGCTCGTGGCTACGGACCAGCCAGTGACGTTCCCGGAGCCGACCGCGACGACCGCCTGGGAGCTGACCTGCGCGGACCTTCGCGACGTCTGCCTGGCCCTGCGGATCGATCACGTCGTCGGCAACGACGTCGCTGCTGACGGCAAGCCGCTGGTGATCATCACCGGCGCCAACTCCGGCGGCAAGTCCACCTTCCTGCGCAGCGTCGGCGTGGCCCAGCTCATGATGCAGTGCGGCATATTCGTGACCGCCAGATCCTTCCGGGCCAGCGTCTGCCAGGGGATCTTCACGCACTTCATCCGGGAGGAAGACCCGGCCATGATCAGCGGGCGCCTCGATGAGGAACTCGCCAGGATGAGCACCATCGCCGAGCAGATCAGCCCCCGCTGCCTCATGCTGCTCAACGAGTCGTTCGCGGCCACCAACGAGCGCGAAGGATCCGAGATCGGCCGGCAGGTCGTAACGGCGCTGCTGGAAGCCGGCATCAGGGTTTTCTTCGTCACCCACCACTTCGACCTCGCCGACAGCTTCCACCGCCAGCGCCCAGACTCCGCCCTGTTCCTCAGGGCGCCGCGGCAGCCCGATGGGCGGCGGGACTTCAAGCTCACCGCCGCCGAGCCGCTTCCCACCAGCTACGGCGTGGACATCTACTACCGCATCGGCGGATGGCTCGGTGAGTGCGACGGCAGTAACGCCGGCGCCTTGGGATGACCAGACCCGGCGCGGACGGGCGAACCGAAGCCGTGCCACAAGTAACCCGCTGAACGTACTGGCGGACGGGGATACGCGCAGCTGGTATCCCACCGCTCCGGCGAGACTACGGACAGCTTGATCGCCGACCTGGCGACCGGCTCGGGCTGCGGCGAGCGGACCCTGCGGGGATTCGACGCGAGCGATGCTGGCAGGTCAGATTGCCGACCAGGAAAATTGCCGACCAGGAAACAGGTCAGGTGGCGACGTGCCCTGCGCTGTTTCCGGCGGCTTCGGCCGCGCCGGCGTGGTATGTGGTGCTGGCGCCCCCGGCGGCAGGCGGCGTGGCCGACTCCAGCATGGCGAGCACGTGATCGATGGCCGCCAGGCGGTTTGCGAGTTCCCGATCACGGGCGGCGAACTCCTCTTCCGTCGCGGTGCGCAGCTTGTCGGCGTCGGCCAGTGCCTCCTCCAGCCGGCCGGTTCCCTCCTGATAGCGGGCATCGACTGCGCGCATGAGCCGCCTGCTTGCCTCTGCCAGCCGGTACTGCAGGTCAGCGCGAGCGCGACCGATCTGCCGCGGGACCAGGTCAGCGACCTCGCGGCGCAGGTGCTCCTTGGCGCGGTTCCGCCCGGCTTTGCCGGGGAGCCGACGGCGGATCGCTCCGGCAAGAAGCTCGGTCTGGCCTGCCTGGTCCGCGACCTGGTAGAAGAACCGCAGGCCGGGTGCCAGGTGATGGCCTGGGGCCGCGACGGCTAGGTCGAGCCCTAGCAGGTCAGCCGCTGCCTGGCGGACCGCCTCGAGTTCCGTGCGCAGGCTGTCGGTCAGCCGTTCGTCGAGCAGCGCGAGCCCTGCCTCCAGCGTGTCTGCCCGCTCGCAGCGCCAGGCCTCAGCTTCGGTGACGGCGAGCTCGGCTAGCTCCGCGCGGCCCGCGCGCTCGATCTCGGCGGCGGAGGCCGAGCGCAGCGCACCGTCGAGCAGGATCGCGAGCTGCTGGCTGACGCGGCGGGCGCGCTCGCGCTGAGCCCGCCCCGCCGCCTGGTTCAGATCGTCGAGCATGCGCCGTGACTCTGCTGCGGCACGAGCGGCCGCGTCCCGGCGCCGGTCCTGTACGGCGGCGAGCCGGGCGCTGAACGCGTGCACTCGCTCCGTGGCGCCGAGGCTGCGCATCTCGGCCGCCCGCCTGACCAGGATCACCTCGTCCCGCAGCGAACTGGCGATCTGCCGCGCATGCCCTTGCACCGAGCGCCGCAGATCGGCCGATCGGCCGCGTTCCAGGTAGCGGGTGAAGTCCGCCGTGAAGCCCGCGAAGCCGGCGTCGCCGGAACCGGACAGCGCCGCCCGCGCGGAGACGGGGTAAATCCGGACCGGCTTTCCGGCGGCCCGGACTGCCACCTCGGCGGTGAACTCCAGAACTTCGGTCAGTTCGCTGTCGGACAGGCGATCAGCCTTGTTCAGGACCACGAACATCGTGACCGACAGCCTCGCGACCTCGGCGATGAGCTCACGCTCGCTCGCCGAGACCGGCGGATCGGAGGTCAGCACGAACACCGCCGCGTCCATGGCCCTCAGCGCGGCTTCGGCCTCGATCGTGTTATGCCCGTAGACCGAGCCGGTGCCCGGGGTATCGACGAGTTCGACGCCTCGCTCCAGCAGGGGCGCGTCGACCGACACTGTCACCGAGGAGAGATTCCTGGAGTTGCCCGGATTGCCGCGCTCGGTCACCAGGTCATCGAGCGCGCTGAGCGGAAACTCCAGGATCCGGCCGCCAGGAAAGAGCGCCCTGACATGTTCCTCTTGGCCGTACTGGACTGTCGTGGCCAGGGCGGTTAGCGGTGTCACGCCAGCAGGCAGCACCGCTCGGCCGAGCAGGGCATTCACCAGCGTGCTCTTGCCTCGCTTCGCTTCGCCGGCAACCAGTACCCGCAGGCGCTGCCCGGCGAGCCGGCTCCGCAGGCCGACGATGGTGTCACGTTCCGGATCTCCGCCCAGCGCCCAGAGTTCATCAAGCGCCTTCAGCAGCAGGTCGGTTTGATCGAGTGCGGACACGCAGCCCCCTACCTGTGCCAGGCAGGGACCATTGGCGGCTGCTCCGCGGTTACCGGCGGGTCCCACCGCCGTCTGCAGACTTTAGGGTACCTAGCAGGCCCGCCGATTGCAGGCACCATCGGCCTGGCAGAGTTCCGCGTACATCCTCGCCTATGACGAGCACGGCCGCTACTTCGACCACGTGGCACCCCCGCAGTTCGGCAACCTCATGGAGTGCTTCGCATTCTGACCACCCGCCATGGAGCTGCTGCGCTATTTCTGGACTCGGTCGGAGCGTGAATCTCCGATCATGGCGTGTCGTCACCGGTACCCGATGAGGTGTGTAGTCGGGCGGACTGCAGCCTCAGGTGGTCATGCCAACGATCTGGCCATCGGCGCCGGGCGCGGTTGCTGACCGGACCGAGCCCGGCGGCCGGGCGATGCCCGGCCAAGTTGAGGCCTCGCGGATCTTCCAGTGGCGGGATGGGTCCCCTAGAGTTTGGCTAGCTGTTTGTGCGACATTACATCCGATACCAGTCATCTGCGAGCCGCCCGCGCTGCAGTGTGCGGTTCGCTCTGGGGAGTTACGCATGCACATTAGTGCTGGGGACACCGCCTGGATGCTGACCTCGACCGCTCTGGTCCTGTTCATGATGCCCGGGCTCGCATTGTTCTACGGCGGGCTTGTCGGCGCGAAGAATGTCACAGCGACGATGGTCCAGTCCTTCGTGGCCATCGGCGTAATCAGCTTGGTCTGGGTGATCGTCGGCTACTCGCTCACCTTCGGCGCTGACCACGGCGGCGTGATCGGCGGGTTGCAGAACGCGATGCTGATCGGGGTCGGCGCCAAGCCGAACAGCTACGCCCCGACCATCCCGGCGCTCCTCTATATGGCATTCCAGATGAAGTTCGCCGTCATCACCCCTGCGCTGATCGCCGGGGCGTTCTGCGAGCGGATGCGCTTCCGTGGCTACCTGGTCTTTATCGGGCTGTGGTCGCTGATCGTCTACTTCCCGTTCGCGCACGCCGTGTGGGGCGCAGGCGGCATCCTCGGCTCCGGCGGGCTGCACGCGATCGATTTCGCTGGCGGCTCGGTTGTGCACGAGCTAGCCGGCGCAGCTGCGCTGGCCACCGCCCTGTTCCTGCGGCGGCGGCACCAGCTCGAGCGGCCGCACAGCATTCCGCTGGTGCTGCTCGGCGCCGGGATCTTGTGGTTCGGCTGGTTCGGCTTCAACGCGGGAAGCGCGCTGTCCGCCGGATCAGTCGCCGCCTCGGCGCTGGTCAACACCCAGCTGGGCGGCTCAGCCGCGATGCTGGCCTGGATGGCCGTCGAGTGGTGGCGCCGGGGCAAGCCGACTGGTGTGGGGATCGCCGCAGGCGCCGTCGCGGGGCTCGCCGCGATCACCCCGGCATCGGGCTATGTGCCGCCGTGGGCCGCGATCATCATCGGCACGGCGGCCGGGCTGCTGTGTTACGGCGCGGTGCACCTGAAGGACATCTTCCACTACGACGACTCGCTCGACGTCGTGGGCGTGCACATGGTCGGCGGCCTGATCGGGGTCGTGCTGACCGGCGTCTTCGCTAGCCTTGCCGTGAACGCTGCCGGGCAGCCGGGTGGCCTGACTCAGCTTGGCCGCCAGGTTGTGCTGGCCATCGCCGGCATCGCCTACCCATTCGTGATGACCTGGATCATCTTGTGGGTCACCGACAAGACGGTCGGCTTGCAGGTGGACCCCGAACAGGAACAGGCCGGGCTTGACCTCGCCGAACATGGCGAGCCTGCCTATGACGTGCTGCCAGCGAGCGTCCCCGCGATGGCTGGCGTGATATCGAATGGCGCCCCCGCGGCCAGCGGCACGGCCGATGGCGGTGCCGCGGACCCGGAAGCGGTCTCCTAGCCTCGCCGGCCTGGCGAGCTCAGCTGATGAAACTGCAGCTGGGCTCGTCACGCGGACGCAACTCAGCGCGGTCCGGCATCTCGCAGCCCGACGCGAACCTGGGGTAGCGGGCGGGACCTTCTAGGTCGTGGCACTCGTGCGAAAGTATGGTCGCGCACCCAGGAGCGTGCGTTCGAGCACGATACTGCCTGACCTGCACGACGAGCAGCAGATGCCCGGAACAGTCACGGCACCCGGAATGACACTTTGCTGACCTGATTGAGCGGGACACGACCGTGGCGCCGTCCGACTCTACCGGCGCGATCGGCACCACCCGGTACATCGAGCTGGTCAACTCCAAGGTTGCCATCTACAGCCGCACGAGCAGCACCCCGACCGCCTCCGGGCCGCTGCTGCAGCTCACCGGGTGCGCAACGTCGGCCTGCACCGACTCCGTGTTCGACGTGCAGGTCATCTGGGACCCAGCCCTGAACCGCTTCTTCTACACGACCATGGATACGGGTTCGGGGTCCTCCCGCCGGAACCTCCTCAGCTTCGGCTTCAGCACCACTGCCACCCCGACTCTGTCGGCGTCGAGCTGGTGCCGCTACAGCGTGGGCTTCGGGTCCACCCTGCCGGATTACCCCAAGCTCGGCGACACCAAGGACTTCATGCTCATCGGGACCAACGATTTCAGCGGGTCATCCTTCGCCGGGTCCACCATCTTCTGGGTGAGCAATCCCCCGTCCGGGTCCACCTGCCCGGCACCGAGCACGTTCAAGACCGGGATCACGGGCACGCTGAAGAACGCCAGCGGAACGCGCGCGTTCACCCCGGTGCCGGCCAGCCAGACCGACACAAGTCCGACCGGGTGGGCGGTCGCCAGGCCGGCCAGCATCCCCTCCGGCGGGGCCGCCTTCCTGACCCTGTTCAAGGTCACCAAGTCCGCCACCGGCGCCGCGACCATCCCGACGACCGGGATCTCCGTCCCCGTCACCGCCTATAAGGTGGCTGCCTCGGCGCCCCAGCCGGGGACCACGTTCAAGCTCGACACCTTGGACACCCGCCCCACTCAGGCCGTGTCGGCCATCGACCCCTCGCACGGGTCGGTCACGGCACTGTGGACCCAGCACACGGTCTTCGGCGGGGCCGGCGCCCAGGTCCGCTGGTATGAGATCAACCCCGCAACCCACTCCCTGATCCAGAAGGGAACCATCAGCAGCTCGTCCCTGTACACGTTCAACGGGGCCATATCCCTGGACCGGCGGGTCAACGGCACGAGCAAGATGTCCGGCGGGGACATGGTGATCAATGTCAGCCAGTCGTCGGCGTCCGCCCTGGCCGCGGTCAAGGTGGCGTCCAAGATCGGCGCGAACGCCATCTCCGCCCTCACCCTGGTGGCTACCTCCGCCGCCGCCGACACCGGCTTCGACTGCATGACAACCAGCAGCCCCAACCTCTGCCGGTGGGGTGACTACGCGGCGGCCAGCCCCGACCCGGCGGCACCCACCACCGGGACGGCCGGGCAGGTGTGGGGGACATCAATGCTGTCCGCACCAGGCGGCAGCTCCTCAAGCGCCGGCTGGACAACCCGCAACTTCGCCATCAAGCCATAGCACGGGGAAACCGCGTGGGTCGCCCTCCGAAGGCAGCTGCGGCCCACGCGCCCGCCCCCCGGAGGCTGGGGGCTGCCTGGCCGGGCACGGTGAAGTTCCCTGGCGCGGCGCGGCGCTGAGGAGCCGACCGCCTGCAGTTCCTTGACCGTGAGATGTCGGCCGCGAGCTGCTGCGCCGGCAGGCCGCATCGAGCCTGCGGGTCACGCTCAGTCACCGGGCGCAGAGGTGTCTTGAGTGAATAGTGTGTGAACTGAGCAAGGTAGGCCATGATGATCGCAATCAGACCCAGCGCGCGGAGGTGCCAGAGTGACCGTAGGCGACCATTTCGAGCGGGTAGCCGCTGTCTACGAATCGCTGCGCACCACCGACGAGGCACCGGTGCGCAGGATCCGCCAGCTCTTGCCTGACCGCCCCGTCACCGGCCTCGATATCGGCTGCGGGACGGGACGGTACTCTCGGCTGCTGCGCGGGCTGCTGCCGGACGGGTCGCTGCTGGTCGCGAGTGATGTCTCGACGGCCATGCTGGCAGAGCTCAAGGCCGGCAATCGCGGCGGCGCCGTTGGGCTGGTGCCGGTGCGATCAACCGCCGAAGAGCTGCCGTTGCGGGCCTCCAGCCTCGACCTGGTCACCGCGTTCAACTGCGTTCACCACTTTGACCTCGGTCGCTTCCTGACCGCCGTCGCCCGGGTGCTGCGGCCCGGCGGCCAGCTCTTCATTTACACCCGCACCCCGCAGCAGAACGCGCGAACGATCTGGGGCCGCTATTTCCCGGGTTTCACCGAGCACGAGCAGCGCCTGCACAGCGAGGCCGCGTTCCGGGACGCCGTCAGGCAGACCGACGGGCTCAAGGTGGTCGCAACGCAGGCCTTCGAGCATCCGCGCTCGAGCACGGTCGAGCGGCTCAGGGCGCAGGCCGAGAGGCACCACTACTCGACGTTCTCCCTCTATGCGCCAGACGAGTTGCGCACGTCCATCGCGACGTTCCTGACTCGCCTGCCCAGCCCCAAGGTCTCCTGGGTTGACGAGCACTTCCTCGTCGTCATCGGCGGGAGCCGCCACGATCAGGTGGAGCCTGACAGCGAGAGCAGCCTGGCGGGGCCGGGCGATCAAGGATCCGGCCAAGATCAGCGCCGGGCGCGCCGGTGAGGGCTCCCAAGAGGCGGCGTAGCGGTCGCTCAGCGGCCAGCTCCTGACTGGAGGCAAGCGCCCGCGTGCACGCCGGTACAGCGCAAGTCCGGCCGGCGCCGGAGCGCTAGCTAGCTAGACCCGGAGGCCCGGTCGCCTGCATCCGGGCCGGTCGGCGGCAAACTTTCACTCGATCACCGCTCGAGACCCTTAGGCCGCCGGGCCGGCGGCGGCACGCGGTGCCGGGTCAGCCTTCCGAGTACGGCCGCGCATCCAGAAGATGATCGCGAGGACGACCGAGACGAACCCAACCGCAGCCAGCACAATCGGCAAAGTCGTGCGGAACAGCTGGATGGTATTTCCGTTGTTCGTCGCGTCGGTTACCGTCGCTTGGACGCTCGACGGGTTGCCTTTGTAGCTGTCCACCAGCACCGGAAGCACGGGAACGATCTTCTCGCCCGGCAGCGCGATGCCGCCTATCTGCTTCTCGCTCGTGCTGACGTCGATGACCTCTCCGGTTGTCGGCGCCACCCAGTACGTGCTGGTGGCCGTGTAGGTGTAACCGAGCGGAACCTGGACTGCATGCGGGAAGTCCCGCGCGACGCTGGACAAGAGGCCTGGGGAGACGAATCCGGCCTTCGCGGCGGTCTGAAGCACCCGCACGGGCAGCGTCTTCGGGAGTGCCTGCAGGACCTGGGCGTTCCTGATCGGCGCCAGCGGAACGGTCGTCTGGTACACGTAGGTGTTCACTCCGGCGTGCTGTTGCTGCCTGACGTACTTCAGCGGCGTCGTCGTGTGCGTTGTCTCGTCCCACCCGGTGTAATTCTGCTGTTTCGCTCCGATGGGCCAGCTGATGGTGAGACCGTGCGCGTCGATAACATTCCAGCTGCTCGGATGACTCGTCGTCGCTTCGAGCGATGTCCGGTCCACCGCGTACCGTACGGTGTACCCGCCGATCCGGCGGCCCGTGACGTCTGCTGTGCTGGAGTCCCGCGCCAGCGCCGTACTGCCCGCGGTCTGCAGCACTGTGACCTGCTGACGGATGGTGACCGGGAGTCCGGTCTTGATCGCGCCGGCGAAATCGCCGCGCGCTAGAGCGGCCGGGTCAGCCAGGCTCTGGATCTTCCCGTCATAGGTTCGGACCGTGTTGGAATCGCTGGGCAGGCGGGCGACGAACGCCGGAGTTATCCAGAAGGCGAGGAGGCCAGCGGCGACAAGCAAGACCACCCCGACGACGCCGCAGGCGATCGCGGCTTTGCGCATGGCGAGTACCTGATTCGGGCTTACCGCGCAGGCCTCCCCCGAGGCCTGACTAGCGCAGCATGCTCTTCCCCGAGCCTCGCCCTCCGCGAGCGGCCTGACCTCGCCCGCAACGGGTGAACTTACGGTAGGTCGCCCCCTTCCCTGGGTCGCCGGGCCGGCTGGCCGTAGGTCGGTCCGCTTCCGGCGGCCCTGTCCGACCGATGCCTGTGCGGCAGCGGCGCCTTACATCCCAGTTTCGTTGCAAAAAATATTGATACGAGGCGGCTGCCGATCCATGCCCGATGGCGAGACCAGGGCGTCGATGCGTCGGGCTCATAATCCGCCGGTCGTGGGTTCGATCCCCACCCGCCCCACCATGAGGTATTCACACTTCACCAGGATCTATGTTCACATTTGGGTCTGGCATTCTCGGCCAGCCTGGATGATCTTGCTCTGTGGGCTGCCGTGGTGCTTGCCCG
>Ga0307374_10013904_pt1 | contig 11034 bp, 14 predicted proteins | sample OX3MG_FD_202532 | JGI IMG/M metagenome (GOLD analysis project Ga0307374, IMG submission 202532) | Soil microbial communities from Risofladan, Vaasa, Finland - OX-3 | ecosystem: Environmental > Terrestrial > Soil > Coastal area > Acid sulfate soil | place: Finland: Risofladan, Vaasa | collected... | reverse complement strand
GGCGTCCGCGGCACCGGCCGCAACTGGAACACCATGACCAGGCTGGCCGCCCTGGCCGGCGGCTAGTTGCGCGCCTGGTCGACCAGCTTGTTCTTTGCGATCCACGGCATCATGGCCCGAAGCCGCGCGCCCACCTCCTCGATGGGGTGTTCGGCGTTGCGGCGGCGGATGGCGTTGTAGTTGGGCTTGCCGGCGGCGACCTCGAGCATCCAGTCGCGCACGAAGCGGCCCTCCTGGATGTCCTTCAGGATCCGTTTCATCTCGGCCTTGGTCTCGGCCGTCACCACCCGCGGACCGGACACGTACTCGCCGAACTCGGCGGTGTTGGAGACCGAGTAGTTCATGTTGGCGATGCCGCCTTCGTAGATCAGGTCGACGATCAGCTTCACCTCGTGCAGGCACTCGAAATAGGCCATCTCGGGCGCGTAGCCGGCCTCCACCAGGGTCTCGAAACCAGCGCGGATCAGCTCCACCAGGCCACCGCACAGCACCGACTGTTCCCCGAAGAGGTCGGTCTCGCATTCCTCGCGGAAGCTGGTCTCGATGATGCCGGAGCGGCCGCCGCCGATCGCCGAGGCGTAGGCGAGGCCGAGATCGAGCGCATTGCCGGTGGCGTCCTGGGCCACGGCGATGAGGCAAGGCACGCCGCCGCCCTTCTGGTATTCGCCGCGCACGGTGTGGCCGGGGCCCTTGGGCGCCACCATCAGCACGTCGATCGACGGCTTGGGCTCGATCAGGTTGAAATGGATGTTGAGGCCGTGGGCGAAGAGCAGGGCCGCGCCGTCGCGGATGTTGGGAGCGATGTGCTCGAGATAGATGCCGCGCTGCAACTCGTCGGGCGCAAGCACCATGATCGCATCAGCCCACCCCGCCGCCTCGGCCACCGTCATCACCTTCAGCGCTTCGGCCTCGGCCTTGCGGGCGGACGCCGAGCCCGTCCGCAGCGCCACCGCGAGGTTGGCGACGCCGGAGTCTCGCAGGTTCAGGGCGTGCGCGTGGCCCTGCGAGCCATAGCCCACGATGGCGATCTTCCTGTCCAGGATACGGGCAAGATCGGCGTCGCGATCATAGTAGACGCGCATGGGCGCCATCTCCGTCGCAGTCCGGGGAAACGCCTCCCTGGAAGAGGGCCGCTATCGATAGGTTTTTCGCCGGGCCGTCAAGGCGCGCCGCGCCTCACCACCAGAAGACGTTGTATTCCACGGAGAGCACCTCGCCGGTGTAGATGTCGATCAGCAGGGCGTCATGGCCTTCGCGGATCCATTCGGCGCCGATCGGCGGCGAGGGCAGGCCGTAATTGCCCCAGTCCAGATAGTAGTTCGGCGCAAACCAGCCCCATGGCAGATAGTCGCCAAAGTACCAGCTGCGCGCGTACCAGCCCTGCGGATAGTCATACGGCCGAACGTAGAAGCGGCGCTCGGCGCGGAACTCGTGCGGGTAGCGATCGGGATCGAACCAGCGGCGGCCTCGGTCGCGGTCGCGAAGCTGATGATGCTCGCCCGGAGCGCCCACGAAGCCCCCGTGCTCGCCGCCTTGGCCGCGCCAGTGACCGCTCCCGCCCTGCGATCCGGGCATGGCGCCCCGGCCATGCCAGTCCTGCTGGCCGCCGGGGACATGCGCGTTCGCCGGCGGCGCCGGCGGGCCGGCCCGGTGCTGTTGACCGTTCCAGTGCGGCTGACCATTCCACTGCTGCCGGCCGCGCCACACCTGCCGACCCGGAACCGCCTGGCCGTTCCAGCCGGGGTGACCTTGCGCCGCCTGGCCGTTCCAGCCCGGGTGGCCGCCGCGCTGAGCCCAGCCGCCGTGCTGGCCGTTCCAGTCTGCGCCGCCGGGGCGCCGGAACGGCTGGCGGGTGGGCGCGGACGGCGCCGATTGGCCATGCCACGGCTGGCCGCCCGCAAAACCATGGGACGCAGGAGGCGCGAGGGGCGCGGGGCTCGGCGCATGCGCGGGACCGCGCCAGCCGCCCTGGGCGGCGGGGGCCGGCGGCGGATGCTGGCCGCGGCCCCGCCCGCCCCAGCCCCCATGGTTCTGCGGCTGCGCCTGGGCGGCGGCGGCGATCGCCGCCAGCGCCAGCGCCAGCGCGGTCGTGGTCAGAGGTCTCATCGATGCTGCTCCTTGCCGGCGCTTGCCTGGTGGGCGCGCCCAGTGCGAACCATCGCCGAGAACCTGGCGCCCGGCGCATGAACCGGCCTTGAACGGCGCCGAACGCCGCGTCCCAATGCCGCGCGAGCGACGGCATGGTGGGCCCGGCAGGACTCGAACCTGCAACCAGGCCGTTATGAGCGGCCGGCTCTGACCATTGAGCTACGGGCCCTGGGGAGCGCCGCGGGGTAGCATGGGCGCAAGGGAGCTTAAAGGCGCCGTTCAGCTTGGCTGGGCGAGGCTTGCCCCCGCGCGCCGCAGCCCGATGGCTTTGGCCAGGGAGAGACTTGGATGATGAAGCCCACGACGATCGCCGCCTCGCTGATGTTCGCCGCCTTTGCGCCTGGCGCCCTCGCCGCGCCCATACGGACGCTACAGCCGCCGGGCGCCGCGCCGGCCCGGTTCGCAGCGACCACCCTCGACATCTCCGCCGCCGGCGAGGTCAGCCTCGCGCCGGACATGGCGAGCATCAGCCTGGGCGTCGCCAGCCAGGCGCCGAGCGCGGCCGAGGCGATGGCCCGCAATGCGGCGGCGATGGCCAGGGTCGTCGCGGCACTGGGCGCCCGCGGCGTCGCGGGCCGCGCCATCCAGACCTCGAACCTCGATCTCAGCCCGCGCTACGTCTACGCCCAGAACCAGCCGCCGCGGCTGGTCGGCTACCAGGCCTCCAATCAGGTGACGATCACCGTGCTCGACCTGGCGCGCCTCGGCCGGACGGTGGACGCCGCGGTGGCGGCGGGCGCCAACAACGTAAACTCGATCAGCTTCGGGCTGCGCTCGCGCGTGCCGGCCGAGAACGCCGCGCGGCTGGCGGCGGTCAAGCGGCTGGACGACGAGGCCGCGCTCTATGCCGACGCCGCCGGCTATCGCATCCGGCGGCTGGTGAACCTCACCGAGGGGCCGTCCTATCCGGTGGCGCCGCCGCGGCCGATGATGCTGATGGGCGCCGCCCGCGCCGCCGCGCCGACGCCGGTGGAAGCCGGCGAGATCAAGGTGCGCGTCGAGGTCAGCGGCGAGTTCGAGCTGGAGCGCTAATGGCCAGGCGCGGACGAGACGCCCGCCCGGGCGAAGGCGTCGGCGAGGCGCGAGTTGATCCAGCGTCCGGGCAGGGCGTTCGGCCCTTCCATCACCGCCGAATAGACGAGGTCGCCCTTGGCGTCCGGAACCTTGGCCTCGGCCCAGCCCACCATGCGCGAGCCGTCCGCGACCGAGGCGCAACTGGCGAAGCGGCCGCCGGGGGTGCTGGCCAGCGGCAGGGCGGATTGGGCGCTGAGCGTCCCCGGCCGATCGCAGGCCGGCAGGGGCCGGGCGCAGTTGAACCCGTCGCCGTAGCGATAGACCACGCGCCCGGTCGCGGCCTGCGCCATCAGGAGGCAGGTCGCCGGGTCGCCGATCGCGTGGGCGACGGCGGCGTCGAGGGCGCGCGTCGGAACGCCGCCGGCCGAGGGCGAGCGCGAACAGGCGGCGGCGAGGAGCGCCAGGGCGCAGCCGAGCATCGCGCCGAAACGGGCCAGGCAGGGCTGGGCCGCCGGGCGCACGGGCGTCAGGCCGCCCGCTTGATCGCGTTGTGCTCGTCCAGCAGCACCACGGTCGGGGCGTAGTTGCGCGCCTCGTCGGCGGGCATCTGGCCATAGGCGACGATGATCAGCCGGTCGTGCTTCTGCACCAGGCGCGCGGCCGCGCCGTTGACGCCGATGACGCGCGAGCCCGCCGGCGCGGCGATGGCGTAGGTGGTGAAGCGCGCCCCGTTGGTGATGTCGAGCACGTCCACCTGTTCGTGCGGCAGGATGCCCGAGGCGTCGAGCAGGTCGCGGTCGATCGAGATGGAGCCTTCGTAGTCGAGGTCCGCCTGGGTCACGCTGGCCCGGTGGAGCTTGGCCTTCATCAGGGTGAGCAGCATCTGGGATAACCGGTCTCGAACGGGCGATCGCGCCCGGGAACATGGGCCGCCCCGCCGCACGCCGCTATAGCCGAGGATGGGCGCGCGCCGCAACCGGACCGCCTGCCCTCGCCCAAAGTCGCGGCTGCCTGGCGCCTGTCCCACGTCCAGGATGGCGATTTGGCTCGACGCTATGTATCATTTTTGATACTCCGGTCTCGGATGCCAGAGGGCCGAAAGCGGTTACCCGCGCGATTTTACGAATCCGCCCACGGTCGCGCGCCCGTGGGCGACTGGTTGCTTGAACTGGGCGACGATGACCGCCGAACGATAGGCAAGGACATCGCCAAGGCCGAGCTTGGCCGATGCCGCAGCATGATCCGCAGCAACCTGAGCGACGGCAAGACCGCGCGGGTTGTGTTCGGCATCGCCGGCAGGGGCATGGTGCTGCTGCACGGCTTTATCAAGAAGACGCAGGCCACGCCCAGAGCCGAGTTGGTTTTGGCGCGAAAGCGACTGGAGGAGGTGGAGTGATGGAAAGCGACAAAGGGCGCATCGGCGCCAGTTTCGCAGAGTTCCTGGACGAACAGGGCGTGCGCGAGGAAATAGAAGGGCAGGCGGTCAAGGAGCTGATCGCCGAACAGATCAGCGCGGCGATGAAGGAGGAGGGTCTCAGCAAGGTTGCGATGGCGCAGCGGATGCACACGACCCGCGCCCAGCTCGATCGCCTTCTCGATCCGGCCAACCCGTCTGTCACGCTGGCCACCTTGCAGCGGGCGGCGAAGGCTGTGGGCCGCCGCCTGACGATCGCCCTGAGCTAAAGCGCCCGGAAAACCGGGCGCGCCGTCGCCTCAACCGACTCTCGCGCCGTGCTTGCGGCTGGCCGCGAGGCGGGCTTCGAGGGCCGCCCGGCCAAGGCGGCCGGTCCTGCCGACGTCCAGCAGCCTGAACCGTGCGTCGGTGGCGCGCATCCATTCGGCGAGGGTGATCTTGCCGTCGAGGTTGAAGTCGGCCCCGCTCACCGGCTCGGCTTCGTCGATCAGGCGCTGGATCGGCGGCCCGGCGCCGCGCTTGCCGTGCTTCCTGCCGTGTTGCGGCGGCCCCATCAGGCCGGCGACCGGCCCCTCATAGGAGGCGATCAGTTCGGGGGCGATGTCGCTCTCGTAGGCCTGGACCTCGAAGCCGTCGATGACGCCGTCGCCGTCGGTGTCGAGGCGCCTGAAGAACCGCAGGGCGTCGGCGCGGAACTCCGCCAGGTCGATGAAGCCGTCGTGATTCGTATCGGCCTGGTCGAACCAGGCGTCGAAAGGGCTGGGGCGCCCGGGGGCGGCGCGAAACGGCTCGCCCGAAGGACTGAGGAAGATCGCCGGCCGGGGCGCGGGAACCGGCGTTGGGGCGCCGAGCGCCGGCCCGGCGGCGAGCGCGCCGGCGAGGGCGAGGAGCATCAGCCGTCTCATGCGCGCCATCCTCGGCCCCCAAGCGTAGCCTGGGCGCAGTTCGCGGCGAATTTCCGACCCTTGCGGTTGCGGCGCCGAAAGGCCGGCCGCTACTGCCGCGTCGCCGTGAACGTGCCCTGGGCGGCGCCGGCATCGACCGCACCCTTCAGCGAGCCATCGGGCTGCACCGCGCCGGTGTAGTCCAGATGCACCGGACCGCCGTTGTAGGTGGTGTCATAGGCGAGCTCCACCGTCTTGCCGTCGGGGCTGACCTTGCCGGTGGCCTTGATCGCCTCGCCCTGCGAGCCGGTGCAGGGGCCGGCCAGGGCGCCGCCGGCGCCCTCGGCCAGCTTGCAGGTGACGGTGTAGTTGATCCCCATGGCGTCGAAGGCGCCGTCGATCTTCCAGGCGCCCGACATGTCGGCCGCGGCCGCGATGGCGGGCGCGAGCGCCAGCAGCGCGGCGCCGATGAGCATCTTCTTCACGTGGGACCTCCCGGTTGAAGCTGGGCTTATAGCGCGGCGGTCCAGGCCGGTCCAATCCCGCGCCGGCTCCTGCGCCGGCTTCCGGGGGCTGGGAGAGGCTGAGCGGCGCCTTGGCCCCCGATCGCCCGTTGCCCCTTGACGCTGAGCTACGCCTGTAGTTCTGTCGGTGAGCTACTGATGTAGTTTTAGAGGAAGCGCCCGCGAGCATGTCCGCACCGCCTAGTCAGGGCCTGCGCACCTACTACCTGCTGGTGGCGACCGGCGCCGTATCGCAGGTCGGCAGCCGCATCAGCTTCTTCGCGGTCGGCATCTCGGTCTTCACCCGGACATCGCATGCGACGCCGATCGCCATCATTTCGCTGTGCCAGGTGCTGCCGTGGATCATCGGCGGCGGGTTCGCCGGGGCGCTGGCCGACCGCTATGACCGGCGCCGGCTGATGATCCTCGCCAACGCCGGCTTCGCGGTCACCAGCGCACTGCTGCTGGCGAGCTTCGCCTCGGGTGCGTTCCGGCTCTGGCATCTCTACGTGCTGGCCCTGATGACGTCGGCGCTCGGCGCCGTCAGCGGGCCGGCTTTCCGCGCCTGCGTGCCCATGCTCGTGCCCGACAGCCACCGCGACCGCGCCAACGCGCTCGGCCAGATGACCGGATCGGCCGCGAACGCGATCGCGCCGGCCCTGGCCGGCCTGCTCTACGCGGTGATCGGCGTGACTGGCGCGATCCTCATCGACATCGCCACCTTCGGGCTCGCCATCCTCGTATTGCTGTGGGTCCGCATCCCGATGCCGGCGAGGACGGCGCCGGGCGCGCAGATGGGGCGGGCGCTCTGGCGCCAGGGATTCGACGGCGTTCTCTACCTCTGGCGGCGGCCGCCGCTGCTGGGGCTTTGCTTGGTGGTGAGCCTGGTCTCGTTCCTGATGGGCGGCCTCGGCGTGCTGATCCTGCCCTATCCCTTGGCGCGCACCCATTCGACGCTGGCGTTCGGCATCGTGCTTGCCTGTGCGGACGTCGGCACGGTCGCCGGCGCCGCGGCGATGGCCGCCTGGGGAGGCACGCGGCCGCGCATCCACACGGTGATGCTGGCGCTCTTCGTCGCGGGACTGCTGCTGGCGGCGGCCGGCGTGGCGCGCGACACCGCCGAGCTCGCGGCGAGCTTCTTCGCCTTCATGTTCATGCTGCCGTTCGTGAACGCCGCATCGACCTCGATCTTCCAGGCCAAGGTCGCCCCCGGCGTGCAGGGTCGAGTGTTCGCGGCGATGGGCCAGATCGCGCGGCTGACCATGCCGCTCGCCTTGCTGATCGCCGGCCCGCTCACCGACCAGGTGGCGGAGCCTGCGGTTGGCGCGCCCGGCTGGCGGACGGTGGCCTGGCTGGTGGGCGCGCACGCCGGGGCGGGGATGGGGCTCCTGCTGGTGGCCGGCGGGCTGGCGACGGCCGCGCTTAGCCTCGCCGCCTACGCGCTGCCGGCCCTGCGCCGGCTCGAGGCGAGCCTCCCCGACCACGCCGCCACGCCGGCCGGGGCGTAGGTGCGTCACGTCGGTGGAACCGACCTGATCGAATCAGACGCTCCGTGCGCGAAGCTGCGGCCAGCGCGGCGAATGACAGGAAGCACGTGGCCCCGTAGTGACCAGCGCCTGAGTGGGTGCAGACGGAGCCTTCCCTTGCAGGCGTCTGAGGTTTCGCGTGCGGTGGCGGCGGCCATGTCGATCGCCTCGGCGCTCGATCTGACCGTCGACGATGCGGTCGTCCTTCAGAATTCCAACAAGCTCTCCGCGCGCCTGCTGCCTTGCGATGTCCTGGCCCGAGTGGCGCCTCTGGCGCATCAGCGCGCCCAGTTCGAAATCGGGCTCGCGCAACGGCTCGCCGAAACTGCGAGCCCCGTGGCGGCTCTCGAGCCTCGCGTGGAGCCGCGCGTCTACGAGCGTGACGGCTTTGCGATCACGCTGTGGACCTACTACGCATCCGTGACGCCTCCAGACGTCGCGCCGGCGGACTTTGCGAAAGCGCTCGCGCGGCTGCATGCCGGCATGCGCAAGCTCGACGCCGCCGCGCCGCACTTCACGATCCGGGTTGCCGAGGCTCAGCAACTCATGGCGAGCCGCGAGGTGACTGCGGCGCTCCCCGACGCGGACCGGGAGCTTCTCGGCAGCGCGCTGAGCGGCCTGAGACGAGCGATCGCCGAGCGCGGCGCGGTGGAGCAGCTTCTGCACGGCGAGCCGCACCCGGGCAACCTGCTCGGCACGAAGGACGGGCCGGTGTTCATCGACCTCGAGACTTGTTGCCGTGGGCCGATCGAATTCGACCTCGCCCACGTGCCGCAAGAAGTTGCGAAACACTATCCGGACGTCGATCAGGGACTGATGGGCGCGTGCCGGGGCCTCGTGCTTGGGATGGTCGCAGCGTGGCGCTGGGACGTGGGCGACCAGTTCCCGAACGGGCCGCGAGTGGGCCGGGAACTCGTGGGCGCCCTGCGCAAGGGTCCGCCGTGGCCTACGCTCGACGTCGTGATGCGGGAAATGGCTGGTCCATAAGCGGATGGGCGCCGCCAGCCCTGGCGCCGATTCGGCTCAGGAGCGTCGGGATGACCGGTACTTGCCCCAGACGGGCTCGACCAGCAGCGAGATGAGCGCGATCGCCACGCTGGCGTTGATCGCGTAGCTGGCGGTCGGCGGCCCGAGGGGGTCGAGCCCAAGGGTGCCGAGCACCGCGCCGAGCGCGCCCAGGAAGAGGACGGGCGCCGAGATGTAGCAGTGCAGCCGGTGGCAGCGGGCCGCATTGAGGGCGCAGCCGGCGCCCATCCAGGCCAGCGCCACCGCCCAGACGAGCGTCCTGGCGTCTCGCGCCAGCGGCAGGAAGTTGGTGGCGAACCCAGCGAGGAACGGCAACCCCCACCAGAAGAAGGCGCTCGTGGGCCGCGCCAGGAAGTCCCTGGCGCCCGGCGTGGTTTGCGGTTGCGCAGTCATGGATGAAGGCTCGCTCCAGCATCGGCGACGCAGCAGGCGCCGTGGGTCTGGACCGGCGGGCAGGCGACATCGCCGTACGAGCAGAAGACGCAGCAATCGCCCGGTCTCGGCGTCAACAGCGCCCCGCATCCGGGGCAGTCGTAGAAGTAGCTGCAGGCGTCGGTCGGCATGGTCTGGGTGGCCGCGTGTCCGCACTGCGGGCAGGTGATGGTCGAGCGCAGCGCCGCGATCGGCGAAGGGCCGCTCACTTCGGGGCGCCATTCGCAAGGATCGGGCGGCGCGCGTACCCGCGGCGGTCCGCGCCGGAGCGCGTTTCGCTCAGCCGCTGCATCTGCGCTCGCCGTCTCGTTCCGACATCCTGATCGAGCGTGCTACGACCTGTAGCCGCTACGGATACAAGCGGAAAAAACGCCGATTTGGGTGGATGGCCTCAGCCTCGAGCGTCGGCGCTGGCGTCCAGCCTCTCGCTCTCCAGCAATTCCAGCACCGGGCAGAGGGGCGCAGGTCCATCCTCGGTGCATCGGCCGACCGTGTCGGCAAGGATGGTTGCGAGCCGAGCCAGGTCGGCGATCTTGGCGCGCACGTCATTCAGGTGGGTTTCGGCGACGACGCGCACCTCCTGGCAGGCGCGATGCCCAGGCTCGGCCAGGCCGAGCAGCGCCCGGATCTCCTCGATGGAGAAAACCCAGCTCCCGCGCCCGGCGCACGAAGGTCAGGCGGCGCAGAGCCGGCGCGTCATAGGCCCTGTGGCCGCCCTCGGTGCGGCCGGGCGCGGGGATCAGCCCGATGCGTTCGTAATAACGGATGGTCTCGAGATGTACGCCGCTCATGCGGGCGAGCCTGCCGATCGAGAGTCCACGAGACGCGCGCACGTGAATACCTCTCGATCCCGTAGTGACTACGGAATGCAGCATGCCTGGGAACGAACATCAAGACCAGCCCGCCTGCGCGCGAGGGCGTTCAAGCGAAGCTTTGGCCGCCCCGACCGCGAGTTCGACGTCGTGACTTCGATGAGACACCGCGCGACAAGGCGCCGGGCTAAGGCAGAGGACGAGGAGGCTCGGCCGATGATCGACCATATGGGGTTCTACATCCGCGACGCGGGCAGGAGCCTCGCATTCTACCAGGCGGCGCTGGCGCCGCTCGGCATCGAGGTCGTGCAGGAACAGCCGCAGTTCAAGGCGAAGATCTTCATGCGGCGGGGCGGCGTCACGTTCCTGTGGTTGGGGGAGCCCGACCGCGGCGATCCGCGCATCGCCAATCCTGGCGTCTCGCCGGTGCATATCGGCTTCTCTGCCGCGAGCCGGGCCGAGGTCGATGCCTTCTACGCCGCGGCTTTGGCGGCGGGCGGCCGCGACAACGGCCAGCCGAGCCACTCACGGCCGACCTGCTACAACGGCTTCGTGTTCGACCCGGACGACAACAACATCGAGGCAATCTGGCAGACGGAACGCGTCGCGGCGGCGCCAGCGGTGGATTGACGGACGTGGCGGCAAATCTACTTGCCGGCCGGCGCCACCGGGTAACGGCCGACTAAATCCGGACGCGGCCTCGTCCAAGCCGCCTTGCCCGAGGCCTTCCGCGGTAGCACAAGCTGCGACATGCACCTGAGCCACAATCCCGCTGCGCCTGCGGCTCCGAAGATCGGTTTCGAGCAGTTCCTCGCGGTTGACGTTCGTGTCGGCCGCGTCGTGGCGGCCGAGCCATTCCCGGAGGCGCGCAAGCCCGCCTACAGGCTGACGCTCGACTTCGGCCCCGTGATCGGTACGAAGACGTCGAGCGCGCAACTCGTCGACCACTATACGCCGGAGTTGCTCGTCGGAAGGCTCGTGGCGGCGGTCGTGAACTTCGCGCCCCGGCAGATCGGCAAGTTCATGTCGGAAGTGCTCACCCTTGGCTTTCCCGATGAACAGGGCGCCGTCGTGCTCTTCAAGCCCGACAAGGACATCCCGATCGGGGGACGGATGTTCTGAACGAGCGCGGCGTGGGTCACCCGTTCATGTTGACTTCCAGAACGGCGAAACCTACCGATTTTCGAATGGCCAAGCTCGAAACCAACCCGATCGTACCGGACGCCCATATTGGCGTCGCGGTTGGCCAGGAATAGTCCCGTCCACCTACCGCTG
>Ga0307374_10013903_pt1 | contig 11035 bp, 13 predicted proteins | sample OX3MG_FD_202532 | JGI IMG/M metagenome (GOLD analysis project Ga0307374, IMG submission 202532) | Soil microbial communities from Risofladan, Vaasa, Finland - OX-3 | ecosystem: Environmental > Terrestrial > Soil > Coastal area > Acid sulfate soil | place: Finland: Risofladan, Vaasa | collected... | reverse complement strand
GCCTGACGGACTCGTCCAGGCGTTTTTGAGAAATCCGCCCGTCCCGCACGGCGGCCAGCACCGCGGCGTAGCTTTCTGGAAGATTTTTCTTGCCGATGAGAAGAAGATCGCAGCCCGCCAAAAAGGCGCGCAGGGCGGCTTTGGGGATGGTGTAGGTGTTGGCGATGGCGCCCATGTCCAGACTGTCCGTGACGATGACGCCCTGAAATCCCAGCTCGCGGCGCAGCACGCCGCCGAGGACGGCGCTGGAGAGCGTCGCTGGAAAATCGGGGTCGAGCGCCGTCATGACGATGTGCGCCGACATGATGGCCGGGACGCCCGCGGCGATGGCGGCCTTGAAAGGGGGAAGGTCTATTTTTTCCCAGGCAGCCAGAGGCCGGTCGATGACGGGAAGCTGCTTGTGCGAATCGGTCTTTGTGTCGCCGTGCCCTGGAAAATGCTTGGCGACGGGAATGATTCCGGCCTTCAAGTATCCGCGGACGGCGGCGGCGCCGAGCGTGGCGACCTCGGCGGGATTTTGGCCGAAAGACCGGATGCCGATGACGGGGTTTTGGGGGTTGCTGTTGACGTCGACGACGGGGGCGAAGTCGACCTGGATGCCCAGGGCGCGCAATTCTCGCCCGTTGATGTAGGCCGCTTTTTCCGCCAGGGACGGCGATCCTGCCGCGCCTAGGGCCATGTTCGAGGGAAACAAAGTCGCGCCGTAGAGCGGCTCGGTGAACAGCGGCCCGCTTTCGTAATCAGCGGCGATGAGCAGGGGCACTCGGGACGGAGCCAGGGTGGTCCAGGCACGCATTCGCCGCGAGAAATCCTCGGCCTGCTTCCCGGTGAACTTGTGCCAGCGCAGCAAAACGGCGCCGACCTTGCCGGACTGGATGAAGGGCTTGTCCTGCGCGGCGATGTCCGTGTCGGCGGCGATGACGAAGAGCTGGCCGACTTTTTCCTGGATGGAAAGCTTCCGCATCAGTTCGTCGATCTTCCCTGATGGCGAGGCGAAAAGCGTGGAGGGCGCGAAGAGAAGAAGCGGAATAAGCGCATGAAATGTTCTCCGGCGCATAGAGCCATCATAGTTTAGAACATTCATCATCGCAATATTTACATAACAGGGGAGCGCTAAAATACAGGGCGAAAATGGCGGTTCTGCGCGGCCGTATCATCGCTTGCCTGCTGGCTTTCTGCGCGGCGCTGGCTCCCTTGGGAGCCGCCGCCCAAGCCCTTTCGTCCGCCCAGCAAAGTCTCTTGTCCCGCTACCAGTATCAGATAAAGCCCGACGGCAGCGTGTGGGCGCCGGACGCCGCGGCGCCACTTGACGCCTCCGGCGTGGAGGCGGCGCTCTCCCGCGCGGCCGGCGCGCAGAGGCTCAAGGCCCTCCTCCAGGTCGACATGATTTTGGATCAAAGCGGTGGCAAGGACAATCTCACGCCGGAGCAGACCGAGCGGATTAAAGACATCCTGCGCAAGAACTGGACTTATTTCCCGGAAGCGTCCCGGGCGGATATTTCCGGCTACTTCTCACCCGAGGAGCTCAACTCCTTGAACGCCGAGGCGGCGGCGCCTGCGGCAAGTCAGGCCGCGCTCGTCGCATCTCCTGCAACGGTTCCCGAAGAGGCCGCTCCGGACGCCGCTCCTGCCGCATCCGATTCTTCCGCGCCTGCGGATGAAGCCGCCGTTCCCGCGGCCGCGGTTCCCGTTCCGGTGCTCGATGATTCTCCTGGCGCGGATTCCGCGCAGAATCTTTCCATGAGCGTCCCCGCTCAATCTGCCGCGACGGCTCTTCCGGCGGCGGCTTTGCCGGCGTTAAAACCCTCTCCCGCTCCGGTGCAAGTTCCGCAATCTCCCGCGGTCGCCGCGTCCGCCGCCGCCTCTGCGGCGCCGGTCCCGCCGCTTCCCGCGCCCAAGCCTGCGCCGGTTTCGGCTCCGCCGCTGGCTTCCAAGGCGCCCTCGGCTCCGGCCGCGGCGCTGGCTTCGCCGGTTCTTCCCTTGGCCGGCGCGCTGCACCCCGCTCCGGCGGCTCCCATGGCCGCGCCCGCCGCTACGGTCGTGGGCGCTCCCGCCAGGGCGGTCCAGGAGATGCGCGCGCTCGCGGCCGGCCCTGCCGGCAAGGCAAGCCTCGGCGCGGGCTTGGTTGGTTTTCAGATTTTTCCGCTGCCCTTGCCGCCCGCGCCTCCGGCGGTGAGCGCCCCGGACGTGGAGAAGCTCCTGCAGAACGCGCCTTACACGCAGGACGTGGTCTTTCTCCTGCGCCAAATCGAGCAGAAAGCGGGCTTGGGCCGCAATCGCGCCCTGGAATTTTTGCTCTCCCAGATTCCCGCCATCGTCATCGCGCCGCGGCGCTGCGGGGCGTCCGCGCGCGGGTGCTTGGAGACGCGGACCGACGCGCGGGCGGAGACGCTCTACACCGTCGTCTTGAGTCCGGGGCCGCTGTTGGTGCGCCGCGGCGCGTTATGGTTCAAGCACGACGATCTTATTCCCGATGCGCCGGAATTTTATTCCCGGCGCCGCTTGAGCGCCCCGGATTTAAAGGCCAATCAAGGCGACGCCCTGGCGGAGAGCGTTGGGGACGGCCCGTGGGGCAAGACCAGCGTCTACGCGGACGGCAGCCGCCGCGGAACCTATTCGCGCGAGGAGATGGCGGGGACGCTTCTTAAAGAGCTTCTTATGGCCGACGCGGCTCAAGAGAGCTGGGACGCCTCGCCCTACTACGCCCAGGTTTACGTCCGGACGGCGCAGGAGATTTTCTACGCCAGGGAGGCGGCTCAGGCCAAGGGCGACGATTTCCTGGACCCGGACGCGCGGCTCCTCTACCAGCGCTGGGAAAACGATCCCAATTCCCTGCGCGACGAGCTGGTCCACTCCCTCTCCGCGACGCGCGCGGGCCTGCCGGATTTTCTGGGCCGGCGCTGGGATATTCCGGCCTCCGACTTGTCCAATCCCACGGACTGCGAGCTGCGCGTCTCCGCCGAGAGCATGGACGAGGCGAAGGCTCGGGAGTCGGCGATGAAGGAAGACGCGGCCGCGCTGGAACGGACGGGCCTCATCACGGCAAAGCAGGCCGCGTCCGCGGATGAGGCGCTTTCCGCCGCGGCGGCGTCTTTTCGTTCCGATCCGCTGCCTGCCGCGCGGTGCCTGAGTCTCCAACAGAAAAAGGAGATGGGACGCCGCCTGGCGTTGTCATTGGCCGGGCGCGCCTACGCCGCGCAAAGGAAGTTTTTTGGAGTCCAGAAATGAGCAGAAAAGCGCTTTTTATCGCGTTCGCGATCTCATGGGCCGCGGCGCTTTTTCCGGGCTCCGGCCGCGCCGCCGGAACGCCCTATTCGCCCTCGTCCGGAGATTTTTCCTGCCTTCTGCCGCCGGGCTGGACGGCGTTCGAGGAGGAGGGCGGCGCCTTGGTGCACATCCTGGGGCCGAAGAGCCCCTTGGGCGATTACCGCGCGGGCATCGACATCGAATTCATGCAGGACGGCGGCGCGGGCTTCGTGCCCTACAAAAAGGAGATCGATTATCTGCGCAACGGCGGCGCGGGAGACCACGTCGATTCGACTTTGGTTCAGGCCCTGCGTATCTCGGGCACCTTGGGCCGCTATTTCGAATCGAACGTGATTCGAGTGCTGCCCGACGACCGGCTGCCCGCGGCCCAGACGACGCTGCACCACTTCACCGCCTTCGTTCCGGTCCCGCAGGGGCAGAGCTACTACCTCATCGACCTTTCGTCGAGCGAGAGCACCTACCTGAATTACCGGGGGCTCTTTATGGAGTTCCTTAAGTCCTTCCGGGCCCGGCCGTAGCACTGGGCGCGCTTAAGGGAAATTGCTTTAGCGCCCGGCGCAAATTCCCGCGGCTTTCGCGTAGCAGGCGCCGTGCGGAGACGCGGTCGAGATTCAAGCGCGCGCGCAGCACGGCCAACTTGACGCTGCGTCCGGAATCCTCGAAGAGAGCCTGGGCGCGCGCGGGCGAGGTTTTGCCCAGGAGTTGGACCAGGCGCAGCGCGCGCAGGCGCAGCTTGCGCGAGGCGGGCTTCAAGTCTACCATCCAGCCGTCGTAAACCTTGCCTAGGCGGATCATAGCGGTGGTGGTCAAGGCGTTCAAGACCAGCTTCGCCGCGGTGCCGCTTTTAAGCCGTGTCGATCCGGCCACGATTTCGGGGCCGACACGCGGGGAGATGACGATGTCCGCGGCGCGGGCGGCGGCCAGGCGGTTGGATGTGACGAGCACCGTGCGGCAACGGGCTCGCCGAGCGGCTTGGAGCGCCGCGCGGGAAAAAGGGGTCACGCCGCTGGCGGCGACGGCGATGAGGATGTCCTTGGGGCCCAGGCCCGAGGCTGCGGCCTTTCCCGCGCGCGCGTCGTCCTCCGCGCCCTCCTTGGAGGCGAAGACCGCGTTCTTGCCTCCGGCCATGGCCGCGCGCAGGAGCGACGGCGGCGTGTTGAAGGTAGGAGGGCACTCCGCGGCCTCCAAAACACCCAAGCGGCCGCTGGTTCCCGCGCCGACCAAGAGCGCGCGCCCGCCGCTTTCCAGGCTGCGGCGCAGTTCCTCCGCGGCGCGGGCGATGTTCGCGCTCTCGCGGCCCACGGCGCGCACGGCCGCGGCGCTTTCCTGATTCATCAGGCGCACGATGTCTTGCGGGCTCTTAAGATCGATGCCGCGGCTTTTGGCGTTGAGCTTTTCAGTGGCAAGACGGGCGTAGACGTGGGCGCCAGCCGCCACGTTAGAGGGACGGCGCCGGCGGCGAGGCCGCTGCCGGAGAACTGACGTCGATTTGGCCCGGCGCCGCGCCCGAGGAAGGGAATACGGCCGTTCCCGGATTGACGGGGGCCTTGAGCCAATCGAGAATGCGCTCCGAGGTGGAGCGGTCGAAGAGAAAATCGGCGGGCAGGCGCGTGGAGATGAGCGTGGCGTCGGCCTCCCCCGCGGAGAGCTTGGCGACGGCGAAGATAAGAGGCGCGGCGTCGGCGACGCCGCGATCGCTCAGCGAATAGGCGATTAGGATGGGCCGGCTGCCGTAGGCGCGCAGGGCGCTGATAATGGGCACGTTCTCGCCGTTCAAGGTCGGCGAGAGAAGCGCGACCAGCGGAACTTCCGGGTGGATGGCGGCGTAGCGCGCGGCCAATGACGCGCCCAGGCCGTTGCCGATGAGGCCGATGGAAGAGGGGGCCACGCCCGCCGAGCTCAGGAAAACCGCGGCGGCGTCCACGTCGCGGCTCATGTCCATGAAATCATTTGCGTTGCGGTCGGAGCTGAACCGCCGCCAGGACAGGGTCTTGCCTCCGGGTCCCAGGGTGCTGCCGCCCTGCCCGCGCAAATCAACTGTCAGGACGCCGTAGCCGGCGCGCGCCAGAACGTGGGCCAAGTCGGACCAGACGTCTTTTTTTTGCCCCGCGCCGGGAATGAGGATGAGCGTCAAAAATCCCGGCTTGGCCGGATGGAACTGCGCGGACAAAGTCCAGCCATCTGAGGTCGTGAGCTGCTCCGGCAGCCCGGGAAGAGTGGGGATGGAGACCGAGACGGGCGCGGTGGAGGCGTCGGCCGCCGCGGCGGCGCGGCGCGGCGCGCCCAGCCCCAGCATTCCCAGGGCCAGCGCGGCTAAGAAGGCAGTATTTCTGCGGGCTTGAACCATAGGGCGATTTCCCGCGCGGCATCGGCGGCGTTGCCCGAGGCGTGGATGACGTTCTCAAACTGGCCCTTGGTGGTCACGCGCCCGAAAGAGCCGCGGATAGTGCCGGGCGCTGCCTCCTCGGGGTTGGTCGCGCCCGCGATTTGGCGCACGCGCGCGATGGCGCCGTCGCCGCGGTAGACCAGCGCCAGGACGCGGTGATCCTTGAAGCCGTGGAACTCGCCGCGGATGTAGCGGATGAGGTTTTCGAAAAAAGGCTTGTCCGCCAAATCCTGGTAGTGCTTGCGGGCCAAATCCTCCGACACCGAGACCATCTTGGCCGCGACCATCTCCAAGCCCGCGGCGTCCAGGCGGTCGACGGCCATTCCCGTGAGCCGGCGCGCGGCGCCGTCGGGTTTGATGAGGATGAGGGTCTGCTCGATGGGCATGGCTTGCGTCTCCTTGGGCGAATCTTGGCGTATTCTATCTGTTTGTCCGGAGCCGATCAAATGGCCCGCCCCGCCGCGCGCTTGGCGCCGCGGGCCAGCCGCTTTTTCTCGTCCCGCGGCAAGGCCTTGATGCGGGCTTCCTCGACCAGGGCCTCGGAGCGGGTAAAGCCTTGGGCGGCGTAGACCATTGTCACGGGCCGGCGCGCGCGGGTATAGGCCGCGCCGCGGCCCGCATTATGCTTGGCGATGCGTTTGGCGACGTCCTTGGCGATGCCGGTGTAGAGAGTCTGGTCGGCGCAGCGGGCGATGTAGACGTTCCAGTCCCTCGGCGCGGCGTGGTCCGCCGCCGCATCGGCTAGAAGCGCGATCATGCGGCGGTAGGCGGGTTTCACGCGGATATTATAAAAAATAGAACCCAATGATTTTGGCGTTATTCTTGCCGGGCCTTTTGGTGGTTGGTTCTGGGACTTTGGTCCCAGGCGCGGTCGCTGTCTGGCGTTTTACACTATGCCCATGACTGCGGGAATGAATATGCGGACGCGGCGGGTTGCGGCCGCTTTCGCCGCCGCGGCGTTTTTGGCGGTGGGGCCGGCCAAGGCGGCTTTGCCCGATTCCTTCTCGGCCGAACTCGGCGCCGCGCAAGCCCGCTTCGTCAAAGAGTCCCATGCCCTGCTCCCGTCCGCAAGGAACTCAGCCGCACCCGGTCCGGTGGAACTGCCGCTCAAGGACGGCGCTTGGCGGGTGGACGCGCGCTGGAGTTCCGATCCGGAGGACGGGGAGGACGTTCTGGCCGGGCATCTGGCCTTCACTCCCAGCGCCGCCGCGCCCATGTGCCGCAGCATCCGCATCATCCAGGTGGCGAATATGGAAGTGAGCCCCGGCAAATCTTACCAATGGCCGGCGCTTTCAGGAGAGACCGATCGTAATTTGACGCGCACGCCTCAGGGCTACTACGTCGACCACGAGGCCGCCAAGTGCTTGAAAGGCAAACCTTGCTCGCCTTACTATCGCGACTCCTGGCTCCTGCCCGACGAGTCGCACGACGGCCAGAATATTCCCGGGCACGTCGTTTCCGCCTCCATCGCCGACTATCCTTTCGGCTGGGGTAATTTCGATCAGATTTCCTTGGAGACTTGCGCCCGCTGCGTGGACAACGGGCAGTTCCTGGGCTGCGCCACCTGGGGCGCCTTTTGGCCATTAATTGGGAACCGTCCGCCGCCCTTTACGCCCGCCGCCGCCGCCGCGCCTTCGGCGTCCTTCATGGGCGCGTTGCGGCTTTTCGCCTCGTTCTACGGGATGCCCAAGCCCTAGGGCAGGGACGCCGCCCGCTCTTTTTCGGCAAGCTTGCCGAAAAAGAGCGGGCTTTGAGATTTTCGTCGACCGAAACCGCCAGCCGGGCTTGTCCGGCGTCGCCGGCCGTCACGTAGAGGCTCTCGATTTCTATTCCTTCGTTGGTCAGGCTGCGGGCCAGCTCATCGAATTCGCCGGGATGATTGGGCAGTTCGAGCACGAATATCTGCTTCTCCAGCGCCGTATAGCCGGCGTTGGCCATGAAGTGACGGACCGCCTTGGAGTCTTTTTCTGGATCTAATATGAAGCGAACGACCATCTCCTCGGCGCATTTGTCGACCATTAGTCCGGCAATATTGAACTGCTGAGCACCTAAGATGTGGGCTAGGCGCGGCATAAGGTCGCCCGCGTTCTCCACCAAGGGGCAGAGAGCTAAAAAGCCGGGCGCTCCCAGAGGTCTACATAAAATTTTCTTGGACCTATGGTCAGCATCTTGCCGTGGCGGGTCTTGATCATGACGACGATCTGATGAGGGCCGGGCTTGTAGTACGACCAATCGTGCCAGTAATAACCCAGGGCTCCCGCGCATAGAAATGGAGGCTCCTTGTCGACGTATATCTCGACTTTCTCGATATCGTCGCGCACCTCCCTGCTGGTTTCGATGCGGAAGGTATAGTCGTCCCTGATGATCCGTTCGTTTTCCCGAGGCTGCTTGAGGACGGCGGGCGCAACTGCCGTTTTCGTCATCATGGCTTTTAACCTCCTTTGGGATTGCCCCTCAACCATTGTAGGCGCGGCAGAGGGCCAAAGCCATGGAGAAAACGTAACTTTATTGTGCCCGATATCCGTCTGGCGGCGCGAAAGCGGGCCGCGCGCTCCGTCGACAGACGTGGGGTATGTGAACGTTTTTTGACGGCGGTGCGCAGGCCGCTGCGGAGCGTGAGGCGCCGGATTCGGCCGCTAGAAGCAGACGTAGCCGCAGTAGGTTGTGCCGGAAGAGGCGAATCCCTGGATGAAGCCCGAGGCCGCGTCGTAGCGGCAACCGTTGTCCTCATAGCGGCCGCAGCTGCCGCCTGCGTTGTGGCGGTGCCGGGTGAGAAAGGCCACGCAGTTGAGGTTGGTCCCGACGAACTTCATGTCGCTCCAGGTATCCGCGCCGCAATTCGCTCCTAAAAGAGGATTGGGAATCTCGCCGCCCGAGGCGGAACCGCTTAAGGATTGCCACGCCGGCGGGCTGCCTTGGCATGCCATGAAGCCGTGCCGGGAGGAATCATAGTAAAGGGCGCCTTCGTCGGCGGCCGAGCAGGCGGGCGCGGGCATGGGATCTAGGCGCGCGTCGCCGGCGACGTCGAGTTCGGCCTGCGGTTTGGTCGTCCCCACGCCAAGCGAGCCGCCGTCCCTGGCCAGATAGGTATTTCCCGTGGTGATCATGTTGGTGTAAATGCCCGTGGGCGCGGGGTAATAGGTGTTCAAGGTCACGTTTTCCGGATTGACTCTTACGCTCATCAGGCCCAGGCATAAGGCTGAGAGCGCCCAGCGAACCGCGCGGGGGCTCACGCGCAGATGGATGTCGAATTCGGTCATGGTATTGGATGGAACAACGAGCTGATAACGTAACGATAACAGGCGGGCGGCCCAAATGCAAGGGATTGATTTCCGACCGGGGTTTTCCTAGAATTCCGTTGTCATGCGTTATTCACAAATGTTGAACCTGGTCCGCGAGACCGGGCTTTCCCCGGAGCGCGCGGCGCCCTACTTCGGACTTTCAGGCATGACCCTGCGGCGCTGGCAGGAAAACCCCCTGCGCGGCGATCTGCCCGAGCCTTACGCCTCGGCCTGCGCCAAGGCGGTCCATCGGCTCGTGGCCGAGGGCGTTGTTTCCCCAGAATCGGTCGTGGTCGGCGAGATTTTGAAGGAGAACGGGGAAGAGCTGCAAAAGTCGGTGGAAAAGACCTTGGGGCTCGCGCCCAACTTTTTAGCCGAGGCGGCCAACAACTCGGACGTCCTGGAGTCCGGCTTGTCCCGCATCGGCTCCGATTCACAGCGGCGCGGCGCGGTCGAGCGGCAAAAAACCCGCATCTTCTCTTTCGCTTCGTGGGGCAAGGGCTGGAAGCGTTGCATCTCCAAGCTCATGGAGGTCATCCGCTCGCCGGAGTTGACCCTAGCGGACAAGCTCGTCGCCTACGGCGCGCTTTTCTACCTCATAACGCCCTTTGATCTCATTCCGGATACCATCCCGGGCATCGGCTACCTGGACGACTTCGCGATTTTGAGCTTGGCGCTGCTCTACTACGAGCGCCGGTTCAGGAAAAAGAAAATCAGCACGGAGAAGAAATGAAAAAAATCGGCATCGGCGCGGCGGGCTTGACGGCCTGCGCGCTGTCTTTGATTTTCACGGCGGGCTGCGCCCATATGCAGAAAACGGCCGCGGTGACGGCGGCGCCTACGAGCACGACGTCCGCGACCAGCGCCTCGGAGCCAGTGGTGCGCACGAGCGTCATGCGCGCAATTCCTGAACTCAAAACCGTCCATTTCGCCTATAACAGCGCGGCCTTGAGCGCCGCGACGCGGGTCGTTTTGCGCGCCAACGCGGCTTGGCTTAAGGAGCACGCCGACACGACCGTGCAGATCAGCGGCAACTGCGACCAGCGCGGCACCGAGGAATATAACTTGGCTCTAGGGCAGCGCCGGGCCGAGGCCGTGCGCCGCTACTACTCGCTTTTGGGCGTCACGCCGCACCGCGTTGCGACGATTAGTTACGGCAAGGACAAGCCGCTCTGCGATCAGATGACGCCGGCGTGCTGGCGGCAGAACCGCAGGGCCGAGACCCTGCTGGCCGAGCCCGCGGGCGTCGCTGGAAAGTAGCCGCGCCGCAGCGCAATTGTCTCCAACCATTCAATGTGCTAAAATTGCCGTTGCTTTCCGGCGGTTTTTTAGTCAGCCACGAGACCCGCCGGCGGCGAATTATTACGGGCCTGTAGCTCAGCTGGGAGAGCGCCTGCATGGCATGCAGGAGGTCAGCGGTTCGATCCCGCTCAGGTCCACCAGTTTTTTCACGCCCCTAAAGGTCTTTTCTCGATTAAATGACACGTCTGATTCTTGGATGCGCGCTTGCCGCGATAGTGCTCGTGGGGATTATCGCCACGGTGGTACGGGCAATATTTTTATCCATTCTTCGAAAAAATCATCCGGAACAATGGCGGGAGCTGGGCTCTCCAAGGTTGTTCAAGAGCGGCTCGATGGGAAATTCATTCGCCGTCCAGCAATTCATAAAAGAGGAAAAATTCGCCGGCCTTAACGATGAGCGCCTGTCTCGAGCGGGGGCCATGCTGAAGTTCGCCAACCGCCTTTATTCCGCGGTTTTTATTGCTGGGATTGCGCTGTTCGTGTGGAATATTTACTTTCTACCGCACCTCAAAAATAGGTAGGAAGGGCGCCTTAAAATCGCCTGGTTCCAGGCTTATATAAGGAAGGGCCGCCAGGCTAGCGCTCGGGCGACGCTTCCAGGCGGGACTTTTCGTTTTTTTCCTCCATCAACCCCGCCTTCTTCATGAGCGAGGGCTCGGACATCTTGAGCCCCCAAAAGACGAAGACGCTGATGAGGCCGGGGACGATGAAGTAGGCGATGCGGTAAATGAAGACCGCAACCAAAGCCGTGGCCCAGTCGATGCCGAGGCTCTGGTAGACCGCGGCCATGGAGCCCTCG
>Ga0307374_10013902_pt1 | contig 11035 bp, 7 predicted proteins | sample OX3MG_FD_202532 | JGI IMG/M metagenome (GOLD analysis project Ga0307374, IMG submission 202532) | Soil microbial communities from Risofladan, Vaasa, Finland - OX-3 | ecosystem: Environmental > Terrestrial > Soil > Coastal area > Acid sulfate soil | place: Finland: Risofladan, Vaasa | collected... | reverse complement strand
CCTTTCCGGACAAGGCCGCGCGCTGGCTCTGCGCCCTGAAGAAAGTTCCGCGCCACGCGGGCGCCGCGCGCTTCGCGGAGTCGCGCTGAGTGCGGCGGGCGCTTTTTCTCCTCGCCTGGGCCGCGTCCCCGGCCTGGGCGGCGGGCTTTAGCCCCTATCCGCAGCTCGATTTTTCCACCGCGCCGGCCCGGATTGAGTCGCGTTGCGCCGCGGCGCGCCATGAGGCGCAGTTCCGCCTCCGGCAAGTCGTGGACATGCCCGACTCGGCGCGCACTTTCGGCAACACGCCCGAGGCCTTGGAGAACATCCTCGATGATTTGAGCGACCGGACCGCGGCCGACGCCTTCCTGGAAAATGTCGCCGTGTCCTCGCGGACCAGGCGGGCTTCTTCCGACTGCCGGCAGCTCATGGAGGATTTCGGCGCCTACACGGCGGACGAGGCCGGCGGCCGGGTTTTTTCCCGGGACGACCTCTACCGCGCGGTCAGGGCGTACGCCGCGCAGGAGGCCGCGGACGGGCCGCCCCTTTCGCCGGTGCGGCAAAGGCTTCTGGACGCGGAGCTCCTGGATTTTAAGCGCGGCGGCCTGGGCCTGCCGCCGGAGCGGCGCGCGATTTTGGACGCCGTGCGCGAGCGCATCGTCATGCTCCAGCAGGATTACGACCAAGGCCTCTCCAAGGTCCAGGACTACCTGCTGGTCTCCCGGGCCGAACTCGCCGGCCTGCCGGCGCCTTACGTCGCGAGTTTGCCGCGCCTGGAGGGCCAGTACGAAATCGGCCTCGACGATCCGGACTACTTCACCTTCATGGAGAACGACTCGGACGCGGACGCGCGGCGGCGCCTGGAGTTTCTCTACGACAACCGCGCCGCGGCCCAGAACGTGAGCTTCCTGGCCGAGACCCTGCGCCTGCGCGACGTGGCCGCGCACATCCTGGGCTACCCGGATCACGCCGCCTATCAGCTGGAAAACCGCATGGCGCGAAGCCCCGCGCGGGTCCTGGATTTTCTCAAGACCCTGCAAAAAAAGCTTTTGCCCTCGGCGCGCCGCGAGCTTGAGGCCTTGGCAGCCTTGAAGGCCGCGCGCGAGGGAAAGAAGGCCGGCCCCATCCGCGCCTGGGACTGGCTCTATTACGATCACCTGCTCAAAAAAACCAAGTACCACGCCGACGCCGAGGCCGCCCGGCGCTATTTTCCCCTGGGCCAGGTCTTGAAGGGGCTCTTCACGCTCAACGAGACGCTTTTGGGCGTCAAGTTCGAGCGCGTGCAAGACGCCGCGGTTTGGGCGCCGGGCGTCGAGCTCTACGAAATCATCGGCGACTCGGGGCGCGGCCCGGTCGTGGGCTACTTTTACATGGACTTATTTCCCCGTCTGGGCAAGTACGCGCACATGGCCTCATTTGATCTCATCGGCGGGCGACTCCTGCCTGACGGCACCTACCAGAAGCCGGTCGCGGCGCTGGTGGCCAACATCGCCCCGCCCGCGCCGGGAGAGCCGGCGCTCTTGAGCTACGGACAGGGCGGCGAGGTGGAAGCCCTTTTCCACGAGTTCGGGCACGTCATGGACCTGACGCTCACGCGCGCGCCCTACGAGCGCTTCGCGGGCTCGGGTTCGGCCCGCGACTTTATGGAGACTCCGGCGCAGGTGATGGAGGATTTTATCTGGCGGCCGGAGGTGGTCGCGCTCATCTCGGGCGACTACCAGGATCCCTCCCAGAAGCTGCCGCCCGCGCTCTTTAATCAATTCTTGGCCGCCCGCGGCGCCGACGCGGCGCTGGAAAATCTGCGTCAGGTGTTTTTTGCGCGCCTCGACATGCGCTACCATATGGATCCGCTGGTGACCAAACCCACCGCGGTCTATCAAAAGATGATGAAAAAAATCAGCCTCATCCCCATGGCGCCCGGGACCAACCCCGAGGCCGGATTTTCCCATCTCATGAACGGCTACGACGCGGGCTACTACGGCTACCTATGGTCCAAGGTCTACGCGCAGGACATCTTCTCGCGCTTCGAGAACGAGGGCGTGCTTAATCCCGCCATCGGCTGGCTCTACCGCCAGGAGATTTTGGCGCCGGGCGAGAGCCGCCCCGAGACAGAGTCGCTGCGGGCCTTTTTGGGCCGCGCGCCCAGCGATCGGGCGTTTTTGGACTATTTGGGGATTTCGAAATGAAGGGTCCCTTCCGTTTCCTTCCGTTCCTTCTTTTTCTTTCCGTCCTCTCTTCCTGCCTGGCGCGCCAGCCCGCGCTCGGCCCGGGCGCCGCCGCTTCTCCCTCGGACTTGACGCCGCTTATGGCGGCCGCGCAAGCGGGCGACGCGAACCAAGTCGCCGCGCTCCTGGCGGGCGGCGCCAAAGTGGACGCGGCCAACGCCGAGGGCTCGACCGCTCTTGTCTTCGCCGCGCAGGCGGGCTCCCTGCCGGCGGTCAAGCTTTTGCTCGCCGCGGGCGCGCCCGGCGCCGGAGCCGCGGCCTACAAGGCGCTCATGCTCGCCGCCGCCTACGGCCACCGGGACGTCGAGTCCTATCTCTTGGCGCAGGGATTTCCCGCGGCCGGACCCATGACCGCGGCCATAGTCGCCTTGGCCCAGCGCCAGGGCTATTTGGAAGCCTCCTCGATGCTGGCCCAGGCGGTCGCGGGCAGCGCGGGCGGGCCTACCGCCGCCGCGCCGGATCTCTCGAGCGTTTCCTCGGACGCGGACGAGCCGGCCTATCATGAGCCGGCCGACGAAGACTCTTTCGCCGTAATCGTGGGCGTGGAGGAATACGCGCGTGGATTGCCGCCGGCCACTTTCGCGCGGCGCGACGCCCTGGCCGTGCAGCGCCACCTGGAGGCTTTGGGCGTGCCGCCGGATCATATCCGGATGCTTCTGGGCCAGGACGCCACGCAGGCCCAGCTGGCCGCCTACCTCGAGCGCTGGCTGCCGCGCAACGCGGACGCCAAGAGCACGGTGTTCTTCTATTTTTCCGGGCACGGCGCCGCGGACCCGGCGGGCAAGACCGCGTACCTGGTGCCCTTCGACGGCGACCCGGAATTTTTGGACAAGACAGGCTTTCCGCTTTCGCGTCTCTACCGGGATTTACAGAAGCTCGGCGCCGCGCGCGCGCTGGCGGTGCTTGACTCCTGCTTCTCGGGCGCGGGCGAGCGCTCGGTCGCGGCCGCGGGTACGCGGCCGCTGGTGACCGAGGTCGACTGGGGCGGCCCGGTCGCAGGAGGAAGCGTCGCGGCCCTGACCGCCGCTTCGGGCACGCAGACCGCGGGCGTGCTTGCGGACCAGGGCCACGGCGCGTTCACCTACTACCTCTTGAAGGGCCTAAACGGCGCGGCGCAGGACGCGCAGGGAAATGTTACGCTTTCCGATTTGTACGCGTACTTAAAGGGCCAAGTCGAGAAGGCCGCGGCGTTGGACAACCGCGCGCAGACCCCGCAACTCTTGCCCGAGCCGCCGGGCGCCTTGGGCGGCTGGGCGTTGCGGACCAAGGGCGGCTCATGAGCGAGTCCGAGCGCCGGCGGCAGCTTTTCTGGCTGGCGGGTTACCGCGCGGCGCGCAGCCTCGCGGCCGGCATGATTTCCCTGGCCTTTCCTTTCTTGGTCTTGAAGGATCTCCATCACTCGGCCCTGACCTTGGGCGCCATCTACGCCGCGGCGTGCGCGGCCGCGGCCGGCCAGGGGCTGCTCATCGGCATCCTGGCCGACGTGTGGAGCCGGACCAAGACTTTGTGGCTCGCGGCCGTCATCCTGCCGGTCTCCGCGGGAATTTTGTGCTGCTCCACGGGGCTCTGGGCGCTTTTTTTGGCCGCGATTTTGGGCGGCTACTCGGCCACCGGGTCCTTGATGGGCGGGGGCGTGGGTGGCGCGGCGCAGCCCATCCAGAACGCGGCCTTGACGGACTTGAGCTCGTCCGAGAATCGCACCAAGTTTTTTTCCTGGTTCATGTTCCTGAGCGGCCTGGCCGCGGCGGCGGGCACGCTTTTGACCCGCCTGGTCTCGGTGCGCGGCGCCTTCTGGGCCGCGGCGATTATTTCGGCGGTGGGGATGGTTTTTCTCATTCCGCTGCGCCTGCCGCCGCCGGGCGGGAAGCTCGGGCAGCTTAAAAGCGCGCGCGTGCTGGGGCAGTTCTCCATCACGGGAGCCTTGAACGGCCTCTCGCAGGGCCTCATCACGCCGTTCTTGATTCCTTTTTTCATCCTGGTCTTCCATGTCACCGCCAAGCGCATGTCGATCTACGGGTTCATCAGCGGCTCCTTGGGCGCGCTGGCCATCTTGGCCGGGCCGGCCCTGGGCCGGCGGCTGGGCTTCGTGCGCAGCATCGCCTGGACTCGCGGGCTGGGCGCGGCGCTGTTGGTCGTGATGCCTCTTGTCCGCATCCTGCCCTTCGACTTGTTCGTGTATTTCCTCACGCCCACGCTGCGCGTGGCCGCCGTGCCCGTGCAGAAAAACGCCATGGCCGCCATGGTCGCGCGCGCGGAGCTGGGCCGGGTCTTCGGCTGGAACCAGGTCTCGCGCCTGGCGGCTTCGGCCGGGGCCATCTTTTTCACCGGCGCGATGTTCGGCCTGGCCGACATCGGCTTTCCCTTCTACTGCTACGGCGCGGTCATGGCCGTGAACATCGGACTCTACTTTAAATTTTTCCGCGCGGCCGAGATCGCGACGGCCGCGGCGGCGGAGGCGGCATGAGCGGAGCCCCGGACGTGCGCCGGCCCGCGCTCATCACGGCGCGCGAGCACTTGGAGGAAGTCGTCGCGGAACTGCGCGGCTTTGCCTCGCTGGGGTTCGACACCGAGTCCAACGGCTTCTACGCCCACCACGAGAAGGTCTGCCTCATCCAGATTTCCTCGCCCGAGGCGGACTACATCCTGGATCCTATCGCGGTGCGCGACATCTCGATCCTGGGGCCTATTTTCGCCGATCCGGCCATCGAGAAGATTTTTCACGCCGCGGAGTACGACCTCATCGGCCTCAAGCGCGACTACGATTTCGACGTGCGCGGCATCTTCGACACCATGATCGCGGGCAAGTTCCTGGGCTGGAAGGAGCTGGGCCTGGCCAAGGCCATCGAGAAGCACTTCGGCGTGGTCTTGTCCAAGAAGCTCCAAAAGGCGGACTGGGGCAAGCGTCCGCTCTCCGACGAGCATCTGCGCTACGCGCAGATGGACACCTACTTTCTCATTGAGCTCTCCAAAATCCAGCGCGGGCTCTTGGCCGAGCGCGGCCGCTGGGAGGACGCGGCGGAGGCGTTTCTCGAGCTTGAGGCCGTGACGCTGCCCAACAAGGAGTTCAACCCCGAGGGCTTTTGGTCCATGACCGGGGCGCGCGCCATGTCCGGCGAGCAGCGCGCGGCCCTGCGCGAAATCTACCTTTTGCGCGAAGCCGAGGCGGAGCGCCGCGATCAGGCGCCCTTCCGCGTGATGAGCGAGGATTTCATGGTCCGCCTGGCGACGGAGCTGCCCCGCGACAAGGGGAGCCTCGCGCGCATCAAGGGCGCGAGCCCGTACGTCATGGAGCGCCTGGGGGATAAAATCATTTCGGCCGTGCGCCGCGGCCTTTCGGGGCCGCCCGTTCTCGAGGAGCCGCCGCGCTCCGAGCGCGCGCGGCGCAACATGCGCCAGGAGCGGGTCTTCGAGCGGCTCCGGCAGTGGCGCAAGCAGCGCGCCGAGGAAGAGCAGCTCGACCCGGGCGCGATTTTATCCGCCTCCGTCCTGCAGGAGATGGCCCGGCGCTCCGCCGCCGGGGAGGACGCGCTGGCGGCGCTGGCTCCGGTCAAGCGCCGGCGCTACGAGGAGTCCTTGCGCCGGATTCTGGGCGAGTAGCCTCTTGCTTATATCGCTTTTTAAGAAATGCCACGAAATCGCAGCGCTTTGCGGATCCGCGATGAAGAAAAACTAAAAATTCGGATTCAAATACTGGCGTGGCTGTTCGCCGCGGCCGGCGCATTCGCCGCACTGTTCATCGCCCGAAGCACGCTGGGCATGATTCGGGCGGGCGTTTTCAGAGCCCCCGTATGGGATCAATGGTATTTTCTTAATCGCGCGCGACTCTGGGAAACCGGGAAAGAAAGCTTCTGGAAGTTTCTTTGGCAACAGCACAATGAGCATCGAATGGTGCTGAATTTTCTCATCCTGATTATTGATCGTGAGCTCTTTGCCGCCCGCGGGACCTTCGCTTTGGCCTGCGCATGGATATTTCAGGTGCTGCATGCCGTTCTGTGGTGTTGGATATATTGGAAAGAGGAGTCGTCCGCGGCATCCCGAACAGCCTACGCGGCGCTTATCACGGGCGCATTTTTTTCCGCCGCTCAATTTCAAAATTTTCTATGGCCGTTCCAGGCCAATTTTATTGCCGTATTTTTTCTGGCCTCCATGGCAATCGCCTGCTTTCTAATTCATTGCCGGCGTCACTCTAAAACTTTTTTGGCCATGGCCATCATGTTAGCCGTAGCCGCCACCTTCAGCATGGCCAACGGCATGCTTTTATGGCCTATTTTTCTGCTCATGGCCATGACGGAAAAGTCTCCCCAGAAAACCATGCTCATGGTTTTAGCGGTTGGCGCCACCGTTCTAGCTTCCTATCTGTGCGGCTACGCTACGCCGGTTCAGCATGCGAACCCGCTTCTCTCCATTCTCCACCCAAAACTTCTGACAGGATATTTGGGAATCTATTTCATAAATTCTTTGGCGCGCATGCCTGCATTCGCAACGCCGGTCCGCGCCGGACTCTTCATAGAAGCCTTTTTTACGGCATCCTTCGCGGGCTATCTCTGGAAGCGCGCCCAAGGACGCGCTCAAAGATACGCTTTCTATGCATATTCATCCCTATTCCTTTTTGGAACCGCGCTATTAACGGCAATGGGCCGTATAAACCTTGGTTGGGCGCAAGCCGAAAGCTCGCGCTATAACACGCCTATTTTCTTGTTCTGGATGTCTTTTGGCTCGGCGGCCTGCCTATTGCTGGGAAGCCGCAAGACCCGAGCCTGGAGAACGCTTGGGCCGCCCGCGCTCTCCGCTGTAATTCTGATGGGGATGCTTCTCCCAAGACAAACGGCTGCCGCTTACCTGGGCGCTGAGTGGGTCCGGGAAATGAACATTTCCGGGCTCTCGTTGGCCGTGGGCGCCTTTGATCCGGAAGCGTGGCACCGCCTTTCCGATCCGGGCACAATCGAGCCGGTCCTGCCCTACCTCGAATCCCGCCGGCTTTCCATTTTCAGCGATCCGGACGTGGAGAAAATTGGGGTGCGGCTGGCGACAGTCCTCAAGCCCCTGCCGGCCCGGCGGTGTCTTGGTTCTTTTTCCGGATTCATTGCCGTTCCATCTCTTTCTCCCGGCGGCGTGGCCGGGCGCGTATTCGGAGAAGGCTGGATGGACTCCGCGCGGACAAATCCCATTGAGACCGTCTACATCGCCGATGGTCATGGGACCATCGTGGGATTGGCTTACGGCTTTAGGCCCGCAAAACATTTTTTTAAGGCCGAAGATCCCTTGCGCGGGAAATGGGGAGGGTACGTCCTGTTTAAGCGCGGCACCCGCCGGCTTTTCGCTTACGGAGTCCTGCCCGGCGCAATGACGGCATGCCCGCTTGGTTCCACGAATCCGCGGATGGACAAGCGCTTAAGCGCGAAGCGAATCCCGCCGACTGATTAGAAAAAACATAATCCAAGCCAGGGTTAGCGCGGTCAGAGCCAATCCAAACCAAAAAACAGCAGGTTGATAGCGAAAAGCGATTTCATGGCGTCCTGCCGGCACCTCAAGAGCCAAAAAAGCATCCGCCCAGCGCTCATGCGGGACTGGCCGTCCATCCAAAAAGGCCCGCCAGCCCGGGTAGTCAATTTCTGAAAAAACAACCGCTCCGGGTCGGGCGGATTGCGTCAGGGCGCGCACGTGCCCCGGACCGTAATCCTCGATTTTCACCGTTCCGCCGCGCGTTCGATTCGGATAAAACACGCGCGGCTCGGCATCGGGATTGCGATACGCCCGCAGCGTGCCCAGATCGACGCGTGTTGCTCCCCGCGCCGCGGTAATAATGACGGAGGCGCCAGCCCAATTGAGCAAGGGCGATTTTGGTCCCGCGGCCGCCAAGCGCGAGCAATAATCATCGGAGCGGCGCAGCTGCATGGTCTGGAAGTTCGATATTTCCTGAAGCCCGAATGCCGTTCCATAGGATGGGGCCAGGAAATTTTTCATCGCCGCATAATCGGACGGACTCCGCAACATGCCCCGGGCCCAAAGGCTCATCAGCGGAGCGGAGTGGTATATGCGTGTCGGCTGCGGCAAAGATTGGATTTGCCGAACCAGCGGCGGCGGCTCGCTCAAAAAGCGCGGATCGGCCCACGCCACGCGCACGAATTGCGCGAAAATCAAAAGCTCCACGGCAACCGCGGCCGCTGCCGGCCAGCGGAACTTCGACTTCGTGCGCGCTATGCCCGAAGCCGCGAGAAGACAGAAGCCAAAAGAGGCGGGGAAAAGCCAATTGCACGGATAACGAAAAAGCCTGAAAAAAGGCAATGCCCCGTATCCTGGAATATACCCTCCCACGGATAAGACAAGGCACGCCATGGTGAAAAAACCTAAAATCTTTTCACGACGGCCGCGCGCAAGCCCCCGAATTGCCATTGCAACCGCCGCGATACCCACGTAAAAACACACCATGGCCGGGTCACCCTTGATTCCCTGAAAAATGCCGAACCACATGGGGACGAAAATTTCTTTCAACAGCTGAAGCGGCGGGATTGAAAATTGGAGGGCATTCGCGGAGTTGAGAATAAATCCCCGCTGGCTTAGCGCCAAGAATTGAAGGAATGGAACCCATTGGACGGCGGCGAGGCCCATGGCCAGAAGGCCCGCCCGGAAAAGACAAAGCAACCCCTTCTTTCCCATGTCGAGGCTCACGACGAGGGCAAAAAGCCCCGTCAACAGCGAAAAAGTAGGGTAGCCGGCCAGCCATTGAAGAGCCAACGCGAATCCCATGCCGATATAAGAATCAATTTCCAGGAAATAAATGACGGCGGGCAGCCAGGCCGCCGAAGCCAAATGGTGCTGGAAGGGCACCCGCGCGGTAAAAAAACCGTTGAAGCCGGCAATGACGCCGCCCGCGACGGCCGCTTCCCGGCTGCGATACCAGCGCCAAACTAAAGCCGCGGTAAAAAATACGGCTATCAGCGTGTGTAAAAGGACCCAGAGCCGCACGAAAATCAGATAACTCGGGCAGGCGCTGATAAGAATCATGGGCGGATAAAGCGCTGAAGTAATAGGATCCGCCAAATGCGGAACACCCATGTTGCGGGAAGGATTCCAAAGCGGGATATGCGGATCAAGCCATAGATGGTGAGCCAATCGCCAATTGGGGTACGTGATCGCTATGACATTGCCGTCAATGGGAACGAGTCCATGAAAAAAAAGCCGCCGCCAAGCCAGACAAAAATAAACGGAAGCTAAAAGGCAAAAAAAACCATATTTCTTGAGCCGCGCCATAGCCCGGCTGGAAGCCAACGGGAAAATGTTTGTTTTTAGCACGGCCTGTTTTTAGAGTTACGACATGATAGTTTATAAGATTATTCGCCGGCGTCCGGCCTTGCCAGCCTCGGCCGAGGCCGTTGCCTGCCCGCCATCCTGCAAAACAGCCAAATGATGCCTGTCCAGTTTCCGAGCGGGCGGGCAGAAACAAAAATTGGCAAAAAGAGAGCCGCAGGGGCCTTGCGGCCGGCCGGCGGCTTCTCCGTCGTAAGAATGCGGCTTTTCAGGCTTTAAGGGTGGTGGGCAGTATAGGATTTGAACCTATGACCCCTGTCGTGTGAGGACAGTGCTCTACCGCTGAGCTAACTGCCCCAAAGCGGCGAATCTCAAAAGATTTTACAATACTTTTTCTCATTCTAAAATTTCGGACGGCGCGCTTGATAAAACACGGCCAGAAGCGCGCCGTCCGGCCCGCGCAATACTTTGACTGGGCGCAGGCGCAGGCCTTTGGCGCGGGCCTCGCCGCGAAGGCAGGCCCAATGCCGCGCGCCGAAAGGGCTCGGCTTGCCGTTTCGGTAAAACAGCACATAGACGTTGCTCGGATCGGACAACAGGAGATCGCATCGCTCGTCGATCCGCGAGACGCGCGGCTCTCCGGAAGTCGCGTCGTCCCAACAGAGCCAGGAGAACGGAAAGTTTCCATAGAAATAGGCGCTCGACTGGCTGATGAGAACCAGATGCCGCGCGGGGTGCTCGCGGGCCCAGTCGGCCAGGGCATCCCGGCAGCCGATGCCGTATTTAGGATGGGCCTGTGCCGCCAGATTGGACAAAAGAGAGTACCCGTAGATGGTTCTCAATCCGCAAAAAAACAACGCGGCCGCCAGAAAGAACCGCTTGAGCGCCGGCGCGCGAATGGCTCCCAGCCAGGAACAGGCCAGGATGAGCACGAGCGGCAGCAGCGGCAGCAGATGATGCGGCGCCAATTCCGTGGGAGATAGCAGCGAGAACAGAAGCCATGCCGCCGTCATGACCCAAAGGGAAGCCTCGCGCCTCCAGCGCTCGCCGCCGGCGCTGATGCGGCGGACGAAGCTCCAAAACCCGGCGGCCAGGGCGGCCCAAATGACGGCGGAGCCCGGCACGGCGTCCAGCGTCCGTGAGATGCCGGTTAAAAGCGCCGTGTCCGCGGTTCCATCGAGAAGCTGGCTTATTTGGCGCAGGCGGACCATGAAATTGGCGCCGAAGCTGAAGTTGCTGGTGTGATCCACCCGGATGATCAGATGGCGGATAAATAAGCCGCCGGCGTTCGATTCGAACCGCATTCCGAGGAGCGTTAAGGGCGCCACGAATACGGCAGCGGCCGCGAGACCCCAAGCCAGCCATAAGATCCTGCGGCCCAGAGGCTTCGGCAGCAATTCCCCGGCCCGGCGGCGGTTGATCCAGACGACGGCGGCCGCGCCGGCCGCCGCGGCGAGAAACTTGCTTCGGCAGCCCAGGCCGAGGCCGAGGGCGAAGCAGGCGAGCAGGGCGCTTAAGCTCCGCCCCGCCTCCAGCCAATCCACGAGCGCCCACAAGACTAGGAGCAGAAGCGGAACTTGGAT
>Ga0307374_10013898_pt1 | contig 11037 bp, 11 predicted proteins | sample OX3MG_FD_202532 | JGI IMG/M metagenome (GOLD analysis project Ga0307374, IMG submission 202532) | Soil microbial communities from Risofladan, Vaasa, Finland - OX-3 | ecosystem: Environmental > Terrestrial > Soil > Coastal area > Acid sulfate soil | place: Finland: Risofladan, Vaasa | collected... | reverse complement strand
AAACGGCCCGCTCGGAAACCAATCCCAGCGGCCTTCTGGTCGCCGAGTACGGCGAACTGCAGATGGTCGGCGAGCGGGAAACGGGCCTCCTGCAAAGAAGCGCGCTCGACAAGGAAAACCCCTAAATAATTTTACCGCTGAGAGGCGGGAACAGCGGAAAGGAGGTATTAATCGTGGCAGCCGGCGTGACAGAGGCAGCGGGAGAGCGGGCAGGTTTGCAAGCGAGCCGCGGCTCGCGTGGCACTGGCAAACTGCAAACGGGGCAAGCGAACCGAGCGGAAGAGCGGCGCTTCTTTCTTGCCAAACATGGCGGAGGCAGCGGGGTTCCTGAATTGGGCGAGGAGTTCCCGGGAGAAGCGGAGGCCATGGTGGAATCGCTCAAGACGGGCCTGAGCTATTTTGTGGTTTCCGAGTGGCGAGGCATTGCAGACTTTTCGGGCAAGAAGCCGCAAGTCGGACGAGAGGTCATTCGCGGCGCGCCCAAAGCGGGATAACAACAGTTTTTTTTCACAGACTGAAGTTGGTCTCGTGAGAGCCGTCCACAAGCTCCAATGATTGTGGATCAGTGCTGGCCGCGCTCGAAGTGTGCCCCATCAGGCGCACGAAGGCGGGCCAGCAGACTCCTGGTCTGTTGTTGCCGGGCAAACCATGGAGAAGACAGTGCAGCAGCGGAAGGGTTTGGTCCGCTGATCTGCGCATAAACAACTGAGCTGGTCCGGTTCTTCGCGAACCTGACCGGAAACCGTACCTCGTTTTCGGCCCAGGACAGCGAAGCGACCGGCGGCAACGGTCTCGTTGGCTGTCCTTTGCCGGGACAGAATAAGGAGAAGGAAATGCCAACGGAAATGAGCAGTGGGATGAAAGTGATTACGCTCGACATCAACGAAATGGGACAGACGAAACGGCGATTGCCGAGATTAACCCGCGAGGAGCAGCTCGAAAACACACTCCTTCAGGGTCTTTATCCCGGCATTCGCGTCGCACGGCTCAATGTTCCACCGGGGAGGCTCGAAGATCACCAGGAAAACGAAGTTCAAAAGTCCATGCGCTGTTTCGAGATTGAAGGCGTGCGGTTTCGGCTCATTGGCGCGAGCGCCTCGGCCAAGAGCGGAAAGTTCTACGCGGTGGACGAACGTTACGAGCCGGCCATCGCCGAGCGTTTCCGTAAATGGCCGGAAGCAGCCATCACCTATTTCGGCATCCTGGTCTCGCCATGCAAACAGCGAATCCAGTTGTCCGACGCAAGGGTGATGGTTGTGAAGGACCGCACACTCGGCACGAATGACTGTCGTGGCTGGATCTCGCAGTCGGTGTTCGCGCGTTTCCATCTGCCCGCGCACCGTCTCTATCAGTTCCGGCTGGCATTTGAAAACACGCAGGCCAAGGGAGCATGCAAGGTGATGCCGGACGAGGTCGCCCAGAAACTTGGAGCTGACATCATCTTGCCGGAATCGTGTGTGAAACCCGAGTACAAACAATCCTCGCGATTCCTCGACTTCCTCCATTGGCGGCGGCCGAAAATCGAGGTGCGGACCTACCGGGGGCCGGTGGTATTCGGCATCCGCGAGGTTTCCAGAACGCTCGATCTCCATAGCAGCTACACGCTCATCGAGCACGCGCCGTGGGAGTCCATCCAGCTCGAAATCGTGCCGTTCGCCATGGAGCAGGCGCGCAAACTGCGTCAAGCGTGTCAGGACGGGAACTACGATGAAGTCATCGAGCTGCTGGGCTCGTCACACGCGCAGGGCCCATGGGAAGAGGCAAACGATTCGGAATACACCTCATTCGAGCATACCGTGGTTGAAGCTGTGCTCAAGGTGGATTCGAGCGGCTACCTCATCAAACACCCCTACATCAACAATGCGTTGAACCGCTTGCTGGCGAAGTGGGCTTTTAAGCTTTGCACGGCGGGCGGCTTCAAAATCCCAGGCTTCGCTTTGGCGGACGACGGCTTCCTGGCTCTCTATCAAGGGCAGGTCGTCGCTGCTTCGGACTGGCTGCCTCAGGATCGAGCCATCAGTTCGGTTTCCTGCACGAAGGGACTCGTCGTGCGCTACCCCATCCGCATGTTCGAGGACCTGCTTCCGTACACGCGCGTCTCCACCGACGAGGCGGTCGCGCTCGTGACGCAAGCGATCGAAGAGCAAAACGGGTGCGCGATGGCGAGCGATGCCGTCGTGGACTTGGTAGAGAAGGAGATCAAACTTGAAGGAACGTTCACTCTGCACAGTGAAACGGCGGCAAAGAACGGAGGAGACTTCGACTTCGATCTGGTAGCCGTAGTCGAAGGAGACCGTTTTCCCCGGTTCGTGGAAAGCCGTTTCGCGCACCAGGACCGGCACGAAAAGGGCAAAACAAAACGCACCAAGAAACAGAGTCCCTGGTGGAACCTCGCACTGGTGGCGAATCAGGCCAAAGGAAATCAGATTGGCTCGATTACCGACCTGAAGACCTCTTGCTACGCTGCCGGCCTGGGCGGCGAGGCTTACCAGCTCGTCGATGAACTGCAGCATGCCTTGGACAGCCTTAAGTGGGGGACCGAGGTAAACCAGCAGCTTATCGCCGAGATTCGGAAAAAAGTGCCACCCGCACCGTGGCTGCAATTGAAAGACAAGGAGCGGGTCAGCGATATGGCGGTGCACCTGGAAGTTCTGCCCACCGACAAGATTGGATACCTCTATAACCTCGCGAGGAAGGAAGTCGAAGACTTCTTTGCCGCCAAGCTGCCGATCGCCGACTTCCACGGTTTGATTTCGAGCGAACACTTCACGCAGGAAATGTCCCAGGAGTGCCGCTTGGTCAGCCGCATCTACGCGGAGGAAGTCGGGAAGCTCATCAAGGAAAAACAGGCCTTGGACGAAGCCCTGGCGAAGGCCGAGACGGAGTACCAAGCCAAGAGGAACGGCCAAGCAACCAGGAATGAAGCGCGCGCCAGGCGCAATGCCGCCCGGAGCGCGGTTCACGCCTACAAGGAACGGTCCCGCGAGGAGTTTCAAGCCTTGCGGTCGATCGTGCGAGCTTGGGGAGAAGGAAAGAAGCAAAACCGGCGAGGGTGGTGCCAGGCCTTGCACGCCATCATCTGTGCGGGGAAAGGCAACGGCTCGCTGCTGTTCCACGCCTTTCCCCAGGAAATTATCGACAAGGTCGCGGAGGAGACCGGCAGCAATCCTGTCGAAGTCTTCGTTCCCGATCTTGTGGATGGGGAAATCGAGTTTGACGAGGACGGCCGCGTGTTTCTCGTCGAGCAATTTCCCAACAGCGATGGCAGCACTCACGAACGCAAGATCTTCCTTCTTCAAATCTCGAGGAAGGGCGAAGTGCTCGTGGATGGGAAAGTCATTGATCGCGTGCAGCCATTCCCGATGCGATACGGGTCCGGCACGATCCGCGATGGCAAGCTGGTGTTCAGCGACATTCGCCAGCACGTCACACTAAAACGCTCAATCCAGAACTTGTCCGAGTCGTCCGACAACGTCCGGGGCGAAAAATCTTCTCCGGGTGATACGCCCGCCGCCTGCGGGCAAGCAGGGACTAGTTCGTGAATCAAACGCTGTCCCAGGGGCCCGTGTCCGGGCCCCCTGGGCAGTGGGCATATATATAAGGATGGGAAGGAGAAGCGGACGTGAGCAAGACTTGCCTTTTTTTTGTGGCACTTATAGCCATTTCGTGGCCTGCCTGGCCGCAAAGAGTGGAGGTCGAGAAACCGCACCGAGGACAGATCCTCCACGTTGAAACGGCGCTCGGCCATTTGACCGTTCTCGAGATGAGCCAGCCGGTGAGCACGGTGGCCGTAGGCAGCCCGGTCTTCAAGGTAGAGTGGCGGGGAAACAAGGTTTTCATTGAACCGACCGAGACCAATGTAGCGACGAATCTGTTCGTGTGGACGCCCTCCGGCCGCTTCAATTACGAGCTCGACCCGCCAGGATCAGTGCCCCAAATGGATTTCGCGATTGACCAGCCCGCTGCGGGCCCCGCCGTTATCAAAGTTCCCGCGAACAAGTCGGTCAAGCTGGCCGATCCGTCGCCCGCGGAAGTGCTCATCGAAGCGAAACCTGTGCAATGGTGCGGGTCGATGTCCGGTCGGAACGACTTGACTGTTTCCGTAACGGACTTGCTTGAGCGCGACGGGCAAGTGCTGATCCGCTACGCCATTCGCAACCGCACCAAGGAAGCCTATGTGCCCGGCACTCCGCACGTCATGGCCCTCAGCGCGCCGCGGTATCACGAGTCGCTTTACACTCTTCGAGACTGTCAGCTCAGCTCAGACGCTGCTGCGCGACTGAAGTCCAGTGGCGAGACTCCTGTCGAAGTGACGAAAAGCGAAATGCGTTCTTCGCGAATCGATCCCGGCGAGGAGACGACCGGAATCGTTGCGATCAAGCTGTCTCCGACGCACGCGGAACCCCTTGTGCTTCGATTGGTATTCCTCGCCGGCCCCAAGGGCTCGGTTGACGCCACGCTGGTGCTCTGAAATGGCGAAGCGCATTACGCCGGATGAGACTCGCGTCTGGTTTGCCGGACGCATGAGGGAGCGGGCGGACTACGGACTGGGCAAAGCGATTGTGGATCTCATGTTCCGTCCCAGGAATCCCTTCAATCTGAAGGAGCGGCGCAAGTTCCGAGGCGCATTCTTGTCGGCCCTTGCCTGGCTCGGAGCTGCGGTCGCCGTGTTTGTGTACTTCAACTTCGGGCTTTGAAGGATTCAGCTACATGGGCCTCCTCCCCCAATTTGCTGAGTTCGCAGAAGTTTTGGTTCCGGATCTCTCGTGGCTCGGTCTTTGGGCCCCTGTGTTTTTCACCTTGATTCGCGTTGGAGAAACCCGCGGCCTGAGGACAACTACGGGCATCAGCCGCGCGTTCGAGCAGTCTCTCCTGCTCGCGTATCTCATTTCCATCGCCGCTAGACTCTGTAGTTTTCACCCCGTTCCTGCTTTATCCGAATCCGCTAGTCCCCAACCCAACGGATCCAAAATCTTGTTGAAGAGGCCGGTGCGCAATGCCACCGAGTGAGCGTCCTGCTCCACGCAGCAGCACGGAGCTGACCATGATCTTCGCGTTTGCTTTTGCCGTCTGGTTCCTCAAGTTTGTCATCGTCGATGTCTATCACTTCACCGGGAAACAAGCAGCGGAAGGCTTCGCTTACTTCGTTCTCATTGCTGCGGCAGTCGCCGGCCCGGCATACCGGCTCCTGACGGTCCGCTCGCGCCGTGAAAACAGGTGGCCGCACCCCTACCTGGTGGTGTCCCGCCGGAAGGACGAACGGGCGATACGCAGGGCATGGAGCGAAGATGCCATTGTCCTCGGATACGATGTCCAGGGGAAACCTTGGCTCTGGCCCGATCGCACTCGCGTGATGCAAGGGATCGTCCTGGGGATGACCGGGATGGGCAAAACGACCCTGCTCTCGAATATCATTACGCAGGATTTGTTTCGAGTCTTCGGCCCACCCGAAGACCGGCACCGCGTTCCCATGATCATCCTCGACGGCAAGGCGGACACGAAAGTCTTCGAGAACCTCCTCCCGCATGTCCACCGTGCCGGACGTCTCGGCCAGCTGCGAGTGATCAACCCTTCAAGGCCGGATATTTCCGTCGGATATAACCCCTTCCACTCAAACGATGCGGACTACATGTCCGTAGTGAACATGGTGTTCAGCTCATTCAATTTGCACCACGAGTTCTTTGCCGAGCACCAGCTGATCTACCTCTCGGACATCGTGCGAGTGCTTTCGTATACAGGTTTGAAATTCAATTTCTATGACGTTCTGGTCATGGCTTTCGATCAACAGGTCCTTCGCGAACAGGTCGAAAAGGCCTCCCGGCGCCTTGAGCAGGACACGGAGATCAGCGTCCAGCGGAAGTTGAACTTCGAGATGTCGGTCCGGAACCTATGCCAATCGTTCCAAGACTGGGAGCGAATTCCGAAAATCCAGGGATTGCTCAACGAGTGCATGGCGTTCCTTGACGATGAGTTGAGCGTCGTCACGGGTCCGTATGAAGACCTGCTTTCGCTCGATGAGGTGATCGAGCAGGAGCTCATTCTGTACGTGCTGCTGAACGTCAACAAGAAAACCAAGCCGGTAACCGCGCTCGGAAAGATGTTGCTGCAAAACCTTCAATTGATCGTGGGCCAGCGGTATGAGAGTCAGGAAAAGCCAGACCAGCCGAATCGGCCTCTGGTCAGCGTCGTGCTCGATGAGTTCGCTCCCTTCGGTTACCGGAATTTTCCGCAGATTCTGCAAACCGCGCGGGGCACCAATACCGCCTTCCTGTTCTCGATGCAGAGCCTTTCGCAACTGATGCAGATCGGCCGGGGTTTTAAGGAGGACGTGGCCTCCGCTCCGAACACAACCATGATGCTCCAAACCCGGGATGAAGAGACCGCGCGGTATTTCCTCCGGGCGTCCGCCGAGCACCGCGCGTGCCGGCGCAATGTATCCATGGAACTCCAGAGGTTTCTCGGATACGAGCGATATGAGGAAAGCGGCAAGGCCGTCGATGTGGAAACCACGGAGACGCGTGCCCACGATGAGCACGTCAAGAACATGCCAAAGGGCCAAATGCAGATTCTGATGACGGATGAAACCAAGGGCACGCTCCACGCGCATCTGCACATCCGCCCTCCGTCCGATGTTCGCGTTCCTCAGTTCAAACCGGAACTCTATCCGCGGCTCAAACAGTCGCGGCAAACTTCGATCGGCGCCAACCTCCGTTTCAAGATCCCTCGATACCAAGACCATCACTACCGCCGAAGGACGTTTGGGGAGGGCCGCGCATGAGGCACGCAGCGGCAGGAATGCTGTTGTGGGTCCTTCTGCTGTCGGCGGCAACCACTCTGTCAGCTCAGGCGCCGAGGCAGCCGCACGCCGGACGAGAGTCTTGGTACGAAGTCATGCTCAAGAACATAAATCCTTCGCACACGAACTACGGAAACTGGCTTCAGACGCGCCGCCGAGTTCTGCTGGATGCCCGTGCGAGGAATCCATTCTTTTGGTATTCGTTCTGGGTCACTGTTTTTGCTTCGGTGATGCCCGTGGTGCTTTTCAAGCACCTGAAGGATTCGCATCAAGAGAGAAGGGAACACGCAAGGATCGAAGCCGACCTCCGAAACCATGACCTGTACTCACGGGAGAAAACCAAAGAGGCGATCCAGAGATACAACCAGCACATCGAGGAGTGCAATCGTGTGACGGAAGCCTCGGAATCGGGAGATGGCCGGCCAGGCTGGGGCAACTCCGCCGTCGAAAGCGTGAAAGCCGAGCTACAACGTGTTGTCTCTCAACTTGAAGCTACGACGCAGGAACGCAACAAGCTTCAAGAAGAGCTCCGGCAGAAATCGCTGATCGTCGCCGACCTTTCCACGCGACTCGATGCGTTGGCAAGGAAAGTGAACGGACCGCGAGATACGGGCGGTGGTGGTGACTCGGCGTCATCCGTTTCCAGCGGGGACAACGCAAGGCTGATCGGTCAAATCAACCGGCTGCAAGAGGAATTGTATGCCGAACGGCAGAAAAACAAGCGATTGAAGGGCGGATGACAGAGATGCTCGTTACCGTCACTGGCTTTGGGAGCGTGTGGCGTCGTCGTTTTGGGAAAAACGAGAACGATCCGAGGCGGTTTGCGCGAGCGGCGTACTTCAACACCACAGGTGTCCCGGTCGATGGGCGGGTCCGAACGCGGCCAAAGATCGTCGGTCATGTGCGCTTCAACGGTGTTGGACGCTTCAACCCGAATTATCCGCTGGCGATGATCAACAGCGTCTTTGAATGCGCAGAGCCTTGTGTCTGGAATGGCCAAAACAAAGTTCTCTTCAAGCGCATGCTGACGGCGCCGCAGGAGCCCGACTACTTCCTGGTTGTGGTCAGAGCCGCCGACGTCGGCGGCCTCGACGTGGGCTCGCCAGCGTGGCGATCGGAAGGTACGCTCCTGATCTCTTTCAGCGAATGCGATGACCAACAGGAAGCGATGCTATTGATGCCGGCAGGAAGCTGGCTGCGAACGGATCGTGGCCGGTTCGAGCTTAGGCCGTTCGTCTCTTGGCCCTGGAGTGCGCGGCTCCATTTGGAGTCCGAGTGAGCGAGGATGACCGATGCGGTATCCGAAAGGCTCCCTTCAACTCAGCCAATCGCGAGATCTTCCTCTCTTGCGCCAAATCTTGCGCTCGGAATTCGTAACCCAGTCTCAATTGTTCCAGTTCTCGCAACTTAACCACTACGAGAGGAGTCGTAACGCATTCCACTGGAGAATGCGAAGATTGGTTGAACGTGGACTCGTGCTGCGGCAGACGCTGGTGGCCGGCTCCGGAGATACTGTGTATTCCGTCGCAGGCACGGCGGCAACGATGTTGCAGAGCATGGGCGAGTACTGCCTGGTTGGCTGTGGCCGGACTGACGAGGCGAAGGAGAATAGAACTGCTTGGCATGCCATCGGGCTGAACGAGATCCAGCTCAGAGTGTTGCGCGCCGGGTTGCTGGTACGCTGGATGGGATCGATGGAGATCCGTTCTCAGAATGAGCTCACCGCGTTCGGCTTTGCAAAGGACTATGACGCAATTGTGACGGTTCGCACGGATGTCGGAGAGCGCAGGTTTGCGCTCGAATACGAACGAACCCCGAAGCCCGCGAAATGCTACCGAGCGATCGCCGCTGCCGTGAGTCAGGAAGTTCACCTGAATCGGCTGCTTTATTTGGTTGCGAACTGCGACATTTTGCGGTTCGTTTCAGGCTTCTTCACAAAGACGGAATATCCGGTCTTCTTTGGTCTGCTTGCGGATTGGCATTCCCATCTGCTCGAAATGCCAGTCTTGGGCGGTCTCACCAAACGCGCATTCCCATTGAGGCAAGCCTTGAATGACGGCATTCAAAAAACCGAGGCTGTGGCGGCCGCGATTAGTTACCGTTTGCCCTTTGATTGAGTTTTCTATGCCCGCTGATTGAATGGCCATTGAATCGTCCGGGTGTCTCTAAGTCGTGGAAGCTGCTCGGATTACCTATTTACTATCCTGCGAGTCTGGTGGTGTTTTCAGGGCCGGAAGCGACGCGTTGAGTCTTGAGCTGTGGGAGTAGGATAGGTTGCGGCTTTGTAAGTTGCGATTGCGAGCGCTGGAGCACGGAAGCAGTTAAAGAGGTAGTTCGTAATTGTCTGCTGCTTACTTGTTGGAGTGAAAAGCATGAATGATGACATGCATGGTTCCGACGTAGAGGGCGTGGGTCGTGAGACCGATGGCGGGAACCTATTGTCGGGCAAAGTTGTGTGACCAGGCGGGTGAGTTGATCAATCCTACCGGGTGTCGGTGCAAGAGAGGGGGCCCTTCAGATGCGTGTCTGCGCTCATGGGCTGTCAAGGTTTTCTTCTAAATCGAGTCAACTGATTAAATAGATCGTGCAAGGTGGCAGTCCCTTCGGTCATGAAATCGCGCGCAGCCTCGAGGTCCACACGTTCGTGTTGGTTCGCCTGCGTGGATGAGGGCTTTGCCAGTGCAATGAGCCAAAGAAACAGCGCCACATGAAATGACGTCGCGCGGACGATATTCCATCCAAGAAAATAGGATTGAAGCCAGCGGTCAGAAATAGAGTTGTTCACCACCTGCACAAGCGAATATGTCAACAAGCCCGCTGCGACCAACTTCTCAGAGGCCGGCAAATAGGCCTCGTACCGGCTGGCGAGCGCAAGTAGTAGGACCAAAACGACCGCTGCCGTGATCTCAAGGTCCGCTTCGAGAGTAAGGACGAAGTAGGGTAGTCGAGAGTTGCTGGCTATCGAAACGATTGCCGCTCGTAGCAGGAGGATGCATGCTGCGAGCGCCAATCCCCATTTCGTTACGATGCGGAATCCTGGATATGGTCGCGACGTAATCCAGGCCAACTCGCCGATACTCAAGCCTCGACCCACAAGGAGAACTGCCTGCGCTATCCAGGCAGAGGTGAAAGCAAACTTGGATGTGTAGCCAGCAGTTCGATAAACGCAAAATATGAATGCCTCCCGAACTGCCAGCACCATCAAGTAGGCAGAGAAGAACGGAAGTCGTCTGTTCCAACGTCGACGGAAAACGAGCACGCAAAGAATTAGTTCCAGAATGGATGCCGATAGCCACAGGACGATTTGGATAGTCGTCAGCCCCATTATGCGGGCATCATATCACCGGCCGAATAAATTTCAGGGAGATGGAAAGCAATCGAGGAGAGGGTTACGCCGCGACAGAGTCGGGCTAGGAGTTGAGGTCTGATTCCAGGTCGCGGAGGCCTTGATGACGAGCAACTTCATTCAGCGCTTTGTCAGCGCAGTCTGTTAGAAGCCGAACTTTTGCCGTCAGGGCCTCCAAGCAGCCAGTTGCATCTAAGCCGAACAGAATTTGCAGTCGAGCAAGTCTGCATTCCAATCGAAACTTCATTCCGATCCAAAACCGATGAGACTCCCCTTGAAGCGTCAATTCAGGAATAAATTTGGCGGCACGCGTGAGCAGATGTTGCAAGCGGAAGAAATCTCCTCGGATCGCCTCCACAAATGCAATGGCAGTATCGCGTCGCAGTGCTTCGACTTTTCGAAGCATGGCATTGTATTCGGCCAGACGTCCCTGGACCTCCTGAAAGTGGAGATGGTGGCTTGGGAGGAAGTCATTTATCGTGAGTTGGTGGTCACTGGTTCCAGTCCTGCGGCGACGTCGGAAAGCGACAAATAGCAGTGCCACCAGCAGTGATACCAGCAAGATATTGATGATGATCTCTGCCACAATTCCGCTTTCGGTTAGGTTGAGGCCGTCGGGGCACGCAGCCCGCATCACGAATGCATAGCTTCGAGCATTCGATCAAATCTCCGGCTCATCGTATCACGGAGCCGAGCGTATCACACAACATCTACTTATCTAGGTTGTAACCACGGATACGCCCGGCCCTCGTCTGGTGTCGCTATGTCGCGAGATCAAGCGCAAGAGTCTTTGAACGCCCGGAACCCACGGCCGTGCGCGCTGCACCTCCATCCGTCGGCAAGAAACCCGCTGATGGCGGCCACGGAGGCATGGGTGCTCCACCGTCTGCCAGCA
>Ga0307374_10013897_pt1 | contig 11038 bp, 6 predicted proteins | sample OX3MG_FD_202532 | JGI IMG/M metagenome (GOLD analysis project Ga0307374, IMG submission 202532) | Soil microbial communities from Risofladan, Vaasa, Finland - OX-3 | ecosystem: Environmental > Terrestrial > Soil > Coastal area > Acid sulfate soil | place: Finland: Risofladan, Vaasa | collected... | reverse complement strand
GTCAAGTACCTCGGCCACCTCGTAGGCTTCCTCCAGCACATAGCGGCGCAGCGATTGGTGCGTCTGTTCGCGGTCCCAGGGACAGCCATCGGGCGCGCGGAGGCGGGCCACGACGTAGCGCAGCCCTTCGGGGACGCGCGTGGCGGCGAGTGGCGCCAGCGGCGGAACGTACAGCGTGGTGAGGTGGTCGGCGCGCTCGTCGCGGTCCAGCGCGTAGAGCGGCAGGCGTTCCACACGCTCGTCGTCGGGCATTCCGGCCCAGCGCACCAGCGTCACTTCCCAGTCGTCGGGGTAGAGTTCGCTCAGCGCCAATTTTACGCCGCTGGCCAGCCGCCGGTTGTAGACCTGGGCGATCAGCGCGGGGCGGGTCGGCAGCAGCGCGCCCATCTGCGCGGGGGCGGGTGTCTCGGCCAGTAGCGTCGCGTCCACCAGTTGCAGGTCGCGTTCGAGCGGATTGAGGTCCAACGCGGCGCAGACCGGCTCCACGAACGAGAGGCCCGCGACCAGTCGCACGCCCACACCGCGCGCCGCCGCCTCGCCGCGCAACAGCCGCACCGACTCCTCACCGATCAGCGGGTGGCCGGGGACGGCGTAGATGATCGGCTCCGGCGCCACGCCATCCGCCGCCTGCGCCGCCGCAGCGGTCGCCAGTTCGAGCAGCCGTCGCGCCATCGTCGGATACAGCGTGGCGAAGCTGGGCGCCTCATCGTAGAGCGCGTCGAACGAGTCAATCGTCAGCTCAGGTCGCCGCTCTCGCAGCGCATCCACCGTCGGGTGGCGCGTTGTGCGTACGAGCAGGCGTGGCGCCCGCTCCAACACGTCGCGCGCCTCGATAGTCAGGTCCTCCCAGCGCCCCGGCCCCAGCCCCACCACGATCACGCTGGGCTGCGGGGCCACTGCGGCGCGCGAAACAGCCCGCGCCTTCCCTGTCTGTTTTGCCATGCCATTGCCTTCTATATCTGCGCATGCAGCCGCTCTACGTATTCTACGTTGCGGCGGTTCACATCGTACCACGCGGGGCAGGCGCGTGGGCGCGGGAACGCGCGTTCCCGCGCCCGCCTGTCTCGCGCAAGAAAATCTGCGTAACATGATGTGCCGATCCCGCGATATGTTGGTGTGGGGGTTGTCACATCCCCAGACGGCATGCCACAATGTGAACACACAACGGCAGGAACGGGACTAGTGTGAGCCAGCTACTTCATCTCCATCAAAACGCCCAAGCAAATACCGATGCCGACACGCCGTCGCCAGCGCAGTCCGCGCTGACAGCGGCGCTGGGCGATGAGCGCGCCCGGCTGACGCGCCTCTGCGCCCGCCTGACAGGCGACGCCGACGCCGCCGAAGACCTCGCGCAGGAGGCGCTGCTCGAGGCGTGGCGCTCGTTTCACAAGCTACGCGACGCCGACGGGTTGGCGCCGTGGCTCTCCGCCATCGCTCGCAACGTCTGCCTGCGTTGGGCGCGCAGCCGTGGGCGCGAGCTAGCCCATCGCGCCACGCCGTTAGCGCCCGACGCCGACGCCTGCGACGCGCCCGACGACACCGGCGACCTGGACGCCATGCGCGCCACAACACTGGCGGGCGCCGCCGACGAGGGCGACTTTACGGTGGAACTCGAACGCCAGGAGCTTGCCACGCTGCTGGACCGTGCGCTGGCGCTGCTGCCGTCCGAGACGCGGCTGGCGCTGGTCGAGAGCGCCGTCTATGCGACGCCGCAGGCCGAGATCGCCGCGCGTCTGGGGCTGAGCGAGGGCGCGCTGCGGGTGCGGTTGAGCCGAGGCAAGGTGGCGCTACGCCATGCGCTGACAACCGACCTGCGCGACGAGGCCGACGCGCTGGGGCTACGACTGCCCACTGGCGATGGCGTAACCGCAACCGATGGCTGGCGGGCGACGCGCATCTGGTGTCCGTTGTGTGGGCGGCATACGCTCGAGTATCGCATTCATCCGAGTTGCGGCGCGATCTCCTTCCGCTGCGTCGGGTTCTGCCAGACCGACGGCACGATCATCGGCGGCGTCGATGGCTCGCTGATCCTGCCGGAGGCCGCCACTCTCACCAGCCCGAAGACCATCCTCTCGCGCTCACTCGTGAAGCTGGGCGCGCATTACACCGAAGGGCTTGGCCAGGGCGCGCTGTGGTGCGCCAACTGCGGGCGCCGCTCGCCTATCCATATCCACCACCCGGAACACCCGCAGCCGTCCCCCTACGGCTCGCTCGAAGGGATCGTGAGTGGCTTTGTCAGCGTCTGCCCGCACTGTGGTGGGCCCGACTCCGCGAGCCTCTGGCATCTGATGCTGGATCTGCCGCAGGCGCAACGCTTCTGGCGCGCCCACCCCCGCATGCGCGCGACGCCCGAGCGCCCTGTCGAGGTGGACGGCCTCCCGGCGGTCGTCACCAGCTTCGAGAGCCTCGGCGACCACGCCCGACTCGACGTAATCACCGCGCGCGAAAGCCTCATCACGCTCGCCGTCTACGAGACGAGCGAGCCAGCATAGCAAGCGCAGTCGGCGCGGCCAGCACAACATCTTCCTAACTACCAACCTCCATACGTCATCCCAAGGAGTCATCCCTATGTTGGCCCTCTTACGTCACCGCAACTTTTCGCTGGTCTGGCTGGCCGGGCTAATCTCGCAGACTGGCGACTGGGTGTTGTTGATTGGCCTGCCGCTCTACGTCTACACCCTCACCCATTCAACCCTTAGCACCGCATTCACGTTTATGGTTGGCGCCGTCCCCTCGTTACTGTTGGGGCCGATCGCGGGCGTCTTCGTGGACCGCTGGAACCGCAAGCGGCTGCTGCTGATCACGAACATCCTGCTGGCGTTGGCGTTGCTGCCATTGCTGCTCGTCCACGCGCAGGCGACGCTGTGGATCGTCTACTTCGTGCAGTTTCTGGCGGCATGTTTCAGCCAGTTTCTGACGCCCGCCACCGACGCCCTCTTGCCCACATTAGTCCCAGAGGAGCAGCTTGTCGCCGCCAACTCGTTCATCTCGGTGGGCGCCAACGTCACCCGGCTGGTGGGGCCGCCGCTGGGTGGCGTGGTCGTCGTGGCGCTGGGGCTGGGCGGCGTGGCGCTGGTGGACGCGGCGTCGTTCGTGCTGGCCGCTGTGCTGGTTGTGTTCATCGCGTTGGCCCCCCGCGCCGCCACGCCACTGGAAGACGCGCAACGGTCGCTACATGCCGTCTGGGGCGAACTGATGGACGGCATGCGGCTGATTGCCCGTTCGCGCACGATCTTGGTCGTCTTCTGGGCGCTGGCGCTGACCTCGATTGGCGAAGGCATCTTTGGCGCGCTGCTGGCGCCATTCGTGACGGCGGTGTTGCGTGGCTCGGGGCAGGACTACGGCTGGTTTGTCGGCTTGCAGGCGGTGGGTGGGCTGATCGGCAGCGTGATCATCGGTCGCTTCGGCAAGCACGTACCGGCGCGGCTGTTGATTGGGCTGGGAACGATGGGCCTTGGCGTGGTTGACATCGCCATCTTCTTCTATCCGCTGTTCCTGCATGGCGTCACACTGGCGTTCATCTTGATCGCGGTCGCGGGGCTGCCCGCCTCGGCGTCGGGCGTCGGCGTGATCACGCTGTTGCAGCGCGAGGTCGCCGATGCGTACCGGGGACGTGTCTTCGCGGCGGTCGGCGTGATCTTCACGTTGTTTGGGCTGATCGGCGAGGCGCTGGCGGGCGTATTGGGCGACCGCGTAGGCATCATCCCGATCATCAGCATCCACGCCGTCACGCTGCTGCTGGGCGGCGCGCTGGCGTTGGCGCTGCTACCCAGTTCAACGTCTGCCAAAAGCGAGACGCCTGATGCGCCTGCGGAACCATCAGCGGCAATCGAGACCCACCTGCAACTGGTGGATGGTGAGTTGCGCTTGCCAACAGAACCGGTGACGATTCCGCCTGCCCTCTGAAGAGATACGATGGCGCTACTAGCAGGCGGTACGGCAGAACGGCCCGCCAACCGGCGAAGAGCCATCAGGCGCCCGTCATGCCGTGAACCGCCGCACGCAACACCACATCGGGGCACATTCCCGGCAGCGCCCGCTCGTAGCAGACCATGCAATAGTCGCCCTCGCGGATGTCGTCAGCCGCGCCGGACCCGTAGTACGTGATGGTGTGGGGATCGCAGGCCCAATGACCGCAGGGACGCAGCCGCGTCGTCTCCGCGCGGTGTGGCAGCCGATGCGGAAACTGCCCGATATAGCACGCCTGGGGTGAATCCGGCGTCCCCAGCGCCTGATCATCGCTCATCTTGGTTTGACTCCTGAACTTCAGCTATGCAACGTCATTCCGCGTCACGCTGGGCAGATCAGCAAATACGGGCAGCTCTGGCAGCGGCGTGGCTCTGGTTTGGGCGCGAAGTCGCCGCGTTCCAGCCCGGCCAGCGCCGCGTCCAGGTCGCGCTCCAGCCGTTCGCGTTGGCGTGGGGTCAGCGTGATCGCCGCCGATTCGCCGGTGGCCAGGCTATAGTGGCGCGCTTCCACCGCTCCGACGGCTCCCAGTTCGCCGGCGATTTGCTGCGCCGCCAGGGTATAAAACAGGTCGCTCAGTGTTGGATCGTCCGTAGCGCCGCTGGCCCGATAGCGCACGAAGCGCACCGGCCCGCTCGGCGCCACGGCAGGGGCCACCACATCGGAGGCTTCCGGGTCGGGTGTGGCCAATCCCTCCACATGGTCCAGCGCGCCCGCCACGTCCTGCTCGCCCATGCGGATCGTCATCACGCGCATGTCGCCGCGACGCAGCCCGTCCGTCGCCGCCAACGCGCCCGGCGCGGCGGTGGGCGCCTCGGCGTTTTCGTCGTGGTCGTGCGGCGCGCGACTCGTGTTGGGCGCCGCGCCTGCCGGGCTGAGGCCGCGTTGACGCATCAGGTCGTCCCATAGGCGCGCGGCGATGCGTCGCCCTTGCCGCTGATAAATGGGGTACAGCGGATCGGGCGCAGCCGCCGGATCATTCGCAGTCGTCTCATGCGGCGTGTCGCCCAGCGCCTGTCGCCAACGTTCATCGAAGAGGTCGCGCGCCTCGTCGAGCGAGGGCAGTGTCGCCTGGACGTATGCGGCGGTTGGCGTGGGCGCTGCCGCGCGCGCGTGCCTGCGTTTCGCTGGTTGCGCGGATGCAGTCACGTCGTCGGCGCGCCCATCGTCGGCTGTCGCAGACGCACGCGCCGCCATCATCACTGCCGTCGCCGCTAGACGCGCCTCCTCGCCATCGGCCAGCGCAGCGTCGAATCGCTCGTGTAGCGCCAGCAACGTTTCGCGCAGCCCTTGCCTTAATGACGCCATACCCAAGTGTTGGCCCCCCAGCCCATACAGGTACCGATAGGCGTATTGCTGGGGGCACCGCAGATAGGTTTCGAGCGCGGAGATGGTCAGCGGCGCGGACTGCTCGGCGCCCTGAGCGTCCTCAGCGCCGACACGCTCACTCGATGGCGCGACCGGCGCATCGCCGAGGGGCGCGCTGGGGAGTCCGGGCGCCTGCTGTTCTCCGTCCAGTTGGACGGACGTGAACGGCTCCACAGCCTGTTCGGCGCGCCAACTGACACGCGCCAGGCGGGCCGCCAGCCGCCGCTCGATGGGGAGGAGGAACGGCGACGGGTGGTACGCCGCGCGCCCATAGCGCCGCGCGTAGCTCAACACCAACTCATCGCGGGCGCGCGTGATAGCGACATAGAACAAACACGCCTCCTCCAACAGATGCGTATCCGCAGTAGCCGCCGCATCCTCCCCCTCCCTTCGCAGCGAAGGAAATGCACGAGTAGGTGAATCCCGCGGCGCCGCAGGCGCCGCGAAGCTCCCCTCTCCCGCCGCAGCGGGGGAGGGGCCGGGGGTGGGGGACGTGTCCTCCGCCAGCCCGATGGGCATGGGGGTCACATCGCGCTGCCGTTGCATGGGGAAGCGGCGATTAGCCAGCCCTGGCAGATACACCACCGGAAACTCCAGCCCTTTGCTGCCATGCACAGTCAGCACCCGCACCGCCTCGGCGGCCAGGGGATCGTCGGCGCCGCCGGTCTGGCCCAGCGCGATCAAGGTGCGAATATAGTCGAGGAAGCCGCCCCAATCGGCGACTGCTGGCGCGGACGCCGCCGAGCCTAGCGCTCGTTGCGCCTCTGCGGCGCGCTGCGTATCGTAGGCGCGGGCCAGCAGCAGCAGTCGCCCGACGAAGAGCGCCTGCCGACGGGCCGCGTCATCTGGCGCCGCATCCTCATTGGCGCCCGCCGCATCAGCCACATTGGGGAGCGTCTGCGCCAGTAATCTTGCCCCCAGGTTGGTCTGGTTGAAGACGTAGCGCGCCAGCCCCGTCGCCACGTTGGGGGCGCGCCGCAGTTCACTCAGGATGTCGCTCAGGCGGCGCAGTCCCGCGCGCCCCTCCGGCGTCAGGTCAGGCAGCGTGTCGAGCCGCCCGTCCGCCCCTGGCTCAGCGTCGCGGCCATCGGCCACATTCGCGCGCTCTGCGCCCCGCGCGCCATCTGACCGTTGCGGTTGCGTTGGCAGGCTGCGCAGGGCGGCGGTTGGAGTGAGGTGTTGCGTGCGGGCGACGCGTAGAACGGCGAGCGCATCGGCCCGCGTGAAGACGTGATCGGGCAGCGCGCCCGCGCGTAGCAGCCCGGCGCCGGTAGTGTCGGCCAGCAGGGCGAGCGTCGCCAGGATGTCCTTCACCAGCGGTTGATCGAAGAGGGGCATGGGCGCCTGGGTGGCGACGCCCGCCCGCCGCAACGCCGCGACGACGCGCCCCACCTGGCGGCGAGTGCGGCAGAGCACGGCGATGGCGCCGGGCGCCTGCCCGGCGGCGAGGCGGCGTTGGATGTCGCCCACGAGGCCAGCCGTCTCCGCCGCCTCATCCGGCGCGACGGCCAGCGTGACGACGGGGCGCGCCTGCGTGGCGTCGGCAGGTGCGCGGGTGGCGACGAGCGTGGCGCCGACGCTCACTGGCCGGTTGGCCTGCGCCGCGCCATTGCCGAGTGGGTCGCTGGCATAGGCGACGGCTAAGAAGTCTTGCGCGACGCTGGCGGCGGCCTCCAGGATCGGTGGCAATGAACGGTAGTTGCGACGTAGCGTCACCACCTGCGCGTCGGCGTAGTCGCGGGTGAAGCGTGTGAGGTTGGCGGGCGCGGCGCCCCGGAAGCGATAGATCGCCTGATCGGCGTCGCCCACCGCCCAGATCGGGCCATGCGGCCCGGCCAGCGTTTGAAGCAGGACACCCATCGCGCGGTTGATGTCTTGAAACTCGTCTACCAAAATGTGTTGGTAGCGCCCGCGTAGTTCGGCCAACACCTCCGGCTGCTCACGTAGCAGTTGGACGGTCAGGCGGATGATGTCGCCGAAATCGGGGTCGCCGCGCGCCGCCAGCGCCGCCTGATACGCGGCGTAGACGCTGGCGATCTCGTCGGCGCGTTCGGCGTCCAGCCGCTCCTCGGGTGTCTGCGCCGCACGCAGCATCGCCGTCGCCAGCGCCTGATAGCGCGCGGGGTCCGCCAGTTCGTCTTTGGCGCGTGAGATGGCGCCGAGCAGATCGGCATAGTAGAGCGTCGGCGCGGCGAGCGGCTGATAGTGAACCAGCGGCAGTTCGCGGGCCAGCTCGCGCAACAGCAGGTAGCCTTCGACCTCGTTGACCAGCCGATAATCTGCACGCAACCCCACCAGCGGACCGTACAGCCGCAACACCTCGCCGCAGAAGCCATGAATGGTGTTGACGGTGGGGCTATCCACTGCGCCGCCCGTAGCGGCGTCGCCCGGCAGCGCAAGGGCCAGACGGTCATGCAGTTCGCGGGCCGCGCGATGCGAGAAGGTCAGCGCAAGGACGCCCGCTGGTGGCGCGTGGCGCGCTTGGACGAGATGGACGATACGGCCCAGCAGCGCGCTGGTCTTCCCGGCGCCCGGCCCGGCGATCACCAGCGCGGGCGTCGGGGCCTGCGCGGCCTGCGCCTGTTCCTCATCCAGCCGGACGGGGGCCGACGGGGCCGCGACTGTAGCTGGCGTCGTCTCGGCTGAGGAACGCAATAGCGCCTGGATGGTTGGCAGATCTACCAGCGCCTCGACCAGGCGGCGGAGCACGGTATCTTCGGTGACGCCAAACGTGGCGCTCAGCCAGCGCACGCGATCCGTCCCGTGTCGGCGCTGCGTTGGCGGTGGGGAGAAATAGGCCGTGAGCAAGGCGCCGGTCGGTAGCAGCAGCGCGGCGGCGAAGGCGTTGGCCTCGCTCTCGCGGCGCCCGGCGGCGCTATACGCCTGGCCGGGGCGCAGTGTCTCGTCCTGCGCGCTCGCCAGGTCCAGCGGGGCGTCGAGCGCGGAGTCACCACAGCCGTCCGCCGGGGCTGCGTCGGGCGAGGGCGCCGCGTTGAGGCCAGCGGGTAGCGGCGCCGTGTGGTCGTCGGCCAGGCCGTTGGCGATGGCCGCCGCCAGCCCCCAGGCGCGGTGCAGCGCGGCGTGGCCCAGCTCGTGCGCCAGCGTGAAGCGGCGAATCGCCTCGGGCTGACCGGCGCTCAGGAAAATGATGTTTTCGCCCGGCTCAAGGTAGCCCTGCACGCCGGGACGCGACGCGGGGCTGAACGTGGCGACATGGACGCCCAGCCGTTGCGCCAGCGCGTCCAGGGGAACCGGGCCTGCCTGTAAAGCTGGCCCGGTTGGCGCGTCATGATGCTGTGAGGTCTCGCGCGCGGTCTCGGCGGCGAACCAACACCGCAGTCGCTCGGCGGCGAGCAACGGGCGACTATCTTCCTGAACCTGCTGCAACATGCTGCACATGAGCGCTCCTGCTGTTGGACGAAGCGGTGGGCTGCGGTGTGACGCGCGATGTGTAGATGTACTGACTGCGGACCCAACGTCGCTCGATAACGTACAGGTATTGTACCACGTCGCGCCGTCCGCTACGGCGTCGCGCCGTCAGTTCGTGGTATACTCAACGGAGAGATTGGGGTGGCGCCGCCGCCAGTGGCGCCGCCGTCCACGCCTGGATCGGGGAGCATCGACATGACCACCAAGACTACATCATCCAGCGCCAGCCCTGTCGCCGCGCTCGGCGGACCTGGGGAAGAAGTTGACATGCACGCGCTGCTACATACCGCCCGCGCCGACACCGTTCCCGCTGGCTGGTACGTCTGGCCATTGCGCCGAACCGGTGTGTTGCTGATGGCGCTCAAGTGGCTCGCGCTGGCGGCGGTTGGCTTCGCGCTGTTCATTCCCGCAGTGCTGGCGATGGTCCCGGCGAACTTCGATGGCAACATGGTCAAGGGCATGCTCTCCTCGGTGATCCTGGTGATTTTAGGCGCGGTGGCGTTTGGCGCGCTGGGCCTCGCCGTGCATGACCTCTGGCGAGCCGCACGCGCCAACGACTACCTGCTGGTGATGACGCCCGATCACTATGTCAAGTTCGCGCCGGGCAAACCTACCCATGTGCCGATGAGCGAGATCGCCTATATCACCATGCGTGGTGTGCGCCTGCCGGAGCCAGTCGCTACCGCGCCGCAATCCGACGGCTGGCCCAGCGCAACGGCGTTCAATGGCATGTTTTTTCGCGGTGGGGCTTCCATCGATAGCCTGATGCGACGCAACTATCGCCGCGCGCCCGCCTCGCTGGCGTTCATGGACCTGCGCAACCGCCGCGAGGTGATCGTCGCCACCGACGACGCCTTCGACGCGCTGCCCATCCTGGAGCAAATCTTGCAGGACTACGCGCACGGCATCGACTACACGTTGCTCAGGTAGCCGTCCGTGTTCTACGCTCTGCATAGCGGCGCAACACCGTGCGACAGCAGACAGCACAGCGACGCCCCATCGGCGCCCGACCCAACCAGATCACCGACGACGATGCGAGGCCAGCATGTACAACCAGCCGACAGGCGAGCAAACGCCAGCCGAGCGTCTCTGCGACCCGACCAACAACGTTTCCCCAGGCGTGGCCCCGGCTGACCCGCCGCGTAGCGAATGGTTTGCCTTGCCGGGCGACCGCTCCGCCGCGCCCATGCCATCGTACCCCGCCGACGCCTACCCGGCATGGGGGGCCGCGCCTGCGCCTGCCTATCCCCCGCCGCCGGAATACTACAGCGCGGCGCCCTTGCCCACCGCGCCTGCGACCAACAACCCCATTCCACTCTGGGCGCCCGACGCGGCCAATGCGCCCGCCTCACTCCCTGTCGCGCTCCCCGGCGCCAACCCACATGAGGTCGCAAGCGCGTACCCGGCCTATGCGCCGGACGGGCGAGTGGACCCGGCGCAACTGGCCAATGGCGCCAACCCGCACGCGCAGAAGCCGAGTGGCAGACCGGAGGCGGCGGGCTGCGCGTCGGGCGCGGCAATCATCGGCGTGCTTTCCAAGATCGCCCTCGGCGTGAAGTTCCTGCTGCCGCTGCTCAGCGTAATCGTGAGCTTTGGGGTCTACGCGGCGCTGTTTGGCTGGCAGTTTGGGCTGGGGATCATCGTGCTGCTGTTCGTGCACGAGATGGGGCATTTCGTCGTCATCCGCGCGAAGGGGTTGCCCGCCAGCCTGCCGGTCTTCATCCCGCTGCTGGGCGCCTACGTGGCAATGCAGCGCATGCCGCATAATGTGCGCGACGAGGCGGAGATCGGCATCGCCGGGCCAATCGCCGGCGCGCTGGCGGGTCTGGTTTGCCTGGGCCTCTACTTCCAGACGGCGCTGCCCGTGCTGATCCCGCTGGCGTATTTCAGCTTCCTGATCAACCTGCTCAACCTCGTGCCGGTGGCCCCCTTGGACGGCGCACGGGTGACGGCGGCGATCTCGCGCTGGTTCTGGCCAGTCGGGCTGGCGCTGCTGGCGGTCGGTATCTATTACACCCAGAGCATCTTCCTGATCCTGATCGGCGTGATCGGACTGTTCCAGATGATCGCGCGGTTCCGCGAGTCGCCATCGCAGCGCGCCTACTACGCCGTCTCAGCCTGGACGCGCGTCTACGTCACGGCGATCTACTTCGGCCTGATCGCCGCCCTGGCGCTGGCGCTCTACTTCACCCAGCACCTGCTCCCGCCGACCGGTCTGGTGTATTGAGTTCTGTTGAGTTGCGGACCGATGGGAGCGCCGCAGGCGCTCCCATCG
>Ga0307374_10013896_pt1 | contig 11038 bp, 7 predicted proteins | sample OX3MG_FD_202532 | JGI IMG/M metagenome (GOLD analysis project Ga0307374, IMG submission 202532) | Soil microbial communities from Risofladan, Vaasa, Finland - OX-3 | ecosystem: Environmental > Terrestrial > Soil > Coastal area > Acid sulfate soil | place: Finland: Risofladan, Vaasa | collected... | reverse complement strand
CAGACGATGGGACAACCTATGCGTACGAGAAAGGCGCTGGTTCGATCACCAGGCTGCATTGGGATGAAGCAACGCAACAATTGACTCACAATGGCGCCGCTGCCTGGAGCCAACCGGACAAGAGTGTGATTCACGTCGTTCATCCTTGACGAAAACCGCAGACGAATTGCGTCTTGCGCCCGCGTCAGTGAAACCAGAGTCTGGCAACGCCAATGATGGAGCCTCCATATTCGGTTCAGCTTTTTTAACAGCAGCGGCAACTCTGCAAACGTTTTCGCGGCGTGTGAAGACTTCAATCCGGCAGGTCGTCAGACTTTAGGAGAAGAGGGTATGAAGCGAAGGGATTTCTGCAAGTCGATTGCATTCACTGCCGCAGCATCAGCCATTCCATTGTCCGGGCAATCGGAGCAGGATGCCCCGCCCGATCTTCCGGCGGGATTCAATCACTACTCGCAAAGCTATGCCGAGTTCTGCGATTTGCCGCCGGAGAAGAGGGTTTTCTACAAGGTGAGCGGCAACAGGATCGTCGAAACAAAGCTGGACGAGGCGAACTGGCAGCAATCGCCTTGGAATTACAACCCAACTGCAAAAGCAGTCGCGGGCGGGCTTTGGGACGACGTTCCCCTGGCTTCACCCATCCCCAATCTCGCCGGAGTTGGCCCGTACCAGCCAACCTGGGACTCGCTGTCGGAGTACGAGGCGCCTGAGTGGTACCGGGACGCGAAATTCGGAATCTGGGCACACTGGAGTCCTCAGTGTGTGGCGGAAGACGGCGATTGGTACGCTCGCAATATTTACGTGGAAGGTCAACGGCAGTACCGGTATCACCAGGAGCATTATGGTCCGCCATCGCGCTTCGGCTACAAGGACCTCTGCGCACAGTGGACGCTGCTGAACTGGGAGCCCGACTCGCTCATCGAGCGGTACAGGAATGCAGGCGCGCGGTTCTTCGTAGCGCTTGCCAATCATCACGACAACTTCGACGCGTGGGATTCCAAGCACCAACCATGGAATTCCGCGGTGATCGGCCCGCATCGCGACGTCGTCGGCGCATGGGCCGCCGCAGCGCGCAAGCAGGGGCTGCGCTTTGGTGTGACAGTCCACCAGGCTCGCAACTGGTGGTGGTTCCAACCTTCCCACGGCGCCGATAAATCGGGACCGCTGGCCGGCGTTCCCTATGATGGCGTGCTGACCACCGCGGACGGCAAGGGGCAGTGGTGGCAGGGCCTCAATCCCCAGCGGCTCTATTGCGTGAAACATCCAGGCGACGCACTACCCGACGTCTCTTACGTAAAGAACTTCTACGATCGCACCCGCGATCTGATTGACCAGCACTATCCTGACCTTCTCTACTTCGACGACTCGCTGCTGCCTCTAGGTTGGGGTGGAATGAACATAGGCGCCTACTTCTACAACCACAATCTTTTGACCCACGGTGGCAAGTTGGAGGCGGTGCTCAACGTCAAGGACGTCCCCGATCGACTTGCGAAAGCCGTGGTGGCCGATTATGAAGCCGGCCTGACCAGCGGAATCATGCCTTATGCCTGGCAGTCGGAAACCTGCATTGGCACGTGGCATTACCTGCGCGCTCTGTATGAAAAGGATGGGGAGTATGGCGCATACCTGCCGCCGCGCGATGTTATTCATTGGCTCGTTGATACGGTGAGCAAGAACGGCACGTTCGTGCTTAATGTGCCCGGCAAGCCCGACGGCACCATCGACAGTAAGGAGATCGCAGTTCTCGACCAGGTCACCGCCTGGATGAAGGTCAACGGCGAGGCCATTTATTCCACCCGCCCCTGGAAAGTCTACGGCGAGGGCCCCGGAAAGATCGAAGCTGGCGCCTACCGGGCCCGACAAAGCCTCAGAAATCTCGGCGCCGCCGACATCCGCTTTACGCGCAGCAAAGACAGCAGGGTTGTTTACGCAATCTTTCTCGGATGGCCAGAAGGCGAGGCGCTCATCAAGTCTCTCGGCACGGCAAACCAGGCACAACCGGGCAAGATCCTGCACGTCGAAATTATGGGTGCTACGGGCAAGCTGAAATGGAAGCAGACACCCGAGGCCTTGAGAGTTGAATTACCCAGCCAGCTCAATCCGGCCGGGGCCTATGGCGCGGCGTTGAAGGTCTCGCTGGCTTAGTACAGACTTGCGTTGTGTTCGGGCCGGCCCCAGGGAAGCCGGCCCAAACTGGGCTACCTCTGCCGGCTTACTCCGGCAGGTCGATTTGGTCGTTGATTTCGAAGTTGCCGGTGACACCTGGAGCCCCGGTCCCGGGCTGCCCTCCGCCGATGGTGATGGTGTACTTGCCACCGGCGATGATCGGCACACCAAGGTCGGTGACCATGCCCAAATCGCGGTTTTTCAGCTCGAAGTGAACGATTTGGCTGGCCCCGGGGTCAAGGTGCACGCGCTCGAATCCGCGAAGAGCCTTGAGCGGCGCACCTTTAACTTCGGGAAACTCGAGGTAGAGCTGCACGACTTCGTCTCCGGCCACCGCGCCCGAATTCGTCACGGTGACGGCCGCATTGACTGGATCGCCTGCGTTGACCGCTTCGGTGGGTACCTCAAGGTTGCTGTAAGTGAACTTGGTATAGCTGAGACCGTAGCCGAACGGATAAAGCGGCTCGCCGTGGAAGTACCGGTAGGTGCGATTGTTCATCGAGTAGTCTTCGAAGTTGGGGAGCTGGTCGACGCCCTTGTAGAACGTCACCGGCAGCCGGCCGGCAGGGTTGTTTTTGCCGCTCAATGTATCGGCGATGGCATTGCCTCCTTCTTCGCCGGAGTACCAAGCCTCGAGGATAGCATTGGCGTGATCCTTTTCCCAGTTGACGGCAAGGGCGCTGCCGTTCATGAGGACTACCACGAGAGGCTTGCCGGCCTTGGCGACTTCCTCCACGAGCTCTTCTTCGGGATCGGGGAGATTGATGCTGGTGCGGTCACCGCCCAGAAAACCGGGAATGTTGACCGGCATCTCCTCGCCCTCAAGTTCGCTGGTGATGCCAACCACCGCAATGACAACGTCGGCTTTGCGCGCTGCTTCCAGCGCTGCGGGCGAGGGGCCATTTTGCACCTTGGCCCACACCAGGCGGGCCATCGGCTTTGCGCCCGGCCTCCAGCCGTACATCACATTGATCGTGGCCTTGACGCCCTTCTCCAGGTGCACGCGTCCCAGGCGCGGCGAACCGCGGAATTGCTGGGCCACCTGCTTGCCGTCGACAGAGACGCGCCCGAATCCGTCGCACTCGATGCCCATGAGATAGTCGCCGGTATCGGGCGGGTTGAGGGAGCCCGACCACTGAACGATGACCGAATCCTTGTCTTTGGCCTCGGCAGGCAGAGTGTCTTCCGTGAGATCGACGCTGGACTCCACGCGCTGGGTAATGAGCGTGGGCTGCGTCATGCTGCGCATTCCTCCCTGGGCTTGTCCATACCTTGCCTCGAGGCCGGGCTTGCCGTTCGGAGTCGTGAACAGTCCAGCGGGAATGGGTTCGCCTTCAGAATTCAGGAACTGGGTGCCGGCGACGTAGGTAATGTTGGCATTTGGAAATGTGTTCTTGAGGCCCTCCATGAAGCTGACCGTGTGCGTGGGCGTGCCGTTATAGTTTCCCAGCAAAACTCTGGTCTGGTTCGCGAGCGGTCCCACGACGGCGATGTTCTTGACGCCGGGCTTGAGTGGGAGAACGCCATCGTTCTTGAGTAGAACCATCGATTCGTCGGCGATTTTACGTGCCAGGGCGCGATGCTCGGGACTGCTTAACTGGCTCTCGTCGATCTTCGTGTACGGGTCCATATCGGGCGGATCGAACATACCCAACTTGATGCGCGCAGTGAACAGGCGGACCAGGGCTTGGTCGAGGACGGATTCCGGCAGGTAGCCCTGCTGCACGGCTTCGATGTAGTCCTTGTAGTCGTGATTGTCTTTCACCTTCTCGCCACCATCGATGCACTCGTTATCCATTCCGCGCTCAACCGCGATGGCATCGCCCTGCGCCTGGGTGGGGCGGTAGTGGTGGTCGCGATAGATATTGACGACGGCTTCGCAGTCGGAGACAACGTAGCCCTTGAAGCCCCATTTGTCCCGGAGCTGATCGACGAGCGTGAACTCGTTGGCACATGCGGGCTCGCCTTTGATGGCGTTATAGGCGCACATGATGGATCCCGCGTGCCCCTCAGTGATCGCCGTACGAAAGGCGGGAAGATAGGTGTCCAGCTCGTCGTGCTTGCTCACATCCACGTCGGCGAAGTGGCGCGTGGGCTCCGGCCCGCTGTGCACCACGAAGTGCTTCGGCGTGGAGATCACGCGGTAGTAGCGCGGATCGTCGCCCTGCATCCCGGTGACGAAGGCCACCCCCATGCGCCCGGTGAGGAACGGGTCTTCGCCATAGGTCTCCTGGCCGCGACCCCAGCGCGGGTCGCGGAAGATGTTGATGTTGGGCGCCCAGAAGTCGAGGCCCTGAAAGAATCCGCTGTAGCCTCCGTTGGCCCTCACTGCCTGCGCATTCTTGATCCGACCCTCGATCCCAATGTCGGTGGCCATCTGGTGAATGATGGGCGCGTCGAAGGTGGCGCCCAGGCCGATCGGCTCAGGGAATTCGGTAGTGCCGTCGGCGATGACTCCATGAAGCGCCTCGCTCCACCAGTCGTAGGAGGGAATACCGAGGCGCGTAATGGCGCGCGACTGATTCACCATCTGGCTGGCTTTCTCTTCGAGCGTTAAGCGGTGCACAAGATCCTCGGCGCGCTGTACCGGAGAAAGCTGGGGATTGCGAAAGGGCATATTTGCCGTGTCTGGCGGCGCGGTCTCTTGCGCCGGGGCGATGGCAGCCAATCCGGTCGCGAAGGCAAGGGCGACCGCCCAGGTGGAAATTCGTGATCCCGTCATCAAAGTCTCCTCGGAAGCGGACTGCCGCCATGCGGCATCCGGAACCGTTTAATTTGGCGTGGGCTTCCGCACGCCAGACTACTGTTGCAGCCAGAATGTGTCAATTGCATTTTGAATCTGAAAAATCGGTTTTCTTGGTACCTTTCGACGTATCCTATCGGCTAAACGCTTGGTTGAAGCTTCACTGCGCCTTATCGCTTTTTGGCGGCCATTCTGAAGCGCAAATGACACAGGTCCGAATCAAGCCCAGGCGGCCCGGTAGAGATTTCCGTTGGTCCTGTGACGCGATCGCAGTTGATTTTCGTCACCGCGCAGTGTACTTGTGCGAAATCGCTTTCACGCAAGGCTTGCGCGCACTGATCAAGCGACTGGCTGCGTCGACGAAGAATTGGGAGGCAAGCTCATCAAATCTTCTCGGGGTGGACCTTGCAGATTCCAGGCCTCCACTGCTGCGCGGACCTCGGCCGCTAGGTCGCTGCCATCCGCGACATACACAGACAAGATTCTGGATGCGGCGGAGTATGCGGCAAGTCTTTTCGAAGCTGCCGAAATGGTTCCGATGGATGTGCCACCAACCGCATTGATTCTTTATTGGCGGCAACAACCGCCGGAGAATCGCAACAGAGCAACCATCCGGAAGTTCGCGTACGAGCTGGGTCTGGAGCTCTAAAGAAGGACTGCCAGCTTTGTTGACCGGCGAGATCAAATTTCACTTTCTGCTCGCCTGCCTCCGATATAGCGCGGGATCGAACTCTTCCAAGCTAGTGATACTGTGCAGATGGTTGACGGAAACCCACGGCAGCCAACTCCGATGGGTTCCAAGACCCCTGTTCCTTGCCATTCCCCAGTGTTCCTGTTGCCAAGCAGGTCCCAGGAGGTCGTACGTGCGTCCCGGTAGAGCGAGCTTGCTCTTGGTGTCGAGTAGGAGGATGGCGGGCGAACCGTGCGTTGCCGCGCACAGCCTGTTACGAAGTGGTAAATACCTCTGAGTGGAATGTTTCGTTCGATGAATTCGTGGAGATTTCCGCCCCTTCGCACCGTTCCGGCGGTGGCAACTTTCCACCGTAAGCACACTACCGAGCACAGGGCGGACCTCCGTTGGAATCAGATGAATGTCACTTGTCCGTAGAACGGGCTTGTCGGAGAGTTTGCGTCCGATCTAACCAGATCTCAGTCTGGTATCGCGGTATTTGGCCAGATTCGAAAATCAGGGCAGGTGACCGGCTCTGGCAAGTGAACCACGACTGTCGGGTTAGATGGAAATGCCGCAGGGTTGATGCTGGCCAAGCAATCTTGTTGCACGATCCGGATGGCTATACAGCGTTATACGTAAGGCGTGTAATTATCGGGTCAGTGCTAAGTTTTCTCTGTCTCATGCGGCGATCTCCGAGCTGCAGTCGTTGGATTGCGAGGCGTTGTTGGGCTCCCTGTAGCGGCGGACAATAATTCTCAGTTTGTGCGGGAGCACCGCAGCTTGGAGAAATTCCGGTAGTGTGGAACGCAGCGTGCAGGCCACGACCAACTCCGAGGGCTGCAGCGCGGGACTCATGGTGCGCAACCAACTGCGGAAAAGGCGTCAGACCTCGGCCGTGTAATTCAAGGCCAGATGTTGCAGCAGTCCCTGCGCGATGCAGCCCAACTGCACATGCAGATGGTAGGCGTTCATCTTGCGCCGGATGGCGTCGCGGTAAGTCTGGCTTTTGCGGCGCAAATACTGGTCGCCCTGTCCGCGGCGTCGCGGCTTCATGGCAGCCATCCAGAATTGGTATGCATAACTTCCCACGACATGCACGGCTTGCCGGAAGCCCAGTTCGATTTTGAAGCGGTAGCCATAGAGCAGGATGATTTCCATCGGCTCCAGAGTCAGATCGGTGGCCAGCAGGAAGATCGTGCCGCGCAGCGGATGACGAACCATGACAAAACGCACCAGCCGTCTCGCGGGCCGCCACAGGAGATCGATGGCGCGATAGCGCAGCGTAACATTCTGCTCGCCGTAGACGGGGCTGGGCGCGGAGAGAAACTCACCCTGGTCGCGGGCCAAATCCTTGAGCTGGACTTTTTCGCCGTGGAGCCGTGGCCGTCCGCGGCGGCGGCGCGCAGGCACGGGCGCAGGCCAAAAGGCCACGGCGTTCGACTTGGCGCGGGTGACAAGATGGTGTCCCTGGCCGAGTAACTGCGCGATCAGCTGGCCCGAGGTTAAGTAGGCATCGGCGACCAGAAGCAGCTTGCGGTCGAGGATGCCAGCCAGAGAAAACAGCAGCAGTGCCAGCTTGTCGAGCAGGGTGCGCGTGTCGCGGTTGGACCAGACCAATCCCTCGTGAATGCGCGAGACCAGCGGCACGGCGGCGACATGGCCGGCCGGCCCCTGGACCAGCAGACTGACGTCCTGCAAGCTATGGCCCATGATGTAGTCCGGCTTCGAGTTGCTGGCCGACTGCTGATGGAGCAGCTTGACGGTGGGCATCTTGCGGCCTTCTTTCGGAGCCTTGATGCCATCGGCCAGGCAGGCCAGCCGCCCGTCCACCGAAACGGGCTGGAACAAGCGCGGACAGAGCCGTGCCCAGCAGCCGGTAAGTGCGTCCAGGTCCAGGGCGCGGCTGTGGAACAGGTGCAGGAGGCGGCAATAGCCTCGGTTGCCGAAGCCGAAGAGGCGAACCAGGCTGGTGACGCCGGCCCGCTCCGGGCGGCACGAGAGGCCGACCAGGGCCAGAATCATCCAGAAGAAGTGGTCGCCTGTCTGGCAACTTAGTAAAACTAGACGGCACGGATGGCACAGTAAGACACTTTCAGGCACTGTTGGAGCGGGTAATCGGACCATTATCGGACCATGATCGAAAGTGCTCTGGAGCCATTGAACATGGAACCATGGCTTCAATCCATCCTCGAATCGCTTCCATCAAAATCCCCACGCTCGAAACTCGAGCCGCACCGCGAACTGATCCGGGAACTGCGTCGCAAGGGACGGACATACCGCGAGGTCGCCCAACTCTTCCATGAGCGGCTGGGGCTGTACGTCGCGCCCAGCACGCTTCATTCGTTCGTGAAAGTCCGCGCCAAGCATCGCAAGCGCACACAGTTCGAGCTGCCCCCGCTCGAATTGGTGGATGCTCAATCGGCAGGGTTTGCCTCCATCGCCGCTCTCAAGACAAAGCCGATTCTTCAGAAGCCGAAATCGGCGCGCTTCGTCTTTCGTGAAAATGAGCCACTGACCTTGACTCCCACTGGGGGTGAGCAATGACGGAGTTTTCAAAGCGCGTCGTCTTTACCATGGGCGGCAAAGGTGGCGTCGGCAAAACCGGCGTCGTGGTCACCCTGGCCGAATGGTTTCAGGCCAACGAGATTCCCGTCACCCTTCTCGACCTCGATACCGAGAACAAGGCGCGTGGATCTCTGAAACACTTTTTCAACGGAACCGTGACCAAAGTCGATGTTCATACCCCAGCGGGTCTGGATGCCTTTGTCGATCACCTCGACGGCGGTACTCCGATCATCCTTGCCGACATGGGAGCTGGTGCCGGCCAAGTAGCTGCGGGCTGGTTCGACTCGATGTATGAGGATGTTGCGGCAACCGGTGTTCGATTTACGGCGGTAGGCATCGTGACGCCGGACCCGGCCAGCGTCGAGAGTGTACTGGCGTGGGCAAGCCAGCTGCAGGATCGGGTGGAGTACGTCATTGTCGAGAACGCGACGAGTGCGCTCGCGGATTTCACGTACTGGCGTTCAACGAAGCAGGCCAACGAGTTCCGTCAAGCCTTCACGCCAGCGATTTTGCAGATGGAATTTCGCCTGGCCGAACTTGAAAGTCCGCTCCGGCAGCATGGCATTCAACTCGGCCAAGTCGCAGACCGCAAAACGATGGTCGATGAACTCAAAAGAGCATCGCTCGTGATGCGCGCGCAGAGCTATCGGCGGCGACTCTTTTCGGAATTCGACCGTGGTCGGGAGACGTTCCTGCCATGAACGCCGCGTCACCCGCACAGAACCTCGAAATCGATCTGGCGGGAGAGCCGACGATGTTTGACTCTCTCGCCCGGCTTGTGCCGGATGAGTTGCAGGCCGCGTATTATCGCGTTCTTGCTCACACTCGAACACTTTCCCCCGACGATGAAATGCTGCGCATCCTCGAAGCAATGGGCATTCTGGCGCTGCTCACGCGCCACACGCCGAAGGATATTGCGGACGAACGGGAACGGTTGCAGGAGTTGCTTGAGGCCCATCAGCAACACTCAGAGCTGGCCCAGCAGAACATGCTAGGCTATGTCCACGAACTGGAGTCACGGCTCGCCGAACTGCCCGGCGAGATTGAAGCTGGCCTCGATCCGAAGCAGATAGCCAAGATGCTCGGTGAAAGCCTGCGCCAGCATTTTCTCCGTTCTGGTGTGCAGGACGCGGTGAGCGCGCTGCAGACCACGAGCGCGGCCATGACGGGCGCACAGAAGGAACTCTCTGCCGCTCTGCGCACACTGTCAGATTCGCATGGAGGCGTTGTCGCGCAAGTGGAACGCGCCAACAATCGCATTGAGTATTCGCTGGAGAGCCGGGCGAAAACAATGGATGCGCTCCTGCATGAGTGGAAGAGCGATCTGCTCCGAATATGGATTCCCATGGTGGCCGGGGCTTGTTTGTTGATCGGGCTGTCCGGCGGCATGGAGATACAGGGCTGCTGCGGCGCGTCTGCGGTTACACCATCAACTACAGCAGCACTGCCAACAGCTCCGCCGATGGCTCCTCAAGCTCCGGCAGAGAACTCCTAAAGACACCACGGGAGCAAAAATAAAGCGCCAAAAATGAATAGCTTAGCTCATCCGCAGCCGCTATTGAGTTGTCAACTCATAGGTTGACAACTCATAAACTGACAACTCATAATAATGGTGCTTAAACAAGGACTCCCAATGCCCAGTTCAACTATCAAGCCTGATCCGTTTTTACGACCGCACGGTCGAACTGGCGGCGCTTGATCGCGCTTGGAAGCGCCATGGAACGGCGGGCAAATGCTGCTTCTTTATGGCCGCAGGCGACTTGGCAAAACCTTCCTTCTCCAGCGTTATTTCACGGCGGGAGCCACCGGCAATGAGCCTGCAAAGCCGCATTGCTACTATTTGGCCGAACAGTCCACGGCGGCAGCCCAGCAGCTTACCTTAGCGCGCCAGTTGATTGCGGCGCTACCCGCCGCGGGGGGCACGGCAGAGGAAATAGCAGTCTCCTGGAATGCGCTTCTGCGTTACGCCTCACAGCAGGCGCAGGCGCGGAAAAAGGGCGGGGGCCGCTTCACATTGATCCTTGACGAATTCCCGTATCTCGTCGCCCAGACTCCTGAGTTGCCCTCCATACTGCAAGCGTGGTGGGACCGCGAAGGGGTTCACTCTCCCCTCTTCGTGGTTCTTTGCGGCTCGCAGCTCTCGGCCATGGCCGCGCTTGGCGAGGAAAGCGCGCCGCTCTTCGGCCGCTTCAATGCCGGAATCTTTCATCTCGATCCGCTTCAGTACGAAGACGTCGCCTCCTTCTACGCAAACAGCCCGCACTATGGCGTCGTTGAAAAATTGCTGATGTATGGTGTCTTTGGTGGAACGCCGCGTTATCACGCTCTGGTCGATCCGTCACGCCCACCCGCCGAAGAGATAGTCACTCTGCTGATGCAGCCGCGCGCCATTCTCGAAAATGAAGTGCGCTTCCTCCTTGGCAGCGAACAGATTCGCGACCCTGCGCCCTACAACGCAATTCTCGCCGCGATTGCTGGCGGCGAAACGAAATTCAACGGCATTCAACAGTTGATCGGAGTGGAACGCGGTGCGCTTTCAAAGTCCTTGCGCACTCTTCTGGAACTGGGTTGGATTCGACGTGAATTGCCTTTTGACGAGCATTCTGAACGCCGCGCACTGTACCGCGTTGTCGATCCGTTCCTGGCTTTCTGGTATCGCTTCGTCGCGCCGCTTGCCAGCGACTTGCAGTTTTCTGACCCTACCGCTGACTACACTGCCCGCGTAGCACCTCGCATAGCGGAATACATGGGCTGGTCGGTCTTCGAGGAAATCTGCGGCCAGTGGCTCCAACGCCACGCCAAGGAACGGCTCGGCCTAACCATTCGCCAGATGGCGCGCTACTGGATCCGCGATGGTCGTACGGAAATCGATCTCATGGCGGAACTCGCTGACG
>Ga0307374_10013895_pt1 | contig 11039 bp, 6 predicted proteins | sample OX3MG_FD_202532 | JGI IMG/M metagenome (GOLD analysis project Ga0307374, IMG submission 202532) | Soil microbial communities from Risofladan, Vaasa, Finland - OX-3 | ecosystem: Environmental > Terrestrial > Soil > Coastal area > Acid sulfate soil | place: Finland: Risofladan, Vaasa | collected... | reverse complement strand
GCTGCCAAAGCGATCGACCGTGCAGAAGCTCGCGGGAGTCGCGGTTGGTAGCACCAGCAGATGGGGTACCGGCGGATACCACAGGTCTGCCAGTATCTTGTACCCCTTGTCCGGCTCCTGAGGATTCGGGAACGGCTGACCCGTGACAAAGTTGCTCAAGCCCATCGAGCCGTCGGGATAGTGCACGACCTGAGTCTGCGAACCGTACTTCTCGGTCGCCTCGACATAGTCCTTCGGCAATGGACGCAGAAGCGTCGGTCCGACCGGCATCTCCACGTCTGGCGGCATCTTCCAGAAGTACGTGCCCTGGAAAAGCGCGACCATGCCGGGCGGCATGAACTGCTTGTACTGGTCCCAGTTCTGCATGGTGATAATCGTGCCGGGCTTGATACCGTTGTCGAAGCCCGCCGGCTCGTCAGCCAAAGCTGCGCTCGCGAGGAAGCCGATCGCCAAAAGGCTGATCAGCGCGAGCCTGTTGAATGCCCTCATTGCTGTCCCTCCTGAATGTCTTATCCCACCAGTTCCTGTCCCTAGCTATGGAAATCTCTGCGGACCACACGCATCCGGGCCGGCGCCGTCTGGTCCGTAAACTTTGGGTTACGCGCATGGCAAGCTTGTGTCAAGTCTAGCTTTATGTCTCGACTCGCATCTACAGAACGACCCTACCGACAAACTTCCTTCGCATGCGCCTAATACGAGTCAAAAGGCCGTCTGATATCACGATCGGCGGCCACAACATCCATCAGCGCACCACTGCAGCAACGCGCCAGACATCAATTACGTAAGTATTACGTAAGTGTATCGCGCAGGCTCCACGGACCTAGGATAGTGCGCCCTCTTTTCGCAGCCGCTCGATATCGACGTCGGAGTAACCGAGCATCTCGCGAAGCACCGACGCCGTGTCGTGACCCAGTATCGGCGCCGCACTGCGAACCCCGTTGTGACCGCGCGCGAGCCGCCATGGAATTCCGATATGGGTCTGCACGCCGACCTCCGGATGGGGCATCCGCGAGAAGAAATGGCGCTCGTGCAGATGACTGTCCTCGGCCAGATCGCGGCTGTTCATCGAGGGAAACGCTGCCACACCCGCCGCCTGCAGCTTCCGCGTCACGTCCCATTTCGTCCGCGATTGCGTCCACGCGGTGATTATCCCTTCCAGTTCAGCCTCATTCGCCTTGCGCTCCGCAAGTGTGCGGAAGCGCTCGCTCCCGGCGAGTTCCAGCCGCCCGATCGCACCGCACAGCGATCGCCATTCGTCATCGTTGCCGCAAGCGATCGCGACCCACTCGTCCTCGCCCGCACAGCGAAAACAGTTATGCGGCGCCATCCATTGGTCGCGATTTCCGATCCGCTCCGGCTCGCGCCGATTCATCGCATAGTCCATCCATCCTTCGGCGGTCAACGCGCTCATCGCTTCCCACAGCGACAGGTCGATATACTGGCCGCCGCCAACCCGCCCGCGCGCCGCGAGCGCGGCACAGATCGCCGCCGCCGCATGGATTCCGCCGTTCGGATCACCCAGCGAGATACCGACCTCGCGCGGGCCACCGCCCGAATACCCGGTCAGCGAAGCGAGTCCCGATATCGCAACGATCGCCGGACCGTAACCCATGTAGTCCTTGCGCGGTCCGGTATGCCCGTAGCCGGCGATCGACGCGACCACCAGATTCGGATTGAGCCTGTGCAACTCCTCGTGCCCGAGCCCGAGCCCTTCCATCACGCCAGTCGCGAAGTTGTCGATTACCACGTCCGCCTTCGCCGCGAGCGCTTTTGCGATCTTGAGCGCGCCGGGATTCCCCAGGTTCAACTCGATACTTTTCTTGCCCTGGTTCCACTGATTGAAATAGCCACATCGGTTGAGACTGCCCTCCATTCCATTCGGATAGATCGGCAGCCGCCGCCCCATGTCGGGGCGCTCGCGCGATTCAACTTTGATAACCTCGGCCCCAAGATGCGCGAGCTGCATCGCGCATAGCGGCCCCGCCCACACCCAACTGAAGTCGAGCACGCGTATCCCTTCGAGCGGGAGGCGCGTCGATTGGGAGTCCGCCGTCTGCTCTTCAACCGCCGATCCCGTCGCCTCGCGAGCGCGAGCGAAGTCTGCGAGCGCCTCGGCGGTATGCTGTCCGAGTAGCGGCGCCGGACGCCGGATTTTCCACCAATCCTCTGCGAACTTGTAGGGCGCGCCCAGATGGGTCAGCGTGCCGGCCTTCGGATGTTCGACAGCGACGAAGAATCCGCGCGCGCGCAGATGCGGATCGTCAGCCAGGTCCGCCATCGCGCTTACCGGCGCGAAGCAGATGCGGTTTTCCTGTCCCGCGCGGAAAAGATCCCCGACCGTCCAGTTCCGCGTCCACTCGTTGATGTACATCGTGAGCACATCCGAGTTCTCCGCGCGCAGATACCCGTCCTGAAAAATATCCCATCGCGCCCACTCGGGATTCCCCATCAGATCGACCAGCCGATTCCACTGCGCCTCCTCGCCGATCAGCAGAAAGATAGCGCCGTCCTTGCAGGTGAACTGGCCCCACGGATGGAGCAGCCGCCGGCCCAGCCGCGACGCCACCGCTCCGCAGTAGCTGTAATAGACGAAGTTCTGTTCGAGTATCGACGCAACATACTCCTGCGCGGAAAGGTCGATATGCTCGCCGCATCCGGTGCGGATCGCGCGGGAATGTGCGGCCAGCGAAGTCATCGCGGCGGCCACGCCAGCCTGAAATTCCGCCTGATGCCCGTAGGCTTTCAGCGGCGGAAGCTCCGGATGCTCCGACGCGCCCGGGCTCAGCCACGCCCATCCACCCGCATTCGTAATCGTTAACTCGCAGGCTTTGTAGTCCTTGTGCGGACCGGTCAGCCCGAACGGCGTGATCGAGCACATCACCAGCCGCGGATTGCGCGCGCTTAGCGCCGCATAATCGATTCCCAACTCGGCCATCCGCCTCGGCGCGTAGTTATGCACCAGGATGTCCGCCCAGCCGGCCGCGTCGATCAGCGCCGCGCGATCTTTGCCGAGATCGATCGCCGCGCCGCGCTTGTTGGTATTGAGATAAAGGTAAAGGCCGCTCTGCTCAGCGTCGGGGATTCCGTTGGGAAACGGTCCTCGATTACGCGACGGGTCGCCGCCCGGCTCTTCGATCTTGACCACGTCGGCGCCAAGGTCGGCCATCAGCTTGACCGCGTAGGCCGCCGATACCATTCCCCCCAACTCCAAAACCCTGAGTCCCTCAAGTCCGATCATCGAGCGCCGTCCTCCGATTGAAGTCGCGGACGCCTTCGAGCCGTCCGCACGTCCTCTACCTACTTCAACCGGCGTGGAATGCAAATCGGTCCGGGGCCAACGCCGGATCCCGCGCTCGAGATTCGGAATCCCGCGGCTTAGGCGAGTACGAAGCGGAACGAATCGTCCTTGCGCACAATCTTACCAGCAGACGGCGTGGCGAAATGAGTGCCGAACACCAAAACGCCACTGTCCGCGTAACGTTCACAGAAGGCGCGCCGCGTCTGCTTCGCCATCTTGCCATCGACGTCGAAGTTATCGTCCCATTCGGGAAAGCGGCACTGTATCGGATGGTGCATAAGATCGCCCGTAATTACCGCGTCCTGGCCGGCGGACGAAATGCGCACCGCGAAATGTCCCGGCGTATGCCCGGGAGTCGATTCCAGCCAGATTTCATCGGTAATCTTGTGCTTGTCGTCGACGAACTCGAGCATCCCTTCGGCCTTCACCGGACGCACTGAGTCTTCCACCGGATCTTTCAGGAACGGATCCTCAGCGCGCGAGAAGAAATCCCATTCCGTGCCGCCGACCAGATACTGCGCCTTGGGAAAGGTCGCCACCCATTTGCCGTCCTTCAGCATCGTGTTCCAACCGACGTGATCGAGATGCAGATGGGTGCAAACCACGTGATCGATCGATTCGCGATCGCAGCCTGCGGCCTTGAGGCTTTCCAGAAACGGCAGACGGAGCCCGCTGAAATCGGGCATCGAGCGCACCTTGTCATTGCCGACGCAGGTATCGACAATCACGCGCTTGCCGAGACTCTCGATCACAAAGGCATGGATACTGACTCGGATCTTGCCAGCATCGTCGATGAAGGTCGGATACAGCCAATCGCGATCCTTCATCAGGGCTTCCGGAGTCCCGTCGGGCAGGATTATGGTCCCGTCCCAGGGAACTTCCATCTCTATCACGCGGGTGACTTTAACGTTGCCGATCTTCCATTGATTCACTTGGCCGGCTCCCTTTCGAGGTTATGCTCTGCGGCACGGGATCAGAGGATCCTTTGTGGCGAGCCTTTCGCTTCCACTTCATGGGGAGACTCCGCGCTCGAAACCGCGAGCGTTCCAATTCGTAGTCCCGCAAGGCGTCGGCGTCAACCGCGGCCGGTCGGCGTGTCATCACCGGGTGCCCACCCGCCGCTATCAGCGCGCTTCTGAGTGACTCGCCTTGCCGAGAGCGCACTTGGCGGTCAAAATCGGGGTGGTGACTCGGAGGCCGAGTCCATGGCTTCGCGCGCGCCCTGCCTCCGGAGTAGGTTGAGAGGACAATTATACTGCTCTATCGCACGTGAATATCGGGACGGATGAGTTCCGTCTGCCTTGTATCAAGCCGTCTCGGCGCACACGATTGCCGGAAGGAGAGTCGAAGCAAAGATGAAACCGACGGAAGCGCCAACTTCGATTCTTCGCGAGATGACGATCGACGCGGATGCCGCGACGGTGTTTGCGTTTTTTACTGACCCTGAGCGGCTCATTCGCTGGATGGGGACGGCAGCCGAACTCAATCCGGAGCCCGGCGGCATATTATTGGTCGATGTACAAAACGACTTCGTGGCGCGGGGCAAATTCAAGGAAGTAGTACCCGTCTCGCATTTGGCTTTCACATTTGGTTGGGAGGGAAGCAAAAATGTACCGCCAGGCGCTTCGCTTATAGAAATTGATTTGTCCCCGAAGAATGGCGGTACGTTCCTTCGCTTCAGACACAGCGGGCTCCCATCCGAGGCGGTACCCGGACACGCTGAAGGCTGGGATCATTATCTTGCGCGATTGGCTTTGGCAGCGCGTGGCATTGATCCCGGACCTGATCCGCGACGATCGCCGTAGATCGATTGCGCGGATCTAGCAAACCAGGGCTTGGACCCGGAACCAGCGGCTCCCAGGTGCTCGCGGATGCGGAAGCCCTCGGAACGCTGAGACCGCGACGACGATGACAAACGATGGGTGGGAGAATTCGAGCGCGAAACGCCCGATACCTGCAACGCCGGCGATAACCTGGCTTTTGCATCATGGTGCCGCGGTCGCCACTCCGGGCAATCTGCTCTACGAGCTGTGCGAGAGGCTGGTGCTGGAGGGACTGCAGATCACAGGCGCTCGGCTGAGCATCGCCAGCCTGAATCCGATGGTTTCGCAGGCGCGAATTCGTTGGCATCGTGAGAGCGGCCGTGTCCTGGAGGAAGTGCTGCTCCACGGAATGGCGATCGAGACGACGCCCGCCGATATCAGGAGCGTGCGGCGCGCTTTTCCGGCGACCGGCAATGAGATCGAGTGGCACGCCATTGGAAGTGACGGTTTTAGTGCCGAGGAGCGGACGTATCTGGACGCAGTCAGCGTGGTCATGGCGGCTCCTCTCCAGGTGGTTATCGAGCGCGGCGTCACGCGCGGCCTGTTGCAGGCTTATCTTGGCCGACGCAGCGCCGACAAAGTTCTGGGTGGGGCGGTCCGCCGGGGAAGCGGGGAGATGATCGAGGCGGTGGTGTGGATTTCCGATCTGCGCGACTTTACGCGGCTTTCGGAAACCCTGCCGTACGATCAGATCATTACAGCGCTGAATGACTGTTGCGCGCGATTGGTCGGGGCGATTCAGCCGTTCGGCGGCGAAGTGCTGAAATTCATTGGCGACGGCTTAGTGGCAATCTTTCCATTGGAACCGCAAGGCGAGAACGCTGCCTGTGACGCAGCAATTGCCGCGGTCAGGGCTGCACGGGAAGGGATGGCCCGGCTCGACGCCGAGCGCCTTCGCTCCGGGCTGCCTCCCCTGCCATTCGGCGTCGGCCTCCATCTCGGCACCGTCGTGTACGGCAATATCGGCTCGCCCGATCGTCTCGATTTCACTGCTATCGGTCCCGCCGTCAATGTGGCAAGCCGTATTGAAGGGATGTGCCGGCCGCTCGCATGCCCGGTGCTGGTCTCCGAGGACGTCGCCACGCGATGCACCATGCAGCTTGCCGCGCTCGGTCTCCATTCACTCCGGGGCACCGCGCAGCCTGTCGCACTGTTTACGCTGCCAGAGCTGATAACGGCGATGCGGACGAACCACTGAACCAATCGGTTGTCGGTTCCTCTCCAAGGCTCGTTCAGGCGCTCTTCCTTTCGAATCGAGCTGCTCCGCACCCAGTCGAATCGAGCCGCTTCGCAACGAATCGACCCAGCCCGGTGCGATCTCGGTCACTCCGAGCCTCTTATTCCTTCATCCCCCCTCTGCGGCAGCCTCCGGCCGGGATGACGGCCAAAAAAAAGAAGAGAATTTCTAACCGAAAAAGATTCTCAGTGAATTCGATCGATCACCAGCACCAGAAAAACAACCGGCAGATAGATCAGCGACGCGAACATCACGCGCCGTGCCGCGATTGCCGCGTCGGGATTGCGCGCGAGCCGGATTCCGTAGACCAGCATCACCGCACCGAGTCCCGCCGCCAGGATCATCGCCGGACGCCCCGCGAATCCCATCACGGTCGGCAGCGCGCCCGCCGCTATCAGCGCGACGCTCGCACTCAGGATCACACCGTCGACGCGGTTATCCCGTTTACCGCCGGCCGGCAGCAGCTTTATTCCGGCGCGCGCGTAATCGGCCTGATAGAGCCGCGCGATCGACAGCGAATGCGGCAACTGCCACAGGAACATGATCGCGAACAAGAGCCACGGCTCGGCGCCAAGACCGCCCGCCGCCGCCGCCCATCCTGCCACCGGCGGCAGCGCGCCCGGTACCGCGCCGACCGCATGGCAAATCCAGGAGACCCGCTTAAGCGGCGTGTAAGCGAATAGGTAGCTAAGCGTGATTGCGGCGGTCACGCCGGCCGCCAGCGCGTTGGTCGCCAACAGAAGCCAGACCAGCCCCGCCGCCGTTGTGATCGCGCCGAACCAGAGCGCCTCGGGCGGGGTGAGCCGCCCTTCGGGCAGCGGGCGATGCTGCGTGCGATGCATCCGCGCGTCGGTGCCGCGTTCGATATACTGATTCAGTGCGAGCGTCCCGCCCGCGGCCATCGCGGTGCCGGCCAGCGTGTTGATCGCGAGCCAGAAATTGAAGTGCTCGGCGCTGCCGAGATAGAACCCGACCAGCGTAGTCAGCAGCACCATCGTGACCACGCGCGGCTTGGTCAGTTCGAGATAGCTCGCGGCACGACGGCGCGCACCCGCCATCGCGCCAAATGATATCGCCTCGGCGTTCACGCCGTCACCTTTCGTTCGACCATCGCCGCCATCGCACCCGCCGCTTCCTTGCTGGCCATGTCTGGCCGCCGCTCACGATGTACCGCGCGGAGCGCGAGCGCAAGACTGGTCGCAAGCACCGCCGCGCCAATCGCGACATGCGCCGTGGTCGGGATGACCGCGCGGTGCGTCCAGATAGTAGTCGCGCCGAGCAATATCTGGAACGCCAGCAGCGCGAGCAACTGAATCGCCAGATGGCGCATCTTCGGTTCCCCGCGATAGATCGCGAAGGTCCGCGCGGCGGTCCAGATAATCATTATCGTGACAACCACCGCACCGCATCGATGGGCAAAGTTGACCGCGATCGGCACGTCGAATTCGGGCGGCACAAGATGGCCAAAGGCGAGCGGAAAGTCGGGAATCACAAGCCCCGCGCCCATATGACGCATCACCGCGCCGATAAGAATCTGAACATAGATTATCGCCAGCGTGACGAATGCCAGCGGCGCGAGACGGCGCGAATCGCCGCCCGGCGCGAAGCCCCATTGCGATTCCCAGCGCGGATCGCTGAACAGCACGATCGCAACCATCAGGCAGAAAAACGCCTGCGCCGTTGCGGCATGCGCCACCGCGATCGGCAGCGGCAATTCCATCAGGACCGTTATCCCGCCCAGCACCGCCTGGAAGATCACCAGCCCGAGCGCCGCCAGCGCCGTGTATCGCACCCATCGGCGCCGCTCAGCCATCCACGTCCACAGCGCTAGTATCAGCGTCAGGATCGAAACCGTGCCGGCCGCCACGCGATGGCCGTACTCGAAGGGCACGCCGGCGTGCCAGTAGGTCGGAATCAAATGGCCGAACGACAGCGGCCAGTCCGGCACCGCCAGCGCCGAACCGGTCGAGGTGACGAGGCCGCCGATAAAGATGAGGCAAAAGGTCGCGCTCGCCGCGACAATTGCGAATCGATGGAGTCCGGGCGCGACTGATGACGCATCGCGCGCGCCGTTAGGTCCCGGTCGTTTGAGGTCCATTTGAGTCCTGAGACAATTGAAAGTCCGCCTGAACGACGGCTCAGTTCCGCCCTTCTCGGCGGCCCTGGCGCATCGTCGGATACATTAGATTTACGAACATTAGTATAGGCATCGCGAAAGCAGAACTAAAGCTACATAACAAAAAGCCGCCCCTCTGCCAACGCGCAAATCTCTCGGCCGACCAATGCCGATTAGGCTCGGCGCGCGCGTTCGCCGCAATTATCGATCGTTCCCCGAGGTTGGCTCATCCGCGCCTTTTCGATACTAATTCGTCTCGCGAAACGGGCCGGAAAGGAGAACCAGGTTGGCGATCCATTTTGACACGCTGGCGGAAGCGTTCGCCGATCAGGCGCGCAAGTACGACGCCCGCCCCTTTCTCAAGGATAAGAATGGCGGCGCCTGGCGCGACCACTCGTGGCGCGACCTCGACGACGCCGCCTCGCGTTTGCGCACTGGGCTCCTTGCGCTCGGTCTTGGCCGCGGCGATCGGATAGCGATCCTTTCCGAAAATTGTCCCAATTGGGTGGTCGTCGATCAGGCTGCGCTCGGGATGGGCGCGGCGGTCGTTCCGCTTTACACGACCAGCGGTATCGAGGAAACACGCCACGTCCTCAACGATTCGGGCAGCCGTATCGTCGCCGCCAACGGCGAGGCCGCGATCCGCAAGATCGTCGCGCTCAAGCCGGACCTGCCGAAGCTCGACGCGGTAGTCGCGATGCATCCTGGCGCAAGCGACGAATCGGCCGGCGGCCTTGCCATTCGTTCACTAGCGTCGGTCAGCGCGCCGGACCCGGCGCCGGTCGTGAAGGGCAGTCGCGACGACCTCGCTACCATCATCTACACCTCGGGCACCACCGGAGCCTCCAAGGGTGTGATGCTCTCGCACGGGAACATCCTCGCCAACTGCGACTCCTCGCAACAAGCGCTCGACCTTGGCGAATCCGACCTGACCCTTTCGTTCCTGCCGATCGCGCACTCGTTCGAGCGCACCGCCGGCTATTACACCGTGATGATCGCGGGCGGCATGATCGCCTACGCCGAGGGACTGACGCAGATCGCACAGAACCTGCTCGAAGTGAATCCGACCGTAGTTCTGACCGTGCCGCGCCTGCTCGAAGTGATCTATACGCGGGTCTCGCGGATGGTCGAGGCGGCGCCCGCCACGCGCCGCGCGCTCTTTCACCTCGCGAGTGCGACCGGGCGGCGTGCCGCCGAGTATCGGTTCGCACGGCGCCCAAGGCCGGCGCATATCGTGCTCGCGATGGCGCTCTTTCGGCGCGTTGTATTCAAGCGGATTCGAAGCCTTTTCGGCACGCGCATCCGCTACCTGATTTCGGGCGGCGCGCCGCTCCCGCTCGAGGTCTTCCGCTTCCTCGCCGCCGCCGAGGTGCCGATCGTCGAAGGCTACGGCCTGACGGAAGCCGCGCCGGTCGTCGCCGTCAACCTGCACGGCCATACGCGGATCGGCACCGTCGGCCGTCCGCTCGCGAATATCGCGGTGCGCACGGCGGCTGATGGCGAGCTGCTCGTGCGCGGCGCCAACGTGATGCGCGGGTATTGGGGACTCGAGGCCGAGACGCGCGAGGCGGTCGACGTGCACGGATGGCTGCATACTGGCGACATCGCGCGCATTGATCGCGATGGCTATATCGCGATCACCGACCGCAAGAAGGAGATTATCGTGCTCTCGGGCGGCAAGAACGTATCGCCCGCCAATCTCGAGACACGGCTCGCCGCGGACCCCGCGATCGCGCAGGCATGCGTGGTCGGCGATCGCCGCAAACATCTGGGCGCGCTGATCGTTCCGGACTTCGAGTTCGTCGCCGCCGAACCCGCGCTGAAAGCCGCCGCGGCCAAGGGATTGGAGCAAGCGGTCGGCGATCCGGCGATGCGCAAGTTTTACCAGTCGCGCATCCGCGAATTTAATCGCACGCTGTCGGATGCCGAAACGATCTCCACTTTCGCCCTGCTCTCGAAGCCCTTTTCACAGGATAACGGCGAGCTTACGCCGACGCTCAAGCTTCGCCGCCGCGTGGTCCAGGATCACTACCGGCGCGAAATCGACTCAATGTACGGCGCGACCTGAATTTTCACGGCTGGTTGGCGGCGGGGCGGGTGAAGAAGAGTTTCATCAGCGCGCCTTTGCCCATCGCGTGGCTGATCTCCTCCATCACCAGATACGCACACATTACCATGCTGATCAGCAGCACGAGCCCGAGGAAGCGATGCATATTCACATTCGCGACTACGTATCTTGCTCCGGCAGTGAGGCTGCCGGTCTCGCGCGAGCTGTGATATATCCGCTCGCCGGTTCCCAGCACGATCACGACGGCTGCGTAAACGAGCGTCTTGAGTGCGACCACCATGGCCAACGGCCGGGCCCCGCTCTTGCGCCGCGACTCGGCCCAATCGAGCAGCAGTACCACCTTGCCCAGTATCAGCGCCCCGATCGCGGCTTTGCTGAAGGCGGAGAATTCGATCGAGTACTGTTCGACAAAGAGTTTGAATATCGCAAAGATAAGCATCAGTGCGATGAAAAAGAAGAGCACCGGCGGCGCCATCTCACGAATCAGATTCGCTAAT
>Ga0307374_10013894_pt1 | contig 11041 bp, 3 predicted proteins | sample OX3MG_FD_202532 | JGI IMG/M metagenome (GOLD analysis project Ga0307374, IMG submission 202532) | Soil microbial communities from Risofladan, Vaasa, Finland - OX-3 | ecosystem: Environmental > Terrestrial > Soil > Coastal area > Acid sulfate soil | place: Finland: Risofladan, Vaasa | collected... | reverse complement strand
AGGATGAACTGATTGCTCGTTTTTCATCCTTCCGCCTTCCTCCTTCCGCCTTCCGACACCCTCTTGCACCAGCAGTGCCGCCTCGCCGGGGCGGTTCTCGTTCAGCAGGGCGGTGGACAAGCGCAAGAGGTCCGGCATCCCGAACCAGACCGCTGGCTCGTGCGGTGGAATGGTTTTCAACAGATCAAAGGTTGCAACCGCTTGCTTCCATTCGTGGCGTGAGGCATAGCGGTTCGCGCGGGCGGCGGCCAGTGCCCCCTGCACATGAACGTCGTCGGGCCGCCGGCGAACAAGGACCTCCAACGCGTCGTGCCAGCGCAGGTTTTCCGAGAGCATGCGGAAACGGGACGTGAAATCGGCTTTGGAATCCAGCAGTGCCGCCAATTGCTCCGCATCCTGTTCCGTCTGAATTTCGTCCTCCAATCGGGTCGACCAGAGAATTGCCGGAGATCCCGTCGCCAAAAGCTGTCTTCCGTCCGGAGAAAATGCCAGCGAATGGCGCTCGAGGCCGACTTCCGGATCGAGGCGCATCACTTCCCGCCAGGTGGCCACGTTCCACAGGCGGACCGAGCTCTCATAACTGCCGGAAGCCAGCGTGCGGCCATCCGGGGAGAACGCGACACTGGTGACCCCATTGGCATGCCCGCGCAGTGTCTCTCGAAGTTCCCCGGTGGCGGCGCTCCAGATCTGGACCGTTCCGTCGTGGCTGGCAAGCGCCAGCAGCTCGGCGTTTGGAGAAAACGCCACGTCATGAAAGATTTTTTGAATCAGGTCGCCGCGGAACGGGTTGTGCAATACGTGAAGCGTTTTCCAGGTGGCGGTGTCCCAGATTCTGGCTGTCCCGTCGTTGCTGCCGCTCGCCATGCGAGAGCCATCACGAGAGAACGTGACCGCGGTACAGTGGTTTTCGTGGCCCGGCAATATCCGGATCGCGCGTCGTGTGGCGACGTCGTAGACCTTCAGGGGGAATTGGCCCATTTTTCCGACGGTCAGATCCTTAATCGCGCCGAAGCCGGCCGCCAGGTACTTGCCATCCGGCGAAAAGCACAGTGCGCTGACGATTCCATTTCCGGCCGTCGTGTTGAAGCCGGGAATATCAGTCGTCCCCGGCAAAACGGCGAGGCGCTCGCTCCGGTCGATCTCCCAGAGCTCGATGTACGAAACATTCGGCATCCCGCCATACCCGACGGCCAGCAGTCGATTGTCGGGAGAAAAGGCGACGCTGTCGGGAATCACGCCCTGGTCGACCGTGACGGGCAGCTCGCGTACCGCTTGCCCTGTCTCCGCATCCCGCAGGCGAATGCTCCCCTGTTCCAGCTCCGCGGCGGCGATCAGCAATCCATCGGGGGAGAACCTCATTCTCCGGCTCACGACACCATCCAAAGTACGATGGACCGACGCGGCTTTTTGAGCCAGGTCCCATAGGCGCGTCGTCATGTCGCGGCTGGAGCTGATCACCTGCTTTCCACCCGCCGCGAAAGAAATCCGGGTGATTTCGTCCCTGTGCCCCATCAGGGCCGTCGTTTCCGCTGAGGTTGTCCCGTTGGCTGACTGGACCCGGTAATCGGGCCAGATCTTGATCGATCCATCGAGGCAGGCCGTCGCCATGGCGGTCCCCTGGGGGTCGAAGCCGATGGCCGAGACAGAAGCCGCGTGATCGAATGTTCGCGCTTTCACGCTGTGGCCGCTGGAAATATCGAACAGGGCCACCGTTCCGGTGTGGAACTGGCTGACGACGAGCGATCGACCGTCCGGACTGATCGCCGCGGTCCGCGTGCTCCCCATGTTGGAGTCCAATCTATCTTTATCCAACAGCACCGAGATTTCCCGGATCTTGGGGTCCATGCGGAACACCGAGCACCAGCCTGGTCCTGAGACGGCGAGCGTCAAGCCGTCGGCCGAGATCGAGAGGGGGCCGGCCTCAAACAGTCTGGAGTCTTGTGTGGCGATCGACTTGCCGGTGGTCGCGTCCCACCAGCCGATCTTCAAATCCAACGTGACCAGCATCTGGTTGTCCGGAGAGATGATGATCCCGAACCGGGCCTGGGCAGAGAGGGCCGGCACGACGTCCTCGCCGGTTGCCGCGTCGACCAGGTGGACCAGTTTCTCTTTGGCGCTCGCCAGGGCCACGCGCCGGCCATCCGGAGAGAGTGCCGTCGCGCTCAGGCTGCGCCCGTTTCTCAGTTCCAGGGCCGGGCGAGTTTCGCGCCGTGTGGTCACGTCCCAGCGCTCTAGTCGGCCGTCTTCGTCGAGCGTGACAAGCTCTCCGTCAGCCCTCAGAGCGCTGTCGGTCACGGGCTGTTCGCCGCTGGGGAAGATCGTCGCCCGGCTGTCGACCAGGCGCTTCAGGTAATGCCATTCGAACCCGCGCAAGTCGCCGTCACCCGTATGGCCCGGGTCCTTCGCCGGGTCATGGTCGGCCAACCGATCGAGAACCTGTCTGGCGTTGGCGTGTGCGTCGTCAATGAGCCGGGCGGCCAATTGCATGTCGGTGGCGTAGCGAAATTCGCGGCTTCGCTTTTCGGCGCGCTGCGCCGCGGTCTCGGCGGTCTCGGCCATCTCGCGCTCGCGTTTGGCCTCGGCCGCGTTGTGCTCGGCATTGTCTCGTTGCGTCTCGGCCACTTCAGCCAGCCGGTTGGCGCGGTCGTTGGCGAAGAGCGCGACGATGCACGCGGCGCCTGCAATCAGGGCCACGAGCGCCAGGCCCGCGAGCATCTTGCGGAGTTTGCGGGCCGCGCGCTGCTGCTGCTCCAGACGAAACTGCTGGGCTTCGGCCAACTGCTGGACCTGAGCCAACTCCCGCCGCCGCGCGGCTTCGCGAGCCTGTTCCTCAGCGAGGCTGGCCTCTCGGCTCGCCGCCAGAAATGCCATCGCCGCGTCGAAACCTGGATGGTAACGCTCAGCCCAGGCGGCGTTGGGGTGTTGCGATTCCCGCCAGGCCAGGGCAATGCCCAACTCGGGATCGCGATACAGGCCTGCTTTCCGCTCGCCGTACAGTGCCGCGCTTTCCGACAACCGCAGGTAGATCCCGGCGGCCTGCGCTTCTTCCTCGACCCAGTGCCGCAGCCGGGTCCAGACGCGCATCAGGCTTTCGTGGGAAATGTCGATGATGGTCCGGTCGGTCAATTCCACGTCTTGCGAGGGCATCAGGAACGTGACGCCGGGCCGGCGGAAAGAGTCGATGATGGGCAGCAGCTCGTCGAGCGGTACTTCCAGGATCTGGCACAACCGTCCCAATCGTTGCGGCCGTCGGATACCGCGGTTTTCCGATTCCTGGACCGTCAGCGCTTTGAACACCCCGGCGCACAACTCCCGCTGCTGATCGGATTCGAGCGATTCGTAGATTTCATCGGCGTGCAGCGACAAGGCTTCCGACATCCGGCCAACGCGCTGGTAATCTTCCAGGTCGAGCGGATCAGTGTCGAGCGCATCGGCGTCCCCCGTCTCAGCCCAGACGTTCCAGGTCCGCATCAGGGCATGTTGCAGACAGGGCAACTGGTCGGCCTGCTGACCGAGGTCGTTCAAGAGGCGTTGCAGCAGTCGCGGCGCAATCTGACCGCCGGCGACTTTGATCGGCCCTTCGATGACCCGCTTGTATTGCTCACGCGTGAGCCGCGGAATTAGAAATTCGCCCCGATTGACCATCTCGGCCAGGCCTTCGAATTGACCACACTCGCCGATGAAGTCGGAGCGCATCGTGAGCACGACGTAGATCGGCACTTCCTTCTGCGCCGCGGCTTCCAGCAGGATGCTCACGAACTCGTTGGCCATTTCCTGTTGTGTCTGGCCCGCTTCGTGAAAGCGGAAGATCTCTTCGAACTGGTCGACGACCAGCAGAAAGTTGGTCCCCTCGCCCAAGTCGGCCTGCTTGACCGCCTCGACCAGGCCGAAGTGACTGCGGCTCAACGTGGCCAGCAGATTCTCGCGGGCGTGTTCCACCTCGCGATCGTAGAGGTCGGCGTGCAGCAGCGCGTCGGTCAACAGTGCCAGCGGATTGCCGCCGGGGTGCGTGACGGCGATCTCCCACGAGGCGCCGGCCTCGAGCATCCGGCCCCCCAGCAGTTCCGACAACAATCCGCAGCGGACCAGCGACGACTTGCCGCTCCCTGAAGTCCCCACGACGGCCACGAAGCGATTGCCGCCCAGGCGCTGCAACAGTTCAATCGTCTGTTCTTCGCGCCCAAAGAACAGGTAATCTTCTTCCTGCGTGAACGGCCGCAGACCAGGAAACGGGTTCACGCAGCGGAACTGGCTGGTCATTGGAGTCTCAATTTCTCTCGTGCTTCGTCGATGGTATGGATCGTTTTCATAGAGGACGCGTCAACGACGTCAAAATCATAAAATACGCGAGATTCGCCGATCCGCAATTCCCATCAATCACCCAGGCTAGAACTCCAGAAACTCTTCTGGGTAATGCGATAGGTCGAGCCGCTCCTCGTCTGGAATAGGCCGTATGCTCCAATTCTGCATAGCCAGCGCACCGAACAAAATGTCGATCGGCTTGCCGTCTTCGTCCTTGCCGATGCGATCGATGACCATGGCTAGGGTCGAGACGCGGTGGCCTTCGACGATGGCTTCCAGTATCGCCGATTGTTTGGATTCCTTGACGCCTCCTCCGAGCGCCGAACGGAATGGCGCATGGAGTTCCGAGGTTACCAATTGGGCCGCAACTCGGGGCACGATGTAGGTGTTCCGTGCTCCGGTATCAAAGAGGGTCCAGAACTTCTTGCCATTGACTTTGATGTACTCTCGAACTCGGCCCATGATCTCGTTCCTCAAATCTGGTTACGGTGATTTCGGCCCAGTCATTGTAATCAGTCTGCGCATGCCGCGGAGCGTGTGGGGAGCGGCACTCATGCGCACACCTCCTTGATCTGGCCCACGAAGGCGTCGAGTTCCGCGCATGGCTCGAACTCGCCCGGCTGACGGATCACGCCGGCCTGGTGCGACTGAAACCGGTCCTTGCGGCGGTCGTCGGGGGGCGCGATGTAGACCGCCGTGATTGAAATCGGCCCTTCCCTTCCGTAGCCGGTGGCCTTGAGCAGCTCGCGGAGCTTGATGTCGACCCAGGCCTTGGGGGCCGCACCGTAGTAAACCAGGACCGCGTTGCAGGTGAGCAGGCTGTCCTGGTGCAGCGCCGCGGCGGCGGCGTCATCGCCGTCGAACGCGGGAAGCATCACTTCCAGCCCTTGTGCGAACAGGTGGTCCTCCAGGGCTTCGATAGCGGATTCATCTTTCGGGTCGCAGATCAGGTACAGCTTGGGCGCTCCGCCCGGAACGGCACGGAGGCCGTTCCCTACCGCGGGGGCCGCCGGTTTCGGCTTTTCCTCGGGCGGCGCCAGGCGGCGGATGAGATCTTTCTTTAGCAGGTTCAAATTGCCTTCGATGATCTCCGCGCGATGGTGCAGCGCCGGATCTTCCTGCACGCGGAGCACGAACGCGCGTTGCCTTTCGTCGGCCGATTCGCCACCCCCCGGCACCCAAATCAGTCGCTGCAAGTCGGGCCCGAGAGCACGATCGGCCGTCAGACGGACCTGCAAGGCCGGGATCGATTCCGACGAGTCTTCAGGCGTGACCCCATAACGCCGGCCCAGCAGATGGACGGCGATGGTACACTTCGAAAGACAGTCGCGCACGACCGTCTCGACGTCGCGCGACAGCATCGGCAACGGCGCGTCGGGCAGCACGACATGTCCCCTTTCGAGCAGCTCGCGCTTGATGCGGTCGCGCTCGTCCGCGACATCCGACGTGGTGGTCGCCAGATAAACCCAGTGCCGATGAGGGTTCGGCACCGCTCGGGAATCGTCCCGGGCGAGGACCTGCTTCATCAGGCTCAGGACCTGGCAGCCATCGTAGGCCAGATCGTACACCCTCTCGAAGAAGCGTTGCTTGAGCGCCGGTCCGAACGTTTCGTCGAACTCGCGGACCCGTCCGGTTTCGGCATCCTGTTCGAAGAACTCGAACCCGAACAACGGCGAGAAGATATCGACCAGGGGTCGAGGCATCTGCTGTGGCGAGACGGAGGTCTTGAGCACTTTGAGCAGTCGCGATTTATCCTTGATGTAGCGGCCTCCAGTCTGTTCCGCGCCCAGCCAGAACTGTTCCACCCCCCGTCGGCACACTTCGGATTTGACGAAGGGGGGCGATACGACCGAGATCATGGCCTTGGCCCGCGGAACATGCCGCAGCATTTCGGCCTCGTGCGCCGGCGAGACCGCATCCTCCGGCAGGCGTGCGATGCGGACCTTTTCGCCCGAGAGCTGCTCCATGCGAACTTCCAGGTTGCGATGCAACTGCGACACCCAGCCGGGCTTGCCGTCCTGCAACGGGTAGTCGTCGATCGCCGCGTAATTGAGCAGTACGTCGCTGGTCTTCAGCGATTCCAGCGAAAACGGCGCCGCCGCGATCCCGCTTCGATTTCCCACTTCCACGCGGCCGAACATCGCCGACCCGGAGGCCGCCGGGCCATGTTCGACTTCCCTGGACAGGCTCCGCAAATCGACCAGCAGCTCGCGGGACGTCTGGTAGCGGCGATCGGCCGATTTCTGCAGGCACTTGAGCGTGATTCGCTCCAGCTCGGCCGGGACGTCGTAGTTGAGCCGCGCGATCGCCGTCGGCTGAGCATGCACGATCTTGTCGACAATCTCGACAAGGGTGGCGCCCCTAAATGGCCTTTGGCCCGTCGTCAGTTCGTAGAGGACGACCCCCATGCTGAAGATGTCGGTGCGATGGTCGAGGTTCTTGCCCAGCGCCTGCTCGGGACTCATGTAGCTGGGGGTCCCGAGCACCTGGCCGTCCTGGGTCTGCTGCATGTCGGCAGTTTTTCCCAGGGCGCCCGCGGATTCCCGCGGCATCCGCTTGGCCAGGCCGAAGTCGAGGACCTTGACCTGCCCCCGCTCGTTCAGGCTGATATTGCCGGGCTTGATGTCGCGATGCACGATGCGGCGCGAGTGGGCGGCATCCAGCGCGTCGGCGACTTGAACGGCGATCTCGACGACCCGGGAAATCTCCAGCGGTCCTTTTTTCACCAGCGCATCCAGCGACTGCCCTTCCACGAATTCCATGGCGATGAATGGGAGCCCGTCGTCCGTCTCACCCACGTCGTAGACGGTGCAGACGTGCGGATGATTGAGCGCCGAAGCGGCCTTGGCCTCGATCAGAAATCTCTGCCGGCGCTCGGGGTCAGCGGCCAGTTCGGCCGGCAGAAACTTGATCGCGGCTTTACGTTCCAGCCGGGTGTCTTCGGCGAGAAAGACCTCGCCCATGCCGCCGGCACCGAGTTTGTCCGTGATGTGATAATGGCCGACGGTCTTACCAATCATCTGTTTTCCTTCCCGCGGAGCCCGACAAAGCACCGAACACGCTGAACCGGACCAGCACAGGCCTCAAGTTGAAAGTCGACGAGGCAGTGCAGGCCCGACGGCGAGATTGCGGGCTATCGCCTGCGGCACTAATTCCTCGCGTAAACGTTTCAGTCTACCGTCGGCGGAAGCCGATTTCCAGCGGGCAGTTGTACGCAAGATCGGTTCGCTGCTAACTTTGCGTCGCCCAGCTTACGAATCGTTTGCCGGTGAAAAGCACTCGACCATCTGGAGTGACGGAGACTTTAGCCACGGATTAAACACCGATCGAGCACGGATCGAGGCCAGACAAAGAACGAGGAACATGATCCACAGAGGGCGCAGATGCACACAGATTGTGGTTCCGAATCTGCGCCAATCGGCATCACCCGCGGTTACCCCTTCCTTTCGTTTCTATAGCGACGTTTTTGAACATAAGGAAACGAAGCAAAGGAGGGAAACTCGACGCGCGTAATCCCCCAGGCTGCCATTTACCGACATTGTGTTGCAGAGGACCGACCTACGGTCGGCCGCTGAACCTTTGTTTCCTTTGTTGCCTTTTGTTCCCTTCCGCTGTCGCCTGTTATTCAATCGTCATTCGCGTCCGGCGCGGCGCAACTCGTTGCGGGCGGGAAGGAGGCCAGTGGTTCGTCCCCTCCAGAAGCGACTCGAAGAACGCTCGTCGAAGCCGCAGGGCTAAGACGACTTCTTGGCCTTCGGCGGCTTCCCTGTTGCTGAGGTACATCATCCAGAGAAAGTTGGGCTTGATCCAACTCATTCGGGTGAACCTGACGCCGGGCTGAAGAATCTTCACAGCCTAACGGGGGTTGAATACCGGTGCGCGCCGCACCGGGGCCGGACGAACGATGCCGTGTGTCTATCGGCGGAAGATCTTGAACCAGGGCTTTTTGTCGTCGGAACGATAGGATGAGGCATCGGTGACGGCGGGCTCGTCGTTGGCGGGCTCGTCCATGTCGCCGGGTTCGCCGGACTCGGTGGGACCCGATCGGTGTGGGGGCGGCCTTCGGTTGAATTTGTTCCGAATCCCCTTCGAAAACCGTGAGAACCAGTTTTCTTTTCGCTCCACGGGCTGCCGGGGCGCCGCCGTTTCGCCGTCGTCGTCGTTGGTTGGCTCGTCAAGCGTGTCCGGGTCCGGCTCGATCGTAGGCTCCCAGCTTGGCGCCGGTTCAGGCTTTGCGCCGGCCGCCTTTCGCGTACGCCGGCGTGCCGCAGATGGCCGCGCCCGTCGTACCGTCGCGCTTTCGAAGGTCTTGTCCTGGTCATCCGACCTATGGATCGTTTCAGCGCCTGCAGCCGCCCCTTGATCGCCGACGTCCTGATCCTCGTTCTCCGTCGCTTCAGCCTTGTTTTGCTCCGCCGTGGTCGGCGCTGCGTCGTGGCCGGACGGCACGTGGGTGTCAGGCGCCGCTGACGTGTCGTTGGGTGTCACGTCGGGATCGCTTGTGGTCGGCCCATTTGCGAGTGGCTCACTTGTCGTTGGCACGCTCGTGGCAGTTCCGCTCGTGGCCGCCCCGTTCGGTTGGTCAGCCTGTGGGACGACAGCCTCGGCAGCCGGTGTGACAGCCGTCGCGTCGGCCGCGAGGTCGGGTGACACGGAGGGCAATCCACTTCGTTCGTAGCTGGTTTCCGGCCCAGTGGATACCGGGCCGGCCGCACGGGAGTCGCATGGTTGGCGCGGCGCCGTGTCGTCGATGGAGGGTAGCGTTTCTTCGGCCCTGTCGACGAATTCGTCATCCGTCGAGGGATAGGGATAGCGCGGCGGCGAAGTGTCGACCAAGTCGGAGATGCGGCAGGTCCCCTCGTCGAGGGCAAGCTGCGGATCGACGGCTTCGACCATTTCCGTGGCCGTGAGCGGCGGCGCGGTTTCGGTCCGCGTCAATTGCTCCTCGATCGCTTTCACGAGTTGGTGCTCGCCCGCCGCGCGAAGCTGGTGCTTGAACTGTTCGACGACCCTCCGACGATCGGCCGTCACGGTAGGCGAATCCCAAGTCCCGGACAGCAGGACATCGGTCCGAAGCGCGCCGAGCCGCCGCAGGCCGTCGTCCCAGACGGCGGCCGAGATGCCGGCCAGCGCCTGTTGTCCGGTCACGTGCGCGTCGAGCGAGTCGATTTCGACGTGCAGCGACAGCTCGAGCCCGCTGCCATCGATCCACCCTTCGCCGGCCAGACGAACGGCGCCGTCGGCGACGTCGAGCAGACCTTCGGTCTGGTGCAGATCGACCAGGTCGTCCAACGCCAGGCCGTGGCTGTGCAGCTTGATCGCGATTCGCGCCGATTCATCGCGTGGATCCATTTCGGCGGAGATTTCGGTGCCGCACTCGGGTGCCACGATCTCGATCCGTGTCGGTTCGTCAAGACCGGTCGGCCGGCTCGACAATCGCGACGCTTCGAGCGTCGCCCGCGCGCCCAGCCCCCAACTGCTCGCCAGGCCCGCGGCGCGGAGCTTGGCGACGAACACACGTGGCCTCCGTCGTCCCAGGTCGCTACGTTCGCGACAGAGCGACATGCTGTCCTCGTCGCAGGCCGATAGGTTGCCCAGGGCCTTGACCCAGGGTTCACAGGCGGCGAGTCGATCGCGCAGGGCCGGCCAATTGCGAAGAAAACCATCAAGTTCGATGGTTTCATGCGTAGGCGCCGAGTCCGTTTCGTCGAAGGAAGGCATCTCGATGATGGGCGGCGCGAATTCGTCGGACTCGGCCGGCTGCCGCCTTGCAACGTCGCCGCGGAGGTGCTCCAAGATGAGCGTGTCGACATTCAGCCGTCCGCGCACCAGGTCGCCCGCGCGCAGTTGGGCTGTCACGCGGCCGATTCGCAAACGATCGCGATCGAGGCGCCGCGGGTCGGCCAATTGCAGGTCGCTGATCCGAAGCCGTCCCGTCCAGAGCGAGAAATGGAATTCGTCAACGGCCGCCGGCGCGCCGTTGGCCTCCGTGAGTTGGCTCAAAAACTCGCGTTCGACCCGAGCCGAAACGAGGTGCGAAGTCACGACGCCCGTGGCAACCAGCAGCCCCACCGCGCCGACTGCGCCCAGCGGCCGAAGCAGGCCCCGCGGTTCCCCCACAGTGCCGCCACGAGTACGGGCAAGCCAGGCGGCCAAGCGCGAAGCAACGAGCGACAGCGCCCCCGCCAGGCAAGCGCCGCCTACCAGAGTGTAACGGTCCCATTCCAAAAGCGCGACCCATGGACCGTCACCCAGCGCCGCGACGCACTCGCCCAAGGGAGTCGAATCGAGCAGCAAATGTCCCAACCGGTAGGTGAGCCCGGCGAGCAGCCATGCTCCGCCCAGGCCAATCGCCCAGGCCGCGAGGAACGTGCGGGTTCGCACGTTGAACACGACGACGGCCAGCAAGACGACTGCCAGCGTCAGGTTCCAGCCCGTCACGAACCCCGCTAGCAGTCCCAACACGACCGCCAACGCGGCGTGGTGGGGTTGCCGACCGCCCTGCAAGCAGGCCGCGAGATTGCGCGCGTTGAACATGGAACCGTCCCCCCCAAGGATTACCGGAAATTCCGATGGTATCGAACGTATCGGCTGTGTCGAATGTCCGGCTTGAACCTTAGCAGTCGTGGCGAAGCTGGAAGCTGGGGAAACTTACCGCGATGGCGCGAAACTTCCCTCCCGCGACGCTGGTCGAGCCGTTATACTTCACGCGACCGGGTTATAGTCCACGCAACCGGGA
>Ga0307374_10013893_pt1 | contig 11041 bp, 11 predicted proteins | sample OX3MG_FD_202532 | JGI IMG/M metagenome (GOLD analysis project Ga0307374, IMG submission 202532) | Soil microbial communities from Risofladan, Vaasa, Finland - OX-3 | ecosystem: Environmental > Terrestrial > Soil > Coastal area > Acid sulfate soil | place: Finland: Risofladan, Vaasa | collected... | reverse complement strand
AGCTCCTTGCGATCGCCCCACCTTAATCGTACTTCTCTTGCTGCGGGAACCATCCCGATCTTGAATCACGAATCACCGTCCATGAAAAGTAGGTACTAGATCAATGCAGCGAGGGTGCCGGCAAGGCAAGAAAGCAATGCATTCGATTGTGGTAGCGTAAGGGGATTGCGGGCCATGGAATATCGAACGAGCCGCGCTGGTCGTCTCGGGTACCAGTGGATAGCGATCTTCATCGGCGCGCTGGCGCTCCTGGGAGGACTGCCGGCCGCTCAGGCCTTACCGAGTTACGCGCGTCAGACCGGCCAGCAGTGCGCCGCATGCCACAACGGTTTTCCCGAGCTCACGCCCTATGGCCGGTTGTTCAAGCTGAACGGCTACACTTTCCTTGGCGGCGATTCCGATTGGCCGGCGCTGGCCGCGATGGGCCAAGCCGGTTTCACGAACACGAACAAGAGTCAGCCGGGCGGCGCTGGCCCGCATATCAGCCCTAACGACAACGTCGCCTTCCAAGCCGGCAGCATCTTTTACGGCGGTGCGATCGCGCCGAGCCTCGGCCTCGGTACCTTCGCGCAAGCGACCTATGACAATATCCACCGGCGGTTCACTTGGGACAACACCGATATCCGCTGGGCGAAGTCCACGACGCTCGGCGGCGAAACGGTGTTCGGGCTCAGCCTCAACAACAATCCCTCGGTGACGGATCTGTGGAATTCGACGCCGGCCTGGCGGTATCCGTTCATCACCTCGGGCGTCGGTCCGGCGGGCCCGGTTCCAACCGCGACGATGATCGAGGGCGCCTTCGCCCAGCAAGTCGTCGGACTTAACGCCTACGCATTCTGGAATCGGCTCGTCTATGCCGAGGTCGGCGGCTATCACACGCTGCCCAAGGCGGGTGACGCGGCGGTGGGAATCAATCCGACCGGCACTACGTCGATCAACGGCATTGCCCCTTACTGGCGCTTTGCGCTTCAGCCGCAATGGGGACCCAGCTCGTTCGAGATCGGCACCTTCGGCATGGCGGCGTCGCTTAATCCCGGCCGGGTTACCGGCTCCGGCACCGATCACACGACCGATATCGGATTCGATACGCAGTATCAGTTCCTGTCCGATGTCCATAGCGTCTCGCTGCAGGCAAGCTATATCACCGAGAATCAGAACTACACCGCCAGCCAGGCGCTTGGCGGCACCTCGAACGGTCGCGACTTCCTGCGCAGCTTCAACGTCAAGAGCAGCTACTACTACGAGCAGACCTATGGAGGGACGCTCGGCTATTTCTCGACCCGCGGCTCGATCGATCCGCTGCTCTATGGCACGAACTCGCCGACCTATAACACGCCGAACACAGCCGGTTGGATCGGCGAGCTGGACTACATGCCGTTCAACCATGGCGGCCCGGGTTTCTGGCCGTGGCTCAATATGAAGGTCGGTGTGCAATACATCTATTACCAACGGTTCGAGGGCGGCAGCACGAATTTCGACGGCGCGGGACGCAATGCGAGCGACAACAACACGTTATTCCTATTCGACTGGATCGCGTTTTGATCGGACGGCGGGGACTTTAAGCGATGATCGAAAAATCTAAAGCGTCGGCACACCACGGCTGGACACGATCGGCCCTCGTCATCGGATTGGTTGCGGTGGTCGCGGCGGCTTGCAGCTCGGTCCAGGAAGAGGCCGGGCCAAGCGATCCGCATATCGCGGGGCTGGTGCATGTCTGCTCGTCCTGTCACGGCTTCGAGGGCCGCAGCATCTCGCCGACCTTCCCGCGTCTCGCCGGGCAGCGCGAGCAATATATCGAGGAGCAGATCACCGCTTTCCGCGATCACACCCGCACCGACCCGCACGCTCATACTTATATGTGGGGCATGGCAGCGCGCCTGACCGATTCCGATATCAAAGGCCTCGCTACCTACTACTCCGCGCGCGCGCCGGTTGCCGGCTCGCCAAGCGATGCGGCGTTGATGGCCGCCGGCAAGACGATCTTCGACAACGGTATCGAGGCACGCGACGTGCCCGCGTGCCAGGTCTGCCATGGCGATAAAGGCGAGGGGAACGAGGCGATCCCGCGGCTCGCGGGTCAGCACCCCGAATACATCCAAGAGCAGCTCGCGAATTTCGCCTCGAATGCGCGCGACAACGCAATCATGCATTTCAACGCGCAGAATCTGTCGCCGCAGGAAATCGACGCACTTGCGGCGTATGTAGGCTCGCTCTAGCGCCGCGATGACTCGCAAGAGACTTGCGCGTCGCGCTATCGGGCGGCGCGTCTTCGCCGGGGCGCCTTATGCGAAAGGAGACTTCATGCACGTCGAAGGAAGGTGCCATTGCGGTGCCATCGCCTATGAGGCGGAGGTCGATCCCGGGACGGTGCGGATTTGTCACTGTACGGATTGCCAAACCCTGACCGGCTCCGCCTATCGCGTGATCGTGCGGGCGCCCGCTGCGGGCTTCGTGCTGAAGAGCGGCACGCCCAAGCTTTATGTCAGGACCTCGGACAGCAGCGCCAGGCGCGGACAGGCCTTCTGTCCCGATTGCGGCACGCCGCTTTACGCCGCAGCGCTCGAGAACCCGCCCTTTTACGTGCTTCGCCTCGGCGGGATCAAAGAACGTGCGTCGCTGATGCCGAAGGACCAGGTCTGGTGCCGCTCCGCGCTTCCCTGGTCAGGCGATCTTTCCAGCATCGAAAGGCACGAGCGCCAGTAAAAGGGGCTTTGAAGGGCGGCCAAATCAGCTCTCGACGTCCTGAATCAGTTCGGAGGGCCGGCGTTGGATCAGGTTGTAACCATCGGTCGGCGTCCAGCGACCACTCGATGAAGCCGAAGCGGAGGGCGATTGGCGTAGGGCCGATCGGCTAAACGCCGAAGGTGAACCGGCTGCCGAGATTCGAGCCGACGATGCGATCGGGCATGCGTCGGCGCATGGTGTCGATGAAACCGGCGCCCGTGCAGTGCATTGGAACCACGACGTCGGGCGCCATCGCCGCGAATTCATCGACGGTGTGCTGAATATAGTCGGTTGGGGCCATGCCGAGGTGAAATCCACCGATCACGGCATGCAGCTTATCGACATTAGCGACTTTCATCGCGGTCTTAACCGTGTTGACGATCCCGGTATGGCCGCAGGACGAGATTACGACCAGGCCGCGGCCTTTCACGATGTAGCAGGTACCGTGCTCGTCACGATGCTCGTCCAGTACGAGTTCGCCGCGGCGCTCGGCGTCGGTGAAATGTTCTTCGTTACGGACTTTGGTGCCTCCGGTGACGGTCTCGAATGAGGTGCGCTGGATTTCGCCGGTGGTGAACGGTCCCTCGAGCGCCTGCGGCACACCGCAGCAGACCGGCAAGACATTCTGCGCCGTCAGCGCGATGCGATCGAGCGCGCCCCATGAAATCGGCTGCTTGCCGTCGCGCGCCGCCAGCCATTTCTCGCGGAAGATCGTCTCCCCGCCGACATAAAGTGCGAGGTCGGAGCGCATCTCGGTTCGATGCTGGTTCACGAAGCCGACGAGCCCGCCGTAATGATCGCGATGGCCGTGGCTCAGAATGAGCCCGTTGATCTTTGCGGCGTCGACGTCGAGCAAGCCGAAATTGCGGTTGAGGATTTCAGGCGTGAAACCGAAATCGAGGAGATACTGCGCTTTCGCGCCGTCGCGCACGGATTCGAGATGCAGCGACAATCCCCATTCGCCGGCGAGCGTAGTCATCTGGCGCCCGGGTATCTCGCCGACATGCTCGATCGCGACGACCGGATGCGTCGCTTTCGGAAGGAAGCGCTCGTAATGGGAATCGACGACGACGCGAATCGAAAGCCGATCCACGGTGGGTGGAACAAAAGGCGAAACGACGCCGGAAGTGGTGCTCATCATCATGCCTTCGGCACAACCTCTTTGACCGCGCCGGTCCAACCATTATGTGTAAGATCGAAGACCACGCCGTCGGGATTGCGGTACTTTGCCTCATAGAAGGAATGGGGCGAAGTCGGCCTTCCGCTCAGATAGGTGCCGCCGGCATCGATGACTTTCTTCTCGGAGGCGTCGAGATCGTCGACCCACATGCCGAAATGCGTGACGCCGAGGCGCTCATTTGCCGATTCGACCTTCAGCAGCGCGACGTTGATCACGCCATCTGAAACATAAAGGCCTCGCCGCGCCTTGCCGACGACTTTCATATCGAAGGCGGCTTCGAAGAACTTCGCGGATTGCTCCGGATCTTGGACGACGATGGCGATGTGCCGAAGCTTGGCCATGGCGATGACTCCTGCGATTTCGAGGCGCTTGCGCGCCATGAGTTGCGAGAATAGCCGGTCCCGATCTGTCGCGTCACGATTTCCCGGAATTGAAAGCCCAGGTCGGGTTGGTCCAGCCCTTGAGGTCGTAATCGTCCATGCACTGTTCGGCGAGTTTGCGACAGTCGTCCATGATGCCGCGCTGCTGCGCAAAGCTAAGCACGTCTAGACGCATCTGCTCGTTGTTGCCGGAATAGTTGCGTTCGTAAATCTCGTGCCGCCCGCCGAACTCGCTGCCGATGGCGTCCCAAATGAGCTTGAAGAGCTTGATCCGCTGCTCCGCCGAGCTATCCGATCCGCGGTAATAGCGGTCGAGCAGTGGCCGCAGTTCGGGGTTTTCCAGATCTTTATGGCTCGAGGGCGTGGCGATCGGAGCGCCGCCAAGGATGGTCTCGAACACTTCCTTGACGCGCGGCCATGCCATCGTGGCGAAGAGCCGCAGGGCTGAGGCATGCTCCAGCTTCGGCATCACGGAACCGCCGGGCCCCGGTTGCGGATCGAGGCACATGGCGGTTGTCAGGGCCCAGATGAGATTGCGCCAAGCCACCACTTCGCCCAGCAATGTCTGGACGCCGCGGAAATCGTCGGTGCCGTTGGCGGCGAGGCCTTTCGCAAGGAGCCCGCACATGAAATCGAGCTTGACGCCGAGCCGCGTGCCGGCCTGCAAATTGTAGCGATTGAAGAAGCCCGAGGCGGCATAGAAGCGCCGTGCGCGCTCGATGTCGCGGTAGACGAGAACATTCTCCCAGGGGATGAAGGCGTTGTCGAAAATGATGACCGCGTCGTTCTCGTCGAACCGGCTCGATAGCGGAGAGTCGAAGGGGCTGTGCGCCGCGCTCTCGTAGGAGGGGCGGCAAATGAGCTTGCAGCCGGGCGTATCCACCGCCGCGATGAACACCAGCGCAAAATCCTCGGCTTTGCCTTTTTCGAGCTGCACGGCGCTGTTCTGGGCGACGAAGGTGGCGTTGGTGAGCGCCGAGCCGGTCGCGAGCATCTTGGCGCCGTTGACGACGATGCCGCCATCGGACTCCTTCACAAGGTGAACGAACACGTCGCCCACTTCGTGCACCGGCTTCTTGCGGTCGACCGGCGGATTGATCAGGACGTGGTTGAGGAAGAGGCCCTTCGAGGCGTAGCGCCGGTACCAGGCGCGACCGTTTTCGGTATAGGGCGCATAGAATTCCGGAGTCGCGCCCAGGGTCGCCATGAAGGCCGCCTTGTAATCGGGCGTGCGGCCCATGAACCCGTAGGTCATGCGCGCCCAAACGGCGATCGCGTCGCGCGCGGCCAGCAGCTCTTGCGCCGAGTAGCTTGCCGTGAAGAAGCGATGGGTGCGGATGCCGTGCCGGTCGACCATCGTGAGCGTGTCGCGGGTCGCCGGATCGTGCAGCGCATCGTAAAGGCGCGCGATCGATCGCGCGGCGTTGCGCGAAGCCGGATGGGTGGTGACGTCCTTGACGCGCTCGCCGTAAATATAGACCTCACGGCCATCGCGCAGACTTTCGAGATATTCGCGCCCGTCCATCAGCGTGTCGGACGGTATCGCCGTGTCTGCGCTCATGGGAGAGATTTCTTTCGGCTAGGAGGGAAGTCTTGCGAGAAAGTCCAGCACGATCCGGTTGAAGGTCTCGGCCTGCTCGATATTCGACAGATGGCCGGCCTCATCGACAATCGCCAATGTCGACCCTTCGATTTCGCGGTGGAGAAATTTCGCGGCCGAAACCGGCGTGCCCACGTCGTGCGCCCCGACGATGATCAATGTCGGAACCTCGATGCCGCGCAAAATCGACGACTGGTTCATCTTCTGCAGTGCCTGCGCGCAACCGATGGCGCCATCGACCGAGGTCTTTGCGATCATGGCGCCCAATTTGGCAACGATCTCGGGGTGTCTCTCGTAATAGGCGGGCGTCAGCCAGCGCGTGGTCATCGGCTGAACGAACGCTCCCGTGCCCTTGGTCGTCGCCAGGGCGATGCGATCGTCCCACGCCGCTTCAGGCGGAAGATGGCACGCGGTATCGCTCAACAGGAGGGACAAGAGACGGTCGGGATGGCGGCTTGCCATGAGTTGGCCGACGACGCCGCCCATCGATAAGCCAAGGAAATGGACCCGCCCGATGCCGAGTGCGTCGAGCAAGCCGACGACATCGGCGACCAGCAAATCCACCGAGTAGGGCGGAGGGCTTGCCTGCGTATCGCCGTGGCCGCGCGGATCGTAGCGCAGGACGCGGTACTTCGCTGTGAATGCGGGAACCTGGAAATCCCACATCCCGTAATCTGTGAGGAACGAGTTGCTCAGCATGATGACCGGCGCGCCCGCCGGCCCTTCGAGACGGTAACTGACCGCGATTCCGTTGGCGGCGATACGGCTTCGCTCCGGCACGACGCACCAATCCTAGTCTGCGACCGCCGCCGCCGGCCTTGTTGCCGCGCGGGCGCGGCGCTCCGCGAAGCGCGGCACAAGGCCACGGCTGGGACTCACCTGATTATCCGGCATACCGGGGCGACGCTGGGTCGCGGGCCACCCATTATGGACGAGATCGAAAACCACGCCATTGGTATCGTGGAATTTGACCTCGTAGGCGGCGTTGTCGCGGTAATCAGGCTCGCCCATGACCCATCGGCCGCCGGCTTGCTCAACGAGCTTATGGGTCGCTTCCACATCGTCGACCCAGATGCCGAAATGATGAAGGCCGACGAAATCCCGGCCCTTGCCCTGCGATGCGGCGTCGGATTTGTAATGGAGTAGGGCGAGGCCGATGACGCCATCGGACAAGAACACGCCTTCGGCCAGACTCGAATCGGTCTCGCCGACCGTCTCGAAACCGAAGATGTTCTTATAGAATTCGGCTGACGCCCAGGGATCGGGAACCGACATGGCGAAATGCCGAAGGTGACCGCGGCGCTTGGAGTCATGGACGACGCCCCGCGCGGCCATCGCTTTCGCCGCCGCTATACGCCGCTCGGCAAAGCGCGGGACCAGGCCGCGCTTCGGGCTTACTTCGTTGTCGGCCTGTCCCGGCCGGCGCTGCGTGCCCGCCCAGCCATTATGGACGAGGTCGAGGATCACGCCGTTGATGTCCAGGAACTTCACCTCGTACTGGGCATTCTGGCGATAGTCGGGCTCGCCCATCAGCCAGCTGCCACCGGCGCGCTCGATACGCTTCTGAGTCGCTTCAACCTCGTCGACCCAGATTCCGAAATGATGGAAGCCGATGAAGTCCTTGCCTCGACCCTGCGCCGCTTTCTCGGATTTGAAATCCAAAAGCGCCATCCCGAAGACACCATCGGTCAGGAAGATGCCCTCGGCCAAACTCGAATCCGTCTCGCCCGCGACCTCGAAGCCGAAGATCGTCTTATAGAATTCGGCGATAAGCCAAGGATCGCGGGTCGCAATGGCGATATGACGAAGTTCGGCCATGGGTCTTCCTTCCATACACCCGAGAGCTACTCAGCAGGTATCCGGCGGCACGCCGTCGCGCGCTCCTCGTTAGACGGTTTCCCGTGCCGGCAATATTTTGTCCTTCTTGGGCCGGAAATAATAGCGCGGCAATTTGTCGAGATTCGTGCCGGTGACGCGGATCACCCAGGCGCCGTCGGGATGTGCGGTCGAATGGATCACATGCGGCCCGTAAGCGCGGGTTTGACCCGGCCGCAGAAAATAGCGGTCCGATTCCTCGAGCACAGCGTGTTCGTCGCTCTCGGGGTTGGTGCGCCGCCACTCAATCATCTCGGTGTCGCCGCGGGCATTTCCGTAAATCGCCCAGGACGCGCCGTGGCTGTGCGGGACGCCGCTTTTACCCGCTTGCTGGATATGCGCCAGCACATGGGCGTCGGTTTTCGCGTCGTGATAAAGGAGGCGTTGCGGCGCCGACGAGCCGGCGAAGGTCTCGGTAACGAAATCCGGATTACTCACCAGCCGTTTCAGCTTCTCCGCAATCTCGGATAGGCCGGCGACGCCCTTCGCCTTGAGAATGCCGGTTAGGTCGGCGCAGAACTCATCCAGCCCATAGCTCATGGCGATCTCCCTCGTCGCAAGGCCGCGATCGGCGTGCGGCTCGTTACGCGCATCATCACCTGCATGTCACGAGCGCGCAAGAGGCGGCCACGCGGCAGGGTCCCGAGCGCTACGATTCGGCTCTGGCGGCCGATCCCGGAATGAGCGAAAATCACGGCCAGCAACAGATTCTCGTGGAGATTCGCATGGCATACGATCTCGATCGCTTCATCGCCGACTGCCGCGAAATCCTGACCCGGGATTCCGGGCCCGGCGGCCGCGAGCAGGTGCGGCAAAATCTCGAGCGGCTGCTTGCCGAGCCGGCGTTTCTGGCCCGTCATTGCCAGGATGCAAAGCCGGGTCTCGATGTGCTGTACGAGGACCCGGCACTGGGGTTCCAGGTCCTCGCGCATGTCAACGCGAAGGCGCGCGTCTCTCCGCCGCATGATCACGGCGCATCCTGGGCGATCTACGGCCAGGCGACAGAGCATACCGACATGATCGAATGGGAACGCGTCGATAACGGCAGCGATCCGGTGAAGAGCCAGCTCAAGCCCGCCAGGAAATACCGGCTGACGCCCGGCCATTCCGGCATCTACCAGGACGGCATGATTCATTCGATCGACTATCCCGACAAGTCGATCTTCATCCGCGTCACCGGCACGAATCTCGATCGGATTAAGCGCACAATGTTCAACCTCGAGACCGGCAAGGTCACGCAGATGACGCCGCAACAAGCATCGTGAATGTGAAGGCGGCAAACGGAGCAGAGCGGTGAAGATCGTCATACCAGACGATTATCAAGACGTCGCCGACAAGGTTGCTAGTTATTCGCTGATTCGCGATCACGCGGTCACGCGATATACCGATTCCGCTCACGACCCCGACACGCTGGTCGAGCGCTTCGGCGACGCCGATGTCATCGTTTCGATCCGCGAACGCGTTCCGTTCACGCGCGCGCTGCTTGAGCGTTTGCCCAAGCTCAAACTGATCGCGCTGCTCGGGCGAACCGCCGGCACGATCGACTTCGCCGCTTGCACAGAGCTCGGGATTCCGGTCGCCACCGGCGTGAGCAATTCGCCGGAATCGCCGGCCGAGCACACGGTGGCGCTGATGCTCTCCTCGCGGCGCAACATCACCCGCGAAGCCGAGGGCATGAAACGTGGCGCGTTGCCGAGCACGGTTGCCCACAGGTTGCACGGCTCAACGCTTGGCATCATCGGTTTGGGCGCTATTGGCGCACTCGTCGCCGAGGCGGGAAAAGGGCTCGGCATGGAGGTCCTGATCTGGGGCCGGGAAACCTCGCGCGCCAAGGCGCGCGACCGTGGTTATGCCGTCGCCGCGAGCAACGCCGAACTTTTTTCGCAGTCGGATGTCTTGTCGCTGCATGTCCGGCTCACCAGGGAAACGCGCGGCATGGTCGGCCCGGACGATCTCGCTCGGATGAAGCCAACGGCGCTTCTTGTGAATACCGGCCGCGCCGAGCTCATCCAGCCCGGCGCGCTATTGGCGGCGTTGCGGCAGGGTCGCCCGGGCTTTGCCGCCGTCGATGTTTACGAGGAGGAGCCGGCGGCGGTCGACCATCCTTTCCTGCACATGCCGAACGTCCTCTGCACGCCGCACAGCGCCTGGGCCGAGTGGGACAATTTCGAGCTCTATTTCCGCGAAGCCTACGAGCAGATCGTCGCGTTCGAAAAAGGCGAGCCGCTGCGTCTCGCCAATCCGGCAGTGAAGCCGCGTGGCCGCGTTTCGGCGCAGCCGATCAACTGAGGGACAGCGCGCATGACGGTCGCGGAGACGGGCGAGGCGGCGGAGAGATTGCCGGCAAAGGCGCGATTTGTAGCCGCGCGGACTCTGCGTGCCATGCACGACGACGGAACGGAACTCGCGATCATCGATGTGCGCGAGGAGCTTCTGTTCTCGCAGAATCATCTCTTGCACGCGCGCTCAGTGCCGCTGAGCCGCATCGAGCTGCTGATTGCGCCGCTCGTGCCGCGACGGAGCACGCGCATCGTCCTTTGCGATGACAACGATGGCGCCGCAACACGGGCGGCCGCGATTCTGGACAATGCCGGCTATAGCGACGTCTCGATTCTCGAAGGCGGCTGCGTGGCCTGGCAAGAGGCGGGCTTCGAGCTGTTTTCGGGGGTCAATGTTCCGAGCAAGGCCTTCGGCGAGTTCATCGAGCATGCAAGCTATACGCCGAGCATCGCTGCCGAAGAGCTCGCGCGACTGATGCATGATGGCCGCGACCTCGTGGTGCTCGATAGCCGGCCGTTCGACGAATATTTTCGCGTCTCGATCCCGACCGCGACCAGCGTTCCCGGCGCCGAGTTGGTGCTGCGCGCGCGTGACGCTGCGCCATCGCCCGAGACGACAATCGTGGTGAATTGCGCCGGGCGAACGCGCAGCATCATCGGCGCGCAGTCGCTGATCAACGCCGGCATCCCGAACAAGATCGTGGCCCTGCGCAACGGCACGATGGGTTGGTCGCTCGCGGGGTATACCTGCGACGCGGGCAAAGAGCGCCGCGCGCCCGCGGTTTCCACCGCCGGTCTCGCCGCCGCGCGCGAAGCCGCCGCACAGGTGGCGCACCGGTTCGGCATCAAGCATATCGATCTCGCGACCCTGGAAGGGTGGAGAACGGAAAGCGCGCAGCGGACGCTTTATATGTTCGATGTTCGCGATCCTGCGGAATACGCCGCCGGTCACCTTGCCGGCGCGATCTCCGCACCGGGCGGCCAGCTCGTCCAGGCAACCGAC
>Ga0307374_10013892_pt1 | contig 11043 bp, 10 predicted proteins | sample OX3MG_FD_202532 | JGI IMG/M metagenome (GOLD analysis project Ga0307374, IMG submission 202532) | Soil microbial communities from Risofladan, Vaasa, Finland - OX-3 | ecosystem: Environmental > Terrestrial > Soil > Coastal area > Acid sulfate soil | place: Finland: Risofladan, Vaasa | collected... | reverse complement strand
CCCTGACAGCACCATCGGGGAAATCCGTCTTCGTCATTCAGCCAGCTCCTCCACCATCGCGCACACAGTGCCACCAAGGACGACCAGCCCACCTCCGACGCGTCGCCCCGGTGCCCAGCCGACACCCGTGCCTGATCCCGCCACGCTGCGGCGGGGACGCTCCCTCACATGGTGTGACGCGTAGCGCACCGGAACGGTATACGCAGGGACCCGGATTGCGGCGCGAGCCGTACCTCAGACACACTGTCGGCGGCAGAAGCGGATGAGTGGCAGGCTTCAGGTCAGTCGTCGAAGACGTGCCAGCAGATGGCGCTCCGGCGTTGCTGATCGTCGAGAACCAGTTCGCGGGTAGCGGCAGGGAGGTGCGCCCGCTGCCACTGCCGTTCCCTGGCCCGGGCCCGGGCAGCGTCGCCGGCTGGGACGCATGCGCTGGCCGCCCTGATGGCGTACGCCGCAGCGCCCAGGTCATGGGCGGCGACGTGAGCCACCGCAACCGCCTGGCCCGCCGACAGTGCAGCGAACTTCGCTGGACCGGGCATCCCGCGGGCTGCCGCATTCGCCCGGAAAGCCGCCCGGTGTGCGTCACCCATACGCACCTCACCGCGGATCCAGGCCCGGCCGGCATCGATAACCTCGCGGGGCCGGCTGTCACCTGGCTGATGATCCTCGAACAGATGCAGCACGTGCTCGGCGCACAAGAGGCCCAGTCAGCCAGCAGCCGGTGGTGTTCGTCCGTCAGAGTCCCCCCGCGACGGACGGTGATCAGCCGAGGATCACGCTCTTTCGGGAGGATCGGCACACTCCCATTCCTAGCATGCGCGAAGCGACGTCGCGGAGGGCGGCAGAGTCGGATAGGCCGCCCGGTCGGCGGCAGATAAGGGTATTGCTTGCTATGGATCGTGGTTACGCCGCTGGCCGGGGTGTTATCTACCAACTTGATATGCAGATGCTACAATAAACATAACAGTATTTGGGTTTACATCTCTATGCTTAATTCTATTTTCTTTGAGTGGCTGACTGCGATTAAAAAGCTCTACGTAATTCGTTGCGCCCGGGAGAGCCGGCTGGAGAAACCCGACAGCTACAAATTTCGTGCCCGAGGGATCTATAGAGTACGATGCAATATCTGCTGTTGTATTAGATCCTCCTGGAGTACCTGACGGAATGGGAATGACGAGCATGAACTTCTCGCCAATATGCAGCACTGCCATTCCAAAGTATGCAGAAAAATTGCGGCCTTTAGTATCTGTATACACAAAGGGCTGAGGGTCTTGCCGTATCGCATCGATACTATCACCTGGATTAAATTCTATGCCAATCGGCTGGCCTGACTCAGCAAGACCTGCTAGTTGCTGACGAGTCAATTTCGCAAATTGATCAGGGGTAAGCAAGGAAAATCTAATCGTTTTGCCGTCAATCTGAGTCGCGGAAGGAGTACCTACTTGTAGTTGCACAGGAGATCGGGTGCGTCCGTCGGAGTTACATGTCGCGTTGAAGAGCGCTGCCCTGTGCCTGAGCAAGCTTCGATCAATGGAAATGTAAGCATTGCCCCCGCAACTCCAAGTCCTCCTAGAAATGTTCTTCTTGAAAGAAAATAGCCCGTCATTCACAATACTCCCTTTCCCCTCGCAGAAGCCAAATCCGTGCGAGAGGTTGCCGGTCAATGGCCGGCCCAGCCACCACGGCCGGCACCGACATGCAACCCTTCTCACGCCTTAGTCTGTCGCTAAATCCTAACAGTTCAACCGACCTCAAGGCTCATGACCTGCGGTGTAAGGCAGGGGTTGATGGCCGAACCCGGACGCGACGTGGCTCTTCGCGGCAAAAGAGTGTGTTTAAAGACAGCCTCGCGCCCGCCACGTCGGCGGTTCCACATGCTCATCCAGGTCGCCTCGCCCCGTAGTATTCGTGCAATGCCTTGACCTGCCCCGCCCAGAACTCTAGCTTCTGCATCGCCGACGCTTTCCGCGGAAGCATCCCCAAATCTTGTGCATAGCCGTAGAAGCCGCTGCCCGCATCGTTGGCGTCAAGGTAGCTCACCAGCGCCGAGATCATCAGGCCAGTCACTGGCCGGTTCAGCTCCACGATCAAATAAAGCAAATGGCCCATTGCTGCACGCTCGTCGGCGCGGTTAAAGTCAAAGCCAGGGAGTCCCGTACGCCGCACCAGAGTGGCATTAAGCTCGGTATACGAGGTGAGTTTTCCCAGCCGCGCCCGCTCGACTAGGAACTCCAGCCCCACCCGCGCCAGCTCATCCCAGACCAGATCATCCCGCCCGTACAAAGCCACAGCTACCTCCCCGGCAAGATCAGCAGCACCCCTCAAGGACACCCACCCTCCCGCCACCGTTGACCTACCCTAACTGTGGCAGAAGTGCACGCTGTCGGCAGGTCGTCATGCATAGTCATGCGGCGGATCCGGCCATTCACTGTGCCGGGCAAGAATTGACCAAGCCTATGGCACCGCCGGGGTAGTCCTTCGGCTACGGCCTCGCGGATCGCCGCTTCGCCGGGCATCGCGCTGATCCCGCCCTCGTCCAGCCCAGCGGCGAATCGCGGCCGGCCCTGGACACGGATAGACGGGCGGCCGCCGTGGTCGTGCTTTTCGGCACCCGGCAGGCTGAGCGTGAATTCCCGCAACTGTCCCGCGTCCACACCAGCACGTTACCGGCGGCCGGATGAGAACCGGCCGGAACCTTTGAATGCACCAAGGAGGGCGGTAGGCAGCGCAACCGAAACTCATCTACTGACCCCGGCCGCTAGGGCCTTTGCGGCACCCGTCACGCTCGCACGGCATATCTCAAAATCCGCTTCGGACATCGATTCGATTGGGAATGTATGACGCACCAGAACCATGTCCGCTCCGATAGAAATGCCGCCGCAAGGATGCATCCCTATTCCTTGTACTACAGCATTGATGTCAACTTCGCCGACATTTCCGATGGGCGCTGTCATCTCTGCCCACAGCCCGCCTAGGGGGTGTCGGACTCGCGCAATGATCGCCATGCTGCGCGCTCCGTCGCCGTCGACGCTGACGAGGAAAATGTACCCCTCGCCAGGTTCTTCATACTCGTAATGGGCGCGCACGTAGGCGGATACTTCGTCCCAGGAACGCATATGCAGCTACTTCCAGTTTGGCTCCACGGAAAGGGCGCCGGTCGATCGATACTCTATCGCCCTAATCCACAGACCCGGGTCAACAGACTCATCTCGGCAATGCCGGGCGTCTGCGGCGGCATGAACTGCGCGAGACGCGAACTGGGTCAGGTGCCGGATGCCATGTAGGCGGCCAGGATGTAGTTCGGGTGCCGGTCAAGGTTTTTGCGGGCTCTGTCGTAGCGCATCGTGGTGCGCGGGTCGGCGTGGCGGGCGGCGATCTGGACGTCCCGGAGGTCCACGCCGGCGTCGAGCATGGTGGTGACGAAGGTAATGGCGGAGCATGTGCGGGTGCGGCCTGGTGATCCGTACTCCCCGCGGTTTCAGCGAGGCGGCGCAGGCGCCGGGTGGCGGCGTGGCGGTCCATCCGGGCGCCGCGGCTGTTGATCAGGATCGGCCCGCTGGTCCTGGTGCCGATCGCGCGGTCTATGGCCTGCCCGACGGCTGGTGGCAGCGGTATGAGGGCGATCTTGGTGCCTTTGCCGCACACGCGCAGCACCCGGTGGCCGTGCTCTTCACCCAGGTCACTGATGTCTGCGCCGGTGGCTTCGAAGATGCGCAAGCCGAGCATGGCCACCAGCGCGAAGTCGCATGGGTTTGATGATTCCCGCGCTGCGGTGAGCAGGGCCTCAAACTGCAGGTGGGTGAACCCCAGAGTCGGTGACTCGGCGGGTACTGCGGGACGGCGAACGTGCTCAGCGGGTGAGTGCTCCAGGACGCCGTCGATGACGCAAGTCCGGTAGAAGCCGGCCGTGACCGAGAACCGCCGGGAGATCGTGGAGGGCTTGAACCGGCGGATCTCCTGCATCCACCGGATGTACAGCTCCAGGTGCGGGCGCCGTGCGGCCAGCGGGTCCAGGCCGCGCTCTGCGCACCAGGTGAGGTAGCAGCGCAGGTCTGATTCGGTGTGCTCGCGGGAGGAGCCCTTGAAGCGGGTCAGGTAGGCAGCCACTGCCAGCCGCAGCTGATCAGTGAACGGCACAAGACGATCGGAGGGAGCAGAGGCCATCTCAGCGAAGTTCATCATGCTCTGACACTGCGGCCGTCGTGAGGCCCACGAGGACCTTCAGCGGCGGCAGATCCGGCCGTCCGGGGCAAAGCAGCATCAGTGGCAGACTCTCCGTAATGGAAGCAGGCCTGCCGGAGCTGGATGTGGTGCGGGTGCGGCGCTGGTGCGAGCAGCGCGTCCCCAAGAATGTCCGCGATCAGCTCAAGGTCGAGTGCGACGTCGGGCCCCGGCATCTGACAATCGTGGAGTGCAGGCCGCCCTGGCGGAAGGACATGGGCGCGGAGTGGACGCGGTTCCCGATTGCCCGCCTGCGCTACACCAAGGCGGCTGGGCAATGGTCACTGTACTGGCGTGATCGCCACCTGCGGTTCCACGTCTATGACCGGATCGCGCCGTCGTCTCATATCGACGACCTTCTCCAGGAGATCGACCGCGACCCAACCGCGATCTTCTGGGGATAGGACCGCCGCCCAGCCCCGCCAGCTGGACCAGCACGCTGTGCGGCTATGACCGGGCGATGTCGTGGTTCGCAGGGGGTCGGTGTGCGGGCTGGGTCTGCAGGTTGGGGATCAGTCGGGCGAGCAGGCGGCGGGGGTAGGAGGCTGGCTCGGTCAGGAAGCGCCGCAGGCGCTGACGAGATGGAGTTCCTCCCATCGGGCGGGCGAATGCCCCAGTCATCCAGCCCCAGGATGCTCGCGCCGGGACGGCGGCGACGATGGGTGAATGGGTGGAAACGGGCTTGGGTGAGGTCGCGGAGCATGGCTACCCCCGCATCCCGTGCCGTCAGGGCAGATGCGGACATCGTGCTTGTGGAGCAAGCTGAGCACGCGCCTACACAGGGGTGATCTGTCGGAAAGTAGGAACAGGATCAAGCTCCTAGCGCGAGGAGGCAACCATGGGATGGACCGTGGAGCAAGCTCAGAAGGTTTCCGAGGTAGCGCCTACGCCCAAGGGCAAGGGACTCACCGCAACGATCAAGGTCACAGTCCGCGACTCGGGCGTGACCAAAGTCAATGGCACACCCGTGTGGACCGCTCACCCTGAGACAGGAGTCGCAGAAGCCATTGCGGCCCTCTTGGTTGAGTTCTATAAGAAGGTGGACAATCGGAGGCGCCACCTTCCCCATGGGCAGTGAGCTATCGGCGACGAGCGCAGGCGCAGTCCTGCGCCTGCCGCCCCATTACCAGCCCTGTCGGCGGCATGACCGGATGGTCGCGATGGGCGCAGGCTTACTAACCCGGTGGAGGCCTTGCACGTCAGAATGAGGCAGGACGGGCCCGGGCGCCGGTCCCGCGCGCCAAGTGTTCGATGCGTGTGCGGCTACGGCACTTGCGGGGACAATGATCACATGATGTCGCGCTCTCGATGGCCTGCCCTTGGCCTGGCCATTTGCCTCGCTTCCGGCGGCGCGATTCTCGCGTACGTGCTCGCGGGCGGTCGCTGGGCGGTGGCTGGCGCAGTGATCGGGGCGCTCACGGGCAGCTTCGCGCCATCGGTCTACGAGGGCCTGGTGGGACGTGGCACCCGGCGCGGAGCCTGGCAGCGGGCGATCGAGCGCCCGGTCCCGCGCAGCCGGGCACGGCTGCTTGATCCGCGCCTGGGTCTTGTCGAGTTTGTGGGCCGCGAGGAGGAGCTGCAAGAGCTCAAGTCATGGTGTACCGACGACCGTGCTGGACGGCTGCGCCTGGTGACGGGCCCAGGCGGCGTCGGCAAGACCCGGCTGGCGGTGGAACTATGCTTTCGGATGCGGAACGCTGGCTGGAAAGCCGAACGTGTTGCCGACGGCGCGGAAGGGACGGCTATTTGGGCACTGCGGGCCGCGCACCGCGGGCCTGCGCTGCTGGTGGCCGACTATGCCGAGTCCCGCGCCGGGCTCAGCCAGCTCGTGAACTCCCTGGCCGCAGAACGCGACCACGACACCCGCGTCCTGCTGCTTGCCCGGTCAGCAGGCGAATGGTGGGACCGCCTGGGCATCGAGGACCTCGCCGCATGGGACATGGTCCAGGTGGCACGGCAGTCTGTCATCGAGGTCTCGCCTGTCATATCGGCCGACTTGTCGGACGCCGAGATCGTCGCCCGTGCGGTGCGCTCGTTCGCGCGGGAGCTGCGCATGCCGGAAAGGACTGTCGAAATCCTCGGAGCCACCGGGCGCAAGCGAGTCCTAGACCTGCACGCCGCGGCGCTCGTGGCAATCCTCGACGAGACTCCCGCCCAGATCGTCAAGGTCAATCTCTGGGAGGTGCTCGGTGAGCTGCTCCGCCACGAACAGCACTTCTGGTACGACAGCGCCAAGAGCCTCGGCCTGACGGACGGCCCAGCAGGGGCCACGCAGCGACATCTACGGCAGGTCAACGCCGCCGCCTGCATGCTCGGAGCCGCAAACGAGGGGGAAGCCCAAAGCCTGGCGGCCAGGGTGCCAGGACTGCCGCCTTCGGCCAAGATCGCGGAGTGGCTCCGCGATCTCTACCCGCCTGATCCCGGCGAGGGGGACTGGATCGGAACCCTGCAACCCGATCGGCTGGCCGAACTGCACGCGGTCAGGGAACTGTCCGCCTCGCCAGGGCTGGCCGCCCGGTGCCGGACTAACCTTGGTCCCCATCATGCACTGCGCGCGACGATGCTTCTGGCACGGGCAGCCTCGGACTATCCGGAAGCCGAAGAACTCCTCAGACAACTGCTGCCCGCTGTAGCAGATGTCATCGTGAACATGCCCGCATCAGCGGATGCGCTGGCAGTGATCGTAGGAGCCATCCCCTACCCGACCGTCATCCTCGCACCGGCCGCAGTTGCACTGTGCCAGCGAATCCTGAACGTGCTGTCAGCTGACGCAGACGCGGCAGTCCGGGGCCACTGGCTTGGTCTGCTCGGCAGCTGGCTCTCGGAACTGGGCAGGCCCGCCGAGGCGCTGGCAGCAGTGCAGCAGTCCGTCGCGATCCGCCGCGCGCTTGCCGCCGCAGGCGCGGTCCGGCACTGTGCCGATCTCGCCGCTACGCTGTCCAACCTCGGTAACATGCTCGCCGAGATGGGAAGGCCCGGCGAGGCCCGGCCGCCCGCGCAGGAGGCAGTCGAGATCTACCGCGACCTGGCCGCCGGGAGTACCGACCTGTATGCAGCTGAGTTGGCCAGGGCGCTGGCCAACCTCGGCGTCCGGCTGTCCGAACTCGGCGATCCCGCAGCCGCGCTGACGGCCGAGCAGGAGGCGCTCGCCATCCGCCGCGAGCTTGCCGCCGCCTCCGGCAGGTACAGCGCTGACCTGGCCGGATCGCTCGCTAATTTGGGTGTCACCTTCACGGACCTGGGCCAGCCTGCGGAGGCACTGGCCGTCGAGCGGGAGGCGCTCGCCATCCGCCGCGATCTGGCGGCCGTCAGCCCCGACCAGTACCGCCCCGAGCTGGCAAGGTCGCTCGCCAACCTTGGCGCCACCTTCTCCGAACTCGGCCGCCCGGCCGAAGGGCTCCCCGCCGCTGAGGAAGCCGTCGAGATCTACCGGGAGCTGGCCGCCTACAGCGGCGACCGGTACCGAAGCGACCTGGCGCGGGCCTTGGCCAACCTCGGCGTACGCCTCTCCGAGCTCGGCAAGTTCACAGACGCGCTTGAGGTCGAGCAGGAGGCGGTAGCGATCCGCCGCGAGCTCGCCGCTGCCAACCCCGGCCGACACGGCGCCCACCTGGCCGCCTCCCTGGCCAACCTCGGCAACCGGTTTGCGCAGCTGGACCGCCCCGCCGAAGCCCTGCCGCCTGCCCAGGAGGCCGCCGGCATATACCGAGACCTCGCCGCCGCCAGCCCTGGCAGGTACCGTTATGAACTGGCCAAGTCGCTGTCCAACCTCGGCGCCACCTACTCCGATCTCGGCCGCACGGCCGAAGGCCTTCGCCCGTCGCAGGAAGCCGTCGAGATCTACCGCGGCCTTACCGCAGCCAGCCCCGGCCGGCACCGTGCCCACCTGGCCGCCTCCCTGGTCAACCTCGGCAACCGGTTCTCGCAGCTAGACCGCCCTACCGAAGCCCTGCCGCCTGCCCAGGAGGCTGTCGGCATCTACCGAGACCTAACCGCCGTCAACCCGGAGAGATACCACCCCGAACTGGCCGTCGCGTTGTCCAACCTGGGTGTCACGCACGCCGAGCTAGGCCATCCAGCCGCAGCCTTGGACCGCGCGCAAGAAGCCGTCCAGATCTACCGTGACCTGGCCGCCGTCAACCCCGGCAGGCACCTCCCTGACCTCGCTAGATCGCTAGGCCACCTCGGCGGCATGCTGGCAGGACTGGACCAGCCCGCCGAAGCCCTGCCGCTCGCTCAAGAGTCCGCCTCCATCTACCGTGAACTCGCCACCGCCGAGCCAGAGCAATACGCGGAAGCTCTCGCCAGATCCCTGAACCGAGTGGCCCAGATCACTGGGTGGCTCGACCAGGCGGTCGCCGCCGAGTCCCCGCACGAAGAGGCGGAGCGACCCGACAAGTAGGGATGTCTAGCCAGCCCGCCTGGGCAAGCTTGCAAGGCAACGTGCTGTGCGGCCGACCGTCGACACCAAGCCCCGCCCATACATAACCCGGGATCTGGCCTGGGCAGGCAAGGGTTCCTCGACCGCACGGCGGCAGATGAGGATTGTTCGCGCCACCCCAGTCGCGCCATGGGTCAACGGGCATGGTGGTCAGCAACCTAGCCGATAGAGTCTTCCGAGTGCGGCTTACCGTTCTCGGTGGGTGCGGTGCATGGCCGGAGGCGGGCCAGGCATGCAGCGGCTACCTCGTTGAGCACGACGGGTTCCGGCTGCTCCTCGACGCTGGCTATGCGACCATGCCGCGGCTGCTGCAACGTGTCACTGCAGACCAGGTCGACGCGGTGTTCATCAGCCACGGGCATCCCGATCACTGCGCCGATCTGAACCCGCTGCTGCGGGCGCGGGCGTTGTCTGGTGACCCGCCGGCGCCGCTGCCGGTATACGCGCTGCCGGGCGCGCTGGATGCGGTGTTCGCTCTGGACCGGCCCGGGATGCTGGCCGGCGCCTGCGTCCTGCACGAGTTCACCGCAGGCAGCCGGCTCGGCATCGGCCCGTTCCGCGCGCAGACCCGTCTGCTGCCACACTGGATGCCCAATGCCGGCGTACGCCTGGCTGCCGGTGACCGGGCCTTTGCTTATACCGGTGACTGCGGCCCGAGCCCCGATGTAGTGGAACTGGCGCGCGACGCTGACCTGCTGCTGGCCGAGGCCACCTATGTGGATCAGGTGCCGGAGGACTCGCGGGGCTATCTGTCGAACGCCCGCCAGGCAGGCCGGCAGGCCACCCAGGCCGGGGCCAGGCACCTGCTGCTGACCCACTTGTGGCCGGGCACGGACCCGGCGGCTGCGCGGGCCGCAGCCCTTGACAGCTACGACGGCGAGGTTGGCGTCGCCACCGCCGACCTCGTCCTCGGCCTTCCATAAACCGCATCCCCGGCAACGAGAGCGTCCGCGCCGGATACCTTCCTCCGAGCTGTTCACAACGCGCGCTATGCGGCATGAGTGCGCGGACAGCGCGCTAACTGGGTGTGTCCCTATTCAGTCCTGAGACTCCCCGGCGCCGAGTCCACTTGATCATGAGCGGGGCCTACGAGAGTCAGGCAGGTAAGATCTGGCAGCAGAGGGCCTCCATGGGCCACGTACTGGTGCTCCTTGGAGACTGCGATGGGCCCGATGCTTGATGAGTCGCAGGAACGTGAGCCCGAGGTGGTGGCGGCCCGCCGGCGGGCCGGACTGGTCGCCGCCGTCGCGGGGCTGGCGCTGGTGCCGTCGTTCTTGATCATCGGTCCCGTGGCAGGATTGCGGACCGAGCCACCGGCCGGAGCCCCTGCGCAGGACTTCGTCGGCTTCTACGCCGACAACTTCTCCCGCATCCCCCTGAACACCACGCTGTTCATCGGGCAGTGGGTGATCATGCTGGTGCTGCTGGTGGCCGTAGTCCGTGCCGCTTGCCGGCGCCTGGACCTCGCTGCCATCCTTGCCATCATCTTGGCGGGCGCCGCCACGGCCATCTACGTGGCCGCCGAGGGCATCCGCGCCTGGCCGGTCCTGGCGTTTGACACCGCCGGACGGCTCCGCGACAACCTCGACCCCGGGGTCGCTCAGGCGGTCGTGCTCTCTCGTGACGGACTCCACGCCCCTGCCGCCGTCCTCCTCGGGGTCTCAGTGCTGACCATCGCGTGGCTGCTGGCCAGGAGCGACCTATGGGGCCACTGGGCGATGTCCGTTCTCGCCGTTTTCGTGGGCGCCTTCGCCGTGTCCAGCGTCCTTGTCGGCCCCGAGGGCCTCGGGGCGGGCCTCATTGCACCGTGGGGCATCGTGGTTGCGGTTCTCCTGCTAGTCGGCCGGCGGCGATCTCAGACACTCGCGCCATCTCCAGCCGAATAGCCGGGCCGCTCGCCGCACTCACAGGATGGCCCGCCAGACCGTCGTGCATTCCGCAGCGTCACTGAACCAGAGCGCCGCCCAACAACCATCCTCCTCCGCCGCATTGAGGGTTGGCGAACCGCCTTGGGTGGCGCTCGGCCTAGGTGGCCAGTGAAGTGGTTCGTCGCTGGGTGTGAGGGCGTGACAGGTACCGCCGGGTGGTGGCGATGCAGGCGACCTGGAGCCTGTCGGGTTCCAGAAGTCGGTCTAGTCCTGTGACCTGGGGGGACGCGTGATTCATGGCCGTGGAGCATGATGATCAGCCATGTCCCTTCGCCTGCTGTACCTGATCTTCGCCCGGCTCTGCGGCTGGCTGGTCCTCCCCGGCCGCTCGCAGGCCTCCAAGGACGCCGGACTGCTGGTGCTGCGGCATGAGGTCGCGGTGCTGCGCCGCACCAGCCCGCGGCCCCGGCTGGACTGGGCCGAGCGGGCGGTCCTGGCCGCGCTGATCCGGCA
>Ga0307374_10013891_pt1 | contig 11044 bp, 13 predicted proteins | sample OX3MG_FD_202532 | JGI IMG/M metagenome (GOLD analysis project Ga0307374, IMG submission 202532) | Soil microbial communities from Risofladan, Vaasa, Finland - OX-3 | ecosystem: Environmental > Terrestrial > Soil > Coastal area > Acid sulfate soil | place: Finland: Risofladan, Vaasa | collected... | reverse complement strand
TTACTGGCGGCCACCAGGCGGCGGGCGTGTTCATCCAGATGCGGCCATATACCCGCAAAGTACCGGGCCACTTGGGCATCGCTGTCCATACCCAAGTGAATAACATATTCGGATCGTGCATGTAAAGGTTATTTATTTACGTTGCCTAACTGGTCCGTTTTCCCCTTGGATGCCTCAACAACGCCTGCTTGGACAGCTCCCGCCTTGCGGAAAATTCTGGACAACAGATTCGCCAGGGACATATTGCGATTGTATCCAACGGGAAATCGAGCCGTCTGCGCATTTCGCTGCATCGCGAGCTAAGGGCTTCAGACGACGAATGGCAGTTGCGTTTAGCGACGCCGCAGATTACTCACTAAAAATCGGCTTGCCTTGGCCAATCGCTTTTTTCTTGACCGCGCCCCAACCCTCATCCACTTCTTCGTCGCTACACTACGACGAGACGCGGTTCACGGGAGCTTGCTTCGCGGGTGCCAGCGCAAGCAACACCACGCCGATCAGTTCCTCGCGCGAGACCATGCCATTGCATGACCTGAACCCTGGCAGTGAACGCCGCGGTATTTTCCATCCATCCACCGCAATACTACCGCGTCTGAAGATAATTTCCATCTTGAACGGAGTTGCACCAGGTGCTACAGTGATTGCATGGCGAACCAGGACGGGAAATCAGAGCGGGTTTTCAAAACCGCATGGTTTGCCAAAGCTGCCAGAAAGACGCGCATCCCGGACAGCGAACTTTGTGCCTCCATGCGGCAAGTGATGCTCGGCCAGGCCGACGATCTGGGCGGCGGAGTCTTCAAAAAGCGCCTGAGCAGGAATTTGTACCGTTCCATCATTGTCGCCAAGGGCGGCCGATATTGGATCTATGCCTACCTTTTTGCCAAGCAGGATCGGGCCAACATCGAGGACGACGAGTTGGCAGCTTTCCGGCAGTTGGCGATCCTGTATGCCCGGAAAACAGCCGCCGACATCGCCAGAGAAATGCAGTTCAAAGAACTGGTGGAGATATGCCATGACGAAGAATCGTAAATACAAAACGGACGCGTTTGAGGCAGTTCACAGCGCCGTCGCCGGAATGTATCGGGCCGGCACCATCGACAAGACCACCATGCGCAGCTTTGACGCATCCTGTCTCGCCGCTCCGGCCCCGATCAAGCCGCATCAGATCAAGGCGCTCCGGGAGAGTCTCCGCGTCAGTCAACCGGTCTTCGCCCGCTACCTGAATACCAGCGAATCGACGGTGGAGAAGTGGGAGACGGGAGCCAAGAAGCCCAGCGGCATGGCGCTCAAGCTGCTGGCTGTCGTGCAGAAATATGGATTGAAGATGCTCGCCTGAAATAGAAAAGAATTGTCATCCCTGGTCGGCGTGGCGAGCCTGCTTCGCGGGCGCCAGCGCAATCAGCGCCACGCCGATCACCACCAGCACACCCACACCAATCAGTTCTCCCTGTGCCACCATACCGCGCATCCCCTGATAGCCCATCACAACAGCGTGCACCAGGCTCGACCATGCGGTGAAGGCAATCAGGCTGCGCGATGGCCCGCAGGGCTGCGAGCCACCAGCAACAGACAAACACCGAGTGTGACGTAGAGGCTGAGCATCATCGACAACGCAGGCTCTTGCCGCTGGAGATGGACATGTCCAGATAGTCAAAGAACATAGGCCCACAGCATCCAACAGACGAGGAATAACGCCACGATCGCTCCCGCGATATGGACAATCCATTGGCCGGGCGTTTTCGGTCTTCCGAAGTTGAACACGCGGTAATAGTAGCAGCTGACACTACGGATAAGTTGACTTGTGCGAAAGTGAGCGTGGCTATTCCGGATGATATGGCTTTCGGAGGTTGCGCATGTTTCGGCGATAACATTTCAATGAGTGCATTGGGCTGTTCTCCTCAATTGATGGCTACTTCCGGATGGTCCGTAATCCATTCACAATCTTAGCAGCCCGTGGTTAAAGTCGTCGTTTGGTGGGACACAAGTATGGCTTCAGAACGTCTAACGAGTATGGCGATGGGCAAGCGAGAAGATCAGCAGACGCAGGAATTTTTGTGGATTGCGCATACGGAATTGGCTTCGGCTCCGGGGCATCCGTTTTATGAAAAGCTGAATGAGTTGCTGGATGCGGAAAGCTTCGACGTATTCGTCGAAGGATTGAGCGCAAAGTTTTACGCGAAGAGGTTCGGACGTCCATCGCTTCTTCCCGGCATCTACTTTCGGTCGCTATTGATTGGATATTTTGAAGGCATCGAAGGCGAGCGCGGCATCGCCTGGCGGGTAGCGGACTCGCTGGGGCTGCGGCGGTTTCTGGGCATTCCCCTGACCGAAGCGACGCCGGATCATTCGACTCTTTCACGGACCCGCAGGCTGATCGATCTGGAAACGCACGAGCAGGTATTTGCTTGGGTGCTGGGCTTGCTGGCCGATCGAGGATTGTTGCAGGGCAAGCGGATCGGCATCGACGCGACGACGCTGGAGGCCAACGCTGCGATGCGTTCGATCGTGCGGCGCGACACGGGCGAGAGTTACAACGAGTTTCTCACCGGACTGGCCAAGGCGTCGGGCATGGAAACTCCCACCCGCGAAGATCTGGCGCGGCTGGATCGCAAGCGCAAGAAGCGCACCTCGAATAAAGAGTGGAAGAGTCCGATCGATGAGGACGCGCGAGTTGCGAAGATGAAGGACGGCAGCACGCATCTGGCCCATAAGGCCGAGCACGCGGTGGACATGGACTCGGGCGCGGTGGTGGCCGTTACCTTGCATGCCGCCGACCTTGGCGATACGACGACCGTACACGAAACGCTGGCCGAAGCAGGCATGGCGGTCGCTGAGTTGGTTGGGCGCGAGGCCGAGTTACACCCTGACGCCGAGCCGCAGGTCAATGTAGATGGAATCGAAGAGTTGGTAGCGGACAAGGGTTATCACAGTGGAGCTGCTATCCAGTGGGTCGGAGAGAGCGAAGTACTCAGTTATATCCCGGAACGAAAGCAAACTGGCCAGCGGAATTGGAAAGGCAAGCAGGCTGAGCGGCGGGCGGTCGAGGCCAATCGCGGCAGAGTCGTTGGAGACTACGGCAAACAGTTACTGCGAAGACGCGGCGAGTTGGTTGAACGCAGCTTTGCCCACTGCTACGAGACGGGTGGAATGCGGCGTTGCACCTTGCGTGGACGGGACAACATTTTGAAGCGTCTGCTGATCCACGTCGGCGCATTCAACCTCGGCATGGTGCTGCGGAAAATGCTGGGAGCGGGAACGCCGCGAGAGCTGAAAAACCGGACGGTATGTCTTGTTTTGCGTATGGTTGCGTGGATCATCTGCCGCTATCACTGGAACGGCGCGGTAAAACCACACAACGCCCCGATTCTCGCCCCGACCCAGCCCTGCCGCTCCATCAGATCGCGATCTCAGCGTATCTGGATTTCGGCTACTTGCACCACGGGCTGTTATGGCAGTCCCATGCGGAAAGCGCATATCGAAAGCTGCGGAGTCAGCAGCCGAAGCTGCAAATTGCCATCGGACCCTGGAATTGCACCGGACGCGCTGAAAGCCGCCCGAGAGATCAGTCGCGGCAAACCGGATCATATCTCGACAACCCTGGCGCAGGCAGTGGCGCTGGCCCGAGGCACCGCGCGGGCAATCGTTCTGGCTAAAGGAACATCTCGTAGGCGTGGGATTCGACTAGCCCCACCGATAATGACAAATAAGTTGCAGGCGCGCGGCCATTCCAATTCTCAACCACGGTCGTATTTTTAACTAAGCTGCCGCCTTCTCTTTCTTTCCAGAACGCGAGGAGCGTATCCAGTGAAAGACGGAATATCCGGTGGCAATCAGACAAAGCACGATGAATCCAACCATGCTCCAGAAAAATGCGTCGGTATGCACAATATGCAGAAACTGCTTGCCATACTTGATGGCCAAAAGACCGAGAATAATGAATCGGCCTACGCGCGAGAAAAAATTGATGACGAGCAGTTTCCACATGGCGTAATCCAACGCGCTGGCGACGGCAATCACCAGGGTGAATGGGAACGGCGGAGGAGCAAGACAGGCCACCACCACCGCAAGCCCGGATCGCTCACCGAGATGATGTTTAAGCCGGTCGAACTTTTTTTGCCCCGCGACTTTGCGAATGCCCTCTTCGCCGAATTTACGGGCAACCAGCGACAGCGCCAGGACACCTATGGTAGATCCGACAGAGGCAGCCAGAACATACCAGGGGAAGCCCTTATGGTGCTGCGCAATCAGGCTGACAACAAGAAGATCGTTGCCAAACGGTAGGATGAGAAAGGATGAATCGAACGCCCCCAGCAGCAGTGGCCCGAAGTACCCCAGATGAATGAAGAAAACAAGAATTAGATGAAAAAATTTGACCATAAGGACTTTTCCCTCTAGACCGGCCGCCGAAAACTTGTCACTTGTGAGATTCGCGGAACGGGACGGTCGGCTGTTTGGTGTGAAATTCTTGTGCCAGTTGTACAAAAGGCATTGTCATTCTGGAAGTGCGCGGAGGAAGGATCTATGGATAGACGTTATTTTTCGCCCGCATCCAACACTCATGTGCAAATTTGTTGAACGAATGACCGACTCACCAAACCATGAACGGTGACTCATGATCGTTGCTTGGCTGCTCCTTTTTATTCCGATCTCGTTGGTGTTGGCCTATTGGGTCCACGCGTCTCCGGTCTGGATTTTTGCCTGCGGCGCGGTTGCCATCTTCGCACTCGCCGACTGGATTCGGCGCGCCACGGATAGCTTGGCCAACCGGGCCGGATCCTCCATCGGCGGTCTGGTGACCATTTCTTTTGGCAGCACAGCGGAATTGATACTTGCGCTATTTGTGCTAGCACCGGCAACACGTATGTCGTCAAAGCGGAGATTACCGGTTCGATGATTGCCTCCAGCCTGCTGGCTTTGGGGCTAGCGGTCCTTGTGGGAGGCTGGACGCGCGCGAAGCAAAAGTTTCCAGCCGGAGCGGGCGGAGTTGCTCAACGGTCTTCTGACGCTGTCTACCATAGCACTGTTGCTTCCCGCCTTCTTCGATTACACGGAACTCCACCTGCCCGGCCACGCCAACCTTGTGCGGTCGGATGAAAAGCTGAGCCTGACCGTTTCCGTCGTCCTGATCCTGGGCTATCTGGCCAACCTGGTCTATACCCTGATCACTCACCGCGATGTGTTCGCTTCCCGCAGATCGAACGAGCCACCCATCTGGTCGCTCTGGAAATCCTTGGGGATCCTGCTCGGCGCCACTGTTTTTATAGCGGTCGAATCGAATCTGATCGCACGCAACCTGCAGGCAACCACGACCCGGCTTGGCGTGACCACGTTGTTTCTCGGCGTCATTGTGCTGGCATTGATTGGAAATGCGTCCGATATCATCTCCGCGGTGTATTTCGCACGCAAGGACCGGATGGGACTGGTAATGGGGATATGTCTTGGCTCGACAGTTCAGGTCGCCCTCCTGCTGGCCCCGGTGCTGGTATTAGTCTCTTACCTCATGGGGCATCCCATGAACCTGGTTTTTACCAATCCCCTCGAGTTGATTGCAATCGTAGGTGCCGTGCTCGCGGTAAATGCTATTGCCAGGGACGGAGAGACCACATGGTTCGGGGGCGTGCTTCTGGTTGCCGTCTACTGTTTATTTGGACTGGCGTTCTTTTTTGCCACAGCGCCGCATCCAACTGGAAGATAGCGTCTTCAATCCAAAAGCTATCGGGAGCATTGCATGAAAGCCACATGGAAGCCGCATACCGAACATGGAAAACTGTCATCCGAAGACCGCCAGGAACTGCCAGAATCGGTCTATGCTTTTCCCAAACTGCGCAAAGAGCCGATGACGGACGCGTCCCACGTCCGGGATGCCATGGCCCGATTCGATCAGGTGGAGGGAGCCTCTGACAGCGATCGCGATCAGGCCTTTGCCAATATCCATGAAGCGGCGAAGCACTACAAGATCCACATGACAGAGAAGCGCTGGCAGGATTTCGGCAAGCGTCCGCAAACGCGCCATCCGGCCCACACGAGCTGAATACCAACGGGTAGATATTGAGGCGGTTGAGGCGGCGCATCCTAAAGTGTGGCTGAAAAGGCCGCGAAAGTGAGGAGCGATGAGCCGTCGCGCAGGCCAGGATAGACCGTGGTTTACCGATCTGGCTGAGTCGATCAGACTGGCCTTTGCCGAGTTCCTGGCCCTCCCCACCGGAATCATCTTCTGCTTTCTCGCTTTGAGCGCGGGGGCTCACTTGCTGGATCTCGCCAACCCCGCGTGGCTGGTGCCGCTGTGTGGCCTGTTGCGGGCGCATGTGTTTGCAAACCCCGGTGCCACCGGGACCATACATCTAGGATACCGTCTCATGCGCCAAAGCCGCTGTGACATTCCCGCTGGCATCCAGTAGAACCTGAGCCACGCTGGTGCAAATATGGTCCTCTGCTCCTCCGCTGATATCTTTGGCGGCTTTGGCGGGATCTCCTATGTAATTCCAAAGCCCAATAATGATTTTTCGCTGGGGTTGCTGTGCGCGCAGGCTTTTGTAGGCGGCCCGCGCGTAGGACAGCGCATACGGCGGCAGGGCCGACAGACAGACCAAGTCCGGCGCGGCTTGGGAGACTTCCGCGAGCATCCCGTCCACACTCCCAAGATGGATCATTTTCGCGGAATGCCCCGCACGCTCCAGAAGTTGAGCCAGCATGATCGCGATAACTTCATCCGCGTCATCGCGCACCGGGACGCACGCTATTTTCTTTGGAGCGAGCACCCGAAGAGTGGGAATTCCTTCAGAGGTCCCATGGACGTTTCCATTCGACATTGCTTTTCTCGCGGCATCGGATGGTTTGGGGTCTTCGCTGCTGAGACACAATTCCTCCACCAAGTCTTTCGTGGTTTGCATGATGAATCCGACCGTTGCATCATCGATTACATTGCCATGACGGTCCTGCTCGGACAAGCTCAACGCAGGCACCAGCACGGAGTCGTAAAGGTCCTCAAGAGATTTGTCCTTCAGATAGGTGTCGAGTACCTGGCTGGCTTCGCGCTGGTCGCCCGCCAGCAGGCGCTGGTAGTACTGAGCTTCGGGTCGCATGACAGGCTGATCGCCGAGCAGCACAGTCAGGAATTCCAGGCTGGGCACATGCCCGCCGACGATGACCACGCAGACAGTGAGGGGAACGGACAGAATCAGGCCGATCGGTCCCCAGAGGATGGTCCAGAAAACTGCCGCCACCAGAATAGCGAGCGAGGACAGGCCGGTGTGCCTGCCATAAACATGGGGTTCTATGAAATTCGCCGTCACCACTTCCATGCAGAAGAAAATTGCCATGATGACCAGAGTGTGCGTCCATCCGTTGAAAACCGCTATGGAGAATGCCGAGGGCAGAATGCCGGCGATGGGAGCTCCGATATAAGGAATAAAGCGTAGAACTCCCGCGAGCGCTCCCCACAATATCGCATGAGGCAACCCCATGAAATGCAGAGCGGTGAAGATAATCGACCCATAGCAGGTATTCACCAGCAATTGCAGAGAGAGATATCTACTGACTCTGCGGCTTGCATCGTCTAGCGCCTGAGTCATCAGGTTCAGATGGCCGTGCCCGGTCAGCCGGATGAAACGGTTTCGTAAATCCTCCCGCTGCATCAGCATAAAGAACGTGAAAACAATCACCAGCAGAATGGAAACCATCGCCCCCAGGACGCCGTGAATCGTGCCCAGCCTGCCGTTTGTCTGCCCTACCTCCTGTACTGAAACCGGTCGATTCGGGGAAGCGCCTAACGCTTTGGTGCTGGGATGCCGTTGATCGGGCGTGGTGTTTGAACTCAAGACGCCAATTTTCTGGCTCAGAAGCTCGACTTCTTTCTGCGCGCGTGAGAAGCTCGTCGACTTTGACGAGTGAAGCGTGGCAAGTTTTTCGTTAATGTTCGACGCATAGGCGGGCAGGTGAGCGGTTACGTCGACCAACTGCGTGAAAACCGTCCAACCGCCGCCCCCCACGATGCCCCCCGCCGCGAGAATCACCAACGAAATGGCCAGTATCCTGGGCAAACGAATTCGTTGTAGAAAGGTAACCACGGGGGCGAGCAAGAAGGAAAAAAGTACCGCGAGAGCAAGCGGCACAACCACTTCTTTCGCCAAGTAGAGGACAGCAATCGCAACAACCGCCACGACGATGATCAGAAGCCGCGAAAGTTCCCGGGATGCGCTGGAGCGGGTCACCATGAGAGTGACATCGGAAAAATCCGATGCTCCTAATTGTTTCGTGTCGCTCCCTCAGGGAGCGGCTGATACTTAGGATGCCGATTCCGGACGTATCTCAACGAAACGATGTGGCGCCCTTACTGACTACCAGTCTTTGCGCTGAAAGAGAAGTTGCACAGGTTACATAGGAAGAAAGCGGATGCTCGCACTACTGAGACAAGATTCGCATCTGAGGAGGTGGGGAGAGCTTGGAATGCTGCTTTTTCGTTGCGCAACCGCGACCGTGCTGTGCAGTGTGGTCTCACTGACACCGACGCTTGCGCATGGTCAGGAGCAGAACGCTCGCGATCTGGTCCAGTCCATTGTCGACAACGAACTGAAGGCTGACACGAACGGACACTCGCGCTGGATTTATCGCGACGCTCACACGGTCAACGGCAAGAGCACGGTGAAACTCGTAGTACAGATCCCGGAAGGCGACGTCTCGAAGACCATCGAGATGAACGGCCATCCCCTCACAGCGCAGCAGCAACAAACCGATAAGCAGAAGATGCACCGGTTTGTGACCGACCCAGCGGTGCGGCAGAAGCAGAAACGAAACCGGCAACAGAACGGCAAAAAGGTAGCTTCGATGATGAAAATGCTGCCCGGTGCGTTTCTATGGACGGGGTCTGGGGAGCAATGGAACAGTGAACCGACTTAAGGTCCAGCCCTCACTCTGACCAGAGCCGTCCGAAGGGAACGCCATGCAGGTTGCTGGCAAAGGGAATGATTTCCGTACCTGCATACAGCACCACGCCGCGGACCCAATTCTTGCCTGCGGCGCTTGCCAGAGCCTGCAGCCCGCGTACATCATTGCTTCCCAGGGTTGCGGAAGCTTTGATCTCCACTCCGACCACTCTTCCAGCGCGGTCTTCCAGGACTATATCCACTTCCTGGCCGGATGCGGTGCGCCAGAAGAAGAGTTCTGGCTGAGTGGCACTCCATGTGGATTGCTTCCGCAGTTCCATCACCGCAAAATTCTCCAACAACGCACCGGCCAGATTTCCCTCTGTCTTTAGGCGTTCCACAGTCACGCCCTGCAAGTAGGCAAGCAGCCCAGAGTCGTTCAAATAGACTTTTGGGGTCTGAATGACGCGTTTGCCGAGGTTTCGTGCCCATGGGCGTAGCAGCTGTACAAGAAACGTCGCTTCCAGCAGGGCAAAGTAGCGCTTCAACGTCGTTTGCGCCAGAGCGACAGTGCGCGACAGTTCGGCGAAATTCAGCAAACCCCCAGCGCGCGCGGCGACGACGGAGAGCAGACGTGGAACAGCCGTCGCGTCTCCAAGATTCGCCAAATCGCGAATATCCCGCTGAAGGATCGTCATGACATAAGACTGAAACCAGGCGTCGCGTCTTGCAGGGCTCATGCGGGCAACTGCCAGAGGATAGCCACCGGCCAGAACGGCCTCCAACAACTCGTCACGCCGCGTCGAGGCGGCCATTCCTGACCAGCCGACGGGCTGCCGGGAAAACAGGGTGTCCACAAAGCCCTCTTTTACGCCGCGCATTTCTCCCTGGGAAAACGGCCAGAGGGTCAACACCTCCATGCGCCCCGCCAGGGACTCAGACAACCTGGGCAAGAGCAGTACATTCGCCGACCCCGTGAGCAGAAATGTTCCGGGTTGCCGGTTCCGGTCAATGGCAGCTTTGATCACAGGAAAGATCTCGGGGATATGCTGCACCTCATCGAGCGTGACCGGAGTGTTCAGGCCGGCAACGAAACCATTGGGATCGCTCTTGGCGGCTGCCAGAATGCCTGGATCATCGAAGGTAAGATACTGTCGGCCCTGTTTCGCCAGATTTGCCGATTGCACCAAGGTGCTTTTCCCGGTTTGACGAGCGCCGTTGACCAGAACGGCCGGCGAGTCTGTCAGCGCCTCGAGAAGTCTGTCGGTAAGGTGACGATGGATCATGCTAGTATTATCAGCCATTGTGCGGATGATAATCAACCACATTGTGGGCGATTATTTGAGCTGGTGTTCTTGGCCAAAACCGCGAAGTCCATCCTGGATCTGGAACGCCGCCGCAGCCGGCTGATCTTGGCCGTCCATCAAACGGTCATTTTATCTAACCACTATAGAAGCCACACATCCCTCGCGATCGAAATAGGTGAAGCTCCATGCCCGTCGACTTTCTGACACTCACACAGCGGCAGCGCTATGGCCGTTACCCCGACTCATTGTCTATGGACGAGCTGGCACGCAACTTCCACCTCGATGATGAGGATCGGGATTGTATAGCCAATAAACGGCGCGACAGCAGTCGCCTTGGCTTCGCACTGCAACTTGCGACAGTTCGGTTTCTGGGGACCTTCCTCGAAAACCCGGCCGCCGTGCCCATCATTGTCTTGCACTTCCTGGCGACCCAGATCGATGTGGCCGACCTCACTTGCGTTGCAGCTTATCGCCACAGTGAGCAACGCTGGCGGCATACTGCCGAGATCCGTACCCGCTACGGATACCGCGAGTTCGTGGACGGAGGCGTTCAGTTCCGTCTTGGCCGCTGGCTTTGTGCTCTTTGCTGGATCGGCACCGACCGCCCCAGCCTGCTGTTCGACCACGCCAGCGGCTGGCTCCTCGGGTACAAGGTGCTTCTGCCTGGCATTAGTATCTTCAGACATCCTGAAGTGGGCGGAAATTAACATGAGCCGATTTTGTAAATCAGGCGCAGGTCGGTGCCGGGAAAAGTGGTCTCGGTGGCATTGAGTTCGTCGCAGAGATGACGCAGCGCCTGGTCGTGCGCCGCCTGGGTGAGATGGTGCAGCGACACGGTCAAGGTCTTGGTCTCGGCATCGGGCAACAGGTCGGCCT
>Ga0307374_10013890_pt1 | contig 11044 bp, 13 predicted proteins | sample OX3MG_FD_202532 | JGI IMG/M metagenome (GOLD analysis project Ga0307374, IMG submission 202532) | Soil microbial communities from Risofladan, Vaasa, Finland - OX-3 | ecosystem: Environmental > Terrestrial > Soil > Coastal area > Acid sulfate soil | place: Finland: Risofladan, Vaasa | collected... | reverse complement strand
TCCTGGCGCGAGTGCTGGGCAGGTTGTGGATGCCCAGATGAAAATCCTGCACCCCGCCGTAGGGCGCGCTCCACTCCACTGAAACCGGAATACGCCGCGCGCTGGGCACAGTGCGCAGCAGCATGGGAGCGTGGATGTTGTCGTGGTCGGTGATCGAAACCATGGAGCCGAGATCGAGCGCCTCAATCTGCCTGCTCTCGAGATCGAAGGCCAGCCGCGGCGTCATCGGCGGAGTCCAGTAGGCGGCCGCCCAGTTCACGCTGATGCCGTGAATCGATTGCGCCCGGCTCTCCAGCCGGTTCACCAGCGGCCGCACCATGGGAAACTGGTTGCCGAAGTTAGCCAGAAAATCCAGAGTCTCCCGCGACTGATTGGTGTGGCTGTGCAACGAGACGCCGGTGCGAAACCCTTTCGGCGCAGCGCCATCGCGCCACAGGTACGAGACGGCCGAGTTGGGCATATCCGCTCCTCATTCCCGTTTCCCGGGGTCTTGCCTCTCCTCCAGTATCGCGGGGGCGCATCAACGCGGCGTTAATGGGAGACAAATCGGAATTCACACTGCGCGGAGGGAACCATTCCGGTTACGGACCGAATGAGGAGACAGTTATCTCGGGTGAGCTGCAGCTCAATCGCCAAGCCGGCGAGACTCCACGTTCCACCCTGTTGCGGTTAACCCACTGCACAACTTATTTCCGCGTGCGCGTGATCTCGCTCGGCAGGAACTCATCGATGCTGGTCCCTGCCAGCAGTTCCGGCTCATGGTTCGGCTCATGATTCGGCTCATGCTGCCGCGCCTGCGCCTCCGGGATCAGGTGATTCTCCGTCAGCCCCTGCTTCAGCAGTTCAAACGCCTGCTCCGGCGTATCCGCATATTGCAGCAGGTCCAGGTCGCGCGGCGAGATCGCGCCCGCATCCACCAGCGCCTCGGGATGAAAAACCTTCTTCCAGTAATCGGAGCCGTAGATGAGTATCGTGACCTTCTTCGCCAGCTTGTGCGTCTGTGAGAGGGTCATGATCTCGAACATCTCGTCCAGCGTCCCAAACCCGCCCGGAAACACAATCAGCGCCTTGGAGAGATATGCAAACCAGAGCTTGCGCATGAAAAAGTAGTGGAACTGGAAATTGAGCGCGGGCGTGATGTAGGGATTCGGCACTTGCTCGAACGGAAGGCTGATGTTCAGCCCAATGGTCTTGCCGCCGGCCTCGTGGGCGCCGCGGTTGGCGGCTTCCATAATCCCCGGCCCTCCCCCCGAAGTGACCACAAAACGATGCCGCTTCGAAGGAATGGTCCTGGCCCATTGCGTAAGCAGGTAGGCCACGCGGCGCGCGTCCTCGTAGTAGCGGGCCATTTCCACCGCGGCCACTGCCCGCTTGCGCTGCAATTCGGTCGCCGTGCCTTCGCGAATCGCAGGAATGCTGGCCGGCTGCTCCTCGCTGGGGGCAAGACGCGTGGCGCCGGTGTTCTCCAGCAACTCCAGCGCGTGGTCGGCCTCCTCCCGGCCGCGGAACCGCGCCGAGCCGAAAAACACCACCGTGTCCTGAATCTGCTCGCGGCGGAAACGCGCCAGCGGTTCCGCATACTCCGCCAGGATGCGAATCAGACGCCCGTCGGGGCTGTTCAAAAATGCCGGATTGGCGTACGCCAGCGGCGCACTCTGAAGTGGTGTCGGCGGCGCTCCATTGGCGGGCAACCTGGCCTCACCGGCGGGCAGTTCTTGTTCCCTGTTCCCTGATCCCTGTTCCCATTCTTTTTCCATGTTCACCCGTTCCGATGCCGGATCGCGTCGCGAAACGCGAACCAGAGGTTCAGGACCCCCAAACCCGATATGATGCCTCGCACCGGCCCGTGGACCGCAATCTCGCCCAGCGTGGGAAAACGCAAAAACAGCGGATTGTCGTCCCAGAAAACCCGTGACCACGGCGCATAGCAGACCGCCAGGCCAATATACAGTCGCAGGAGGACCCGGAGAAAAAGCTCCGCTCTCTCCAGCCACCGGGGAATGCGCTGCGGAATCTGGGGCGCCGGCGGCGTTGTGCCGGCTTCGTGCGGCCGCGTAGCCGGGTTGTTTGATAGGGACGACAATTCCGGCGGTTGAGACATGCGGTCGTTTGCCCGGCGCGCCACGAACCGAAATCCGGCGCCGGGCGCATGCTGCTTTGGACGCGTCCCGCCGGCCTGCCGTTTGGCGCGGGGTTCGGCATTTCGACCGGGACCAGCCAGAGCAGGCGCGCGGACGGGCTATAAGCAACGGTAACACAGCAGGTCCGTTCACCTTTTCGGCCGGTCAAAGCAGAACTCCCCAGCCCGATTGCATCCTGCAATATCCGCGAGTATCGTGTTTTTGTCCGGGTAAGTCCGCCGGCACAAGGGAGCTCGCCATGATGCGAACCGCCGCCGCGCTCTTTTCCGCCGCGCTTGTTCTCTCCGCTGCTGCTTCCGCGCAGGCACCAGTCCAGGCGCCGCAAGACGGCATCCCCGTCACAGTGACAAGGATCGGCCCAGACGGCCAGCGGAATACGACCACCGTAGTCGTTAAGCCGGTCGACGCATGCCCCGTCTCCATGCAGGCCAGGCAGCGCGGTCTCACCCAGATGGTGAGAACCAAACGCACCTCGCCCCAGGACCAGCCGGAAGCCATGCCCAGGCCCGCGCAACACATTCACCTCATCTTGAAAGGATTTGCGAAGGACAAGCTGGTGGCTTCCGCCACCGTGACCGCGCGCGGGCTCTCGGCGCGCAGCCGCATGCAGAACCTGAACCTGACCGGCGACCAGCCTTCCGACATCCGCCGGACACTGCAAGTCACCTTTACTCCGGACCAGGACGGCTCCGTCTCCGCCGATATCGATCTGCCCGCATTCACCGCGGTCAAGTCGCTGCAGTTGCTATCCATCACCTATGCTGACGGCTCGAGTTGGACTCTCGAAAAATCGAATGCGTGCCTTGTCCAGCCCGACTCGCTCATGCTGATCGCAGGACGCTAAGACTCCAGCACACTCCCAATCTCCGTACCCCATCCTTGCGCCTTTTTTCCGGCGCGCAAGGGTGGGAAACCACAAGCCGGCTGCATCGCAAGTGGAACGTCCCCGATCCCTCAGCCCGCCGCCCCCGCCATCTGCTTCTCCTGCATAAACAGCGGCGGCTCGTCCGCGCTCGGTCCCCAGCTTGCCGGCACCGGCACATTCAGCAGCCGCAGATACACGCTGAACTGCCCGCGATGCTGATACCAGTGGCTCAGCATCACGTCGCGCAGAAACTCCCCGCGCGGCTGCGTGAACAGCGCCTGGTCACCCAACCTCAGAGTCCAGTTCTCCTCCATCGCAGCATCGTCGAAGCCAGACAGCACCTCGCGCACCGTCGCCACGCTTGCATCCAGCGCCGCCAGGATCTCCCCAACACCACCCGGCTGCGGAACGTTCCGGTTGGCGGCAAACTGCGCCGGATTATTCTGGACCAGCCGCACCACCCCGCCCGGCACCATGCCCAGATGCAGCGCAAGCTGGCCCGCCGTCATTGACTTCTCATGCGGCTTCCACATCAGCTTGTCTTCCGGCAGCCGTTCAAGAAATCGCCGCGTGACAGGAGCCTGCTTCTCAAATTCCGACAACATCCGTTGCGCAATCGACACGATGAACCTCCTTGGGCAATTCGATTTGTCGGGAAGCGGGAAAGTTTCAGGTATGCGCCTGCCGGGCGCGAGTCTTCGCCTGATTGGTGGGGGGACTTCAGTCTCACCGCCATGCACTCAAAGCAATGACTTGCGCTTCAGCCCCCGCGGATGGCGGATTTCGAGGATGCTTAGCCGGGAGATCGAAGACACGGGCGCACCGGCTAGCGCCGGTAGGTGCCCATCCACTCCGCCTGCGCCAGCACGTGACCGTTCATTGCTTCCTGCAGTCTCTGCCGCCCGGCGCCCGCCTCTAGTTTTAAGCCTGAATCAAGCGCATAGAGCCGGAAGAAATAGCGGTGTGGGCGGCCGCGCGGCGGGCAGGGCCCTCCGTACCCGACACGGCCGAAATCGTTCGTGCCCTGGCGAGCGCCATCGGCAAAGGTATCCCGGTCGGGCACGCCCTCCGGCAATTCCGCGTGGCGGGCGGGAACATTCCAGATCACCCAGTGGGTAAAGACGCCGCGCGGCGCGTCGGGATCGTCCACGACTAGCGCCAGGGTGCGTGCGGCGGGCGGAACCCCGCTCCAGGTCAGCGCGGGCGAAAGGCCTTCTCCATCGCAGGTGTAGCGGGCGGGCATTTCTCCGCCATTGGAGAATGCGGCCGCCTTGACTTCGAGGGGCATTGTCGGGCCTCCTTTGTTTGGCAACGATCCGGCTGCGGAGGTGCCCCCAATGCGCGAAGTTGCCGGCGGGCTGAACCGGGCGGCTCCCGCGTACATCGGCAGCAGGACCGCGGACAAGAAGTTTAAAGCTATTGCCAACGGGTAGAGGATAAGATTATCTCGCTTCCATCCAGCACCGCTGTCTTCGCGGGGCTGCGTCTGGGCCCATTTCCTGTTGACGAAGCCCAATAGCCCGGAGGACGCAATGGGCATGGTCGCGCCGAAAGCAGCGTCCGCGGGCACACACCCACCGGCCGCCTTCGCGCCTGCGGGACCGAGCTTGCTTCTGTTCGATTTCGGACACGAAATCGTGCCGACAAGAGCGCGAAGGTCTCTTTTAACTCCACCGGTGGAAATCCTTTCCTTGCCCAATATTGGGTGCCGACTCGCCCGGCCTTTCGTGACATTTGCGTTTATACTACGGGCACTGCTCCGCCGATGATTCGCCATACGCCGGCGGCAGGTGCAGATTCGTGCCGCCCTTCGCATGGGAAGCCGCCTGTGAGGTTGCAGGCGCTTTTCTTCCTCGTCCTGCGGAACAGCCGGGAGCGGAGATTCGCCAATGCAGTTCAGCCAGGCATTCCCGGAGCGCATGCGAACCGCGGTTCCCCTGCAAATTACCCGACGCACTCACCTCGCTCTATTTCTGATGGTTGTGGCGTGCGGAATTTCGGCGGGACGGGCGCAGACCGCCGATGTCACGCATTGGACCTCTGGATACTCCATGATCGATCAGGCCTGGCGATTCCACGCCGGGGACGACCCACAATGGGCAATGCCCGGTTTCGATGATTCGCAGTGGTCGCTCTTCCAGATCGACAGGAGTTGGGCAAAGCAGGGGTACAGGGCCTATTCCGGATACGCGTGGTATCGCATTCAGCTCCGGCTGCCGGCAAACGGGCCGCCCCTGGCGCTGCTGCTCTATCCGCCTGCCAGTTCGGTGGAAGTGTACGTGGACGGCCGGCTTGCCGCCACCATAGGCCGGATGCGGCCGGCGCCGCAGTGGCGCATGCTCTCCGCTGTTCCTCAAGTGGTGTTGCTTCCTCACCTGGGCGGCACGCGCACCGCCGAAGTTGCGATGCGAGTCTGGGAGTCGCCGCTGGCGGCATCGTCCGCCGGCGCGGGCTCGGCAAGGCTTCCGCTGGTGGGCAGCGCCGACGCCATCCGGGAGCTTCACGCTCTCGCGTTCAACCGCCTCCTCATCCAGCAGCTTCCGGGAGTGCTTCCACTCGTCGTCTCCACAGTCATCGGCCTGTTCACGTTGGCGCTCTTCCTCATCCGTCTGCGGGCGCGGGAGTATCTGTGGGGAGCGCTGTGGCTGCTCAGCGGTCCCGCCCAATTTGCTCTCGATATGCTGCGCCAGTCCCAGCAGTGGCCCATGTCCCCTTCGGTGCTGGCGTTGGAGACCATACGCGCCCTGGGGCTTGTCTTCTGGCTGTTGTTGATCTGGAGGTTTGTTGGATCGGGCAACGACTGGAAGCTGAAGATCGGTCTGTCTGCAATCGCTCTGCTTCCCATCGCAGTTGTTCTGGTCATGATGGGCGCCATCCCGGTCGCCGGCGACTATATCTTTTCTCTGGCCGTCAGTCTGGCCCTAGGGATTCTGATCCTGGTTCACCTTTTGCAGCTCGCGCTGCGCGGTCGCCGCGACGCGCAGATCTTCCTGGCGCCATTTCTTCTTTTCACCGCGATGGGCGCGGTGGACGATCTCCGCGGCGCGCTGTATTTCCTGGGCATCATCACGCCGGTCAACGCCAAATCCGAGTCCATTGCGCTCTACCAAAGCGCCGCCTTCACCGTGACCGGGCAGCAATTCTTCTCTTTGCTCTCCTACCTGGCGTTAGCGGTGGTGCTGATCCTGCGTTTCGCTCGATCGGCGCGCGAGGAGCAACGCCTGGCCACGGAGCTGCAATCGGCGCGGCAGCTTCAGTCGCACCTGGTGCCGGCCGCGCTCGCCCCTACCGCGCATCTCCGCTTTGACGCCGCATACTGCGCCGCCAGCGAGGTGGGCGGCGATTTTTACCAGGTGTTTCCCGCCGAGGATGGCTCCGCGCTGGTGGCTATCGGCGATGTGAGTGGCAAGGGACTGCGAGCGGCCATGTTTGCCACCCTGGTGGTGGGAGCGCTACGTTCGCTGGCCCGCCTGGAGCTGCCTCCGTCCCAGATTCTGTCGCGCCTGAACGAGCAGCTCGCCGAGCCGGAGACGGCCCGCTTCGTCACCTGCATGGTCCTGCGCATTTCCAATGACGGCCACATCGCCATCGCCAACGCCGGCCATCTGCCGCCCTACCGCAATGGACGGGAGATCGAAATCGATTCGGGGTTGCCCCTCGGCATCTCCCTGGACGCCGGGTACGCCGAAAACGAACTGGACCTTGCGCCCGGCGACACGCTCACGCTCCTCTCAGACGGCGTGGTGGAGGCGCAGGATGGCAATGGAGAGTTGTTCGGTTTTGAGCGTACCTGCGCGATCAGCACACAACCGGCGGCGGCGATCGCAGAGGCTGCCCAGATCTTCGGCCAGCAGGACGACATCACTGTGCTCCGGATCGGCTTCGTCGCGGCTCCGGAGCTCGAAGCGCACGCCGCCAGGCTTTGAGATCGAGGCGGAAGTTATATTCCGAAGACGCGCTTTTCGGGCGCCAGGGTGGAAACCCACCTTCCGTTCACTCGCTGCGCCGTTCCTGCCGGGCGCGCAAGGTTTTTAGCAACGCCAGCGCATCCTCCGCTTTTTGATTTGGAGGACCGGCGGCGATTATGCCGGCCAGCTCCGGGCACAATCGCGCCGCCTCGGCGAACGATCGGCGGGGGAACCATTTCTTTCTCACTGTCTCCAGAGCCTCGCGGGCGCGCGCGGTTTCGACCAGCCCGGAATGAACAGCGTCCTCAAGCGCGAAGCGGATGTTGATGAGCGGATCCGAAAGCGGCCGATAGGTCTCCGGCTCATACACCAGCGCCACCTCGTCCTCGGCATCCACCCTCCCATCGCAATAGGCCTCGAAGATGCGCCCCACCCCCACCATTCCGTAAGCCTGCAACTCCACGGCCCGCAGGGCGCCCATGCTGGAGGCCCCGTAGAACGCAATGCCGCGTTCGAGCAGGGGAAGAATCTCCTTCGGCGAGACCGCCAGGCTCTGGTAAAACTCGCCGTCCACAATGCCGACCGATCGAATCTCCGGACCCAGCCTCGCCAGGTCGCCGCGTTTGATGGGGGGAAGATACACGGCGTCCAGCACCGATCGCGCCATGGCAAGCGAGAGGCTCGGGCCCAGGTACACGGCTACGTCACACATGGGATTGCCAGGTGGCCAGCGCTCGCCTCCCCAGCGCGCCCTTGTTCAGCGACCAAGCTTCCAGCTCCGGTACGATGGCGCGAACCACGGCGAAGGGAGCCTCGGGAGGCGTGAAATCCACCACGATCGCGCGGCCGATTCCGCAAGCCCGGAGCCGTGCCAGAATGTGCTCGAGGTCCCGGCCGATGTTGTCGTGGACAGCCGAGGCAAGATCTTCCAATTTCCTGCATACCTTCGAGCGGCCCAGGTGCCATTGCTTGCGATTGACGTCGCGCACCCTCCGGGTGTGAAGGTTGGATCGCGCCGCGGGCCGATCGGCGGGATCGATATCTTCCCGCACGCCCTGAATGTCCACGCAACGCGACTGCGCCGCCTCCACCAGGGCGCGGCGCGCCGCCACCCGCGCGTCAGGATGCGCGCCCAGCCCGCAATGGACCATGGGCTGGCCGGGAATCGTCTCATCCGCCACCGCTGCATAAACCACCGGAACGCCCACATCCGAAGTGATGTCGTGCAGCACCGGAGTCAGGCCGGCCTGTGTCAGAAGTTCAGCCGCAGGGTCGTCCTCGAGGTCCAGGCTGGGAACGGCATCGAAATCGTCCGCTGCCGCTTCCATATTTCCGGGGCAGGCGAGGCGGTGTCGGGCCCACGGCAGCGCGTGACCGGCGAGCTCGGCCAGCGTCCATGCGTCCCGCTCGATCAGCTCGCAAAGCGCCTGGCAAATTGCTTCTTCGCGCACATTGCCCGCGGAGATGCCGTTGCTGGAGGAATAGCGGAAACACGCGGAGCCCGGCAAATGCTTCCAGAAATAGCCGGCGAAAGAGGCCGGCACCAGCACATTGCGACCGGAAAGCAGGTCCTCGCCCTCTACCCAGGCGCAAGTCTGCGTCTCCGCGTAATCCGGGGAAAGTGCCTCCTTCAGCTCGCGCGGATCCACCACCTGGCGTGTGCGCCGCAGTTCCTCATAACTGCCCAGGACCAGCGGCAGCCGCGCCCGCAGAGCAGTCTGGCGCTCGATCGCCTCCATCAGCGCGCCGGCTTTGGCGTCCTCGCAGCGCATCCCCTTGCCGTTGTAGACGGAGAGCAGGTCGTCCGATTGGGGCACGATCGCGCTCCACGTGGGAATGCCCACACAATCGAGGCCGGTGATATCGGTGAGGCGCGTAACCCCCAGCGCCTTCGCCACCGGCAAAGCCCGCGCGATGGTTTCTTCGGCGGATACGGTTCGTTGCGATCCCAGCACCTTGTCGAGGCCGCGCCTGTTGTTCGCCATGGAAGAGAGCGCCTACTTGGCGTGTACTCCCATCCAGCAGATGCAGGCCACCCCCGCCGTAGGCGGAACCACCTGCAACAGCGCCTCCACATCCTGCGGAGAGCAATTCGGCCCGAACGATTGCGCGATCTCGCCGGCCGTCGGCATGGCCCGGTCCAGCACCGAAATCTGCGATGAATTCAGCGAACCGCGAAACGCCAGAAATTTCTTGATGTAGTCCTGAAAGTCATGGCTGCTAATGCCCATCGAACTCAGCATTTGTTCACGAGTCATCTTCCACGCTCCTTGGCGAAGACAGCGTCGCCATCCATTGTCAGGCGTGGGAATGCGCGGGGCGCCGGAAATGCAGGGACCTGAAGGCGCGGCGGCGCACACCCGTTGCTCGTCGAATACATTCCCTGTTGCCGCGAGACTCACCCTTTATACGCTTGAGCCCGATGGAAGTCGAGATTGAGCACTGTCGGGGGTGTTCGAGATGCCCCTGCGAACCCTCGTTCCGGCAATAGCATCGCCGCCCGAAGCTCCTGCTGGTTGGTCGCGGCCGCCAACCGGAAGCAGGTTTTCAACTCGGCAATCCACGCAGGCATTTTGGTGCGCCAGCGCATGCCCGCGAATTTGTCCGAAGAGGAATGCCGATTTGTCGGGAATCCGGCCGCGGTTCAGTCGATCCGCGGTGTGCCCCGGCGCAGCATAAGGCCGGTGAGGCCGAAGCCCAGGATCAGCGCACACGCCAGGGCAAAGTAATACGCCATGGGGTGCTTCCAGCCGGGCGAATAGGCCAGATCCTGGCCCACCCAGAGCAGCAGCACCGTGGCAATCACCGAGAACTGGCCGGCGATCACCAGGAAGGTGTGGCCGAGTTCGCGGCGCTTGTCCAGCGCCTCCACCTGGTCAGGGTTAAGGTTGCGTTCTTCCGGGGGAAGCAGCGGATTGGCCATTGCGATGCGATCTCCTTGAAGAGGCCGGAAAGATATGCGGCCGGGTGACACTTCGATTCAATCATATGCGGCGGGGGGCGCGCCAGTGAGACGCTAATCCAGGGGTATGCTGCTGATTACAGGAACGATCCGGCTGCCCGCCGGCAATGTTACGGGCGCGCGGGCAGCGATGAAGCGCATGATCGAGGCCAGCCGCGCCGAAGCCGGCTGCGAGCAATACTCCTATGCCGAAGATGTCCTCGATCCCGGGTTTATCCACGTCGTAGAGTTGTGGCGGGACCAGGCCGCGCTGGATCGCCATTTCGCGTCCGGCCACATCCGGGAATGGCGCGCCTGCTGGCCGGATCTGGGCGTCGGGGACCGCAATTTGCGCGTCTATGAGGTCTCGGAGCCGCGCCCCATCTGACCAGGGGCACGGCTAGTCCTGCAAAAACGCCAGCGACTGCAAGCCCGTGATCTCAAATGGCTTGCGGCAGCGGATGTTCTGGCAGCCCAGCTTGTCGTCGCGCCGCACCATGTAGGATTGCGCCTTGGCGAAGCGGGCGCGGTCGCGCTCATCGGCGTTCCGCGGCAACTGCGCCCGCTTGCGCCGAACCACCCAGGTCACTTTGTATTCGCCGCTCTGCCCGCACTTGGGGCAGGTAAGCGTGTGGGTTCGCTGCTCCGTGGTTTCGTTGAAGAACTCCCGCTCATCCATGATGCCGTTACTCCCGACAGGAACCGGCCGAATCGATTCTCCCCGGCGGGCTCCTGTCCGTTCTCCATCATAGTCGTCTTCAAAGACCGGGACCAAGGGGACCGGACTGCGCGCTGCGATAGCATGTCGGCATGCGCTTTTCAGTCCTGCTTCCCTGTCTCTGTTTCTCTTGCTTGCTTTGCCCATCCGCGATCTTGCCCGCGCAGAATGCGCAGACCGGCGCCGGCACAAATCCCAAAGCGGCCGCGCCGGCACAGCATCCGCGACATGTGCGCCCCATCGATGCCGCCGCGCCCCTGCCCACCCGGTATGACATGCTACGCGGCGCTTACGGCCCATTCCGCGCCAATAACGACCTCCTCTACTACCACCTCGACATCCGTGTCGATCCCGACCAGAAAACCATCGGCGGCAAGAACACCATCCGCTTCCGCATGCTCAAGGACGGCACGCGTATCCAGCTTGACCTGACCGACAAGCTGAATATCGACAAGATCCTCTGGCACGACC
>Ga0307374_10013888_pt1 | contig 11045 bp, 6 predicted proteins | sample OX3MG_FD_202532 | JGI IMG/M metagenome (GOLD analysis project Ga0307374, IMG submission 202532) | Soil microbial communities from Risofladan, Vaasa, Finland - OX-3 | ecosystem: Environmental > Terrestrial > Soil > Coastal area > Acid sulfate soil | place: Finland: Risofladan, Vaasa | collected... | reverse complement strand
CGTCCCCTATGCGCCCGACGAGGCCGAGGTGGAGGCCGTGCGCGTGTTCTTGCGCCGGACGATCCCCGAGGCCGCCGACGCGCCGCTGGCGCTGGTGGACCGCTGCCGCTACGACATGACGCCCGACGAAGACTTCATCCTCGACAGGCATCCCGCCGGGCCGGGCGTGGTGATCGGCTCCGGCTTCTCTGGCCACGGCCTGAAGTTTGGCGTGCTGATTGGCGAACTGTTGGCCGCGTTGGCGCTCGACGAGCCGCACGCCGTCCCGCTGGACCGCTTCCGCCTCAGCCGCTTTGCGCAGACGCTCTGAGCCGTACCGCTGGGCTCCAGCCCGGCGCATGTCGGGTGGATGGCCCATCACGGCGCGAGATGGGCAAGGTACACATGACTCAGACATAGCACGAGGTTACGCGCCGGGCTGGAGCCCAGCGGTACGATAGCGTTGCGCATGCAACAGTGAGGAGCCACCGTGGATATGCCTCCAACCCCACACGACGACACGCTGGCCCGCAACGCCGCCACCCTGCGGGCGCGCGTCGCCGAGGCCGCCCTCCGCGCCAACCGCGATCCCGGCGACGTGACCATCATGGCGGTGACGAAGACCATCCCTGTCGCTCGCATCCTGGCGGCGGTGGCGCTAGGCTTCACCGTGCTGGGCGAGAACCGTGTGCAGGAGGCCATCACCAAGCAGGATGCGCTACGCGCGCTAACCACTCCACCCGCTCTCCGCTGGGAGCTGATCGGCCACCTGCAATCCAACAAAGCCCCCCTCGCTGTCACCCGCTTCGCACGCATTCAAAGCGTCGATAGCCTGCGGCTGGCCGAGGAGCTGGCGCGGCGCGTCGCCCAGCGCATACAGGCTGGCGCCGTCTCAGGCGCCGAGGCTCCCGGCGCCGACGATGGCAACCGCCTGCCCATCCTGCTGGAGGTGAACGTGGCGGGTGAGACCAGTAAATCCGGGTTGGCGCCCGATGAGGTGGTTGATGCGGCGCGGGCCATCGCCGCGCTGCCCCACCTGCGCCCGGAGGGGTTGATGACCGTCGCGCCGCTCGTAGAGGACGCCGAAGCGGTCCGCCCGGTCTTCCGGCGGCTACGCGAACTGCGCGACCGCCTGCGCGACGCCGTTCCCCTGGGCGCCGATGGCGGCTGGCGCGACCTCTCGATGGGCATGTCAGATGATTACGCCGTTGCGGTCGAAGAGGGGGCGGCCATTCTGCGTATCGGGCGTGGTCTGTTTGGCGCATGCCCTTCGGTATGAGCGACCCGAAAGAATGAAAGTTTGATGTGAACCCGGCCACAGTTGTCTCATTGCGATTGACACCCTGGCCCATCCGGTGTACAGTCAGCTTGACCTCTGCCGGGCGGCGTAGCGATTCCCTGTGGTGGGGACCCCTGGCTGGCGACGAGGCAGGCGCAACCCGCATTGCGGCGCGCCGGAATGGCTGTAAAGAGGCGGCGCATGACGGGCGAGTCTCCGAATGAATTAGTAAGTCCTTCTCATTCCTCATCATTTTCTGCCAGTGGCCTGAACGTCTATTTTCAGTCGAAGCGTGCGGGCCTCGAGGCGCAGCTTGCCGAGCGCCTCGCCGAGTTCATCCACGCGACACGCGAGTCGCTGGACTGCGCGATCTATGACTTGCGGCATCCGACCGTGTTGCAGGCGCTGGTTCAGGCGGCGCAGCGTGGCGTCAAGCTGCGCATCGCGTTTGACGGTGGCAAGGCGCGCACGGGTGGCCTCGGCGGCGACCCCAAGCCCGACGGCACACAGGAGGCGATCCAGAACGCTGGCCTGGGGCAATACGCGACGGCGGTCCACGAGAAGGGTCGCCATCTTATGCACGATAAGTTCCTTGTGCGCGATGGGCGATCGCTCTGGATGGGGTCGGCCAACTTCACCGTTGGTGGGCTTGAGTTGCAGGATAACAACTGCCTCGCCATCGAGTCGCCACAGTTAGCCGCCGACTACAGCGCCACCTTCGCGGGGTTGCTGACAGGCGAGACCGGCCAGACGCCGCCGGATGGCCAGACAACCCACGTTGGCGAGATTGCGCTCACCCCGTTCTTCGCGCCTGCCGCCAAAGAGGGTATTGAAAACGCCATCGACGCCGCCCTCAAACGCGCGAAGAAGCTGCGCGTGCTGGCATTCCTGATTAGCGATCCCGGCGCCCTTGATGCGTTGGCCCCCTACGCCAGCGATCCCAACTTTGACATTCGCGGCGTCTATGATCCCAACGGCATGAACGACGTGCTGCGCTACACAAAGCAAGACCCGGCGCGCTTCTGGTTCACCAAAGACCCCCGCTTCGTGCGCGCCCCCACCCACGCTTTCAGCGCCGCGCACGAGCAAGACTTCATGCACAACAAGGTCATCATCGTGGATGACAGCCTCGTGATCACCGGCAGCTACAACTTTTCCGAGAACGCCGAGGCCAACGACGAGAACGTGCTGGCCATTCAGTCGCCCGCGCTGGCCACCGCCTACACCGCGTACTTCGATACGCTCTACACGGCGTATAGCGCGGCGCGCCCGAAGCGGCTGACCGAGGTGGCGTTTGTCGGCGGCATCGGCGCGACGGTTGGTGTGGCGCGGCTGGTGGCCGATGAATCGTCATCGGCAGCGCCTGCGCAAGCGGAAACACACCCAGTGAAACAGACGGAGGAACACCTTATGGCGACACCCCAGAGCAGTAGTGGTCCACGCGCGCATGTCCTCAGTTACGCCGGACGCGGCTCGATTGCCTACGAACAGATCACGCTGCAACGCAGTCGCGCCTCGTTCGGCGGCGAACAGCAAGTAGGACAGACCGCGAATGTCATCGTCTACACCGATGGCACCCCGCAGGGCAACCAGTCCGCGCAGGCAGTGCTGAGTAGCTTCGACAACGACTACTCGGTGATCACAGCCTACTTCGGTGGGTTGCGGCTGCCACAAGGCCAACAGGGCGACGACAAGACCGTGCCCCGCACGGCGCTACCCGTCCAGGTGCTGATGGATGGCCAGGCGGGCGGCGCCTACCACTTTGGCTGCTCCGCAACTGATCTCTACTGCGAACCAACGCCTGACGCAGCAGAGGGTTTTGCCATCGCCGAACTGGTCGAGGTCTTCGAGGCGGCGATCAATAATGGCTGGCAGTGCGGCCAGACCAATGGCGAGGCGCTCTCGCGCGTGCTGGCGACCGACCGCGCGCCCATTCTGGGCCAGATCGGCGTGCAGGCGGGCCAGGCGTGGTGGGCCGATGGCCACCAGGATTTCATCACCACCAACAGCGCCACCGACCAGAACAACGACAGCAACGGCTGTGGCCCACTCTTCCTCTTCTACCTGCACTCCCAACTGCATTTCGACTGGAAGACCATCACGACGACGGGCGGCGCGACGTTGGGCGAGACGTATCAGCGGCTGACCGGCAATTCACCGCAGCAGGGCCTGCAAGACTTCCTCAGCCGCCTGGCGACTGTGGTTGACGCCAGCGGAACGCTGGCCATCCCGCCCAGCGGCAACCCGTTCCCGATTGGCGCGACCACGACACCCCCGCCCAGCGCGCCGGGCAATAGCGGTGGCGTAACTGCGCCAGCCATACCGGTCACGGTTGGCGGCGGCTCGCCGGTGCTGCTCACGGCGGTCATCGTGGTGATCGTCCTGCTCATCATCCTGGGCGCCGTCGGCGCGCTGGGTGGCCTCCACTTCTAGCTTGAACACCAGCGTCAACGCTGCGACGCTGGCGCCATGAGCTATCACATTGCAGGGTAGGGGCAAGTGTTCGCCTCTACTCTGTTTTGTTGCTTCCTTCAATGCGATTGGCGCCCGAATCGTTGGAGCGGCTACGCGCGCTCCTTGGCGTCTGAGGCGGCGTATATGCTAGGCGGCGCGCATGAGGCGCTGGCGGATGATGTGCGCGGCGTCGCAGGCGTTCATGCCCAGGTAGGAGTCTGCCGCTTGCGCCGCCAATTCGGGCGCCGCGCTAAACGCCTGGCCACCGAAGAACAACGCGGGGCGCGGCTCAGACAGCGCCCGCAGTTGGCGCCTCACTGCGATTAGCGCCTGCGCCTGGGGGGCAAGCGCCGCCGAGAGTACGACGCACGCGGGCCGATAGACGCTGATGGCGTTGAACAGGTCGTCCGTCTCCAGGTTCTGGCCCAGATACACGACGCGCAGGCCAGCCCTCCGCAGGAAGAGCGCCAGCATCAGCGCGCCAAGCTCGTGCTGCTCGCCCGGCGCGCAGCCCACCAGCGCCAGTGGCCCGCTAGCGCCCATCGCCGCGCTGCGAAACAGGCCGTCGAGCTGCGCCCGCGCCACCGCCGAACCGAAGTGTTCGACTGTAATCGACGCCTCACCCGCCGCCCAGCGGCGCCCAATCTCGGCGAGCGTCGGTGTCAACAGCGAGAGGCAGACCTCCTCGACCGGATAGATCGCCAGCGCCTGCGCAATCGTGCGGCTGGCGGCGGATTCGTCCAGCGCAGTGAACTCGCGGATCAGCGTCGCGGCCAACTCTTCCAGGGCGAAACGCGGCGGAGGAACGTTTCGCGCCGCGCCAGAGCCGTTCGCGGGGAGGTCGCTGCGGTTTGCCTGTGGTGCGGATACGTCGGTCAGGTCCGGGAGGTCGTCGTGCGCGTCGTCGCCGCCCTGGCCACTGGCGCCGGGCGTTGCTCCTGCGTCTCCCGGCGCCGGTGCGCGGCCACGCCGCGCGCGTTGTTGCGATGGCGCGAGCGACCGCAGCAGCGCAATCGCCTGGCTGATCGTCAGCCCCGCCTCGACACGTTCGCGCAGCCAGATCACCGTCACCATGTCGCGTTCGGAGTAGAGCCGATAGTCGTTAGCGCCGCGCTGGGGCGCCAGGATGCCGTAGCGGCGCTCCCAGGCGCGCAACGTCGGCGCCGGAACCCCCGTCTGATGGACCACTGCTTTCGTGTTGAAGAGCGGTGTAGCGGCATACGCTTCCAGCGTCGGCGGCTGGATTCGCGGCTCCCGGACAGCCATAACGCCCTCCGTATGATCATTGCGTAGACTCTGTAGCGGCTTTGTCCATTGAGATTTTACCATTGGCGCACATCATCGGACCACTATAACCGCCCAAATCGGCGGGGTAATTTCGGCAGGGGTACAGCGTGGGCGGCGCGCAGTGCGCCGCTGTCCCCAGGATATAGCGGACAAAAATGTCGGTCAAGGCGCTCGCTTGCGCGGCGCCTTGACCGAACCAGGTATCACCCACGGGTCTGTCGGGGGGCCTGTGTCTAACTCAGCTTGATGTCGAGCGTGGTCTGATTCATCTGCGCGTTCCAGACCATCGTCATCAGCACTGCGCTGACCCGACCACTCAGCCCTTGCGGATTTGGCGCGCCTGGATGCTGATTCGCCAGGCGTGTGGCGGCGATGTCGCTGTAGACCGTCAGCGCGGCGTGGCTGGGCGCCTGGCTAACCAGCGCCTGGAAGCTCGCGCTGCCGCTGAGGCTCGCGCCTGCGCTGTGCGACGCCGTAATGATTGCGCCCAGCGCCGCCGTCGCGGTATCGCTATTCACCAGCGCAAACGTCTGGCCAATCTGCGCGGCGACGCCGACCTGTGTCGTCTGCGACCCCACCACGACGGTACTCGACGTTGGCGTCTTCCCAGACGTGACGCTACCCGTTGCGGTGTAGGTGGGATACTGCGCGGTGATGGCGGTCGCCGCGACACCATCCACCGTCGTCGCCTTCAGGGTCCAGTTGCTCTTCTTGGCAATCTTCTGCAGGATCGTCTGCACGGCGGCGGCGTTGGGCGCATGCAGCAGATAGGCGCTGGCCGTCGTCTTGCCGACGGGGAAGCTAATCAGCGCGAAAGGCTGTTGCAGCGCCGGGTCGCTGCTGGAGACGCCAAACGCCGACTCGAGCGGGTCCTTCACCGAACCTGCCGCCAGCGCGGGTACCTGCGCCAGATAGGCGCGCATCAGACCGCCCAGGTTGGCGCCGCCGATGTACGAGGTTGCGTTGGCCGGGGTCTGCGCCGCCAGGCTCGTCGTATCCCCACCGATGGCGCCGATATTGGCGCCCTTCACCGCGTTGAACGTGAGCTGCGCGCGGAGGCCACCGGTCGTCCAGGTAAGGTAGCCACCCGCGACGGGGTAGGTGTCGATCAGGGGGAAGTCGAGCGCGGCCTGCGCGGCGGAGGGAGCCATCGCCAACACGGTGTTGTAATACTCGCGCAGGTTGACGTACATCGTGCCAAACCGGCTGCTTGGCAGATTGCTCGTGGCGTCCTGGAAGGCGGCGGCGTTGGCGAGGGTGGCGCCTGTGCCGTTGAGGCGGTCCACCACCGTCTCGGCGGCGGCGGCGCTCGACGCGATCACCGCCCAGCCTTTGCCCGCCGTAAGCGTCTGACCGGGTAGCGTGGGGTTGGTCTGCGCAGACGCTGCGTTCGTCCCCGCATTGACAGTATAGAGGGTGAAACCGCCGTAGGTGAACTGCTTCACCGACGCCGACTGCGCATGCGCCGATTTCGCCATCGCCGCCTGGGCGGCGCCATCATTGCGCGATTGCAGCAGCAGCGCCGCGCCGACGTTGAGAACGCTGGCGACGGCGGCGGTCGCGCTGGCCATCGAACTGCTACCCGCCGCGCCAAGCGCGGCGACGTTGGTCGCCGCGCCCTGGCCCGGGACCGGGTAGGCGGCGACTGCGATGTTGCGCCCCACCCACGGCGTGATATCGGTCTGCCAGTTGAGCCGCTCGGCCTTCACGAACGATGCGAAGCCGACCGTCTGCGCCAGATCGTTGAGGGTGACGTGGTGGCCGTTGTTGGCCGCCGCCGTCAGGTCCACCGAGGCGTAGACGAACGTGCGGTCCGGCAGAATCTTCGCCGCCGCCTGCGAACTATCGGCGAAGGCGGCGTAGATGGCGTAGGCGCCGCCTGCCAGCAGCGCGGCGATGCAGATCGCCGCGACAACCGCCAGGAAGCTCCGCAGGCGACGGGGCCGCGCCAACTGGGTCGGCGTCACCGGGGCGCCGGACCCCAGCGCCGCCATGCCCGTCGGCGGCGGCGGATACTGCCCCGGCCACTGCGACGGCCAGGTGTTGGCGGCGGGCGGGTATGCGCCAGCAGGATTGGGCGGGTACGGTTGCAGCGGCAGCGACAGCGCAGCAGGCGCCCCGGCGATGGTGGGCGCGTCGCCCTCGGGATATGCGCCATAGCCGCCGGGCGCCATGACGGGGGAGCCGGGGTTGGCGAACACGGTTGAGCGCGCCAGGTCTGACGCCGCGAGTGGTCGCCCGCAGGTGGGGCAGAACGCCGCCGCGCCGATAATGGGCGCGCCACAACTGGCGCAGGCGGAGGCTGGCTGCGCCAACGACGCGCTCTGTGCAGGCGCAGGAAGTGATGTAGACGATGGTACCCGCTCTGGCGGTTGCGTTGGGAATGAATCAGAGCTGGCGTCCATGTGATCCATGAGAAACGCTCCTCGTCGTGTGTTTTCCCGCGCGCGTGAGCGCGGGCTGACTGTTGCTGATCGTTTCGCCAATTGGTTCGCTATTGATGGTACTACACTGTCGTTACGGCGCCGTTACGGCCCCGCTGATCGATTCGCGCGTTCGGGACGCCCGGGTTGATCTCCTACGTACTCACCCGCCAGACACGCATCCAATTGCACTCATGAGACGTTTGGCGACTACGGTATGTTCCTCGCGGATCATACACCTTTTTTGTTCGCGCGCCTACTATCCGCTTGTCTGACCATTCGATTGAACTACGGTTGGTCGGGCGGGGTGGTTACGCGGAGACACCGGGAGCTGGGACGAACGCCCGGCGTTGGCGCTAGAACTGTCAGTGGCGTCAGGCGTCCCAGGCGCCGAGCGCGGAGGCGTCGGAGCGGAAGTAGGCGGGAATGGCGGCGGCGAGTTCAGCTTGCTGGTGGGTGAAGAAGTGGTCGGCGTGGGGAATGATGGTCAGCCGCTTGGGGTCGGGCAGCGCGGCGTACCAGGGCTGGAGCGCGGCGAGCGGACCGTACTGGTCCTCGGCGCCCTGCACGATGAGCTTCGGCTTGTCGCAGCCGTCGAGCGCGCCCACAGTCAGCAGCGCGACAGGCACGCCGACGCCGATGAGCTGGCGCACGCGGGGGTCGGCGCAGCCAATCGGCAGCCCCAGCCACGCGCCAAATGAGAAGCCCGCCAGACACAGCGCGACGCCCGGATAGCGCGCCGCCAGCGCGTCCAGCGCCGTCCGGATGTCGTCGCGCTCGCCGCGCCCCGCATCGTAGGCGCCTGTGCTACGTCCCACGCCACGGTAGTTAAACCGCAGCGTTGGCATGTTCAGGTCGCCCAGCGCCTGCGCCACGCGAAAGACGACTTTGTTGTGCATCGTGCCGCCCCCCTTGGGATCGGGGTGACACACCAGCGCCGCCATGCGCGGCGTTGGCGTCGCATCGCTCGCGGCGCCTGGCGCGTCGGGCAGCCGCAACAGGCCCTCGAGGAAACCGTGGGGCGCGGGAATATCGAGCGCGATCAACTGCGCCATAGCGTCGTGTCTCCTTCACATCTTCTGCCGCTCATGCGGTCGCTGGCGCCGGTAGCTGGTTAGCCTTGTGGCGCGGGGTAGATGGCGTAGTGCGAGTAGACAGCCTCCACGCCTGCGTTGAGCACAATCAACCCCATCGTCCCGTCGGTGGGCGGGGTGAAGCGCGGATCCAGCGTCACCTGCGCGACATACTTGCCGTTGGCGAAGAGGGTGATGACCCCCTGCGCGCCATTCGCCAGCACGGCCAGCGTATTGGTCTGCCCCAACCCCACCTTCAACGCGGGCGAGTAACCACTGATGACGGTATCCCACTGGCCATGCTGGTTGAGCCACAACTCATACTGGCCCTCTGGCGAGATGAAGTACGCGAAGTAGCTCTGCGTGCCGTCGCCGTTCGTGGTGACGAAGAAACGCAGCCCGGCGAGGTCGCCCGGATGCCCACGCGCCAGCGTGATGTCCACCCGCAGCGCCATCGCGCTTTGGCTGGTTTGATTGGGGTCGTCCACCGCAACCACTGCCGTGGCGGAGGAGTCGTACAGATGCAGGCGTCCCCCTTGATAGTAGACGCGCCCCGTACGTGTCGTCCAGTGGTCGGTCTGCCCATCGAGCGCGTCGCTGAAGATCGGCGTTTGCTGCAACGCCTGGGCGAATTGCGTCACGGCGGCGCGGGCGCTGGGAGGGATGGTCGCCTGGGGGGTCGCGGTGGCGTTGTTGCTGTTGGGTCCGCTGAACCCGGTCAGCCCGGTTGGCGTGTGCAGTGGCCCGGCGCTGAAGATGTAGGCGGTGACGCCGCAGGTGACGAGCGCGATGATCAGCGCCAACGCTGTCGCGATCGCCAGCGGACGGCGCAGGTTGCGCGGCGCGTCGGCGGGCAATGCGACCTCGTCGAGCGTCTCGGGCGCGTCGTCGGGCGGTTGTGTACTGCGGCGCGGCGTGGCGACCCCGCCGGTCATGCCACCCATGCCAACAACTGGCGCGCCAGTCAACCCGGTTGGGCGCCGCGAGGCCGGACTGGACTCCGCGAGCTGGTTGAACTGCATCGTAACGCCCTCGACGTAGCCGCCAGTGGCCGCCGGGGCGCCGGGCGCGACCGCGACGCCGACCGCGACGCCGACCGCCAATGCGGCGTCGAGCGCCTCGGCGAATGTGCGGACATCGGGGAAGCGCTGCTCAGGGCGTTGCGCCAGCGCGCGTAGCAGCGCCGCGTCCGCTGCGGCGGGCAGGTCGCCATTGATCTGCGAGGGCGGCGTGATAGCGCCGTTGGCGATCCCGGCCAGCAATGCCTGCCCCTCGCCGGGGATGGGGGGACGTCCGGTGAGCAGCGCATAGGCGACAGCGGCCAGCGCGTATTGGTCGGAAGCCGGTAGCGCGGCGCCCACCAGCTGTTCGGGGGCGGCGAAGCGCAGGTGGTCGTTGGCCCAGCGCCGCTGCTCCTCGCTCAGCGGGGCGCCACTGGCGATAGTCTGCGCGATCATAGGGACGCCAGACGCCTGGCCGAAATCGCCGATCACGGCCAGCGGCGCGCCGCTGGGCGAAGTGCGCACGAAGATGTTGTCGGGCTTGAGGTCGCCGTGGACGCCGCCCACCGCATGCAGCGCCGCCAACGCGCGCCCGATCTGCATCACCAGCCGCAGCACGACGCCGGGCGCCAGCGGCAACGCCAGGCTCTTGCCGTTGCGTCCGCTGAGGGTGTCGCCCAGCGAGCCGCCGGGCGCGTAGGCCATCACCACGCCCGCGCGGTCGCCATCCGCCAGCGCCTCGTAGATGGGGATGATGTGCGACTGGCGCAACGCCGCCGCCGCCAGCGACTGCCGCGCGACCTCCTGAGCAAACGGGTCGCTGGCGGGAGCGCGCAGAATCTTGATCGCGACCTGGCTGGCGATACCGGTGTTGCGCGACGAGGAGGCCGCTGGCGACGATAGGGGGAGAGCAGGCGCGGGCGCCGAGGCCGGGCGGAGCGCCAGATAGACATCGCCGAGCGCGCCGCCGCCGATGCGGCGCAGCAAGCGATACACGCCAAACATGCCTAGCGACTCCAGGCTATTCAGCCCAGCGCCGCCCGGCAGATTTGGCGCACCCATCGGCCCACCTGCCGCATTGGCGCCCAGCGCGCCAGCGCCGTTTGGCGCGCCTGCCGGTCCCAGTGGCTCGTCGTTAAACCCGGTCATCGGCGTCCCCTTCTGCGTCGCGCGCCCTGCCGTGGACTTCATTGCCCCACCCTGGCGCCGTCATTGCGCCCACTGGCTCACCGGCGTGTGATCTCTACTGTAGCACACGGCAGCACACGGCGTTGCAAAGCCAAGGCCCGGCGCGCATTGCGCGTCACGCCCTGAGTATAGGGGGCGCCACGGCGTCGCTGTCAAGCGCGGGGGCGAATTGGGCCATACGTGGCCAAGCGACGCCAGCCCCCACCGCACCACAGCCATCCCCCACATTGGTGTGCCTTTCCGCATGTGACGAACAGCCGGGTACTTTATACTGATGGCGCGCATGGCTGAATGCCCGGATCAGGCATGGCGCGCGATGGCGCCGCCGCCATAGCGGAACAGGTGGGGAGGGTGAGGATGG
>Ga0307374_10013886_pt1 | contig 11047 bp, 9 predicted proteins | sample OX3MG_FD_202532 | JGI IMG/M metagenome (GOLD analysis project Ga0307374, IMG submission 202532) | Soil microbial communities from Risofladan, Vaasa, Finland - OX-3 | ecosystem: Environmental > Terrestrial > Soil > Coastal area > Acid sulfate soil | place: Finland: Risofladan, Vaasa | collected... | reverse complement strand
AGCAGTGTGCCGAACGGCATTGCTGACGAGGTTGACGACAACTTGGCGGAGGCTGGCGCTGTCGCCCTCCACCACGACCGAGCGAGGAATGTCAAGCACAATCGTCCGAGATGGGTTAGTGGTCGAGACGTCAGCCACGACTTCGCGAAGAACTCTGCCCAAGTCAACCGGCTCATGCTGAAGCGGTCGACCTTCGTCGAGTCGAGCCAAGAGTAGAAGGTCTTCGACGAGCCTCCCCATTTGGGTGCCGGAGACACCGATTCGATGAATAGCTTCATCACGTTGGATGCCAGTTCTTAACTCGCCTCGGCGCCATAGTTCGGTAATGCCTAAGACGACCGAGACGGGCGTGCGAAGTTCGTGCGATGCGTCGGCGATGAATTGACGAAGTCGCGCCTCCAATGCCTGTTGTTCGTCGAGCATCAAATTGAAGGCACGAGCAAGCTTTCCCGCTTCCGTACCCTGATGTCTTCCCGCGACTCGCCGTGTTCGATCTCCTCCCACGATGGCTTCCGCGACCTCGGTGACTTCAGCAATCGGGCGCAGACCAAGCCGAGTGATCCAAATGCCCGTTGCGGTCAGTACGGCAAGAATAATGAGACCCGTCAGGAGCAGGGACAGTCGGAGGAACCTCATCGTCGCGTCGACCTGCTTGAGAGACGAGGCGACAAGAACCTCGGTATGTTCGTGCGGCAAAACGACGAGAACGGCCCTCCACGAAAGGGAACCCGTCGTCGATCCGACGGTGACGATTGCGACGTTGTTAAGCGTCGTCGAGACCGTCTTTGGAAGTTGGGGTGACGCGTGCTCCATACCGAGAGGTGTCGAAAGTACCTTCCGGGTTCCATTGGTAATGGTCGCGAGGTACAGCGCACTGAAGTGGCTGGTGTTAAAGGCTGCTCGCGCAGTTGCCCCCGTTGGATGCACTGGCGGTTTCGTGGCCTCCGCGATTCTTGACGTCGGGAGAAAGGTCTCGAGTTGCTGATCGACCTGGCGGATCTCTGAGGTTCCTACTGAATGCACCAACAAGAGACCGAGGAGCGAAATGACCACGATGAACGCTATGGCGGCGCTCAGCAGTCTGACGCGAAGCTTCATCTCCGCGTCACTCTCGTTCGAATCGGTACCCGATGCTCCGTATAGTTCGAATAATCGAAGGCGGCGAGGTGTCAATCTTCTTGCGCAGTTGGGACACGTACGATTCGACAATCGTCGGGTCACCTTCGTAGCTGTAGTTCCACACGTGGTCGAGAATCTGCCAGCGGCTCAAGACTTTTCCGGCGTTCGTCATGAGGAAGAGCAAAAGACGATACTCGGTCGGTGAGAGGTCCACGGGTATGCCGCACTTCGTAACCGTGCGCATGTTGTCGTCAATGGTGATATCTCGGCACGTCGACAGCTGATCCTCTGGCGTCTTTCCAATGCGCCGAAGCTTGGCCCTAATGCGCGCGGTGAGCTCTTCGCCACTGAACGGTTTGGCGAGGTAATCGTCGCCTCCGATGACGAGGCCCCGTACCTTGTCGCCGACCGAATCGGCCGCGGTGAGGAAGATCACCGGGATAGAGGAGCCCGCCTCTCTCAGTCGCTGGCAGACTTCGAATCCGTTGAGGTCAGGGAGCATGACGTCAAGGACAATCAAATCGGGTTTCTCGGCGTCGAGTGCGAGTCGCAGCGCTTCGTGGCCATCTTTCGCGCGCGTCGCGCTGAATCCACCGAGTCGAAGCGTGGTCATAATAACGAAGGCGAGATTGTCGTCGTCCTCGACCGACAGTATCTCAATGGCCACCAATGAAGTATGGCGACGAATTCTGAGGATTGTGTAAGAAGGGGGCGAGCTGGGTCTCAACATTTGACTCCGAAGCGGGCCCGGACCAACGCAGCACGCATTCGAGAGTCCAGCAAATCATTATCGCGCTCTCAAGGATTCTCCAGATTCGCCACGCATGCTGTGGCGATGACCAACCATAACTGGAGCGCGATAAGTAAGCCACGTAAGTCACGACGAAGTCGTGTCCGATTCTGTTCGGCGCTCGCGGTGGTGCTTGCCTTGGTCGTGTCGGGAACCGGTCTTGTTGTTGGCGCGAGCGTCGCTTCTGCGTCGTCCAAGACCACGGCGAAGGCATCCACGAAGAAGTTCGACAGTTGTCTCAAGAAGCATGGTGTGAAGGTTCCGACAATTGGCCAGGGCAAGCCCCCGAAAGGCGGTGTTCCTTCCGGGACGTTTCCTTCCGGCGGCGGTGCGCCAGGGGGCTTCAAGGGTGGAAGTAAATTTCAAAAAGCGCTGAAGGCATGCTCCAAATTCTTACCGGCGGGCTCACGGTTTGGTGGCGGACCGGGAGCATCGTCGACCGCGTCGACGGCCCTCGCGGCGTTTCGCAATTGTATGACGCTCAAACACGTGACCCTGGCCAAGGGGGCGTACGGCAACACTAAGAACTCGTCATCCGTTACCGCCCCCTCAAGTTCGATCTACAAGAAGGCGTACTCGGCGTGTTCGGCGCTGTTGCCGAAACCGATCCCCAAAAGCGGTTAACCCCGTTGCACTTTCGTAGCGCACCCCCTCGGCAATCAACTATTTGGAGATACCTACATGAGCATCAAGGCACCCGCGTTCCTCTCGCGCAAGCGCGTCGGCTACTTCGCGCTCGCGCTCGTGGTCTCCATCGTCGCCGCGTTCGCCCTCTTCTCGATTTACCACTCCAAGCCATCATCGAGCGCGACGGTCACACGGACCGTCAAGGTGACCAGAGGAACCGTGCAAGCCAGTGTCTCGGCGTCGGGCAATCTCTCGACCGTGGAGACCGCCGACGAGAACTTCGTCTCTGGCGGCACGCTCGACACGCTGACGGCGAAAGTCGGTGAGAGGGTCACGGCGGGCCAGGTTCTCGCAGGCGTTGATTCAACGGCGCAAAGCTCGGCGCTCCGGCAAGCCACGACGTCGCTCAGCGTGGCAAAAATGAGCTACACGGACGCCCTAACTGCGTCCGCAATCGACAAGCGGTCGCTCGCGAAAGATAGGAGTTCGCTCGCAAGAGACAAGTCGACGCTCGCAATCGCTGAGGCCGGAGGCACCCAGGTGCAACAGGATCAGAATCAGGAGACTCTCGATACCGCGGAACAACAGCTGACGAACGACCAGAATCAACTCGCCACCGAAGAGACCCAGCAAAGCGACGACGAGGCGGCACTTTCGGACGCGACCGCCAAATACAGCACTGATGAAAATCTCGGGTGCCCTGCCGCGTCGACGAGCCCGGGGTCCTCTGGCGCCTCCTCTGGCTCCGTGACGGCGTCCGCTGGCTCGGCGCCCTCGGTGGCTACCGACTCGGCCACGAACATTTCAACCACGTCCGCGACCCTCAACGCCACCGTGAATCCCAACGGTGTGAGTACCACGTATTACTTCGAGTACGGCACGACTGACGGCTACGGTTCGTCCACGGCCACCGCGACGCTCACTGTGAGTAACGCCACGAGTAATGCCGCGGTGCAGGTGTCGACAACCATTAACGGACTCAGCGCCAATACGACATACTTATTCACGGTCGTGGCGACCAATAGCGTGGGCTCCAGCGTGGGTACCGGAGTGACGTTGACCACCGCCAAGACGTCGTGTTCCCTCGACAGCGCGACGATCACCACTGACCAAGCGCAAGTCAACTCCGACGGCAACCAGATCACCCAGGATCAGTCGAGTATTACGGTGCAAGAACTGGCAGTGAAGGTCGATCAGGCGAACATGAAAGTGTCCTCCACGACAATTGCTCAGGACCAGTCGACAATCGCTCAGGACCACTCGACGATCGCTCAGGACCACTCGACGATCGCCCAAAGCAAGGTTGGCTTCGTGCAAGATCAAGGATCCATAGCCCAAGACGAGACGACAGTGGAGCAGGACCAGAAATCACTTCAAGAGACCCAACTCGTCGCACTCATCAGTGGCACGGTGACCGCGGTAAGCGGCTCGGTAGGTCAGACGGTGAGTGGCGGCGGCTCTACTACGTCCACGTCGAATTCCACGTCGAGTTCCACGTCGAGTTCGGCGCTCGTCACGATCCAGAGTCTTGGCTCGTTCCAACTCGTCGCCGATGTCGCTGAGGCCGACGCGATAAAGATTGAAGTGCACCAGACGGCGACAGTGACTCTCGCCGCCCTACCGAACACTGAGGTCAGTGGCGTCGTGACTGCGGCGTCCCAGGTGTCTACCGTGGTCAATAATGTCGTCGAGTATCCAGTTACGATTGCTCTTGAGCACGCTCCAAAGAGTCTGAAGGACGGCATGACCGCGCAGGCGGCGATCGTGGTGCAGTCGGCGTCGAACGTTCTCTTACTGCCGAGCGCGGCGATCACGACGACCGGGAGTGTCTCCACGGTGAAGGTGCTGAGCAAGGGTGTGCAAAAGACCGTCGTGGTCACCTTAGGGATTGTGGGTGGTTCCTTCACGCAGATCACGAGTGGCGTGACTGTTGGCGAGACCATCGTCGAGCCCTCCGCGTCGGTCAGCGCGACTTCGGGGGGCTCCACTCCATCCGGAGGCCTCACTGGAGGTGGCTTCGGCGGAGGTGGCTTCGGTGGGGGTGCGCCGTGATCGCTTCGCGTGAAGGTTCCGCACTTAGTGACGAAGCGATCGATTCGAGGGTGCCGACGCCGATTATCGCGCTGAAGAACATCGTGAAGAGTTACACGATCGGTGGTGCAGAGGTGCTCGCCACGCGCGGCATTTCGCTCAAGGTGGAGAAGGGCGAGTTCGTCGCAATCATGGGCACGTCGGGATCGGGCAAATCGACGCTAATGCACATCATCGGCTGTCTCGATGTGCCGACCAGCGGTCACTATCACCTTGACGGCGTGAACATCCGCAATCTCGACGATCGAGCCCTTTCTCGAATAAGGAACAAGAAGATCGGCTTCGTGTTCCAAGGTTTCAATCTCATTCCGCGGATGGCGGCGATTCAAAACGTTGAGCTGCCAATGGCCTACGCTGGCGTCAAACCGGCCGACCGCCGAAAGCGCGCGGTCGTCGCGCTCGGAATGGTGGGGCTTGGCGATCGTCTCGATCACTACTCCAATGAGTTGTCGGGTGGTCAACAACAGCGGGTAGCAATCGCCCGGGCTATGTGTACGAACCCTTCGCTCATTTTGGCCGACGAGCCGACGGGCAACCTCGACTCTCGGTCATCTCGCGAATTGATGTCACTTTTCACTGGGCTCCACGATCAGGGTCGCACGATCGTGATGATCACCCACGAGCCCGACATCGCCGAGTACGCCTCTCGCGTCGTCGTTTTGCGAGACGGGGCGATCGTTAGCGATCGACCGCAGAGTACTGCGCACGCGGTGTCGTACGAACTTGAACCATCGGGCAGGTACTCTTTCGGGACCAGCGGGGTTGAACGTTGATGTCGACGGCGTTTGGGAATCTGGTCATGGCCGTACGAGCCATTGGGTCCAACTGGCTTCGAACACTGCTGACGATGCTCGGCGTCCTCATCGGTGTGGCGTCGGTCATCGTGCTCCTTGCGATTGGCACCGGGAGTTCGCAGTCGATCGAGAAGTCGATCGAAAGTCTCGGGTCCAACACGCTCACTGTGTTCAGCGGGTCGAGATCGAGTTCGTCGAGTGGCACCAATATTCGCAGCTCGACGCTCAATACAGCGTCGGTGACGGCGCTGTCGAACTCGCAGAACGATCCTGACGTGAAATCGGTGTCGCCAGTGGTCACGACCAGCGTGTCCGCCACCTATAACGGGTCCACCTACACCACGTCGGTCATCGGATCGACGGCCTCGTATCTGACGGCCGAGAACTATACGGTGTCGGCGGGTCGGTCGATCTCTCACGCTGACATCGTTGACCATGCCCAGGTGATTGACATCGGCACGTCCGTGGCGAGCAACCTCTTCGCCACCGGCTCTGATCCTCTGGGCAAACAGGTCCAGCTCGGGTCCTCGGAGTTCACCGTTGTGGGCCTGCTCGCATCAAAGGGATCGAGCGGCCTCAGCAATCAAGATGCCGTGGCGATCGCTCCTTACACCGCCGTTCAGGATCAGCTCACCGGTGAATCTCAGTCGTTCTCAGAGTTACTGGTCCAAGGAAAGTCCTCCTCGACACTGACATTGGCGGAGAGCGAAGTCGAAAGCACGCTGGCCTCACTCAACGACACAACCGTGGCGAATCTTCCCTTTACCGTGATCGACTCGGCAAGTCTGCTTTCGACCGCCACGTCAAGCTCCAAGACCTTTACGGCACTCTTGGGTTGGGTGGCCGCAGTGTCGCTCCTCGTGGGTGCGATCGGGGTAATGAACATAATGCTCGTCACCGTTACCGAGCGGACACGCGAAATTGGAATTCGCAAAGCGATCGGCGCACGAAAAGGGGTGATACTCACCCAGTTCCTGATTGAGTCGATGGTGATTTCGTTTCTCGGTGGGATCTGCGGCGCGCTCGCGGGCATCTTGGTGTCGCATTTCAAGATTGATGGCGTTACGCCGGTGCTGGCGTCCTACTCCATTCCGCTCGCTCTGGGTGTCGCCATCTCCGTGGGCATCGTTGCGGGCTTCTATCCGGCCTATCGAGCCGCGTCGCTGCGTCCGATAGATGCGTTGCGTTACGAATAGTGAAGAAAGGTCGGTCGTGATGTCGAAGGAGCCAACAAACGGTGACAGCGACGAATATCCCAAGGAAGGCGAAGAGGGCGTGGGACTGGGTGCGGCGGTAATCGTGGCGGACCAAAACTTGGCGGTAGATGAAGATTTCGACACCTTGTTCGGCGATGAGTCCGAGGAGTGGCCCGAGCACACTACGTCGAAGGGTGTTCGCGCGTCGTGGTTTGTCACGGTACTCTCAGCGTTGCTGCTTCTTGTGGTGGGACTTTGGCTGGGCGCCTACCTGCAACGAGGTCAGTCATCGGCGTCCACGTCGTTCACTAGTCCGTTCGGGTCGGGCAGCGGCGCGACGAGCGGAGCATCAGGACTCAAGGCGCTGGAGAATGCCGCGTCAAAGGAAACGACGGGCACCGTGACCGACATTGTTGGCCACACCCTCTACGTGACGAATTCCAGCGGTTCACTCGTGGCGGTGAGAGTGAGTTCGTCGACGACAGTAGACCGGAACGCTTCAACGAGTCTTACCGGACTGAAGCCGGGCGACACCGTGACGGTGAAGGGGACGAAGGAGAAGAATGGCACGGTGGAGGCCACGTCGATCTCCGACACAGCCAAGGGCGTGACGTCAAATGCAATCGGTGGCGGATCGTTCCCGAGCGGCTTTAGTGGAGGGACGAGTGCGACTCCCGGCGGCTGATTTCAACGCGGAGGTGAAGTGCCGGAGGTCGTATTTACGGCGACGCCGCGACGTCATCCAGCGTTCGCTCGTCGTTTCTGCGCCGGCGGCGCTTCTCGGGTCGCTGTCGGTCGTTCAGGCGGTCGACGCCATTCGTGGAGGAGTGATCCTTTCGGCGAACCCGGATTGGCCCAGGGCCGTCGAAGTAGTTCGGGAGATTCTTTACGGAACGTTTGTCCTCGTTGCGGCGGTCGTCCTATGGACCACGAGGGATCCGCGACACCGTGACGCGCGCGGGCGCGTGATCGCCGTCTCACTTTCCGCGAGTTTCCTTTTGGTCTTCGTGGGACTTTTACCGAACGGACCGGTCGTGTGGCAAGCGTCGTACCGCATGATCGAGATCGGTCTCTTTCTTTCCGTAGTGGGCGCGGGTCTCGCCCTCGTGACTCTTGCGAGTCTCAAGTCGAACTTCTCAATCGTCCCCGAAGTACGGTCGCTCGTGGTAACCGGTCCCTACCAATGGCTACGTCATCCGATGTACTTCGCCGAGCTCCTCATGATCGTTGGGATTGTCTTGAGCGACCCTCATATCACCTACTTGGTTGGGGCAATGAGTGTTCTTGTGCTTCAGGTCTATCGAATCCTCATGGAAGAGCGACTCCTATCCACGAACTTTCCCGCTGCTCACAAGGCGTTCGTCGCACATACCCGCTATCGACTCATCCCGCGCGTTTGGTAGTGGACGATCCGGCCAGCGGGTTCGGAGGTGGCGGGCAGTACGATTGACCTGGTCGATCCGATTCCAGGAATGATGCCGGGCATCTCGTGAATGACAGTGACCGCCGGACACCCCGGCGACAGTCGTTGCATTTGGTGCCGCTCGACGTGGTGAACTGCTGCTACTCGAAGTCCTCGAGTGCGAAAGCCACTCAGAGCTGCTCAAATCTCAAGACCTCCATGCGACGGACAATACGTTCGTCAACACCGTTGTCGGAGATTCACCATCGCGGCCACTCATGGTTCCTCCAGCGAAGTCGAATCACCACTTCAGCGAAGTCGCGGGCCAAAAGTCGTCCCGGTCGCGACCAACCAACTCCGAATGGCCACTTGCGGTTACGCGCTGCGGCGATCCGGCGTCTCGAAGAGCGGGATCTCCTTAATCCGTTGCAGGGAGGCGAGAGCCGGCGCGCTGAGAGACCGGCGACTCGGCACGAGTAGCGCCGCCCCGACGCCGACCAACACGGCGAGGGCGCCGACGTACATCGCGGGACGAAGCCCGTTGACGTAATCCTGTGTCGAGAGGTAGCCGCCGCTCGAGGAGAAGGCCGCACCTAAGAGGGCAATGCCGAAGACGCCGCCCAGTTCACGGAACGCGGCGTTGGTGCCCGAAGCAAGTCCCTCTTGGTCCTGGGGCACCGAACCCAGCACCAGCGACGCCACCGGAACGAAGAAGAGCGTCATACCGACGCCGGCGACGACGAAGGCGGGAACCATGTCGGTGTAGGGCGTCGTCGCCGTCAACAGCAGCGCCAACCACGTCAAACTGATCCCTTGGAGGATGAGGCCGGTCACGACGAGTGGCTTGCCGCCGAAGCGTTGGGCGAGTAACCCCACCACGGGGGCGAGGAGCATCGGCATCCCGGTCCACGGCAAGACTCGTAGTCCCGCGCCCAGGGGCGAGTAGCCCTGCACGGTCTGGAGGAACTGCGAGAGGAAGAATACGGTGCCGAACATCCCGAAGCTGAAGAGCAGTGCCGTCACGTTGATTGCCGCGAAACCGCGATTCCGGAACATCCGCAGATTGAGCATTGGAGCCACCGCTCTCGCTTCCCAGCGGATGAACGCCGCCAACAGGGCGGCGCCGATCACGAACGACGCGAGCACACTCGAACTGGTCCATCCGCTGGCGTCGCCGCGCACGAGGCCGAGCACCACGCCGAGGAGACCGCCACTCACGAGAATCGATCCTCGGAGGTCCAATCGATTGTGTGCGCCCCGTGACTCGGCCAACTTCCACCACGCCAGAGGAACGAGGACCACGCCGATCGGCACGTTGAGCCAGAAGATGTAGTGCCACGACCACCCGGTGGTGACCGCACCCCCTACGAGGGGCCCGAGGGCGATGGCCGCGCCACCGATCGCTCCCCAAATGCCGAGCGCTGCGTTGCGACGTTCGGGTTTCACCGCGGCGCTCAACAACGTCAGCGACAGCGGCATGATCATCGCGCCACCGGCGCCCTGGAGTGCGCGTGCGGCGATGAGAAAGCCGATGTTCGGCGCAATCGCCGCGAGCGCGGACGCGGCGGTGAAAACGGCGATGCCGGTCATGAACATCCGACGACGACCGAAGCGCTCTCCGACGGCGGCGGCGGTGAGTAGGAGGACGGCGAAGGTGAGGGTATAGGCGTTCACCGTCCACTCGAGGCCGGAGAGTCCGGAATGGAGGTGCACGCGGATCACCGGAAGCGCGGTGGTCACGACGAGGTTGTCGAGTGACGCCATGAAGAGAGCGAGTCCCGTGATCAAGACGGCCCACGCGCCGCGGTGACGATCGGCGCGTAGCGGTGACGGTGCGTCGGGTGGCTCGACGTCGATCGGACGGGTCATTGTGGTGGTCATTGGTGTGCTCCTTGCCCTTGCTCTGTCATCCGGGAAAACCAGACGGCGGGGATTGTTAGTTGTGAGTGGTCACTATCTTGAAACGGGAAAAAAAATATAGGGGTAGTCACGATGCCTGCTGAGTGAACGCGTTCGTATGGCGACGACGCGCATCGGAGTGGGCGTTCATTTCCTCGAACTTCTCAATACCGGGACAGATGGACTGCGCCCACTGGTCTTTGACCGAGAGCAAGTCGATCGCGGACATCACGGAGATCAACATGCCGTTGGCGAAGAAATCTTGGATCATTTCAGGGTCCAGTCCCAGCTTGTCCTTCACGAGGTGCCAGAGCACCTCGAACGTCTTTCGACAGGCCGCAGCGATGTCGGGGTCGCTCGTCGCGGCGGCGTAGCCGTGCATTTGCACCTGGAGCATTTCGGGATCTTGCATGAGTTTCAGATACGCCATACCCATTGCGTGGAGCGCTTCTTCGCGATCCAGTCCTTCGATCGCCTGCGTCAGTTCGTTGACGATACGGGTACCGACCAGATCGTGCGTGGCGATGAAGAGATCCTTCTTCGTACCAAAGAGCCGAAAGAGGTACGGCTGTGAGATGCCCGCGCGTGCGGCGATGGCGTCAGTTGACGTCCCGGAGTACCCGGACTTGGCGAACTCGGTGACCGCGGCGCTCAAGACGGTAATTCGACGTTCGGCGGCGGTTTGTCGGGTCGATACCATCATCCCGACATTGTAAGTGCCTACTCACTACCTTGTCAAGTTCAGACCCGCCAACCTTACGATGACGTTCCAATCGGGCACTATTCCAGTCTTTGCGCACTTGCGAGGGCTGAACGATCGTTCGGAGTCCGGACGTTTGCCACGCTTCGCCGGACTAGGAGTCGGGGCCTCGTGGGCTCATTCGCCAACGGATGAGATCGACGTTCATGTCCTCCGCGCGGAATCCGCACTTTTCGAGAACGCGTTGACTGGCAATGTTCCCTCGGTCGGTTTCGGCGAGGACCACGACGGTCCTTCGCCGGGCGAACTCGCACACCGCGCGCACCGCTGCAGTGGCGACGCCCCGGCCCTGATTCGAGTCGCTGATGCCGTAGCCAATCTCGACCTCGCCGCGTTCATTGGGCGGACCCTTAAAGCCGATTCCTCCGA